>Ga0187878_1004288_pt1 | contig 11169 bp, 9 predicted proteins | sample June2016WEW_17_1_FD_132979 | JGI IMG/M metagenome (GOLD analysis project Ga0187878, IMG submission 132979) | Peatland microbial communities from SPRUCE experiment site at the Marcell Experimental Forest, Minnesota, USA - June2016WEW_17_150 | ecosystem: Environmental > Terrestrial > Soil >...
GATTGCTTGATCTCCTTCCCGGAGCCGGGAGGTCCCCTGTCCTGCCGAGGCGGAGGGGTAGCGGCGGCTTTCGAAGCGGCGCATAATGTTCTTGGTCCCGGCGGAGAGATAGCCCGTCGAGAGGGCCATACGCCGTCAACACAAGTGGAGGTCCCGATGTCGAAGAGTTCCGTCAAGTACATGATGGTTTGGACGGTCGTCTTTATCTTGATGTCTGGCGCTTTTGCAGCCGCCGGAGAGCAGAAGAGCGCCAAAGGATCGGCGCCTGCCAGGCATTCCCTGACGCTGGAAGAACTAGCGGACAAGGTTCGGGGCGGGTGGGCCGGGCAGATGATTGGCGTCACCTACGGCGCGCCAACGGAATTCCGGTTCCAGGGGAAAATCAACGACCAGCCGCGAGAATGGAAGCCGGAAGAACTGAAGGGCGCCTTGGACCAGGACGACCTATACGTCGAGATGACGTTCTCCGACGTCATGGATCGGCTGGGCCTGGATGCCACTACGGTGCAATACGGTGAGGCGTTCAGGGATTCGAAATACCGTCTATGGCACGCCAACCTGGCAGCGCGGCGTCTGCTGCGGCGGGGCGTGAAGGCGCCGCTCTCGGGCCATCCGGACTACAACCTTCACGCCAACGACATTGACTTCCAGATTGAGTCGGACTTCATCGGCTTGATGTGCCCGGGCCTGCCTCGGGCAACGCAGCGCTACGCTGACCGTGTGGGTCACGTCATGAATTACGGCGACGGCGTTTATGGCGGGGTTTTTGTTGGGGCAATGTACTCAGCGGCCTTTTTCGAAAAGGACCCCCGCAAGGTGGTGGAGGCTGGCGTCGCGGCCATCCCGGCCGGAAGCGTTTATGCGCAGATGCTGCGCGACGTCCTCGAATGGTCAGGGGAAAACGCGGACTGGAGACGAACGTGGCAATTGCTCGAAGACAAGTGGGACCACGATGATCCTTGCCCCGACGGCGCCTTAAGACCCTTCAACATTGACGCCGCGCTGAACGGTGCCTACATTGCTCTCGGCCTGCTCTACGGAAACAGTGATTTCGAAAAGACCATGGAAGTCTCCATGCGCGCGGGTCAGGACAGCGACTGCAATCCGTCCAGTGCCGCCGGAGTGTTGGGCGTCATGCTCGGTTACAGGAGCATTCCCGCCAAGTGGACCGAACCCCTGGCAGGCATCGCCGACGAGAAGTTCTCCTACACGAACTATTCCTTCAACTCCATTGTGAAAAGTACCATCGAGCGTGCGAAACTCGTGGTCAGGAAAGAAGGCGGGAGCGTGAGTGAGAAGGGTATCGTGGTTCCCGTTCAGACGCCCCTGATTCTGAAACTCGAGCAGTTTGCACCCGGCAAGGTCGTGGAACGCATCGCGCTTGGTGATAGCCGCTGGAAATGGCAGGGGAACTGGGAGAAGACAGGTGACCGCGGGAATGAGAGGCGCTCCAAGGTGGCGGGAGCTGAGGCCACCGTCGCGTTCGAAGGTACCGGAGCCATGCTGGTTGGGACCTTGGACACCGACGGCGGCACCGCGAACCTCTATCTTGACGGCAACTTGATGGGCAAGATTGACGGCTACAACGATGACGGCAACCGCGGCGGTGAGGGCCTGTGGGGCATGTTCGACCTGAAGCCCGGCGCGCACACGGTCCGGGTGGTGGTCAAGGGTGAACCTTACCCAGGCTCCAAAGACGCCTGGATCTATCTCCAAGACCTCATCGTTTTTCGGAAGCAGTGAGCTGGCCCATCGGAGTGGTTGGAAGCGCGGGCGGCGTCTCCGAGCGGGGGACCATCGGGGCCTGATCTGCGCGAGGAGTTGAAATCACTCGTGGGTGTCCGTCGGAACTACAGGCTCTCAGCCATGAAGCGCGGCGCTCGCTGGTTGCTCATTGCCGGGCTGGGTGTCGTGCTTGTGACTGGTCTTATTCAGGGGCAGGCACGTTCGACTTCGCCGCCGCAGGAGCAGCCGGCGCTGCGCGTAACCACCCACCTGGTCGAAGTGAATGTCATTGTCCAGGACAGGGCAGGCCAGCCGGTGAGCGACCTGACCCGCGACGACTTCGTCGTGCTGGACAAGGGGCGCGAGCAACCCATCGCGTTCTTCTCGAAAGAATCAGCCGCCACGCCGCGCGCGCCGTGGCGGCCTCCTACGCCTCCGGCGGGTGATCAAGGATCTGCTCGTTCTTCTGGTCCCAGTAGAGCCTCTTTCCTTCCCAGTAAGAGCGCGCGGCCATGATGCAGGCCACCGAATGGCGGAAGCCGTTCTCGACAGTGGCTCGGGGTTGCTGGCGGCTGCGCAGGCACTCGAACCAGTTGGTCATGTGGGAGAGATCGTCGTCGCCGATGCCGGTGGGCGGAATCTTGTCGTCGCCCGGCAGGGTAATGTATTTCCAGGCTCGCTTCTCATAAACTGCGGGATCGTCCTCGTGGACGCCTTTCTCGTCGACCCACTTCCAGCGCGGGCTGCCCTCGCCGCCGATGTTCACCAGGGTTTGTTTCTTGCCCATGATGCGGCTGAAGCTCTCGGAATCGTTTCCGAAGCTGGTGGCGTAGCTCACCAGGTAGCCCTTCGGGTAATCGAGCAGCGCCTGGAAGGTGTCGGGGTTTTCGCGCCCGTCGTGCCAGGCGAAGACGCCGCCGTGGGCGACGACGGAGCGGGGGCAGGTCTCGTCGAGGAAGTAGTGAACGAGGTCAATACCGTGGCTCAGCCATTGGTCGGCAATGCCGGCGGAGAAGTCCTTGAAGAGACGAAACTCGCAGTAGAGTTGGGGATCAAAGGGCCGATACGGCTTCGTCATGAGCCACTTGCGCCAGTCGGTATCCTCTTCGCGGAGTTGCTTGATGATCTCGGTCCGATCGCCTCGCCACCGCGGGCCGTGATAGTTCCAGACAATTTCCACTTTGCTGACGTCGCCCAGCGCCCCCGTCCGGATGTAGTCGCGCGTCGCAAGCTGGTAAGGTTCGCTGCGGTGCTGCGTGCCGACCTGCACCACCAGTTTGCGGGCGAGCACGGCATCGCGCGCTCCCTTCACTTCCTCCAGCACGTTCCCCATGGGTTTCTCGACGTAGGCGTCCTTGCCGGCCTCTGCCACTACTTTCAAAACCGGGGAGTGCGAGTGTTCAGGTGTTGCGATGAGTACCGCGTCCACGTCCTTGAGGGCCAGCAGGTCTTCCATATATTTGAACGACCGCGGCGCTCGGCCGTAATACCGAGCGTTTTCCGCAACCGCCTTCTCGCGATAGACCGTCCAAAGGTCGCAGACGGCGGTCAGTTCCGTGTTGCCTTTATCCTTTAGCCGGGAGGCAAGATAGCAGAGGCCTTGTCCACGGCGCCCGCTACCGATGATACCCAGCGAGATGCGGTCGTTCGCGCCCAGAATCCGCCCATAGGAGAGGGCGGCAGTTCCCAGGGCCGTGCCAGCCGCGATTTTCGCGCTTTGATTGAGAAATGATCTTCGACCGATTTTTCTTGCAGATGCATCTGACTCGCTCATGAGAATTCTCCTGATGACAGAAGTTTAAGTGCAGCGTTCTCGTTGTGTCACTGCGTCGGTGCGCTTCAGTATATCGGAAACTGCCCAAGCTGGGGAATCAGCTCTGCGTTACTTGCCCGAGATCTTCGGGAATGAGCCCGGCACAATTCCCGTGCCTTCCTTGACCGTAATGATTTGGTTGATCGGCACGTTCGTGAGCTTATCCACGGTGCCGCTCAGCCAAGTGATTTCCAGGGACTCGATTGTCTTGCGCTGGCCCAGACCGAAGTGGATGCGCTGATCGTTGGCTGACATATAGCCTATGCCGCCCTTCGCCTGTCCGTACTGAATAAATCCCTCGGAGGCGAGCTTGAGTGACGCTCCGGTGCCGTCGCGCGCCGACTTGGTGCCGATCAGTTTCACCATCAGCCAGTTGTTGGCGTTTCCGCCGTCGTTGCGCAGAATCTCCGGGTAATCGTCCCGATTGATAATCGCCACGTCCAGGTCGCCGTCGTTGTCATAGTCCCCGGCTGCGCACCCACGCCCGACGGTCGGCCGCATGAAGTCGGGCCCGAGGTATTCCGAGACCTTCTCGAACTTCCCCTTCCCGAGGTTACGAAACATGAGCTTGGGTTCCGCGTACGTCACCTCGCTGTGATAGAGGTGGATGTTGTCGAGCATGGCGCCGTTGGACTGGAAGATGTCCACCCAACCGTCGTTGTCGTAATCCATGAACTTCATGCTCACGCCACTCAAGAAGATCGCCTTGTTGCCGATGCCGGAGGAGTAGGTCACGTCATCAAAAGTCTCGTCGTGGTTGTTGCGGTAAAGGCGATTCAGCTCAAAGTCCAGGTGGGTCACGTACAGGTCAAGCCAGCCATCGCCATCGATGTCGGCCGCGTCGGTGCCCATGCCTGCCTCGTACTTGCCGTCTTCGCTGGCCGCCACGCCGGAGCTGAACGAGATGTCGCGGAACGTCCCGTCGTGGTTGTTGAGGAACAGGAAATTCGGCCAGGTGTCGTTGGCGATGAAGATGTCCGGCCAGCCGTCGTTATTAAAATCCGCCAGCACCAAGCCCATCCCCTTGGCTTCCGGGATGCCCACACCGGACTTCTCGCTCACATCGGTGAAGGTGCCATCGCCGTTGTTGTGGAAGAGCTTGAGCTTCTGCCCGCGATAATTGTCGGGGTGACAGTAGGCCCGGTAGCCCGCACGGCGCTCCCCGCACCAGAGGTTGTTCTTGGGCGACCACTGAATGTAGTTGCAGACCACCAGGTCAAGGTGGCCGTCTCTGTCGTAGTCGAACCATCCGGCGCTGGAGGACCAGTAGCCCTCGTCGGCCACGCCGGCCTTGGCGGTGACGTCGGTGAAGGTGCCGTTGCCATTGTTGTGATAGAGGATGGCCCGGCCGTAGCCCAATACGTAGAGATCAGGGAAGCCGTCGTTGTCATAGTCACCGACCGCTACGCCCTCGCCGTAGAGACCTTCGGCCCCCACGCCGGCCTTTTCGGTGACGTCAGTGAAAGTCCCATCTCCGTTATTGTGGTAAAGGGCCGAGTGCAACGGACGAGGCGGGGTGTACCACTCGGTCCCCGCGGTCTGCACGAAATAGATGTCGAGCAGCCCGTCCTGGTCATAGTCTATCCAACCCAGGCCCCCAGCCATCGTCTCGATGTACTGCTTCTCTTCGGTCGCCGTGCCGTCCTGCTTGAAGGTGATACCCGCCGCTTGGCGAATGTCCGTGAAGCGGACAGGAATGGAGATCGGGGGGCTCGAGTTACCCTGCGCGGTCAAGCGCTCCAGGGCTAGGAAAGCAGGCACCGTCGCGGCCAGGAGTAAGGCCGCCCACGCTTTTCGTCGCGCACGGTCCCCGCGACCGGATGACGTCTTTTCCTTCAATCCGCTCCTCTCCCGCAATGGGCGTGCTCTCCAATATAGCCTGAATGGGCTGTCATTCTCAATTGCGTCGCGCGTATTGCCGGATTAGACTTGGCCCCGCTCTGTACCGTGTCGTGCAGGGGACGGCCGTGCCGCATCAGGTACGCACCGGAACTGGACGAACTTGCTCGAGGGGGTCTCCATGCATTACTCGGAGATCCTCAGGGAAAGGGATCAGGAAACATGAATCCGCATGTATTCGAGTTGGTTTTCGTGAGGTTCGCGAACAAAGCAGCAGGCATCTTGGTGCTGCTCGCAGCCATGTTCTTCTCTGAAGGCAGCCTAGTTGCCCCCGCATATGCCCAAACCCCCACGGGGGTGTTGCTGCCGGACGGACGGGAGTTTGTCTCCTGGGAAAAGCCGCTCCAGTTCACGAAGACCTACTATGTGGACAACCTGAACCCTAAAGCCTCTGACTCGAATCCGGGAACCAAGGAGTTGCCCTTCGTCAGCATCAACGCCCTGAACCTGACTTGGTCGGTTTCCGGCAGGGTGCCGGAGGTACCCACGGGAAATCCTTTCCAGCGCGATTTCCTCGGCCAACCGGCTGAGAAGACTCGCAAGCCGGGACCGCTCGTTCAGGTGCCGGCGGCGGCAACAACAATCCATATCGACCCTCGGCTTCAGGCGCGGTAAGATTTGCACGTCCCGGGCGCGAGGCACGGAGGCGAAGGGACATCTCAAGCGGCGAGAGGGAGCACACGCCATGCAATATCGGAGATTTGGTCGCACGGGCTGGATGGTGAGCGAAGTCGGTTACGGCATGTGGGGCATGTCGGGCTGGACGGGGTCGGAAGACGCGGAATCGATGCGCGCCTTGCAGCGGGCCGTGGATCTGGGCTGCGACTTCTTTGACACGGCCTGGGCCTATGGCGACGGGCACAGCGAGCGCCTGCTGGGCCGTCTGGTGCGCGCCAATCCGGCAAAGCGGCTCTATACCGCCACCAAGATTCCGCCCAAGAACCTCCAGTGGCCCAGCCGGCGCGAGTACAGGCTGGACGATTGTTTCCCGCCGGACCACATCGTGGAATATGTCCACTCGAGCTTGAAGAACGCTGGGCTGGAGAGTTTCGATCTGATCCAGTTTCATACCTGGGAGGACGCCTGGGTGGAAGACCATCGCTGGGTCAAGACGATTGAGGACCTCCGCCGCCAGGGGCTTTTTCGTGCGGTGGGCGTCAGCATCAACCGCTGGGAACCCGGGAACGGGGTGGTAGCGGTACGGAGCGGGCTGATTGACGCGGTGCAGGTGATCTACAACATCTTTGACCAGAGCCCGAAGGACGAGTTGTTTCCGGCCTGCAAGGAGATGGACGTAGCGGTGATCGCGCGCGTGCCCTTTGATGAAGGTACCCTGACCGGGACCCTGACTCAGGACACCACGTGGCCCGAGGATGATTGGCGCAACACCTATTTTGTGCCGGAAAATCTGCACGCCAGCGTCGAACGCGCTGAGGCGCTGAAGCCGCTGGTTCCCCCGGGCATGACGATGGCCGAGATGGCGCTGCGCTTCATCCTCGACGAGCCGCTGGTGAGCACCGTCATTCCCGGGATGCGGAAGCCGGCCCATGTGGAAGCCAACCTAGCCGTCAGCGACGCGCCGCCTCTCTCTCCGGACCTTCAGGCGCGGTTGCTGAGCCACCGCTGGGATAGGACGCCGACCGAATGGTCGCAGTAGCTCGGCAGCGGCGGTCTACCTGTCCCGGCTTGCCGTGGATGACCGCGGGCTGAATAGGGGAAGGGCGCTCATCCCGACACGGAGCATCGGGACAGGCGGCGCGCCGCTGCAGCCCGCGTCCCGTGTTTCACTTGCCTCGCTAACGCAACATTAGGAAGGAGGTCATCATGTCTTCCGGTCGAAAGTTGGCATTGATTCTAGCCGCCGCTGTTGTTTGTGTCGGGGTCATTTTGATTCCTCGGTTTGCACAACAACGCAAATGGAGGAAGCTAAACGCTCAAGTGAACACCCTTTTGGAGCAAGGAAGATATCCCGAGGCTGTTCCGAAGGCACTGGAAGCCCTGCGCGTAGCGGAAGCGACGTTCGGTCCTGAGCACGTCAATGTGGCGACCAGCCTCAACAACCTGGCGGGGCTCTACAACGAGCAGGGCAAGTACGCGGAAGCTGAGCCCCTCTTTAAGCGCTCGCTGGCGATCCGGGAGAAGGCCCTGGGGCCGGAGCACGCCGCCGTGGCCACGAGCCTCAACAACCTGGCCGAGCTCTACCGTGTGCAGGGAAACTACGCGGAAGCGGAGCCCCTCTACAAGCGTTCCCTGGTCATCCGGGAGAAGGCCCTGGGGCCGGAGCACCCCAACGTGGCCGCCAGCCTCAACAACCTGGCGGCACTCTACTATGCCCAGGGGAAGTACGCAGAAGCGGAGCCCCTCTATAAACGTTCGCTGGCGATCCGGGAGAAGGCTCTGGGACCGGACCACCCCGACGTGGCCCAGAGCCTCAACAACCTGGCGGAGCTTTACAGGCTACAGTGCAAGTACGCGGAAGCGGAGCCACTCTACGAGCGTTCGCTGGCCATCCGGGAGAAGGCCCTGGGACCGGACCACCCCAACGTGGCCGTGAGCCTCAACAACTTGGCGTTGCTCTACGACGATCAGGGCAAGTACACGGAAGCGGAGCCACTCTACAAGCGCTCTCTGGCCATCTGGGAGAAGGCGCTGGGGCCGGAGCATCCCGACGTGGCCCAAGGCCTCAACAACCTGGCGGCACTCTACTATGCCCAGGGGAAGTACGCGGAAGCGGAGCCGCTCTACAAGCGTTCCCTGGCCATCGTGCAGAAAGCCTTGGGACCGGACCACCCCGCCGTGGCGCAAAGCTTGGAAAACTACGCTGCGCTTTTGCGCAAGACACATCGAGAGGCCGAGGCAGCGCCAATGGAAGCCCGCGCCAAAGCCATCCGGGCCAAGAACGCACAGAAGTGACAGCGGTGGTGGGAGGGACAGGGAAAACCCGCAAGGCCGAAGAGCGGGCCTTGCGCTGCGAATGGCGGGATGAACCCGCCGCTACGGAGCTTTGGCCCCTCAAAGTGGGGCATGAGGAGGAGATGGTTTATGACCAAGAAATCCGATCTCTCACGACGTGAATTCTTGAAGGACACTGCGGTAGGGGCGGCGGGGGTCGCCGTACTGGGCAGCTTGGCCCCCGCGCGCGTGCTGGGGGCCAACGACCGCATCCGGGTCGGGGTGCTCGGCTCGGGCGGGCGCGCCCAGTACGTCATGGGGTTGTTCAAGAAGGTCCCCACCACTCAGTTCGTCGCCGTGTGCGACGTTTACGGGCCGCATCGTGAAGCGGCGCTGAAGGTTGCGGGGCCGGACGCCAAGGGCTATGTGGACTACCGGGAGGTGCTCGACCGCAAAGACGTGGACGCCGTCCTCATCGGCAGCCCGGACCACTGGCACAAGCAGATGCTCATCGACGCGGTGCGCGCCGGCAAGGACGCATACCTGGAAAAACCCATCATACATTCGATCGAGGAAGGCGCTGAGATGGTGCGCGCCGTCGACGAGACGAAGCGGGTGGTGCAGACGGGCACGCAGCAACGCAGTTGGGAACACTACATTCTCGGCAAGCACATCGTGGACTCCGGGAAGCTCGGCAAAATCATCTTCGTCCACACCTACTGGTATCAGAACTACCTCGCGTGGACAGGCGAGCCTCCCCGCATCGACACTTCCCAACTGGATTGGAAACGATGGCTGGGCAGTGCGCCGGATCAGCCGTTTAACGCCGAGAAGTTTGGCCTCTGGAGGCATTACTGGGATTTCGGCGGCGGCATTCTGGCCGACCTGCTCACCCACTGGATTGATGTTATCCAATGGTATATGGGCCAGCCGGCGCCCAAGACCGCCACGACGACCGCGCAGACCTACCTCTTCAAGTGGGACGCGCCTGACGCCGTCAGCGCGGCGTTTGAGTTCCCCGGCGACTTCATAGTGGCCTTCTCCGGCGCGTACAACCACAGCATCGACGATGGGGGCATCGAGTTTCGCGGCAGCCAGGCGACACTCAAGATCGACCGCGAGCACTTGGCGGTCTATCGCGAGGGCGAGAAGTGGGTGCCGGGTTCGCAGGCGCCGGAACCGGAGATCCTGGTGCGCTCCGAGCACGATGGAACGCTGGACCACGTGAAGAACTTCCTCGACTGTGTGCGCAGCCGCAAGACTCCCAACGCGTCCATCCAGGTGGGCTTCGAGGCGGCGCGGACTTCGTGGATCGGCAACATCGCCCTCAAGCGCGGCGCCAAAGTCGTCTGGGACGCGGCGAAAGGGAAAGTCGCTTCCTGACGCGAGCTCCTGGCGAGGGGACCATGGCGGAATCCGTGCCCATACTTACCGCCGCGAGTGGCGTTGCGCTGCTCAGTTGAGATTGCCGGGATAGGGTTATATAGGGCGTGCCTCAGCGACAATCGAATCCGGGTGTGCACGTGCAGCGTGCTGGCTGGACCTCACGGTTGCTTCTATTCGCCAGCCTTTGGGTATTCATTGGCTGGCCTCTTTGTGTTCACGCCACGGACAAACTGTCCTCGGCCGATGAAGTCATGAAGCGGGCCATTGCGAGGGCCAAGTGGGTGGACGAGCAGAACCTCGAAGCGACCCACGCCTACACTCGACTGTCCGTTTCCGAACAGTTGGATGACAATGACGCGATCAAGGAGCGCGAGGAACTCCTTTATCATGTGTATCCTAGCGAGGGTCTGCCCTTTGCCGAACTGATCCGGAAAAATGGAGCTGCCCCGACCGAGCAGGATCTGAAGAGGGACCGCGAGCGCCAGAAGAAGATCCGTGAAAGGCTGGCCCAGAGAAGACAGCAGCGCGATGACGATGATGTGACCTTGAACGAAGAGTTGGTGAGCAAATACCGATTCCGGATGATGGCGCCGGAAGTAGTCAATGGGCGCACAGCTTTTGTGTTGAGCTTCGAGCCTCGGAGTGGTGACCTCCCGGTCAGGCGAAGGGTGGACCGTTTCCTCAACAAGCTGGCAGGAACGCTCTGGATAGATGAGCATGACTACGACATACCCAAGCTGGCTTTCCACCTGAAGGAGAGCGTCGCGATCGGATGGGGAATCCTCGCTTCGTTTCGGAAATTCGACGTGTCGTTTGAGCAAGTCAGAACGAGCAGCGGCGTCTGGTTTCCCAGCCGGATTGATGCCCACATCGACGGGCGGGTCTTGTTCAAGTCGTTTCATATGCGGCAGCGGGAGCAAATGAGCGACTTCAGAACTGTGGCTCCAGAGACCGGGAAGGGAACGCCGGCGACGAAATAGGAAATGAGCTTAGGGCTGTTGCGGAGGGGCCTTCCTGAATGAAACCGCTGCGCCAAGCGGGAGCGTGACACATCCGGGGGTGAATTCAGCCATGAGAGACTCTCACTGTACCAGGCGAGCGTTTATCCAACGTGTGTCTGCGGCCGGCATTGCGGGTACAGGGCTCGGTCTCAGTGGAGCATTGTTCTCAGGAGTACCGTCGGCTGCCGGCCGGACAGGCAAGTCGGCATCGGTCAAGGGCGAGCCGGAGGCGGGCGCGCAGCGGCTCAGCCTCACGAAGCTGCAAGCCTGGGAAGCGCTGGGCTATGGCATGTTCATCCACTTCGGGATGAGCACTTTTGTGGCGCAAGAAATCCCCGACGGGAAAGCGCCAGCCTCAACCTACAATCCTGACAAGCTCGACGTTGACCAGTGGGTCGGGATCGCTCGTGATGCGGGGATGAAGTACGTGGTGCTTACCGCCAAGCACGTGGC
>Ga0187878_1004292_pt1 | contig 11160 bp, 9 predicted proteins | sample June2016WEW_17_1_FD_132979 | JGI IMG/M metagenome (GOLD analysis project Ga0187878, IMG submission 132979) | Peatland microbial communities from SPRUCE experiment site at the Marcell Experimental Forest, Minnesota, USA - June2016WEW_17_150 | ecosystem: Environmental > Terrestrial > Soil >...
CACAAGGCAACCTGCGCTGACTGCGGAAAAGAATGTGAAGTTCCTTTCAAGCCAGACGGCACAAGGCCAGTTTATTGCCGCGAGTGCTACTCAAAACGAAGACCACCACGAAGATATTAAGCTAACAAGCTGAACATCTTTACAAGTCTTATTATTTTTCTTTTTTATTTTTTTATTATTTTTATCCTTTAAGGTTGGTTTTATTTTTGAGTTTTCAGTTTAATTGAACCTGTTGGTTCAAATTTTTTTTATTTTTTGGGAGAAATGCGGTTGGTTTGGGCTTGGTATTGGAAAAGCTGGTTGGATATGGTGTTGTGTGTTTGAAATTTGTGAACTGTTTTATTGTTTGGTGTGGTGTTGGTTTGAACTTGGGTAACGGCCAGCACACCAGCCCACAAAATCACCGTTAAGCAAAAACACCTCAGGTAGCGAGTACACCTCCCTAAAGGGCACCACCTTTCGCACCTAAGGACTCTGTTTTTGCACAACAAGCAAGCAAACGAGAAAAGAAGGGGTATTATGGTCTAAAGACAATCAAAGCTGAGTTTAAAAGAACATGCAACTTTAGTCAACAAACCTTGACTAAGCCAAGTCAAGAATCTTTTACGAGAAGCCTTTTATCGCAAATTAGTCCCAGATGTGATCATGGGAAGTATGAGCAAGGTTTTTGCATTATTCTTTATTTTAATCATGGTTACCTCAGGTCTAAGTCTGTTGATGGTTAAACCTGCATTTGCTCAATCAATACCTACACTATCTGTTCCAGAATTCACCATTAAGTTCGTGAATGCTTCCTATAGTGTAACCACCGCAAATTCTTATACTGGGCAAAGTGAAACTCAACAAATCAGTAATAACTCCATTGAAATTACTATTAAAAACCAGCCTTTTGACTACTCAAACAGCGGTTTAGCCTACCAAATATACTTTGATGTCCGAATCAAACCACACTTTACAAACATAGACAATTGGACAGAAGTCTACTCATTAGAAAACCTAACCAGTTCACAAGTTAATGAAAAAGGTGTTTTTTATTTTGCAGAATATATTTCACCTGATTCTCCGCCCCAATCAAACTCAAGCTATACCGTTATTACTTTCCCTGTATTGCCAACAGACCTTTATGGAGCATCAGGCTATGATATTCAGAGGTACTACTCTGGAGAAGAAGGTCAAGAAGGCAGATATTTTGCATTTTTAAGTGCCATTCCAAGTGGTGGTCAACTTGATTTCCAAGTAGAAGCATTAGTTGGGCATGGCTCCCAAATGTGGGTTATCCAACATCCCTTTTACCCTACGATTGGTGGATATTTTGCACCTGCTACCGCTTATGATTCAACAAGCGGCTGGAGCAACACGCAAACAGTAACTATAAGCGAAACATCACCTACTTCCACACCGACCGTTCCAGAGTTTTCATCCTGGACAATTCTGTTGCTCGTTACTGTAATGGTAACGGTTGCTGGTCTATCGATTTACTTCAAGAAACATAAGCAATGAAACAACGTCAAAACTTGAAGAGAAGTGACTAAATTAACTTAGCAAACTTAGATAAAAACTGCCTCACTCAAAAAATTCTGAGTGGTTTGCGAAAGACCGAGCTTAGTAGAAGTTGCGTGTTTCTTTACGTTTCTCTTCTTCATAGAACCAATCATAGCTGGCACAGCAACCTGCCATCTTAAGCATGGCTGCGGTTAAATTCGCATTTGCTTAGGAGATAAATGCAGCACCTGCGCCCCAATATTGAGGCGAAGGCGGTTCGCAGCCAAAAATTTGCCGCCAATTTCTCTTGGTTTCCTCAGGCCATCGAAGTTCTGTCCTATCAACTACAGGAACCAAATCCGGGTACATCTTAAGAATGTCTTGGGCTCTTCTTTTGCTGCCTGGTGAAGCGTTATTTATCGCCTCGGTAGCTAACGCTTCTAAACGTGAGTTTTGCTCGCTTTTTTGTTTCCAGCAAAGCCAGCCTGCTAAGTTAATGGCGTCCTCTGCCTCTTTTTTTGCATTTTCTTGCGGTTCTTCCCATCCTGTCTTAGGGGCAAGCGCATAAAGGACAGATTCAACAATATCTGGGCGCAAACCCGCTCTGCAAGCAACCTGTTTCACAGTTGGCTCTTTGAAAAACCTGAACTCACATCTTAATTCTTCCAACGCTTTCCTGACCCTTTCCACTTCAGATTTGCATATACTATGGTTAGTTGCCTCGCTCGTTGGGGGACCGAACTCTGCTAAACCATAGATTACGGTGCGATCAGAAAAAACATGCCTTATAATCTGTTTCTCGCCGCAAGCCTTGCTTATGTCTGTTTTAGCTTGTCTCTCTGAAATATTTCTCTTATCAGCAATTAGTTTAGCGAAATCTGTTGATCCAATCCATTTGCCATAACTAAGAAGTACTTCACGAGGTGAAGTTTTATTCATAATTTACCATTTCACAAAATATCCTATTATCAAATTAGCATTAATATTTTTTTGTGAGTTTGAAAACCTTGGAAACGAAAACAGTGGTTAAGGTTCCTGATGCTTATGTGCCGCTGGTTGAGGATCTTCGGCTGTTGCGAAGCGATGACAACAACCCTAATAAGATGACGGTTAAGCAGAAGGATCAAGTTTGGAGTAGCCTGGAGAAGTACGGTTGGACGTATCCCATCGTAACTAACAAAGATGGGGTTTTTGCTGATGGAGAGCAGAGGGCGGAAGTCTGCAAGGACCACGGCTTGTTTTTTGCTCCAGTTCTTCGGCTGCCGGTTTCTGATGTTGATAGGCGAATGCTGCGGCAGATCCTAAACAAGCTCAAAGGCAAGCATAGCAGAGAACTTGACGATGCTGAGTACCTGCGCATTGTAAAGGCAGGTGAAAGCGATTGCTTGAAAGCACTATTGCAGTCTATCGGCGAGAAATTACCAGAAGACGTTAACCGTGCACCTGAAAACTCAAACATCATACCGAGCAGCTATGAGCTAATCATCGAATGCAAAGATGAGACGCAGCAGAAGTGCTTCTTTGAGAAACTGATGGCTGAAGGATACAAGGTGAGAGTTTTAAATCTGTAGGAGGCGGAAGACGGTTGGATTTTGATTTTGTTAAGAGTTGGAGTAAACCGGAGAGCTTTCGAGCTCAAAGTGTAGTTGGCAGCTTCACATTAAACGATGTTAAGTTGCAAAAGCATTTCAAAGGCTCATTGCCAATTGAAGAGGATGACTGGCAAATCGGTGTCATTGTCGGGCGCAGTGGTTCAGGCAAATCGAGCATAGCAAAAAAGCTGTTTTTAGACGATTACATCACAGGCTTCGACTACACGCAACAGTGTGTCCTTGACGACTTTCCCCAAGGAATAGAAACAAGCGAAGTAACCAGGCTCCTTTGCAGTGTGGGCTTCGCGTCCCCTCCAGACTGGCTGAAATCTTACAGTTGCCTAAGTCAAGGGGAAAAAATGCGCGTTGACATCGCTAGGGCACTCTGCCTTCCAAAGAAGCTGATTGTCTTTGACGAGTTCACCTCAGTTGTGGACCGCGAAGTTGCAAAAATTGCCTCTTATGCAATTAGCAAGGCGATTAGGCGTCAGAAAGATAAGAAATTCATTGCTGTAACCTGCCATTACGATGTGGTCGATTGGTTGGATCCAGACTGGGTTTTCTGCACTGACACGATGGAGTTTGACCGAAAAAAAGGGTCAGGCCGCCCGTTGAGCTCAAGGTTTATCGGTGCGGCATTTCCACGTGGACGATGTTTCGGCAGTATCACTATCTAAACGGCAAGCTTGGTGCAGGCGTCAGATGCTACGTCGCTCTCTACCAGGAAAAGCCTGTAGCCTTTATCGCAGTTGCACACGTGCGAATGAGAAGTCACTTTTTCCGTGTCAGCCGTCTCGTTGTTTTGCCTGATTACCAGGGCATAGGGATTGGAAAGCGTCTGCTGAATTTTGTTGCTGAGCTCTATACTTCTCAGTTGAATTTGCCGTTCTATTTGGTTACGAGCAATCCGCAGCTGGTTCGTGGAGATTTGGGCTGTTGGATTGTTAAGCGTGTTGGGCATGGTAATCATGGAAGAACAGATTCAAGGATAAATCGAGGGCTCATAAAGTCAGCAAGTAGAGGGCGGCTTACTGTATCATTTGAATATATTCCAAAGAAAATTAAAGGTGATAATTCTTGGACGCGATGACACTTGAGAGACGTTTAGAAATGTTAAAGCTTGAAGGAAACGGCTTGGAACCTTGTGAAATTGTGAAGGAGTTAAGCGTGAAATATGGGGTAACTGAGCGTGCTGTGTACAAAGATTTTGAGACTCGAGGCAACTGGCAGCCCCTATTGCAGGAGATGAAGAAGACACTGCTGAAGGTGCGTAACAGACACGAGCAATTGTACCGTAAAGCTGTAGTCGCATATATGCAGGCTAAGTCTGACAGGGCTCGTATAGCCGCTTTGAATCTTATGCGTCAAGTAAATTGCGATCTCGCTGAGATGTCAGGCGCTAAAACTCAAGGCGAGGCGGAGCCTGAAGAAATTCGCATAAAATGGGAGGACCCTAAAGTATGCACAAAACAACAGTAATTAAATACAAGCCTCACCCTGGGCAAGTTGAGTTCCACTTTCATCCAGCAAGGTTCCGAGTGCTCAACTGTGGACGTCGCTGGGGGAAAACCGTTGCAGGCGCTAACGAGTTCATAAGGCAAATTTGGCAGCAGGGCGAAGGGAAAGAAGAAATAGGTATCGTGGGATTTGCTGTTGCTCCGACTTATTGGCATACTCAGCGTCAATGGACCGAGTTCTTCAATTTTTGCCCTCCTGAACTGATAGAGGAAATCCATAGGGCTGACAGACATGTTGTCCTTAAAGGGAAACGTGATATCTGGTTTAAGAGTGCAGACAATCCTGATTCGCTTCGAAGCCAAGGCGTAAAGGTTCTCTGGGTTGATGAGGGTGCGCAGATTGCTGAGGAAGCTTGGACGTTGGCGCTTAGGCCTGCGTTGATGGATGAGAAAGGCATCGCCTTCTTCACAGGCACACCAAGAGGACATAACTGGTATTTTCAACTATGGACTCGCGGTCAAGACCCATCGCAAACTGACTACAAAAGCTGGAGTTTCCCAAGTAGCAACAACCCGTATCTGGATCCTGCCGAGATTGCCTCTTTCGCCCGTGACATGCCTGAACTGGCATATCGCCAAGAAGTTCTGGCTGAGTTTCTTGAAGACATTGGCTCAGTCTTCAGAGGTGTAGACCGCATAGTCAAAGGCACCTTCCAACCGCCTGAACCTCACAAGCAATATGTTATGGGTGGTGATCTTGCAAAGCTTGAAGACTTCACAGTGCTCGGCATTCTGGATACGGATGGGCATCTGTGTGCTTTTGACAGGTTCAACCAGTTAGACTGGGTTTTTTCAGCGCAAACGCATAGTTCAACTAGCCCAACAGTACAACGCTCGCTTACTAATTGACAGCACAGGCGTTGGAGACCCAATCTGCGATGAGCTCCAACGTGAAAACGTTCGAGTTGACGGCTATAAATTCACAAGTGCCACAAAGAAGGACTTGATCGAAAACTTAAGCATAATGATTGAGAACCAACAGATTACGATACCGCCGATCCCCGAGTTAATCAATGAACTCAAACTCTACGGTTACAAGACAACACCAAGCGGAAACGTGCAGTACGGAGCGCCAGAAGGCTACCATGACGACTGCGTTATCGCTTTAGCATTAGCTGCATGGCAATTAAAGCGCAGTCCGCCTTCAGGAGTAGGCGTAGGCTTCATTGAACATGAGGAGCTAAAGAAAAAAGGCTACATATTTGACCACCCTTTTTTCACTAATTCAAGCTATGGCTAAATCAGCTCACTATGACTGCCCACCGCTGGAAAAATATCGCTATTAAAATGTAAAAAAAGAGAAAGAATAAATGAAGATACAGTAAATTCGCAATTAGAAAGGCGGGTTCGATGGAATACTTTTAATTATTTAAGCGAATCTTTTCACAATTTATTGAAGGTTTAAGGCTGCCCGTCCCCATACCCGAAAGGGTTCAAAACCATAGTTTTGCTTTCAAGTCAAGCTTTAGTTAAAGTGAGCAGGATTGACCGCTAAACGATTAGGTTCAAGTCAGACGGAAACATAGCTGAATAACCGCCTTTAATCTGCTATTTTCCCTCTCTTTTTCTTCTTATCACTTGTATAACAAAATCCTGTCAAAAAGGATGCGCCACTCGAATAAGCTCATTAACTTTCCATAGAATCTAAAAAGAAAATCAGTCCTCCCGCATATGTTTCAATGCTCAAAAATGGCAAGGGCTTGTCTACGGTGGGCGGGGAGGGATTTGAACCCATGACTTTCAGCTTAGAAGGCCTAACGATATCGCGCAAATTCCAAAATCTTGATAGCGTGACACCTTAGCTAACGCTGTAAATTTTAAATTAAGATCATTTGCATAGTTCGCTTGAGATCTTTTATTGACAGATTTTATAGCGGTAAAGTGGTTGGGTAGCAAGTGTAAAATTTCTTCTTATGCACATGGCGGCTATTATGTTGATGCTGGTAGGAGATTGCTTTTTTGAAGTAGCGTCAAAAAAGAGATCTACGCTACATTATGCCTCTTGCAATACCATTAGGGCAAAGAGATTCCGTTAACAAAATTATTATAATCCATCCTTCAATTAACAGTCATTAAGGCGCTGACTATGAAACAATTCCTAATTACTCCAGCGGCAGGAAAACGATTAATTGCCAAAACCCTAGCTAACCACCCTGCAATCAAAAAAGCGCTCAAAAACGGAACGCTCGTGATTGTTGCTGGAACAACCAACGGCTATGTGGCTGAAGAAATTTTCAAAACTAACAATATCTCAAACGATTTCTCTAGGGGAAGATTCTTTAGGGGCATAACTTTGCCGCCGACTCAATCAGTAACCGTTGAGGGGCGGCTTGCTGACAAAAGCAAGTTTCCCGGAGACGTGGTAATAGCCAAAGGCGTTTGGCAAAAAGGGAAAACAATAGCTGACGTCGTTGATTCCCTAAAAGAAGGTGACGTGGTCATAAAAGGTGCAAATGCTCTGGACTTAACTCGAAAACAAGCAGCTATCCTCATCGGTCATCCGAAAGCTGGAACCATAGGCTTAGCTCTACCCGCCGTAGTTGGACGCCGCGTGAAACTGATAATACCTGTGGGCTTAGAGAAGCGGGTAAACGGGGACTTATACGCTTTAGCAGCAAAACTCAACGAGCCTGGTGCAGGCGGCTACCGTTTAATGCCTGTTCTTGGAGAAATTTTCACTGAGATTGAAGCGCTGAAACTTTTAAGTGGAGTAGATGCTGAATTAATGTCTGCTGGTGGAGTCTGCGGTGCTGAAGGTTCATTCTGGCTGGCTATTACTGGCACTAAAGAGCAGGAGGATGCTGCCGAGAAGCTTTTTGCTTCAGTGGCTAATGAACCAGCTTTTGACCTTGGCTTTTCCAGTACTTAGCTAATGCCGCGAGGGCTTTATCAAACAAGTAGTCGCTCTCTGAGCTTTCATCGACTCCAATGACTGTTTTTTCGCAAGTTTGAGGTCTAGAAGCAATCTTGTGCTTTGCCACCTTCATAAGCGTTAAGTGTATAGTTGGTTAGTAATTTTTTGAATTTTTCCATAAAAGCTTCATAATCAATCTGTTCCAGCTTGGGAGCCTCCGCAATTCTGGTTAAGGCATCAATGTTTATGTTTTGTTCTGCTGCCTGAAGAGCTTGGGCTCCGAACTCTTCATACTTTATCTCGATTTCAGGTATCATGCCTCTCCCTTCAACATCCATACGGGGCACAACACCCAATAATTCGACACCAATATTTCCGAAGGCACGTTTCATTGTCTGCTTAATGTCATCGGTTAGATAACTCAATAGAGCTTTGTTGAGTATAACACCGTTCGCTTTCACACCGAGACTCTTAAGCAGACTAATGTGATTAAGAGCATTAATTAAGCCCCCTTCAACACCTTCCTTGTCACAGCCAACCACAACAACAGTAGACGCACCTAACGCCGCTGCAATCTCAGCAGTCGAACCTGGTCTCCGAACATTCTCCATCAGCAACCCAGTAAAAGCACCCATTGCTCCTTCAACAAGCAGAAAATCATAATCATGGCTAGCTTCACCTATCGCCTCAGCGACTGGTTTCCAACCGCTCTCCCCAACCCTAATCGATGAATACTCTTTTATCGGCTCTTTTATCAGGTAAAGCGCTGGCACAGCATCCCGTATGTCACCGCCAACTTTAAGCACACCAACCCTGAAGCCACGCTTTTTTAACGCTCCAGCAATACCCGCAACAAGAAAAGTTTTTCCTGAACCACTATCAGCCGCCGTAATCAGAAGCACACGTGTCTGTTTTTCGTGGGTCGTTGATTGCTGTTGGATGCCAGTTGAGATTCCAACTTCGCTCTTCATTCGCCCCAACAGTTCAGCATTCACTTTTCGAATCGCTTCGAGCTCGACCGCGTTTATGTTTAACGATTTTGTGATGCCTTGAATAATGATTGGATTCTGGTCTAACAAGCCGTGGACAAAAACACCCACCACGTTTCCTTCCTTGTTGGCTACCCCTGAAACCAACTCCTGAGGGTCTTTTTTATAATTGATATGTTTTGCATGAGTAACAAGAATTGTTTTCGCACCTTTGTGAAGCAGTATCTTGCCATACGTGTGACAGTGAAACCCTGAGACTTCCTTGCCAACTTCCTGCGTCAAAAAGCTCTTGTCTGTAATGGTGGCTGTGACACGATCAGTGCAAATTAAAGGTTTAAACTCCGCATCCAGCAAACCTAAGCCTTCCCTAATTATAGGCACGTTTGACAAGCGCCCAACATCAGTTTCCTTTGCAAGTATTTGAAAACCTGAACAGATTCCCAGCACAAACTTACCGCTCTCAGCCATTTTCAATATTTCACGGGAAACCTTCTCGTTGACACTTTGCGATTCAACAAGGCTACCGCCTGGAATAATAATCATGTCAAGAACCGCTGAGGCGGGCTTGCCATCCACAAGCGCATCGGAGTAAACCAGATCCGTGGGGAGATTCCCGAAGTCTTCAAAGCATGGCAACGCCCCAGGCACATAAACTAAACCAATTCTGTGATGAAAATTCTTCACAAGTTGCCCCCATAAAAACATGAGTTAATCGATTAAGAGCAAAGCGAATGTTTCAGGGTTTTTCTCGAAGGGCAAAGTAAACTTCAAACCAGCTTTTTCCGCAGTCGCTTTAACGTTAACTCCGACCCCTTCCTCAGAATATCGCCTCATCGCGGGATTGACACAGAACCCTTCTTCCACGTTACACTTCTCGCACAACTGACAAGACCCAGCGACAAGCCCTACGGCAAGAATATACCCCTTTTTAGTAGCCGCCTTTTCAAGTTCTATGACCACTCGACGCACATTCTTCAAATCCTCATTCCAAGCAGACCAAAAACTTTCCACTTTCACCTTCATCTGCGGGGAAGCAGACGGATCATTCGTTTTTGCAAGATACTTTATCAATTCCAAATCTCCTTCGGCTCGCGACTTAAATTTCATAAACAAAGCATAGCGGTACTCGCTGACGATTTTTCGAAACTCCTCAGGCGAAGGAGAATAAGGCGGACAAGCCAAAGTCTTCCCATACTTTTCACAGCCCATCCTACATTTGAAGACAACACGATCTTCAATCACAATTTTTTCCACAGGGATTATCTTCGCGTCCACAGCACCTAATTCTAACGCCTGCTTTCTAAGAAAATCAAACGACCCCATCTCATCATCTTTTGTCATAACACTTCGACTCAAACCTTAAACCTCGCTTTCATATTTAATGTGACTCCTTGCCACCAACAGGTTGAACGACTGGTTTGTCAACATTCTTCATGTGACCCGGAATCTCAGCCTGGCCACGCTTGCGCAATTCTATCAGATCATGCGTTGCGTTTACAAGCGTTGGCAGCTCAGACGGATGCTTGATGAAAATGGCGCCCTGTTTCTTTAAATCCGCCATCAGAGCAGTTGCTTTGCCACCCGTGAAATCCCGACTTTCTATCGGCACTTCATCGATGACGTAGGTTCTGATGCCTCGTTTAACAGCCTCAAGCGCTGACTCCAAGTTCGAAAGGTTACCATAGCCAAACGGCACCGACGTGACCACAACAATAGCCGCTTTACTTATCATCTTCAAGTTTGCTTGCTTCGTCTGCTCAGTTATAGGCGAAAAAGGCGCCTCGTTCACAGTAGGAATCTTAAGAAGCTCAGAAGTCTCATAATCAGTGTCCAGCATATTAAGCACGCCAGCTGTCACTTCATAGCCCTCGTCCACCAGCGCCTTCATTACCAAGGTTCCCGTCCCCGCTCCACAAATTATATGAATAGAACAGTTACGCGGCACAGAAGGCTTTTCCGGTGACAGCGGAATAATATAGAGCGAATTTGTTATCATATTTTTCTTAACGAGGGCATCAACCTGAAAGACACTCTTTATATTCTTACTCGTCAAGACCTCATCCAAAGTTCCTACTGCAAAGACTTTCCTATCCTTAAGCAGAAGGGCTGAGTTACAGTACCGCGCCGCCAAGTTCAAATCATGAATAACAGTCAAAACAATCAAACGTTCCGTGCGACATAATCCCTTAACTAAATCCATGATTTCCAACTGGTTAATCATGTCCAGATGTGTCAGCGGTTCATCCAGCAACAGAACCCTGGGCTCCTGAGCTAGGGCGCGGGCGATCACCACCCGTTGCTTTTCTCCACCGCTCAGTTCATTTATGGGTCGGTCAGCTAGGTGCCAAGTGTTCGTTCGGCTCATTGCTTTCCTAACGATAGCCATATCCTTTTCTGATTCCATTTGGAACCGCTTCATGTGCGGGTTGCGACCCATAAGCACAATATCTAACGCAGTGAAACTAAAGCCTATGTTGCTTTCCTGGGGGACGGTGGCCATATGCTTGGCAAGATCAACGCTTTTCATGCTATAAATGTCTGTCTTATCTAGCAGTATTGTTCCTTTATGTGGCTTAAGCGTTCGACTGATGCTTTTAAGCAAAGTGGTTTTCCCTGAGCCGTTGGGTCCGAGGATGCCGACGAAGTCACCTTCCTTAACTGACAGGCTGACATTTTCCAAGATCTTCACTGAGCCATAGCGGCACTCAACTCCATCTACGCTAAGC
>Ga0187878_1004294_pt1 | contig 11159 bp, 9 predicted proteins | sample June2016WEW_17_1_FD_132979 | JGI IMG/M metagenome (GOLD analysis project Ga0187878, IMG submission 132979) | Peatland microbial communities from SPRUCE experiment site at the Marcell Experimental Forest, Minnesota, USA - June2016WEW_17_150 | ecosystem: Environmental > Terrestrial > Soil >...
AGGGATTGCAGCGCCGGGATGCCATCATAGTCAAAGCTGACGTTCTGCAACTCGAATATCGGCGCCAATCGCAATCACCTCCCCATCCATGCGGCAGCACAGGCGAGAGCGAGGAAACCAGCGAGCCCGGCATAGTCAAGAGCCTGCATTCGAAACTCCGTAATCAGTTGCATATCGCCACGGAAGCCGCGCGACTGCATTGCCAGATATACTTCTTCGCTCAGGTCGATACTCTTGCTGAGCAGAACGCCCGCGGTTCTCGAAGCCACCCGGCGCTGCTCCGAGCCGCTCAGCGCTCCGATCATCCGGCTCTGTCTTGACTCGAACATCTGGTTTGCGGTTTCGATGAACAAGAAGATGTAGCGATGCGTCATCGCAAGCATCGTGACGACCTCCGTGGGCACGCGCACCGTTCGCAGCGACTTGAGGATATGTGTCCATCGCGTGCAGAGCACAAGCGTGGTGGTGAGCGTTGCCGCGGTCTCGACGCGCAGAATCAGCAACGCGGCGGCGCGTAATCCCTGCTCGGTCACCGAAAGTCCGCCGAAGCTGACGACGGTGATTCCCGGCGTTATCAAAATTGCCGGCAATGCGATGACACCGGTGAAGCCGAGCACGATCAGCCAGACCCGCGTAATCAGTGTTTGCAGGCGGATGCCCGAAGACAAGGCAAGCAGCACGGCCGCCACCAACAGGAACGCGATTACCCAGAGGCGTCTGCTGACGGTGGATGCCACAACGAGCGAAAACACGCCGGCCACACGAACCCGGGGATCGAAGGCTTGCAGCACTCCGCGGTGGGTAACCAACTGTTCTGAGGCAAGCGCACGCGAAAGCGCCCGGGCGAAAGCGCGAATCGTGGACTCGATGAAGAAGTGGCGACTCATAGGTCCAACTCGCGGCGATTCCGCTTCTTCGCAATTACGCTGGCAATAAACGAGAGCGCGCCGAACAGACCCACCCCAAACATTGCGGATAACAGGTATCCCAAATGGGGGCTCCTGACAAACGCGGGCGCGTAGGCCGGGAATGGCGCGGTCCAAAAAGACGATAACTTCTGTAATCCGGACGGGACAGCGTCGGGAGGTGCTTGACCGTGAGAAGCAGAGGCTATTTGAGCGCGTGCTTGCAGGCTGGAGAAATCGACTGGCGACCATTCACCCCAAGCCGTGCCAACCGCAAGGATTCCGAGCGGAGTAATCATCATCAGCAGCGCGACGGCAAGCCAAAGATTCCTGATGCCCGCATTGGCAGGCACACGGAATTCGATTTTTTCCTGTTGCAAGCCGGCAAGCCCCTGCAGCAGTCCGGGATTTACCTTCTGCAAATAGGAAACCATTCCACCTGCGATGAACGCCTCCGCAAATCCGGCTAAGGTCAGGTGGCCGATCATCATTGCGGGAATGGCGATATGCAGCGGATAGGGCGCGTATAGGGGAGTTCCGCTGGCATCGTGAAAGAGCATCGGCTGAATCCCGAACTCCACGGCAGCTATGAAAGCCGACGCGTTAATCGAGAGATATCCGGCAATCGCCGCGGCGATTACGCGCCTCCGGGAGTTCAATTCCGAAGCGGTCGAGAGCAGACGATATGCAGCGTAGGCCACGAAGGCGCCGACGATCGCCATGTTGAAGCAGTTCGCCCCCAGGGTCGTGATTCCGCCATCGCCGAAAAAAAGCGCCTGAAGGGCGAGAGCAATCGAAGTCGCCAGAATTGCGCCCCAGGGCCCCAGAACGATCGTCGCCGCAGTCACGCCCACCGCGTGGCCGGTAGTGCCCCCGGGAAGCGGCAGGTTGAACATCATTAGCACAAAACAGAAAGCCGCAAAGACGGAGATAAGAGGGATGGCGCGAGTGAACAAGACACGTCTGATGCGCTTCAGTGCCGCGTACCAGCCACCAGCCGCCAACGCGTAGCATGCCGCGCAGGTGGAAGGGCTCAGGTAGCCATCAGGAATGTGCATGGTTCCTGCCTGCATAACCGCCGGAGATGATCGGCGCAGAATGGCTCCCCGGATGACTCCATCGCCAACGATCGGCAATTCGACCGATGAATCTCATCGCGCTCACTTCCGGCCCGATTGTGCTGCCAGCGCGCTTGCGCGCCGGGTACGGGCGACGGATCGCCCTCCGGCCCTCCACCCCAGCAGCGAAGCCGCTGGGGACCCCGGCTCGCGGCGCGGGCATTCTCGGAATAACACAATCCTAACATCGCAGCGGCCGGCATCGCGAAACGGCGATGTCGATAGTCCACCGATGCAGCCTGCTCAGCCGTGCCGTCCAGAGCGGGGGACCGCCCTCCGGCCGGAAATCCGGATCGAGCGAAATAACGGTTGTGTCGAGAGCCGCAAACTGCGAGCATAGTTACAGTTGCAGGCGCGTCTCCGCCGAAACTTTGCCGCAACGCAAACCGAGCTGAACATAGCTCTGTTGCCGGCTTCCGCGCCAACGCGAATGGCTGCCTGCATACATCAGGAGGACATTTCATGAGGGGTTCGGATGCAGTCGTAGAGATGCTAATTGCGCACAAGGTTAAACATGTATTTGGAGTCCCTGGGGATACCAGCATGAATGTCCACGATTCCTTCGCCGGCCGCACTGCGGAGGTCCAGCATATCTTGACCAGGGACGAGCGTAATGCGGGATACATGGCCGATGGCTATGCGCGGGTTGCGAGGAAGCCGGGCGTGGTTGAGACGCCAAGCGGCGGGGGAGCTTTATATGTGATTCCCGCCGTAAGCGAGGCCAACAATTCCTGTATTCCCATGATATGCCTGTCGTCTGACCTCACGATGAGCAGCGAACAGACGAACGCGTTGACGGATGTTGATCAGGAAATGCTGTTCAAGTCTGTCACCAAGTGGAACACCAAGATTAGATTGGCTTCCAAAATTCCCCAGCTATTTCGAAAAGCTTTTCGAATGGCCACCGGAGGCGTCCCGGGAGCAGTACATCTTGCACTGCCGGAGAATATCTTGGAACACCCGGTAGAGTTCTCCGCCGAAGAGCTGAGAGGCGTTGCGTCGACATCGGCTCAGGCCCCTTTCAGGTACGGGCCGACCAGTCAGGATATCGACAGAGTTGTTGACCTGTTTCGCCAATCCTCTCGCCCGATAATTTTAGCCGGCGGCGGCGTGCATCTCTCCGACGCCTATGAGCAGTTAGAACAGTTCAGGGCCGGCTTTCATGTACCGGTGGTAACCACGGTGAATGGAAAAGGCAGTGTTCAGGAACTCGCTGATAACGCCGTTGGAGTTATTGGATCGAACGGCGGCTCGGAGGAAGGCTTAACTATTATTCAGCGGGCTGACCTTGTATTAGTACTGGGGTCGAAGCTGAACAACGTGACCACGATGGGCAAGGTAGCAATCAACAAAGATGCCAAGGTGATTCAAGTCGACATCGGCGAGGCCGGGATAGGACTGAATATACCCGTGGAAGTAGCTATCGTGAGTGACGTTAACGAGTTTTTGTGTAACTTGAATCGTGAAATGCTGGCGGCAAAAGGCCGTTTGGCTGACCAATATGACACGTGGAACTCGTGGGTCCGTAATAAGATTATCGAAAAAAGAAAAAGAATTGAGCAGGAAATGAGCACCGATAGCGGCCTGGTTCTTCCATGCAGGTTTTTCGGCGCGTTGGAGCGTTTGACCGATGACAACACGGTCTTTGTGGGCGATGCGGGCACTCCCACACCATATCTTTCATCTTATGTCAGGTTGAAGAGAGCCGGCAGATGGAATGTGTTGCCCAGAGCCCACGGCAGTTTGGGTTACGCATTGCCCGCCGCCATTGGGGTCAAAGTGGCGAAACCCGATGCCACGGTATTTTCTCTGATGGGCGACGCCAGTTTGGGAATGGCTCTCGGTGATTTGGAAACTGCTAAGAGGCTGGGCCTGCCGATTGTATTCGTTAACTTTGAAAACAATTGTTACGGCTGGATCAAGACCATTCAGCGGCTCTACTTTGACGAGAGATATTTTGCCGTGGATTTCTGCCCGATTGATTCGGTCGCCATAGCCAAAGGATTCGGCATCGATGCCATCAACATCAGCGACAATGCGCACATCGAGGAAGGCATCAAGTGGGCGCTGTCGCAAGAGAAACCAACGTTTCTAAATGTTGCCATCGAGCGGCCAACAGGGTTTGTGCCTCCGGTATTGAAGTGGGAGCGTGACGTCAAAGTCCCGCCTTCCGGAAGAAAGAAGCTAACCTACTAGAGCGGGTCGTTCAGGTGATCATCGAAAGGTTGTTGCAAGGGAGCTTCTCTTATGGCTGTTCCTTTTAAGATTGATCTGCGCGAACGTGTCGCCGTCGTTACTGGCGGCGGCGGCGTGCTCTGCTCGCAGATGGCGCGCGCGCTTGCCGAATGCGGTGCCAAAGTTGCGGTTCTCGATCTCAACCTGGATTCCTCCAAGGCAGTTGCGGCGGCCTTGCGAGCCGACGGCTACATCGCCGAGGGCTTCGGCGCAAACGTCCTGGAGCGCCCTTCGTTGGAAGCGGCCGCCGAAGCCATGCGGGCTCAGTTCGGCCCCTGTGATCTGCTCGTCAACGGTGCCGGTGGCAACCATCCGAAAGGCACCACCACCAAGGAATGGCTGGAAGAGAGCGACCTTGGAGATAAGTCGCTGACAACTTTTTTCGATCTCGATCCGCGGGGAATCGAGTTCGTATTCAATCTGAACTTTCTGGGCACATTGATTGCTTCGCAGGTATTCGCCCGTCAAATGGTCGGCAGGAAGGGCTGTTCGATCATCAACATCTCGTCCATGAACGCCTTCCGCCCGCTGACCAAGATTCCGGCTTATAGTGGCGCCAAGGCGGCAGTGAGCAACTTCACGCAATGGCTGGCCGTCCATTTCGCCAAGGTCGGCATCCGTGTCAACGCCTTGGCACCTGGCTTCTTTCTGACTAATCAGAACCACAGCCTGCTGATCGACGATGCCACTGGTGAATTCACCGCGCGCGCCCGCAAGATTGTCGAGCACACACCGATGGGCCGTTTCGGCGACGCCCAAGAGTTGATCGGAACCTTGTTGTGGCTGGCCAGCGAGCCGGCTTCCAGTTTTGTCAATGGCGTAGTCGTGCCGATCGACGGTGGCTTCGCTGCCTATTCGGGGGTGTGAACGCAAGACCCTTCGCTCCTCCACCCCATCAACCGCAACTACGACGGTTGTTGGGGACCCCGGCTCGCTCAGGATGACATCCTGAAACTTATGCCGCGAACGTACGGGACGGCACGCTAGCACCATTCGCAGCCTATCGAACCGCCAAAGGCCTGCCTTCAGCCGAGAGCAAGCTCAGCCCAAGAGCCTCCGCCAGGGTCGGAGCGATTTGCCGCATATCAATCACCCCGAGGTTTCTGCCGTGTGCAATTCCAGCCCCGGCCACAAAGAAGGAAGCGCGCATCTCAGGGTGTTCCGGCAAATATCCATGCGTGCCGCCCGGCGCGCTGTCCCGGTGCACCGGCCCGGAGAAGCTGAAGTCCATCTGAAAGCCGGGCTTGAGGTCTACCAGAAAGCTGGCGGTTGGGAAGCCGCCCAGTTTCAGCAATTCATCCTGCTCCACAATCCGGTTAATACCACTCTCCGGGTCGGCGGCCAACTGCTTCAGTAGCTCTCGGGTTTTTTTCACTAAAGCTGGATCGTGCGCATCCTTCAGCACAATTGCCGCCGAGCCGCCGCTCGTCCAAGGCATTGCTTCCCACCGTTCAACCGTTGCAGGGCCAAATTGAGTCTTCGCCGCGGCAGGCTGTATCAGCCCGGCCGACACGAAGGCCGCGGCAAGATTCAACCGGCGATGGACCGGAGCGAAGCCGTGGTCCGATACGACACAGATAATCGCGTCGGGATCTGCGCTCAAAGCCGCATCCCGCAACTGACCGACCATTTCGTCACTGGCTTCGAGAACTGTGTTCGCCTCCGGACTAAACGGTCCGTGCTGATGTTCCGCATGATCGAGCGCCGCCAGATGCACGGTGATCAAATTCGGTTTGTATTTCTTGATGATCGCAATCGCAAACTTTGCGCGCAGCCGGTCGTTCGGCAGATCCGCATTTGCCCCATTGGCGTACGGTCCCAGCTCCGCCTCCAGATTGGCCAGCAGTCCTGGAGTCGAAAGCGCCCGCAGCAGCTTGCTGTCGTCCGGAGTTCCCGCACGCCATACCTCCGGAATGAGATACCTGACAGGGGCTCCCACGCTGACAGGCCAGTTCACGCTTGCGGTTATTAGTCCCGCGGCATTCGCGGCATCCCATAAGGTTGGCACCTTGATGTCTTCGCTATACCAGTACCATCCCTGGAAGTTTTTTTGCTCGGGGTCGAACGTCGTGTTCGCCCAGATGCCATGCTTGCTGGGCCAAACGCCGGTGATCAGCGTGGTGTGGCTCGGATACGTTACGGTAGGGACAACGCCGTTCACGCCTTCCGCGTAAACTCCCTCGCGCATCATGCGCCGAAGGTTGGGAACCTTTAGCCCAAGCTGCTCCGCCCGTGTCACGTAATCGGGGCGCATTCCATCCACCGAGATGAGAACTACGCTGCGCGCATCTGCCCTGGCTGCCAAGCCACATATTAAGAGCATGATGACAGCGACAGACAGGCCGAGCCGTACACGTTGCCAATCAGATGAGAGCGAACGATTCATTCACACCTCCACTGTCACCCCAATGATAGGCTTCCCGACGGGCGAAAAGTGGGCATCTCTCACCGCTTGCGTTACAAGAACATGAATTATTACGAGATGCTATGAAACGCGAACTAGCGGCGGGCAGGCAGGCACGGGGAGCCCGCTACACATCAGCTTTTTCTTCGAGTGGAATCCGTTATGTTTGGTGCGCGCCTTTGTGTCCGGATAGAGGGGTCGTCGGGCAACAAGACATGGGACGCACGTCGCGGCCCATCCACGCCGCGCTGTTCGAATGCCCGGAACCTCTGCTCATCCTGCGCGGTAATGGACGGAGGCACACGTTCGCGCGCCGCCTTGCTCAAGTGTTCTTCCGAGATGGGTTGCCGCGCTTTGCGGGCCAGGCGCGCAGCTTCGTCCACCAGGACTTTCAGATCGGCCGCCGAGTATCCATCCAGCGATCTCGCCAGGCTGTCGGCATCAATGGCGGTCATGCGGCGGCCATACAGATGGAATTGCAAAATCGCCGAACGTGCAGCGGCGTCGGGCGACCCGACATAGATTCGTTTGTCGAGCCGGCCGGTCCGCTGCACCGCCGGATCGATTTTCCATGGTTCGTTGGTGGCCGCGATCAGCAGGATTCGGCGCTCGGCGCAGGTTTCCAACTGTTTGAGAAACTCACTTACCTCTTCCGCCGTTTGATGCTGATGGGCGGCAAGCTCTCTGCGCGCGGGAACCATGCCTTCGAATTCGTCGACAAAAACAATCGCCGGCGCGCGCTCGGCGGCGGTGTCAAACAGCTCGCGAATCTTCAGCGTGGTGCCGTGTATGAAGGTGCTGCCAATCTCGGAAGGGAACACTTCCGCGAAGTAGTACCCCATCTCTTCGGCCAGCGCGCGCGAGATAAATGTCTTGCCGCATCCGGGTGGGCCGAACAACAGAATGCCGTTAGGAATCGTTAAGCCGTATGCTTTCAGGTCCTCGGGGTCGCGCATGGCGGTAACGACTTCTTCGTACAGCAATCGCTTGAGTTCGTCCATGCCTCCCACCTTCGCGAGACCATGCTTGGTGGGGTTAGGGATCGGGCTGTCGTCGTCTTTTGTCTCGACGCTCACGGTTATGGGAGTTGCCGCTGACTGCGCAGGCGCAGGCGAAGCGGCTTCTGCAACGGCCGTAATCGTGCCAGTACCAGCGGATGCCAGTTTGCGCTCTGCCGACTCGGTCATGGCGGGCTCCACGTCGCCGGGTTCCGTCCAGCGTTCGATCCAGATGGGGATTGGTCCGCCAGCGTTTTCAGCGCACATGGGGCAATGCTGGTCGTCGGGCGGTTCGCATTGCCAGGGCTCGTGCCCATACGGCATGCCGCAACGGATGCAGATGTGACGGTGCGCATCCTCGCTTATACCGTCTCCGGATTCGGCTGGTTGTTCGGGTGAGTGAACCGCCTCGTTGAACTTGGCGAGGTCGGACATCATTTCGACGATCGAGTCCCCGCGGGTTTGACGGAAGCTGATTTGGAGTTGCTTGTAGGCATGACCGAGCCGCGCCAACTCGACATCCGCCATGCCGCTGTTGATGGCAGCACCGAATCTTTCGGCCACGCTGCGCGGAATGGCCTCCCAGATCTCGCGCAAGAGTGCTTGCACGGCGCCGCCGAGGAGGGCTTGAATCGAATCTGACCACTCTGCAAACTCTCGCCGGCCGCGTTCGTACTGAAAGCCGCCGATGGTGACTAGCTCCGGAAGCCACGAAGGATCGACAGCGGCTCCTTTTTCAAGTTTTTGCGTCAGCGCTCCGACGGCGTAGTCGAACTCGTCGCGACTGAAGAAAAAGCTGCCCGCATTTGCCGGGAATTGCCGCCTCGGATTCGTCATAACCTCTGGATCGCAAGTTCCTTAATTCCAGACAGACGAAAGGATATGCTCACTCAGCTTCGCCGCAACTGGCCGGGCAACAGAACGCTGAAACGGGGGGAGTCCTTCGTGGCCATTGAGGACTCCCCTCCAAGTTGCTGTCCGGACCGTTGGCTGCTAAGCCGATTCTATTGTCCGGCTCCAGCGGCCTTTGCCTTGACTTTCTGAACCTCTGCTACGGCTTCTGCCTGCATCTCCTTGGCGCGTTTAATGGTCCGCGCCGCGTAAGGCTTCAACCAGAGCAGCGCCATGAAACCCGCGAGTATGTCGCACGCAATCATGGCGTAAAACACGTTGACCCACGAGCCTTCCTTAACACTCGCCATAGCGGCGACCGGTCCAGCGAAAATCGAGGCCGTGCCTTTGGCGGTGTAGACAATGCCGTAGTTAGTAGTGGCCCATTTCCTGCCGAACAGGTCGGCAGTGATCGCCGGGAACAAGGAAAAAATTTCGCCCCAGGCGAAGAACACCACGCTGGACAGCAGTACGAACAGAACCGGCCTGGTGATCGTTTGCAGCAATGCCCATACGGCAATGCCTTCGATCGTGAAGGCCAGGAACATGGCATTCTCGCGGCCAATCCGGTCCGAAATCCAACCCCAGAAGGGCCGGGTTATACCGTTGACGATACGGTTAAGCTGGATTGCCAACACGAGCGCGGACATACCCCAGGCGATAATCACCTTGTCGACGCCATAGTAAGAGGCAATGGGGCTGATCTGGGCAGTAACGACCAAGCCGCCGAAAGCCACCATCGTCATCATTATGTAAATGATGTAGAACGAAGGTTGCTTAATCATCTGCACCCAAGTCATGTCCATCGCGGCGATTGCCACTTTGCTGGGCTTCCAGCCCACCGGCAGCCAGCCGTCCGGCGGTGCGATAATGAACAGCGCGGCAAGCACCACGATCGTCCCCTGGATGAATCCCCAAGTGATGAAAGTGTGCTGGTATCCGGAGGTTTTGATCATCGTGGCTATGGGAGCCACGGTAACTGCGGTTCCTATGCCATACGCGCCGGAGACCACGCCGACGCACAGGCCGCGATGATCGGGGAACCACTTGAGCACGTTGCCAACGCACGCGCCGTAAACGGCACCGGCGCCTATGCCGCCGATCGCATACCACACGATCACTCCGGTCATGGAAGCCGCGTACCCGGATCCGATCCAGCCGGCTCCGACGAGCACGCCACCGATCGCTATCAGCAGGCGTGGTCCAAGCCGGTCGACCAGATATCCTTCAAACGGCACCAGCCAGGTTTCCGCGAAAATAAATGCGGCAAAGGCCACTTGGACCGCCGCAAGCGTTACGCGGAAGTTTGTAGTCAAAGGTTTAGTGAATAGCGTCCAGGCATACTGTAGATTGGCGATTGCCATCATGGCGACGATGCCGGCGCACATTTGTAGCCAGCGATTGACTACACGAGGTTCAGCTTTGGGCCCAGGGACCGTGGATGCTGCCATTGGCAAACCTCCTGAGTGGCACTTGGGTTAACTTCCCTTTTCCGGCCACCCCGTCCAGCCTGAGGCACGTGCCGCAGAATAAAGAGGCCCGCCCTTTTTCGGGGCGGGCCAAAGTTCATTCGGAAGCATCAACCTCTTTCTGGATCGGGATCACACCGGGAATCAACCATTTGTTCCACATGTCATCGATCTTGCTCTGGAAGTAATCGACATCGTCATTCGTGAAGTGGGAGAACCGGCCCTGTTTGAGCAAGTACTCCTTTACCGGCGTACGAACTGCCTTGCCGTCGGCGAGCATCTTTGTCTTGCCGAACAGCTTCAGCTTGCCTTCTTCCACTTCATACAGAGGCCAAATGCCGCTGTTGACTGCCAGTTCGCCCAACTCGTAGGACATGATCGGATCAAAATCCCAGCCTTTCGGGCACGGGTTGAGGCAGTGGATGAACGTGGGACCGCCAATCGTCAACGCCTTGCGAATGTTGTTCATCGCCTGCAGCGCGAACGAGGTGGAAATGGTGGACACGTACTTCACAGTTGGATGGCCGGCGATAATCAAGCCCGCCATGTTCTTCTTCCAGCAACGATGCATGATGCGCTTCACCGAGCCGGGAGTACTGAATGAGGTGTGCGCGCCCCACGGAGTGCCGCCGGAAACCTGGATGTCGGTGTTGGCATACGTCTCGTTGTCGTACATCAGGATTAACAGGTTGTACTCGGCATGCAGCATAGCCGACGAAATGCCGCCCAAGCCGGCATCCATACCGCCGCCGTCACCGCAGAAGGCGATGACATTGATCGGTTCGTCCTTCATCTTGCCTTTCCGCATCAGGGCCTTGTAGGCGGCTGCTACGCCCACGGCACCCGACCCGGAGCTGAACAACTGGGTATGCATCCACGGGACGCCCCATGGAGTGGTGTAATAACTGGTGTTGGCAACGTACATGCACCCTGTGCTTCCCAGCACTACCGTTCTGGGGCCGGCGGCTTTCGCCATCAGCCTCATGATCTCCGCGGAATAGCAAGCCTGACAGGTGCGGTGTCCGGAGGTGTAGTACTCCTCGTTGGGGATCTTCTTGACTCCCTTGAAGGCCTCGAGATTCTGTGTGGGTTTCTCGTCGATATAGGTACTCATTTTTCGCTCATCCTTTCCGGCGCCG
>Ga0187878_1004296_pt1 | contig 11154 bp, 12 predicted proteins | sample June2016WEW_17_1_FD_132979 | JGI IMG/M metagenome (GOLD analysis project Ga0187878, IMG submission 132979) | Peatland microbial communities from SPRUCE experiment site at the Marcell Experimental Forest, Minnesota, USA - June2016WEW_17_150 | ecosystem: Environmental > Terrestrial > Soil >...
ATCAAGACCCAACTTGAAGCGTCCGGACTGAAGGCAACCATTTTTGATGGCGCCGAGCCTAACCCAACCGACAAGAACGTTGCTGACGGTGTCAAGGTCTACCAGGACGTAAAAGCTGACGGTATCGTTTCCCTCGGCGGCGGCAGCTCCCACGACGCAGCCAAAGGCATCGGCATAGTGGTTTCCAACGGCGGCAACATCCGCGATTACGAAGGACTGAACAAGTTGACGAAACGTCTCCCGCCACTCCTTGCGATCAACACCACTGCCGGCACCGGCAGCGAATTGACCCGTTTCGCCATCAACGACCCGCTGCTGCACGCGGGCCAACCCCCGAAGCTGACTGCCGCGACCGACCTGGACGCCCTGACCCACGCGGTGGAAGCCTATGTTTCAAGGATCGCGACTCCGATTACTGATGCTCTCGCTATCAAGGCCATCGCCTTTGGGCTCCACCGGAAACGATGGAGCCCACTTTTTCAAACCCCATGGTGGTGGCAAGACTTGCGGAAAACTGGATAAAGATAGTGTTCACTGGAATAAGCCAAGAAAGCATGTAGCTGTACCGCAGAGGTATAATGAAAGGAGGACAGAATGACCGACCTTGCAAAAGTACAAGCACTTGAAGCGGAGAACCGGAGACCGCAATCTGAAATTCAAGAATTGCAGGAATTGGTTAAAAATCTGGGCAGTAGCAAGAACACTTTTCTTTGTAACGGTTAAAAGCTCCCGCGGTTTCTCGCGTGCAACACATGGTTCGGCAATCTGATTGTGTTCAAGTAAAGAATGAGTAGCAAAACAAAGCAATGTTGGCGGCCAGGATAATGATAGCGGCGACCTTATTGCCCTTGCTCCAAGCACGAAGGTTCCCGTTGTCACTGACGTTTTTTTGTAATAGATATCGCCAGTAAGGACAAGGAAGCAAGTCAGTAGCGTCAAAGGAATCACTCCTTTGTTGCCCCCACACCGACAACGATAAAGGCAGTATTTACGCCTGATCGTCAACGGAGATAATAGTCACTAACATTTTTCTCATTCTCCTTTTTCATAGTTTTCTTCCAGCGAGGTTGAACGGGTTACAACAGCCGGTCAGTTATAAATGCATTGTAGTCTTATGATACAAAAACCATTTTCCAAATTTTAAAAATTCCTGCCGATCTCTCCCAATCGTCATTTGCCTTACGGTAACTTCTTTATTAAATCGCTGAATTGTTCTTTGTTAAACGCCTTCATCGTCGTCGTCTTCACGTTTCCAAGGGAGCCAAGTGCCAGCAGGTAAGTCATCATAGCTTCATCACTTGGAGCTTCGGCGATAACTACGTAATCATACTCGCCCATGACCGCATAAAAACCAATAAAATTGCCACCTCCGCCCTCCATTGCCTTGATTGCCTGTTCCACACGCAACGGAGCGTCCTTGATGTTTTTGATCCCCTGTTCTGTCAACTTTAAAAGCGAAATGTATGTAGGCATTCTTTTTTTCTCCTTTCTTTACAAGGGTGCCGATTCTAAATCGTTGTACATCTGCAGGTCAAAGTGAATGGCTTGGTGGAGAGATCGACAATCATAAAGTCTAAACAGAAAAAAAGGCCAGGAGCATCAAAAATCTATCCTTCGGCAGCGGGGCCATCTTCGTTTTCAAGATCCGCAGCTTTCCGCCCCTGCTCGCGAAAGGTTTGGCTTTATCGAGAAAATAAATATCAATATTAAATTATTACATTACGTTACGATATTATCGCTTATCGAGTGCTTGTCAATGCACACCAAAAGCAGAAGTGAGATTACCCGTGAGGAGGATTTTAGAGAAAATGTACGTTTTGATGAAAAATAGTAGGACTTTTCATAGAGAAAAGTCCCACTTTTGGGTTATGGCTCCCCGAGCGTTACGCTCAGCAAAACTTTTTCGCTTACAATTTCGGGTTCCGAATGGTTCCCCTCAAGAAAAACCATCCGAGAACTGAATATTTGCTTCAGAGTGTAGGAATTACAACTTGACAAAAAGTTCACCAAAAGCGTTAGCCATCCGATGGAGCGGTACGTTATACGGTCTTCTATGGCCTTAGTTCAACAATCGTACCATTTGGCGCTAACTTGTAAATTTCCTCTATTTCTTTGTCTGTAACGGCAATGCACCCTTTCGTCCAGTCAACATCTGTTTTAGAATCACCATCCCACGAGAAACCATTCTTAATGCCGTGGATCATGATGTCTCCGCCCGGAGAAACACCTAGTTCTTTTGCTCGCTTTTTGTCTATCTCGTTTGGATAGGAAATATGAAGAGATAGGTGATGACGGCTGTCCTTGTTTCTTGAATCGATGACGTAGGTTCCCTCCGGGGTTTTGTTATCGCCTTGCCTTTCTTTTGGACCATTCGGGTTTCCCCCCAAACCTATCTTGTAGGTTTTGAGCACCTCACCCTTTGAGATCAACATCAATCGTCGTTCTTTTTTTTCTATCAGAATCTTATCTGCCGATCCCTTCTGGATTACAAAAGCAAAAACCTTTTGTTCGAGCGCTTCAATCTTTTTTTGCAGTGCAATAATTTTATTCCCCTTGCTTTTAACCTCTTGCTGGAGAGTCTCAATTTGTGTTTGCTGCGTGTTAATCGTCTTATCCTTGATAGTGACATTATTGATATAAAATATCATCCTCTCACTGTCCTGCCTGTACCCACTCCCTGGGTAATCCTTTATAAGTTTCTGAAAACATTCCAGGGATTTCTGATAATCTTTTTGCTCATTCTTCGGATACGCATAAATAATACCCATCTCGAATAGAACCCTGTCTCCCGTCGTGGGATATTTTTCAATAATCTGCTCATATTTGTTCAGAGAGGCCTTGTAGCTTCCCTGATTAAATAAATCATTCGCTTCTTCGAAAGTTGACTTGGCCTGACATCCTTCATTAAAGTGGCTGCATCCGCACATTAGAATTGGTGCTATTAAGATGCAGATAGAGAAAAAGTAAAGGTGCTTAACCATCCTACTTTGTTTTTTACCCAAACATGCCAAAGATGGTCTAAATCTGTTAGACAGTACAATTTGGAAGATTCTCAGTTCCCTCATCCCCTCACCCCTTGGCAGAATCACCAGGAATCTCTTGTGCTAAGAGCCTGATATCCCGGCTTAACAGGTTAAATATTTGAATGGTCCAGACAGACTTGAATGATGGATATTGAAATGGCAGGGTTTTGAGACCCTGCCACTTCATCATCCGTAGTACCAAAGGTAAAGTTAACAGCTACCTTAAAATTGACTTACTTCCTCATCGATTTCTGGAAAGCGGCGTCAGCTCTTTTCGCCTTTTCATCTGCGATCCTTTCTCTTTCCGATGCCGCCTTTTCAGCATTTTCGGCGCGGGCTGCGGCATCATCTGCCTTTAACTTGGCCGCATCGGCTGCAGCCTTGGCAGCTTGCGCATCCTGCGCTGCCTGATCAGCTTTCGCATCAATCAGTTTTTGCTGAGCCTGCACTTTCTCGAGGTCACCGGATGTTGCACAACTCATCAACGTAATAGGGAGAACAAGCATCATTGAGATCACCAAAAGACTTTTCTTCATCTCTAATCACCTCCTTTCTGTTCAGTTTGCCTGATTTTAATAGTGACTGTTAAAATCAGCGCTACTTCACAAACAATATTCACATTGGTTATTGATTGGCTGCAAGAACATATACCAGGAAGAGGGAACGCGTGAAGTTCGCAATATCCCACCCGAACATAAGAAAAGGCGGGATCGACTATCCCTTCTTGACAGGTTCAATCAATATACCGTCTATGGCCAAATCAATTTTCAAGCGTTTGGCTGCATCTTTGGCCTCACTGATATCATTGAAAGGGCCGGCGATAACACGGTAGCTATTGTTCTTTGATAACACCCTTGCCGGGATTTGCGGCCCCTGGTGGTTGATAATGGCGGCAATCCTCAGAGCATCAATCTCTTCCCGCACATCGGCAGCCAAAACATACCACGCATCCAGTTTCAGTTCCGGTATTTCCGGTCTGCCGTACAATGTGTCCGGGTGCTCGACTTTTATGGGTTTCGCAGCCTCTTTTTCACTTCCTTGACGCATCTCGAAGATGGGAACAGGAATCCCTCGGGCCTCGGCCTGTACTTCCTTAACTTTTTTCCAGTCAAGCGTCCGCGCCGATTTCTTTTCAACATTTCTCAATTTTGCATATATCTTCTCAAGCTCAATAGCGCCAGAGTCTTCCAGGGGCTTGTGAGCTTCCATGTAAAGTACTCCATTACGTTGACCTATGAGATATGGCTGGTTCACAATGGCTACAGGTGTATTAACCGGAGTGTCATTGAAGAGCATCTTCACGTTTTCCGGATAGAGCCTCATGCAGCCATTGGTTGCTTTAAGACCAATGCTGGCCGGTTTGTTAGTACCGTGGATCAAATAACCCGTTTTACTCAAATAGAGCGCGTATTCTCCCAAGGGATTTTCAGTTCCCGGCGGAACTTCTGCGGGGAGAATATCCCCTTTTTTTCGATGATCCGCAGCAATTGAAGCAGGGACATGCCAGGTCGGCCGGGTTGCCTTGCGCGCCACACGCATTTGACCGGTGGGCGTGGGTCGCTCTTCGGTTCCGACACCGACCGGGTACGTTGACACCACCAGTGACTTACTATCCCCTTTAAATTGAAAGAGCCTCATGGTGGCTAAGTTGACCACAATACCTTTTCTAGGAGCGTCCGGCAGGATAAAACTCAGAGGCAACATGATACGCTCTCCGGCCTCAGGCACCCATACATCTACCCCTGGATTAGCTGCACTGATTGCATTGATCCCCAAACTGAAGTGTCTTGCAATATCAGGCAGCGTATCCCCCTTTTCAAGCCTGATGACTGCCAACCGGCCAATGACGTCATCTCCTCTTGCAACCGGAAACTCATTTTTTTCGATCTCCTTTTCAAGATGGCTTGGAAAAGGCCATGATTTCTCCTGAACACTTTTCATAACAGCACATCCATTGAGAGATAAGATGAATATGCATAGAGCTATAAGACGAAGCGAATTGGATAAGAGTGACAGGTCAACGATTCGGTACATGGGTTAAATAAGGTTCCTTTTCAACAATGATAATTTATATAAATAAAGGGTCAGCCCTTGACACGGGACAAATTGCCCTCCAACCCCCTCAGCTTTATCTTCAATCGTGAGTCAGTAGCCAGTTCCTATGTAAGTCTCTGATATACTTTGGCTACTGCCGCTGCTCCCATACCTCCCAATAGTTCGCCAACTTCCAGATTTGCGGCGCTTGTTTGCCTTTTCAGGAGGTAAAGGCATTTTTTTCTGACGTCGTTTCGTCCCGTGTCCGGACACAGAAAAGCCGGGACCGAAGATAAGGTGACATTTCGGCAACCCGGCAATCTCAGTGAGACCCTTTAGGCTTTCCGCCCCATTCTCGCGAATGGTTTAGTATTATCGGCTATCTCCTTGTTGAGAGATGACAAATATTCAGGTCAGAAAACAACACAGCCGGGGCTGAATATCTTTGTGATATTTCGGCATCCCGGCTGTCTATTAAAGACCCTTTAGGCTTTCCGCCCCACCCTCGCGAGTGGTTAAGTATTATCGTCTATCTCTCAAACAATTTTTTCACATTGTACATGTCTATGAGGATTTGTCAAAATATTTCTAAAGACCAGTTGAGGGACCAACGGATTCGGGCAAAAGAGCTTGCAACCAGGAAGAAGGCAATCCAGGACATGCTTACCCAGGTGGACAAAAAAGCCAAGAACCTTATCGACGTTCTAAGTGAAGGTGGAATTGCAAGCAACCGTTCCGGTTATCTCGTCAAGCAGATTGATGATCTGGATATTCAGGCCGGGCAGTTGCGGGAAGAGCTGGAATCCGTGGGTTTCGAAGTCAATGACCTGGAAAACAAGCTATTGAGCGCCGACATCATAAAAGACAATTTCAAGGTCTTCAAGGACGTTTACGATCATCTCACCACGGACGAAAAATACGACCTGCTGCATCTTCTTATCAAAAAGGTTGTCTATTATGAGGAAGCGGGAACCGATGCGGATGGGAACAAAACAGGGAAAATTAAAATGGATCTATGGGAGTTGCCGCCCATAGATCCATCTAAACTAAGCTCAACAAAGATTTTGCTGAGCGTAACGCTTGGCTCCTCGTCGTAAACTAACTTCGAACTTTTGACGGCATTTCAGAGGAAATCTGAACTTGTTCCTGGTAATGAAAAAGGCCATACCCTTTTCGGATATGGCCTTGAAAGATTGGCTCCCCCTAGTGGACGAAATTAGAACTTTTTGCAGTTTTCAGAAGAAAGTAAAAACTGCATCACAGTAATGAAAAAAGCTATACCGAGTTGGTTGCTTGGCGGAAAAGGTAATTTAATTTTAACACCTACTCGTTGTCCAGTGCGGAAAGTACCTGCTGAGCCCTTTGGTTTCTGAATTGTACATACATGTCTAAAGACAGGAGAATGCGGCTAATAGTAGCAAGTGATTTACTTGTCATCGCACCATCTCGAACCAGCTGGTGACCAGCCTCCCTCGCCGCCTCAAATACATCACTGACAGGCTCACCCTTGTCCACCATTGATTTCAAGGCTGGGCCGTGTGGCCGCAATAGTGCCCCTGCGAATTCCATATTAACGTTCCTGCAAACCGCTTTCACATGGGCAATCAGCGGATCAAAGTTGTCTATCTCCCACAAACCACAAGTAGACACCAATACAAGTTTACCCGGCTTTACATCTTCCCTTATAGGATGGCGAGAGTGACCATCACGCAGTTCCACAAAGGGATATACCAGAGGGATAATCCGGTCCAACAAATTCTTTAGAGGCCCTGACATACCGTCCACATACACCGGGGTCGCAAATACCCATATTTCCGCCTCTGCAAGCTTGGGAAGAAGCATTTCCATGTCATCCTTCTGGGAGCACTTGCCGGGTGTCTTCAGCCAACAGACCAGATCACCTTGACATGGGTTGATCTGGAGCTTTTTGGTATAGAAAACCTCGACTTCTGCTCCTGCCCCCCTCATCCCGTCCAGGAAAGGTGTCAAAATGGTAGCAGTGTTGCCCATGTCCATCCTTGAACTTGCATTGATCGCGATTGCTTTCATTTCTTATTGCTCCTTTCCGGGCGTGTAAGCATAATGTCGGGAGGATCAGCGGTCACAATGCGCATTGCTGTGACCGTCAGCAAGCTGACTAGATCGCCCGGCTACTGCCCTGCATCAGAAAGCAACTGTTTTTTACAGAGCCCCGACTTCCCAGCACATGGTGTCATCTTGGGTACATGAAGCAGTGTGTACGTGATATGCTATGCCAATGATTTTAGTATTGGCTCTGGGTGGTTTGGACTTCAGTTTTTGTCCTGTGACCTGTGGATAGAAGGCCTCCTATTTGCTGTCCAGCTGCGCAAGTAATTGCTGAAAATGTTGGTTTACTATTTGTAGGTACATGTCTAAAGGCAGAAGTGTACGGCTAATAGTAGCAAGTGTTTTACTCGACATCGCGCCATCTCGGACCAACTGATAACCAGCTTCCCTTGCCGCCTCAAATATATAGTTGACAGGCTCTCCTTTGTCCGCCATCGCTTTGAAAGCTCGGAAGTGTGGTCGTAGCAGCGACCCTGCGAATTCCAAATTCGCATTTCTGCAAATATCTTTTATATTGGCAATCAATGGATCAAAGTTGTCCATCTCCCAGAAAGCACAAGTGGACACCAGCACAAGTTTGTTGAGTTTTGCACCTTCCCTTACAGGATGACTGCAGTGACCATCATGCAGTTCAAAAAAGGGGGGTACCAGAGGGAGAATTCGGTCTATCATATTCTTCAAAGTTCCAGACATACTGCCCAAATATACCGGGGTCGCAAATACCCATATTTCAGCCTCGGCGAACTTGGGAAGAAGCATTTCCATGTCATCCTTCTGGGAGCACTTGCCGGGTGTTTTAAACCAACAGGCCAGATCCCCTTGGCACGGGTTAATCTTCATCTTTTTGGTGTAAAAGACCTCTACTTCTGCTCCTGCCTCTCTAATCCCATCCAGGAAAGGTGTTAGAATGGTGGCAGTGTTGCCCATTTCCATCTTTGGACTGGCATTGATTGCGATTGCTTTCATTTCTAATTGCTCCTTTCCGGATGAGAGGTCATGCTAACATCAATGGAATTAGCGATGTCAACACCGATGGGAAAATTGCATAACATGACCCCTGGCTCGTGAGTTAATTACCAATGTATGGCCTTGCAAACCGTTCCGCAAAGGCGTTATTCTTCCTAAGAACTAAATTCCAGTACAGATGATGTACCACAAACCTGAAAGCCCAGAAGCTGAAAGCGCTTATCCGGTCGGGCTCGGTAAGCCCTGTCACTAAATCCTTGTTGAATTCTCCGGAGACGCCGAATTCCTTGCCGAGTTCATGAAAAGAGTTAACCAGCTTTTTTTTGTCCAGCAGATGCCCCACACCGGCAAAATCCGTGAAGGCACTGAACTCGCAAAACCACTTTAGAAATAAGTTGTCGAGCAATGGGAGCATGCTGATGGCTTCTACCCCACCCTTGATCACCGTGCCTTTGTACCTGCAATTAAGACGTGAAGCCAACTTCCCGAGGTATCGCTCAAGATAACGTGAGTGTCTAGTTTCAGGGAAGCCGGATTGCACAATAAACCCAATGTCAGGATTGCACTTTTCACCACAAAGAGGTTCAAGCGACTCAATGAATGACTTTACAACAAATGGCATCGCATCCGTGTAGAGTGGAAACGCCAACAGTACGTGACTTGCATTCTTGAATAACGCTACCTGTTCATCTCTCAATTCAAAATGAATCAGATACGCCAGTTCATAACTGTTTCCTTCGGTAGACATGAAACCATCGATAAAGGGCTCCAGAATAGACCTGGTATTACTGCATTTACCCCGAGGTGAACCGTTAAATATGGTCAATTTCATCTGCCACCTCCTCTATGGGCATGCTGGTCAGCCTTGCAAAGGAAAGGGTGGTTTTAAAATTGATAGCATCCCGTCTGTAGATATCGGTGATGATTTCAAGATCCTCCTGATCGACATCTCTTCCTTTCTCCAACAACAGCCCCATCATGGGGTATTTTCCGTACCTTGCCAAGTGGTGAACCTCCCCATCGACAAGTTCTAAATATGGATGGATCAAAGGGACGAATTTGTCATGAATCTTTTTCAGTAAAGCGCTGGTGAATCCCATGATTACAGGTGAGGCAAACAGCACCAGATCGGAGTTTATGTATTCTCTACAAATGACGGAAGAATCGTCCTTCGTTATACATTCGCCAGGTGTTTTCAGCCAGCAGCCCCAACAGCCGATGCAATGCTTTATATCCATCTCTCTCAGAGTGAAGACAGTCACCGTATGGCCGTGCGATTCCAGTTGATTGGAAAGTGCTCCCAGATAGCCGTCAAATGCATTGTTATCGGTGTGCGGATTCCCATTTAGGACAGTAATATGCACGAATTACCCCCCTTTCGAATATCCTCCTACATCTTCATTTCCATGGATTCATAGTACAAGAAGCTGTTGAGCAATATGGGCGTTAGCGCAGGTCAGTCATCTTTAGTTTCTTGCGCATCAATGTAGCACGCCGCCACATATCTTTCGACTCTGAGACGATAAACCGTCTGCCAAATCAAAGAGACTTCATCCCAAGCACATCTATTACCTTAAAATTATACCGCACTCCAATAGCGCTTGAAATTACTACCCAGCTCGAAAACGTAATTCTTTGCCAAGAATACTTTCCCGCTTTCGATACTGATTACGGTAACACCGGTGTTTTCACCCACATATACATCTTTATTTGTGAGTCGTACGTCCCAGTGCACGGCAACAACATTGGTTCCCGTGAGGTCAAAGATGTTTTTTACACAGATATCCTTGACATCAAACTGAATGCTCGGAAACTGCTCTAAGAAATGCCGGAACCAGCCTTCTACGGCGCTTTTCCCCTGAAAGGTGCCGCTTTCAGTGATTTCACCAGGGTATACATACACTCCATCATCTCGCCAATCCGACATAAAGGTTGGTAAGTCGTGCCGGTTCAGTGCATTGAAAACGTGAGCGATTTTTTTCCTGGCGATAATGGCTCCGATCATGGTGTCTCCTCCTCTGAAGATGAAAAACCCTGTAAATTGTCGTATGAGGCTATTCTCTGGTTATCTGTAATAACAGTCTTCTCCATTCCACATCAATACTTCCGCAAGACCATCGATCCGGCTTGCCCACCTGGGTTTTCGACAATTAATTGATGAACACCACGCATTTTGCCACCTCACCTCTTTTGGCTTATGCCCGCGAGCGCTTATAATATCTGTGTTTATGTGCAGCCACTGGCTCTGTTGGAAAGCGGCTTTACCTTTTCGAGAGGCCAATGAGATGGCATGGCATTCTCTTTTCCACACTCAAGATTCTGATAGGATCGCAAGGGGTGGTAGATTGCCTCACCCATCTATTTCCCGCCCTTCATTTATCATCTTTATGTACGCCTTCGGCTATCTAAAGGCCAAAACTCCTTGAGTATCTCTCCACCAATGGAAAAGTCATTAAGTTTATGGCAGCTTCTTAACCAAGTCAGCAAACTGCTCTTTGGTGAACGCCTTCATCGTCGTCGTCTTCACATTCCCAAGGGAGCCAAGCGCCAGCACATAGGTCATCATGGCTTCATCGCTGGGGGCTTCCCCAATAATTACGTAGTCATACTCTCCCATGACCGCATAAAAGCCAATATACTTGCCTCCACCGGCCTCCATTGCCTTGATTGCCTGTTCCACACGCGCCGGAGCGTCCTTGATGTTTTTGATCCCCTGTTCTGTCAACTTTAAAAGCGAAATGTATGTTGGCATTGCTTTATCTCCTTTCTGTTCTAAAATTCGGATTCGTAATCGTTGTACGTCTGCATGATAAAATAAATGATTTGGCGGAGAGAATGACAAGTACGAAATCTGGCCAATAAAAAGGCCGAGCACACCGAAGAATAAAGCATCCTTCGGCAGCTCGGCCATCTTGATAATCAAGACCCGTCGCTTTCCGCCCTCTCTTCACAGGGAGCTTGGCTTTGTCGGGAAAATAAATACCAATATTGAATTATTATATTACGTTACGATATTATCGCTTATCGAGTGCTTGTCAATGCA
>Ga0187878_1004297_pt1 | contig 11154 bp, 8 predicted proteins | sample June2016WEW_17_1_FD_132979 | JGI IMG/M metagenome (GOLD analysis project Ga0187878, IMG submission 132979) | Peatland microbial communities from SPRUCE experiment site at the Marcell Experimental Forest, Minnesota, USA - June2016WEW_17_150 | ecosystem: Environmental > Terrestrial > Soil >...
CAGAAACCACAACAATTCGACTTCGCTCAGGCGCCCTCGGTCCGGCATATGGAGATAGAATGGAATGAATTCCGACAAATATTTCACCATAAGTTTCGGACTTGCTGTTGCCGTTTTAGTTCTTTTACTCTGGATATGTTCCCAAGTAGTATTGCTGAAAAGCTTCACTTCGCTTGAGGAAAAATCTGTAAGAAAAAATGTTCAAGTAGTCTTGAGCTCTCTGGCAGACGATCTCTCCGGCTTGAATACCACAGCGGGAGATTACGCTACATGGGATGACTCGTATAAATTTGTCCAGGACACCAACCAACGCTATATCAAATCTAACCTCAACGATGCAACATTTATCCATCAGCGGCTCAATGTAATACTATTTGTCAATATATCAGGGACTATTGTCTTTTCTAAGGGCTTTGATCTTAAAGAGCAGAAAATGTTGCCTGCAATTGAAGGTTTGCAGGAACAACTTAAAAGCAACAGCCTTCTGCTCAATTACTATAAACAGAATAAAAGCCTGACTGGAATACTGGCTCTTCCCAAAGGCCCCATGCTCATTGCTTCACAACCCATCCTGACCAGTGAAGGCAAAGGCCCCATAAAAGGGATGCTGCTTATGGGGAGGTACCTCACCTCCCCTGAAATTAAGCGCTTGTCGGCGAAAACCCATCTCGATATATCGTTTCAACCTTTTCGTGAGTCTCAAATACTTCCAAAGCTTGAACTTACTTCACACTCCCTTAACAAAAACAAGCAAATCATAGTTGATCCTTCCGGGACCGAATCAATTTCGGGCTACACACTTGTCCGCGATATATACAATAATCCGGCGTATGTAGCACAGGTGAGACGGGACAGGGATATATCCAGACACGGCAGAAAAACCATCCACTTCTTCATGTTATTGATAACAGGGATAACGTTAGCATTCGGTTTGGTGATCAAGACCGTTTTCCATAAATTACTCTTATCTCGACAAGCTCACACCGAGAGTGAAAATCGTTATTGTACGATTGTCGAACAGGCGGCTGAAGGGATTATATTAATTGATCCGGAAACCAGGCGATTTCTACAGACAAACGGAGCCTTTCAGAATCTGCTGGGATACTCACCGGAGCAACTCAGCGAGCTTACCCTGGACGATATATCTGTTCAGCATCCGGAAAATGTTTCAGCATTGATGCAACGAGTAGTAATAGAAAGGCTGCCCTTTACCGGGGAGCACTACTACAAGTGTCAGGACACCTCGCAGTGCGATGTCGAATTATGCGCAAATCTGGTATCTTACTACGGAAAAGAAGTCATATGTATTGTTGCACATGATATTACTGAGCGCAAAAAAGCAGAGGATGCCCTCCGCAAGGCCAACGAAGAACTTGAAACCAGGATCACGGAACGTACAATTGAGCTTATTCAGCTAAACCTTGACCTTTCCATTGAAATCAACGAAAGAAAGCAAGCTGAAAAAGCCTTGCTGGAAAGTGAAAAACGTAATCGCACTATAATTGAAACTACCATTGAAGGAATTTGTATTCTTGATGCCGAAGGCAAAACTGTTTTTATCAACAACCAAATGACAAAGATGCTTTGCTATTCACCCAAGGAAATGACTGGTAAAGTACTGACGGAATACATGAATGTTGAAGAACAAATTATTGCCTTGGCCAAATTTGAAAACCATCGCCATGGGAACAAAGAACGATATGATGCCAAATTCCGCCGCAAAGATGGTACAGATTTATGGGTAATAGTATCCGGCAATCCACTATATAATGAAAATGGGAACTTTACCGGCGTCTTAAATATGATTACGGATGTAAGTGAACGGAAAAAACTCGAGGATCATTTCCGTGAGTCCCAAAAAATGCAGGGTATAGGACAGCTTGCAGGTGGTATCGCTCACGAATTTAACAACATACTTACTATCATTTTGGGGTACGCAAATTTGACGAGTAATCAACTCGACAAAAGTGATTCAGCCTACGACTATATAAAATCCATTATTACTGCATCGACAAGGGCAGCCGATCTTACCCACGGGCTTCTTGCCTATAGCCGGAAGCAGAAAATGATCAAGAAACCTGTCAACATCAATCAAAAACTCAAAAATACGGTGAATATCTTATCAAGCCTTATTGGTGAAGAAATATTAATTCAGTCAAACCTGACCGAGGCTGCTTTGCCAATACTGGCAGACAGTGAGCAGATTGAGAGGGTCTTCCTGATACTCGCATCAAATGCAAGAGATGCTTTGGAGGCAAATGGAGGAGTACTGAAAATATCGTCAGAGATGATTACTGTCGAGGCTGATGATCGAATAATTCACGGGTTTGAACATCCCGGTCAATATGCCCGCATTACTTTTACCGATACCGGCGCAGGAATGAATGAAACAACCAAGTCACGAATATTTGAACCATTTTTCACCACAAAAGAAGTCGGGAAAGGAACTGGGCTCGGCCTGTCAATAGCATATGGAATACTAGATAAACATGATGGTTATATCAGGTGCGCAAGCAAACCCGATAAGGGAACGACGTTCGAACTATACCTCCCGATAATTTCATTGCCGGAAAAAGTAGAAGAAGCAAAACCTTCCCTATTCTCAAGAGATTTATCTGAAATATGTACGGAAGCAATACTTATCGCGGAAGATGATCCGGAATTAAGAGACCTTATCGGAACGGTGCTCAAAAGAGCAGGATATGAAACCATACAGGCAGTTAATGGAAAAGAAGCCGTAATAAAGTTTAAAGCCAACCAAGACAGGGTAAAGCTTCTTGTATTTGATGTGATAATGCCTGTAAAAAATGGTAAAGAAGCTTATGAAGAAATTCGTGCTATAAAACCCGAGATCAAGGCAATTTTTACCAGTGGTTACTCTGCTGAAGTTATCCGGGAAAAAGAATTATTTGAAGAACATATCAATTTCATATCAAAACCTCTATCACCCGAGCAACTCCTGGCCAAAGTAAGAAGAGCACTAAATAATTAGTTTCCATCCTGCGCCTCCACCAGCAGGTGAAAATGTTCATGAGGCAATAAGCGTGGGACACCGCGCTATACCGGGTTACAGACGATTCCAGGTACGCGAGAAATTGCTCCCGATCACGGCGGCTTTTGAAGATGTCTTTCCGTTCATTGACTCGTGCGGTTATGTGATAATGCGCTCCACGACAGGTTATCCGCAACGGACGCCCCATTGCTTTCTCCTTTGTCTCACCCTCTATACCTCAATCACTCATCGTCGCCTTTGTCATAGGTGTAGACCTGACACCAACGTTCCCCTCCAATGTTCCCCTAAAACAATGCAAGATTACAAATAATAAATAAAATATATCTAAGCAAATAGCGAATTCGGATAAATCTGATACACTAACAAATATAAATATTCATTGCCTTCGATGGGAGGTAACACGGGGATGTGAACAATCTTGCAACTGAACGTGATGGAGGGCGATCAGTAGATCCTTAAGATGTAGCTGGATTCGGGGGAAATTAATTCACGACGCCCATTGGCAAAAACAACCCTTCTTTCCACGCAGGAACCTCAAGCTGCCCCAAATCGGCAGGGGCAGCGGCTTAATCCCCCAATATTCCACAAGTGTTTCAGTGGCAAGACGCTTGAAGGATTAAGGGATTTGACACACCCCGGCAAACAAAGGCCATCGAACCGATAAGCCGGTCACAGGTCACGTCGCTAACCAGCACTAAACCCGAAAATGGCAGCTGCCATTGCAGGATCAGCAAGCTTGCCAACACGACCGGACTCTGGAGAATCACCGTCCAAGGTGCTCTTCATTAGTAATATGTATTTAGTTTCCATCCGGAGTTTCCGGATGAATCCTTATCAGTGCGTAATCAGCGATATTTCGATTTATTGAAAAAACTACCGCGTTTGATCTGTTGAGACAATGCCATGACGAAAGCAAGAACACTGATATTCATTCCCATAATCCACAGTGCGGCTGATATGGGTGGTCTCAGGGAATCGGTACAACGCGTGACACTCCAGAAACTGGGCGAGAAAGTATGGGAGAATAGAATAAGATTAATAGACGGCTTATGGGATAAGATTGAGACCGTCATCAATGAGCTTTCCCTTTCCTGGGGAAAAGTACGGCTATATCAGGATGGATTGCCAGTTTGCGGCCTTGAGGTAAAGATTGTTACAGAGATAGCCAAGGCCGGAAGTCGGAATCATGTGATCCTGCTCCGTCTCATGGAGAATGGCGCTACAATCATGGGTACGGAGTCTCCCGAACTTCTTAAAGAAGAATATAATCTCGTTAAACGGATCCTGTCCGCGGATAACGCCCTCGAAGCAGCAAGGATTGAAGAATGCCAGAAACCGTTAAGCGATGCCTTACTGAAAAAGCGTGATCAATATATTGCTGATCGCATCAATCGCACCCTTGGTATTGGTGAAACGGGAATAATCTTCCTGGGGATGCTTCATTCATTAGACAATCTTCTGGACAAGGATATACAGGTAATTTGTCCGATTTCTCAACATCTTGATTTTGGAGGATAAAAATGGCAAAAGGTCTCACCTCTATCCTGATCGTTGATGATGAGGAAGAAATGTGCAGAATCATTTCTCACATCTTTGAGAAGGAAGGAATAAATGTCATGATAGCCAATGACGGATATACGGCACTGCAGATTGTCCACTCTGAACCCCCTGATATTTTGCTGGTCGATGTCAGGATGCCGGGAATGGATGGGATGGAGGTATTAAGGGAAACCAAGAAGATCCACCGTGACATCCCCGTTATCATGATCACCGCCCATGCTGAAGCCTGTGGAGCCGTGAATGCATTAAGAGAAGGCGCCGTTGATTATATTGCCAAACCATTCAACAACCGCGAACTGGTCAAGATAGTGCGGGAGGTTTTGGCAAAAAAAAATCCCTCGGGGATGGGAAGAGGGTCGTCGAGCCGGATGAAGAAAGTCGGCTTCCTCGAAGAAATGATGGGATCGAGTGACGCGGTTTGCCGGATTGTTTCCCAGGTGGAATGCGTTGCTGATTCGAATTTTACCGTTGTCATCGCAGGCGAATCGGGCACGGGAAAGGAGCTTGTTTCCCGTGCCATCCACGAAGCCAGTCCCCGGTCGAAAGCCCCGTTTGTCCCGGTGGATTGCGGGGCCATTCCGGAAACTCTTTTGGAAAGCGAGCTGTTTGGTTATGAGAAGGGGGCCTTTACGGGGGCGAGCCTGCGAAAGCATGGGAAAATAGAAGCGGTACAGGGAGGGACACTGTTTCTGGACGAAATTTCAAATATGCCCCTGGGTTCACAGGCAAAGCTGCTGCGGGTTCTTCAGGAAAAAAAGATTTACCGTGTTGGAGGCCTCAATCCCGTGGATGTCGACGTTCGTTTGATCGTCGCCACCAACAGAGATCTCGAGGAATTGACGACCTCCGGCACATTCCGCGAGGACCTTTTTTTCCGGTTAAATGAGTTTACCATCAGGATTCCTCCACTTCGTGAACGCAAAGAGGATATCCCCTACCTGGCAAAGAGATTCGTGGATATCACAAACAGAGAATTGAATAAAAAAGTGAACGGATTTTCCGAATCCGCTCTTGAAGCCTTATATGAGTGCAACTGGCCGGGGAATGTCCGGCAATTACGTTCCACTATCCGCAGGGCGGTGCTGCTGGCCGACGAGGTTATCGGCGAAAGGCATCTTGATCTGCATAGAGTGCCTGTGCCTGGATTAGCGTTCTGCCCGAAAGTTCTGGGGACACCGTGGATGGGTCTTTCTCTTAAAGAAATCGTCCACAGCAGTACCATTGCCGTCGAACGTGAAATTCTGGTTGAAGCGCTGAAACTGACGGGCGGGAATAAAGCCAAAGCGGCCCGGATGCTGCAGATCGATTATAAAACAATCCATACAAAGTTGAAACAACTGGGCATATCAAGAAACGGAGGTGAAATAATATGAAAAAGAAAGAGGGTAAGGGCGCCGGCGGAGAAGCAACTGGAAGCGTCGGAGGGATACTGCAGGGGCTTACCGACCTGGTGGAAAAACTCGGCGAGCTCGCCGAGAAGGGGGAAAAGCTCTCCAAAACCGGTGAAATTCACTGGGAAGGCAAAGACCAGGGCCACAAGGGTATTTTCGGGTTTTCCGTCAAGACCGTCCTGGGAGGCGAAGGGGTCGAGGTGGAGCCCTTTGGAAACATCCGCAAAGACCGGACTACCGGTGAGTCTGTTGTCAGGGAAGTCCGCGAGCCGATCGTGGATATTTTCGAAGAGAAAGACCACGTCCTGGTGGTGGCAGAGATGCCGGGGATCAGCGCCAAGGATGTCCGTCTCGAGGTTAAGGATGACCTGCTGACCATTTACGCGGAGAAGGGAGACAGGAAGTACCGCAAAGAGGTCCTCCTGCCCGATGTCTATCCCAGAGAAAAGATGATCGTCTCCTGCAACAATGGAATGCTGAAAATCAAGTGCATCAAGTAACTCGTGGAGGAGGTTTTCATGGAGAAGTCCGCAGACTTGACGCTTAAGCTGAGGGTGACCGAGGCTCTCGGTAAGGACATGGGGCGGGGCTTTGCCCGCATGGGGCCGGAAGACCTGGAGAAGCTGCAGGCGACAATAGGCGACATATTGGAAGTTACAGGGAAGCGGAAGACTTATTGCAAGGCGATGACGGCTTACAAGGAACTCCGTGGCCAGTCACGGGTCCAACTGGACGGGATCAGCCGGGAGAACGCCGGAGCAGGGCTCGACGATACGGTGCTGGTCCGCAAGAGCGCTTGCCGGCCCGCAGAGCGCGTAGTGCTTGCCCCGATCAACATAACCCCTGCGGAACGAGACCTGGATTATATCGGCAATCTTCTGGACGGCCTGCCAATAGTGGAAGGAGACCGGATACGGGTCAACCTGTTCGGCAGCCGGTCGGCCAATTTCAGGGTGGAAAACACAACCCCCAAAGGAGCCGCGCTCATCAACCCAACCACGCTGCTGGTAATCGGAAAACCCCAGGAAGAAGGGATCGCCCGCGTACTTTCATACGAGGATATCGGGGGACTCAAACCCCAGCTTCAGCGCATAAGAGAAATGATCGAGCTACCCCTCCGTTATCCGGAAGTGTTTGGACGCCTGGGGATCGACGCGCCCAAGGGGGTCCTTCTCTACGGCCCCCCGGGATGCGGCAAGACGCTTATCGCCAGGGCAATCGCCCATGAGACCGATGCCAACTTTTTTTCAGTGAGCGGCCCCGAAATCATCCACAAATTTTATGGCGAAAGCGAAGCCCATCTGCGCAAGATATTCGAGGAAGCGACCCGCAAGGGCCCAAGTATCCTCTTTCTGGACGAAATAGACGCTATTGCGCCCCGGCGCGAGCAGGTTGTGGGAGATGTTGAAAAACGGGTGGTTGCCCAACTTCTTGCCCTGATGGACGGGATCACCAAGCGCCAGAATGTCATCGTCATTGCCGCCACGAATATCCCCAATGCCCTGGATCCGGCCCTCAGGCGGCCGGGGCGTTTTGACAGGGAGATATCCATCCCCATCCCCGACCGGCACGGGAGGCTGGAGATACTGGAGATCCACAGTCGCGGCATGCCCCTGGCAAAAGATGTGGACATGGCCCACCTGGCGGATATAACCCATGGTTATGTGGGGGCGGATCTCGAGGCTTTGTGCCGGGAAGCGGCCATGAACTGTCTGCGCCAGATCATGGCCGATATCGATTTCTCTCAGGCCAGCATCCCTTATGAGATGATTTCCGGACTGGAAGTGTGCATGGACAGCTTTATGACGGCGTTGCGGGAGATTGAGCCTTCGGCGATACGGGAGGTATTTGTCGAGGTCCCGAATGTTCGATGGCAGGACGTCGGCGGATTGACGACCGTCAAGGAACGTCTGGTCGAGGCGGTTGAATGGCCCCTGAAACATGCCGCTCTGTTTAAAAAAGCGGGAGTCAGTCCACCCAAGGGGATCCTCCTCTCAGGCCCTCCGGGGTGCGGCAAGACCATGCTGGCCAAAGCCGTCGCCACGGAGAGTCAGGTAAACTTCATCTCTGTCAAAGGTCCCTCCCTTCTTTCAAAGTACGTGGGAGAGTCCGAAAGAGGTGTGCGGGAGGTTTTCCACAAGGCCAGACAGGCCGCGCCGTGCATCGTCTTCTTCGACGAGATAGACTCCCTGATTCCCACGCGCGCCGCTGGCTCAGCGGATTCGCATGTTGCCGAGAGAGTCCTCAGTCAATTCCTGGTAGAACTCGACGGAATCGATGAACTGAAAGGGGTCTTGGTGCTCGGAGCGACAAACCGGCCGGACATTCTCGATCCGGCGGTTCTCAGACCGGGCCGGTTTGATGAGATTGTGGAGATTCCGATACCCGACAAAAAGGATCGCCAGGAGATATTCGAGGTCCATCTCAGGGATAAACCGCTTGCTCCGGGGATCAGCCCGGGTGATTTGGCGGCTCGGACGGAAGGGATCAGTGGCGCCGAGATCGCCTCGATTTGCAAAAAGGCTGCTCTTCGGGCTGTTCGCCGGGGAGTGGAGGAGGCAAAAGACACGCCTGACGATGAGGTGAAAATTTCCATCCAGCCTCAAGATATGGAAGGGGCTTTGGAGGAAATATGCCGGAAGTGACGACACGGAACGCCGTTTACCTGTTCTGTATCGCCCGTACCAGCAGCCTGCAGACAATTGAAGGAACAGGACTGGATGACCGAAATCTTCTTTTTCTGCACAGCTTTATGGACATTACCGCAGTGGCGAGCTTCGTGGGTATCGAAGAATTTTGCGGACCGGCGGCAGAATCGGGATTGCAGGATATATCCTGGGTGGGACCCAGGGCCTGTCGCCACGAAGAGGTGGTCGAGCAGGTGATGCGCCGTTCTCCCGTGCTTCCGGTACGCTTCGGAACCATTTTTTCTTCGCTTGAGAGCCTGGAGAAGCGTTTGTGTGAGCACCATGGCAGGATTTCCGGGTTCCTGGAGGAAGTGGCGGACAAGGAAGAATGGGCGGTTAAAGGCCTGCTGGACAGGACAAAAGCCAGGGAAGAAATCCGCGGCGAACTGGTTGCCGGGGAAGCTGAATACCTGGCCTCTTTGTCGCCGGGAATCCGTTATTTGCATGAACAGCGAATCCTGGCCGATTCCGAGAAGGAGTTGAGAGTCTGGCTGACGGAAGTTTCCAAAGAGATTGCCAGTGATTTGAATAGTTTCGCTCTGAATTTCAGCGAACGACGTGTGCGCTCCCGTGACGTTACGGGAGATGATCGGGATATGCTGTTTAACTGGGCCTTTCTGCTGGCTCGAAGCAGCGCGCGAGATCTCCGTGCAAGAATTGACCGCGCAAATAGAGATTACGCGCGGCGGGGACTGGTCTTCAGGTTGTCCGGACCATGGCCACCCTACAGTTTTTCTCCTTCGCTGGAAGCAGGGACTGAGACATGAGATACCTGCTTTATTGTATTTTTCGTGATTCCGTCTGCGTCAATTCCGTCGCAGACGGCGGAACGGGATGTCAAAATTCAGTGGTCGCAGACATTGGGGGGCAACCGGTCTTTCTGGTTTCAAACAGAGGGCTTAGCGCGGCACTATCGGAGATCGTTCCTTTGAGTAAAGAAGGCACATGCTCCATCTCTGCCCCCGAGATCTCTCAGCTTTTGAATTTCGAAAAAGTCGTAAAATCTTTTCATCGGGATCGTACGGTCATACCAATGCGTTATGGGTGTTTGTTTGAAGAGGAATCCCAAGTATTGCGGTTGCTGGAAGAGCGGCGCCGTCACTACGTAGAGTTGCTCACGCAACTGGAAGGTTGTGTGGAGATGGGAATTCGCGCTCTGATCCCGGACCGCGGAATGCAGACTCCCGATGGAGAGACATCGAATCCTCAAACCGCAATCTTCACGCCAAACACTTCCGGCACGGGAAGAGAGTACTTGAACGCTCGATTGGCCCATTATGCCCGGGAGGAGCGGTTTGCCGAAGAAAACTCCCTGTTAACAGAACGGTGCGGGACGGCATTTGCCGGACTGTTCGTAAAATGCAAATCGGAATATCCTTCGTTTCAGGTTGGTCAATCATTAATAAGCAATCCTCTCCTCTCGCTGTATTTTCTCGTGCCGCGAAAATCGATAGAGTCTTTTCGCCAGGTATTCAAGCAATTCTGCTCAAAAGAATCCGCAAAACTCCTGCTGAGCGGACCATGGCCTCCATACAACTTTGTTACGCCTTTCGACCAGGCGGAGCTGGATTGCAGGGGCATATAACTGGCAGCAGTAATCCTGAAAAAACAATCGAATGCCACTCATGCAGGATTTTGAAGGGGATTGATATGTCAAGCCAGGATTCATCGGAACGCTACGAGAAACTTTACACAATGCTTATGGAAGCCATTCCCTCTTCCGTGCTGCTGATCGACAGGGATATGCGCATTATTTCCGCGAACCGGAATTTTCTGGAAAAGAGCCGGCGTTCCATATTGAAAACGATCGGCAGCCGACTGGAAGAGGTATTCCCCGCTATCATCCTCGACAACATAGATTTCACGAGCCGCATTCGCGAAGTGTTCGACAAAAACCAGCGGACCAGGGGGGAGCGGATGACCTATCGGGCGCCGGGGGTTCCGATACGTATCTACTATTACCACATTCTACCATTCACCTGGCAGGGGGTGGTGGAGAGTGCCATGCTTCTGATGGACGATGTGACCGAGCAGGTGCGATTGAGCGAGGAAGTGCACAGGGTTGAACGCCACTTGGCGAGTGTCGTGGAGAGTGCAAGTGACATTGTCCTGTCTACCGGCACGGACGGGAGGATCCTGACATGGAATACCGCAGCGGAGAAGATCTCGGGCTATCCCTTCAATGAAGTAAAAGGGCAACCTTTTTTCCAGTATTGCGCCGAAGAGTATCATGAAGAGGTACAACAGATATTTACCGGCACGGAAGCCCGGCAAAGCTCCACTATGGCTGAATGGGACCTTGTAACAAAGCATGGGTACTCCATTCCCGTCTCCTGGGTGTTCTCCCCGATGATGGGAGAATTTTCCCAGCCGGTGGGCGTCGTTGCGGTAGGCAGAAACCTGACGGAGCGGCGCAAATTCGAGATGCAGCTTCTTCAGTCGCAAAAACTGGCTGCCCTTGGAGTCATGGCCGGGGGTATCGCTCATGAGGTTCGAACCCCGC
>Ga0187878_1004300_pt1 | contig 11147 bp, 8 predicted proteins | sample June2016WEW_17_1_FD_132979 | JGI IMG/M metagenome (GOLD analysis project Ga0187878, IMG submission 132979) | Peatland microbial communities from SPRUCE experiment site at the Marcell Experimental Forest, Minnesota, USA - June2016WEW_17_150 | ecosystem: Environmental > Terrestrial > Soil >...
CTTAGGGTTGACATTAGGTTTGCTTACCTTATTGTTGCCATTAGGCTGATTCACCTTAGGGTTGACATTAGGTTTGCTTACCTTATTGTTGCCATTAGGCTGATTCACCTTACTATTGCTATTAGGCTGATTCACTTTACTATTGCTATTAGGCTGATTCACCTTATTGTTAACATTAGGTTTGTTGACACTAGGATTGTACATCTTATTGTTGACAGTAGGTTTGTACAACTTAGTGTTGTCATTCGATTGGTTCCCCTTAGTGTTGACATTAGGTTGGTTCCCCTTTGTGTTGCCATTAGGTTGGTTCAACTTATCATTACTGTTGGTTACTATTCTGACATCATTATAATTCTTAAAAGATTTCGGCTGGTTTACTGTAACTCCCGTATTTTGATTGTTATTATATCTTTTGAAATCGGGAGTATAAACATTAAATTGCTTGTCAGAATACCTGACATCATTAGAATTCCTAACGTGCTGAATGTTTACCATATCAATAGGCCTGCCATAAAAGTTTTGAATTACATTCACATCGGGACCTCTGTTTATTATTATATTATTGACAACAACTATTCCGACAGTATTATTCATTTGACTGGCATAAATCCTGTCCCCATTATCATAGTATGGATTATCATATCTGTATATATCCTGGTCACAAAAATGTCTTCTTTCAACTATTACATAGTAGTCATCATCAATTTGAGGATCGTTCATATAACCATCATATATATAATCCGAAGGCGGTAAAGGAGCCCACGATACATAATCATCGTTTTGCCTCCAATTTACCCATGCGGGAGCCCATAGCCTTCCGGGTATCCACAACCAGCCGGCAGTCGGAGAATACGCCCACCTGCCGTGGTGGTGAATTGTTTCTTCCCATGGTGATGGAGCCCTAAAATACCAGCCTTCATCGGTATTAACCCATTGCCCATGTCTGTAAGGTCTATATTCATGATCGTCCCCTACTGACATGTTTACAGACATATCCGGTGATGGCTGCCAGACGAAAATCATTCCAAAATCCAAATCTGATGCATTAGCATCTTTGATGCCAAGCAGATTCGCAATTGTTAATCTGCTGCTGCTTGAACTATTGGATGTTACAACTTTAGGTTTCATACCAATTTCCTCAGGTTTTACCTGTATCCATTCGCCGTGAGGAGCAAGCTGATCGTAAAATTCTTTGTAATCGACCGTAGTAAGGTCTTCATCAGATTCTTTAAAGTCCTTTTGGTCAACTGTTGTAGCAGTCAAACTTGTGTCCTTTTGTCCTACCTGGTCTTTGGTCAAATTTCCATTTGACGTCTTTGAACAGGAGGAAAGTACGAACAAGGAAGCCATCAGTATGAATAGTCCCATTGTTCTTAAAATTAATTTCGTTTTCATAACGATAGTTCTTTCTTTTTATTTAAAATCATATTAGTTATTTATCTTGATGTAAAGCTACATAGATATACCAGGTAAGTCAATTACCTAAAGAGATGAAAAAGGAACTACATCTCTCGGATGAGTAACTGCCAATCGTTTTGGAGGAATAATGCGGTTTCTTTTGATTTTGCTGCTTTTATGCTAAATGAATAAGATTGGGTTGTCTGAAAGATTCGATCCTGTTGTTTCTTAAGTCACGAATAGTATTAAACTCTGGCAGGTTAATTATCTGTCAGAGTTTATACAAATTCTTAGTTACAAACTGTTGTAATTGAGAATATGAGCATATATTGTGCATATCTCTTGCATTAGTTCCTTTACTTCAACCGACATGCACAGCTATCGTTATTTAATGTATGATCGCTATTGCTAGAACAATAATGACAAGTACGAGAATAATGGTGATCAAGGTTCCTGTACCTAAACCTAATACATCTTCTGCATGTAACACTCTATAATCATATTTGTTTGTATGAGAATTGAAATCGAGTTTCTCAATGGCAAACATATCAAGTTTTCCGTCACCTTTAGTATCTGCAAAGAAGATTGGCATAGGCATTCCTATTTTTATTAATGAAGGGGTTTCATATTTATCATAATGTGAGTTTTCTAAAACAAAATATGGGTTCTCCAATGAACCGGTATTTCTATAGTACTCAACATTTCCTTTTTTAAACACGAGCATATCAAATATTCCATCACCATCAACATCTACAAAAGCTGCATTTTCAATATGCATATTGTTATTTACGTATGCATCTGCAATTTTTGAAATGTCCTCTTTAGTAAAAGTTTTTACAACTTTCTTAGTAGGGTTGGCAGGATTATCATCGTTTGCCCGGGCAACTGATGAGAATGCAAAAATTAACAGTAAAACTGAGTACAGAATTGACCTGGTAGTTTTCATGGTTTTATTAAGTTAAAGTTAATTAAATTCATATAGCAAAATTATAGAAAGACTTAAATTATGTCAATAATTCAAAAGAATGAATAAGGAACTACATCTTTTGGTTGAGAAACCTTTAATCGTTTAGAGGAATAATGCATTTTATTTTCTTGTGACTGTCTTATTTTCTAAAACTATACATATCCCCTCAGGATTCTCTGCGGGAGACTCCGGAGGAATATGAAATTTCCTTATCAATATTTAATATTTCTCAAAAGTTTATTTATAACGATGCTGCGTGTAAGGCTCAAAGCATCTTTCTTGTTGAATATTCCTCTATGCTCAAATTCTACTTTAGATGCTGCAACGTGGGCGCGTACATAAGGAAATTTTTTATATTTCATTAATGTCCGCTCTAAGAATTCGTGCAAAATGATCACGGGAATCTCATCCTGTTTTACGGTTTTTTCTATCCATATTTCATCTTCAGGAATCCAGTCATAAACATAAGCATGACCACCTTCTACATAATCCGTTTTATATAAATCTCGAACCACACCACCGTTTACCAGAAAAATTTTTACTGTTTCCTTCGAATCTTTAATTATGCCATATTCTTTCGAATAAACTTTTTGGGGAATATCTCTGTGTAACGGGTTGACTACAGACTTATTATTTTTAATATGTAATTTATTTATAGCATCTTTTGTCCTCTCTGATTTTTCTTTATCCAAAGCTTTATCATAAGAATCGCCCGGGTCCACACCTCTTTCAATACCCTTGATATATGTCAGTGCATTACTTATGAGATAATGCCTTTCAGATGGTTTTATTGATTTTGCAATCCATATCTCGTTTTTAGGAATGAATTTGAAGTTCAGAGTAGACAAGCCCTTTTTACCTATATTCAAACCGTAATCGCTGAACTCCTCTGCATATTCTGCTGTATTGCGGATTTTTTCATCATTGACAAGATAAATTGTATATTTACCCCATTTGTCTATGATTTTTTTCCCGAATTCACCATTGTGATTCTTTGCATATGCAATATTGTTACCTATCCGTTCCATTTTAAGATTATTTTAATTATAAAATATTAGAACATTGCATCTTGTTCTTATGTGAATACGTCAATTGATCTTTCCTATTTTTTGTATCAAGTAAATTTCTAATAAATAATAGAGAAAGCGGATTTATTACCGCAGTATATACACCTTATTAATTTATTTTCTTGTGATTGCCCTTCTCTTCAAAACCGATAATTTAGGGCTAGATTTACACCCCGATTGTCTTTTGATGACGGCATTATACTTACCAGCAAAGGAGAATCCGGTAAAACATAAGCGGTAAGCAGCTCAGATACCAAAAGTGATGCTGCAAAAATAGTTACTACCCCGCCTTTGATTGAGCCTTCATTCTGTTTGTTTTCTGCAAAGAGATGATTTTTAAATTTAAGCAGGGGACTCCTCAGCGAATATGTCAGGACCGATGAAACTGCTGCGATTACCATACCGCCAAGTACATCGACAGGATAATGCACCCCAAGGTAAGGCCTGCTATAAGCTACCAGGATACCCCAGATATACATGGGTACATATACTTGCGGATATTTAGAGTAACGTAAAGCGAATGTTGTTGCTAATGTAAATGCGAAGCTAGTATGTGCTGAAGGAAAAGCAAAAGGGTCCAATGGAAGATTCGTATATTTGTTAGTCCCCACCAAAACTTCATAGGGACGCGGTTCTTTTAATAATAATTTTGCACTATATGTAAGTATAAAATTTGTCACCTCGGATGCTGCTAATAAATATCCTGTGTTTTCATCAAAGGTTTTATTGTAAATTCTCCCATATGTAAATGTGCTTAGGGGCACTAATATTGCCATCGGAAACACAGATTTAGAAAAACCCGGTAAAATATCGTCCTTGAATTTGCTCCTATTGTAGTTTATAACGCGGAACAAATGTGTATTATAGTTATCTGTTTTAGCGGTGTAAGTAAGAAAATCTTCCCGTTCTTGAGGATTAAAGCTTTTGATAAGACTATCCAAATATTGAACGTGAGCCGTCTTGACCTGAAGCAAACTATCCTGAGACTGAGAATAAGAAATATTTGAACTTACAATAACTAGAATTATTATCAGAAATGTTGTCATTCGATAATGACTGTTAAAGAATAATCTCATCTTCATATTATCAAGATACTAAAGTTCCACTAAATAATCCAATCATTAGAATCTGAAATATCCGCTATCAAGCATGATATAAATTCTCTGTTCGTTGTTCCGTACATGTATTTCAGGAAAATCATGAAAGTATGAATCCTTTCCATATTGTAAAAATTCAAACCCAACGCTTAAAAAGTCTAGTACTTTTACTGCAATTTTCGGTCTGAATATACCGGTAATACTATTACCTGTAACTCCTATATAATTATGCAGTCCGTAAATGTAGTAGGCGGCTGTAATAGTTGTTCTCAATCCGCCAAGATTAAGAGCACTTTCAAACATTGCCTGCAGTCCGCCTGCGTAATTATAATCTCTTTCTCCTACGAAAACATGCGGCGAGCTGACACCTGCCAGAGGTACTATTCCAAGATGGATTTGAGTAACCAGATCTGTAGTTTTACTTATCTGAAGTCTATGGAATATTCCTCCTGAAAGACCAAGAGTACCTAATTCAAAAAGCCTACTATCCCAATAATCATAATTCTGGAATAACCCAAACAGCATATCCGAATTTTTCTTTTTAATATTTGTTCCAAATATTATTCCATAGCCCATTACATTGTCAACAATTTTTCTTCCGTCACCTAAAGTTATATCTCCTCTGACTCTCCAGAAATCAAATGGTTTACGGGTTCTATCTTCAAACGGATTTCCGTAAATAAGATTAATGTTAAAAATTGCGCTGTTAGCTCCTTTCCATAAGCTTGATCCATAATTTACATTTTTGATACCGGCATAAAACGAAATATTCAGCGGTTCTTTCTGGTATATCTCTTTCATGGTATGTCTATTAAGTTTGCCAGTCTCAAATCTCTCAATAAACCTTGGGGGATCAATGAGCCCGGCAAACAATTCGCGAAGAAATCTCTTACCTCCGCTTATTCTGTCATCCAGAACATTAGAACTTAATCTGTACATCATTTCTCCGAGGAAAGAACTGGTAAACGTTGTATTGATTAGATCGTTAAACGACGGACGGGTATTTTCCATAGTCTGTTCCCACATCAAGCTGCCGCCAAATGCAAAAGGCACCGATTCGTAGAAATTATATTCCCGCGTCCTGGCTTGATTATACGACAATGCCCCGGAATAAGGATGTTGAAGAAAGTTCACGCCAAACCTGTCTGAATCCCATTCCCAGCCATTATTCCAATTATTTTTTACAGTTTGAAAACTTATCCTGCAATAATCTGCATTTAATATAAACCTATTAAATGCACATGTAACGAAATTACCAACAATAACCCCAACTATAGGTCTCCACAACGGAGATTTCGGGTTATATTGCGGGTCGTCATTCAATAAATCACCGTACATATTATGCGTTAAAGTATCTATGTACGAGGGCTTTACCGGTTCGGATTTAGTATTGGAATCTGCAGAAAGTTTATTGGAATCAGCATAAAGTTTAAACTCATTAAAGTCAATAAGATGTGTTTTTCCGGAATGCTGGTTTAATGTTATCTTCTTATCAAGATCAACATTCTGTGCTTTAATTAATGTTGAGAATAGAAAGAAAAAAACTAAAAGATATATTGTTTTCATTTTTATCATTTAACTTAAAAATTTGATTTTTGTTTTATAAACTTTTATTCAATGAAAAGCGGCCGCCTGCTGGATGTTCTTACATCTAATATAGAGGTATATGCCTGTTTCCTGAAACCTCAACTAGTTACCTCTCCGGAGTATGTACCTTTTAAGCACGAAGTAATCTTAGCTTAGTTCTGTCCTTCTTCAAAATTTTTGCTTTCACAGGCTTAAAGTGAGTAGAATCAAAGGAGTCTCCTCCGGAATTTCTATAAACAGCAATTTGTACGTGCGTGTTGAGTGACATTTTTTCGAGGATATTATCTATGTGACCCTTCACTATAGAAATGGTCAGACGAAGTTTTTTTGCAATTTCTTTATCAGTGAATCCTGCTGAAATGAATTCAATTATTTTTTTCTCATTTTCCGTCATTCGAATTGACTCGATCAGTTTTGAATCCATAAGCTCATTTACGGCATTATCAACTATCTCTGAAAATAGTGAGCCATGCAATTGAGAAGGAAATATCTTTACTCCCTTTGCAACCGACCTTATGGTGTTCATGAAATCCTCAGTAGTTGCATCTTTGAGTATGAATCCTGATACTCCTTCTTCAATAAATTTTATTATGTCCGATTGGATTGGGAGAAGATCCATTACAATGATTTTTAATTTCGGGAAATTCTTTTTAAGAGATTTTACAAGTTCAAGACTGTTTTGATTTACTAAACCGAGATCCAGAAGCAATACGTTCGGTTTCAAATCCCGAATCTTATCATGAACTTTTATTCTATCTCCTAAAGCAGCTACTACCCGGATATCCTTCTGCTCTTTGACCATTACCCTGATACCTTCCCGCAGAAGCTTGTTATCCTCAATGATTATTAATCTAATTTTTTTCATTTTTAAACTCGATCCCGTATATCAACATTAATTGTTAAATAGTGTATCTTTACATTAAGACACTGCATGTTTTATTAACCTGAAATTACTTTAACCGTTTTGTTTTTTTCGAACAAAAAAGCTCACCTATAATTTCTATACTTTCTTCACATTCTTCGAGAGGATAACCCAGCCGATCACGATAACGAGCACAAGAGTTAGGACTGAGGGAATCCACATCCAGCTGATCCCGACCATCCTATAACCCCCCATCATACCGCCGTTCGGCATTGCCCCGGTAATCACCATGCTGCTGAAGAGCAGGAATAACAATATTACTACGGCAAACGATATTATCAGCGTTATTTTTGTATTTGTATTCATCGGATTATTTTATTAAAAATTGATTTTAATAAAATTCTACTAAGTTAATCTTCGACCTGTTACAAGTCTAATGATCAGGACAATTACTGCGAGAATTAAAAGAACATGAATAAATCCGCCCATTGTATAAGAAGTGACCAGCCCAAGCAGCCAGAGCACCAATAGAATTAGAAAAATTGCCCACAACATGATTTGTCTCCTTGTAAATTAATTGTTTAAAAAATTTGTTATCTTAAAAATTAGTAATGCAGAGATAAAATCATTGATATCGAAATCTTGATTATATATGAGATAAAAACTATTATCTCTGCAATTACTAATTTGACGTCTAATGTTGCCTTTACTAACAACATTATGGAGGTAAAAATTTATCATTATATTTCCCATATTCTTAATGTTCATTGTCTGTAAGTATTTTCCACATCTTCCATAAATGAAATGCTTTAATGAACTTCTTCTTTATATTTATTTGATCAAAATCATTTTCTTGGTAGAAACGAAGGATCCCGCTTCCAGGCGGTAGAAATACACACCACTTGGATAATTACTTGCGTCCCATTCAACATTATGATTTCCTTCATTTTGCGATTTATTAACCAATACGTTTACTTCTCTTCCCAGCGCATCATAAATACTTAACTTTACATTACTGGTCTTGGGAAGCTGGTAATTGATAACCGTTACCGGGTTAAACGGATTCGGATAGTTCTGTAAAAGTGTATACTCGAGAGGGATCGTCGATCCACCATTCACGATTCCGACAAAACCCGTTGTATTGAACCCCGTTTCATAAATATCAAAATTACTACCGCTTCGATAATCCTGCCAGGCAACAATTGCACCAAGATTGCCATTGCTGACTATCATTGGAGTCAGCTGGTCATTTGGCGCAGTACAGATTGCAAAACCCGTTGCTGCCCAGTTTATTGCTGCATTTGCAGCTATTCGCTGCGCATAGATGTCAGAATTACCTGCATTACGATGGTCTTCCCATGTAATGTAAGCTCCGTTGTTTCCATCGGTGCAAATCTGAGATCTAATTTGGTCACCTGCTGATGTACATATAATAACACCCGTTGCAGTCCATTGCACTGCGCCGGTAGAATTTACACGCTGGGCATAAATGTCAGCAGTAGTGCCTGTTCGGTAATCAGTCCATGACATGACTGCACCACCCACACCATCGCTTACAATCTTCGGGTCAATTTGGTCGTATGCAACATTGTTATTCATGACTACACCGTCTACTGCCCATACTATTGCTCCGGCAGGACCCTGCCTCTGAGCGTATATGTTAAAATCAGTTGTGCTTCTATAGTCATACCATACGATTATGACGCCGCCTGCTCCATCGGTGCAAATATCAGGCTTCAGCTGGTCAGTTGCCATTGTGCATGTAGCTACACCGTTTGTTGTCCACTGCACCGCACCGGCCGAAGCTACACGCTGCGTATAGATGTCGTAATTGCCGGCACGAAGGTCATACCATGTAATAAATGCTCCCCCGCTGCCGTCACTTACAAGCTTGGGTCCGCGTTGTGCGGCTGCCTGGTTGCAGATGACAACACCGTTTGCGGTCCATAGCATTGCTCCGCTCGAATTCACACGTTGTGAATAAATGTCAGCAGAACCGTTGTTGCTGCGATAGTCCTGCCATGTAAGAATAGCTCCCCCGAGGCCGTCACTAATCATGGCAATTGTATCTTGCTCAAATACAACTGCGCAGACAGGAACACCGTTTGTGGTCCACTGTACAGCACCGCTTGAATTCACGCGCTGGGCATAAATGTCAGCAGTGGCACTGCCCCGATAAGACTGCCATGCGATAATAGCCCCGCCGCTGCCATCGCTTACAATGACCGGACAATAATTACTATCCTGTGTACAGATTGCGATACCGTTAGTAGCCCATGTCGCATTGCCATCAGAATTCATTCTTTGTGCAAAGATTTCATATTTGCCGTTGCGTTTGTCCTGCCATGTGATAATGGTACCACCGCTGCCGTCAGTGGTCATCATAGGATTAACCTGGTTATTTACCGCTGTACAGACCGGGTTACCCTGCCATTGTGAAAAAGTTGTAATAGGTACAATTAAAGCTGCCACTAGCATTATGCAGCATAAGCACACTAATCGACCTATAAAATTTGTTGATTTTGTTTCCATTATTTACACCTTTTAGATTAATTAATTAAGTTAGTTATTTTCGTGTAAGACTAAACTACAAAAAGATTCAGGGTATGTCAATTATACAAAGGGATGAAAATGGAACTACATCTTTGGGGTGAGGAATTTAAAAATATGTTTTTTCAATGGGTTATAAAAAAGTTATCCCGAATAATCGGGATAACTTATATTAATTTTTACCCGAATGTATTTATTTGTGAATGTTAGTCCACGTTCACAATTACATTGGTTGATGGCTCACCAAAGAACTCATCATTTCTTACTACCTGGCATTGAAAATTATAATATCCGGATTTGTCAGGTGCAGTTACTTTAAAGCTGAAAGTGACATTTGAGCCGGAATAAACCGGACCTGAAAGCTCAACATTAGCAACTGACCAGTTCCCTGTATTATCTGCGCCTTTTGTTGATATCTTAAGTTTATACTCACCCGGGTTCCATGTTGTAGTTCCGGTGTTTTTCATTATGACGACTACATCGTAAGTCTGACCTGATTCCATTCTTCCGGGAACCTGCTGGGAAACAAATTGCGAGTTATTGTTTATTTCATCAGAAATAACCGGCGGAGTTGATCCTGTAACTTTTATTGGAACAATCATACTCGGCTCACCGAAGAATGCATTTCCGTCTGCCATCTGCCATTGCATATTGTAGCTGCCTTCAACAGGGGCTATAACTGTGAAATTAAAAACAACTTCGTTTCCCGGACTTACAGTTGAATTGACATCAACACTGCTAATAGACCAGGTTTTCGCTGTTGCTTCAGTAACATTCATTAACTTAAGACTATAATTGCCCTGTTTCCAAATGCTGCGTCCCGTGTTCTTCATAGTAACTGAAACACCGTAAGTTTGGCCGGCTTTCATTTCACCTGGTATTGATTGAGATAAGTAAGTTGCATTATCATATACATCTGATACACTGCTGCCTTTTGATTGTTGTGAATAAATGCTGCCTGTAAGGGTAAAGCACAATGCTAACAATACCGTGATTAATTTAATTTTTTTCATTTTTTTTTCGTTTAATTTTTAGAATTAATACTAAGCTACGGGGAAATTAAATAGGAGTCAATTATACAATGGGATGAAAAAGGAACTACATCTCTTGGGTGAGGAGCTAAAAAATATTTATAGGGGTATCCTTTTTCCGGTCTGTTAATAATTTTTTAATTTCTTCCTTAGCTATTGTTTTATTATTTATTCGATTAAGAATTCATCAGCTGGAAACTACATTAGTTTCAAACTAATTAAATAAGCCCGTTTATAAACGGGCTTTGGTAATCTACTCAAATGAATAATAAGTAACGTAACAGGATTTTAAAAAATGTGTTAAAGTTAGAGGTAATGATGACAAAGGATGTTATACGTTTACGGACCCGACGGAAACCGGATCCAGCTTGTAAATCCGGCTTATTGATCTCTACAATTTTATTTTAATAGAGTAACAATAACTGGTTATTGAATATATCTTAGATTTGCTGCTATTATCGATACTTCCATTAACTAATGCTGAAATGATATTTTTCGCAATAAAACCGGCTATACTTTGAATTATTGTAGGGGTTCTAGACCAAAGATTCATGAAATTATCAATTGCTAAAATATATGCACTTTGGA
>Ga0187878_1004304_pt1 | contig 11133 bp, 11 predicted proteins | sample June2016WEW_17_1_FD_132979 | JGI IMG/M metagenome (GOLD analysis project Ga0187878, IMG submission 132979) | Peatland microbial communities from SPRUCE experiment site at the Marcell Experimental Forest, Minnesota, USA - June2016WEW_17_150 | ecosystem: Environmental > Terrestrial > Soil >...
CAGGTAATGAATCCGATTGCCGCCTGTACCACGCTCCTCATCATAGACGTCCAGCGCTCGCTTGATCTGGCCGTAAGCCTCGGGGTTTTGAAAATCGGCGGACAGGTAATGAACACCACGTGCGAAAGCCTCCCATGTACCTGCCTCTACGGGCGTGCCTGACTGCTCCAGCATCTGCCGCAGCTTCTCGCGGTACTGGTCGTCGCTAAGTGGGGAGCGGGAAAGGGCCAGGATTGTGAAGCCGCCCGGTATCGAACGCCGTTGGGAGAGATCGTACAGGGCGGGTACGAGCTTACGCGCCGTGAGATCGCCTGATCCACCGAAAATGACCATCGCACACGATTCGGGGCTACGGCTCATGTGTCCGCCGTGCCTCAGGGGATTCTCAGCATCCATGATCGAAACCTCAATTATGAGTTTATCAGTGCGTGTTGGTTTGTGCTAATCCCAAGGCGGTGATGCAACTCCGGAAGAGTCCTTCAGGTGTGCAAGAGAGTTCTGCCGGTGGGGTACAGAGTTAGACCGTTATGCGTGAGGTGACGTGAATTTTGTTCGCGTTGGAAGCAAGAAGCCAGGAGCCGGAAGCCAGAAGCCAGGAGCAAGAAGCCAGAAGCCGGGAGCAAGAAGCCAGAAGCCAGAATTTTCATATGCGTCGCCTATGCTGCTTTGAAGCCGACGGCTTCGACCAAGTTGTCCAGGGCAGTTGTAACATCACGATACAGGTTGTCGAGATTGCTGAGAGTTCGCCCGAGGAAAGCCGATATTATCAGGTCCTGGCGCAAGATCTGGGTTACGGTCAAACTGAGGCCTTTATGAACTCATTGGAAGAAGTCAGCCACGCACTGGACAGCTATGCATGGGCAATTCTGGCTTCTGGCTCCTGAATTCTGGCTTCATTATCCCGCCGCTTTTTAGCGGGATATCAAGGGTGCAGCCCTTGCCTGGCTAGAGTTTCTTGTTTTTGCGAATGTAGTTCTGAAGCTTTTCCTTTTCGGGAGAGTCAGGTCTCTTGACGAGGAACTGCTCATACTCCGCGGCCGCCTGGTTTTTTAAGCCCGCAGCTACGAAAAGTGCGACGAGTCGTAGGTGCGCATTTGCCATACGCATTGGATCAAGCCGGATGGCCTCGTTAAAATGGACGACGGCTCTGGATCCTTTCTTCACCCGTAGGTACGCCTCGCCGAGATAATAATGCGACTCGGCGTCTTCAGGACGCATTTCCACCAGCTGCCTCATGGTTTCCACGGCTGCGTCATTTTGTTTTAGGACGAGCTAGAGTTTCCCCAGGTCGAGTTTTGCACTCATATAGGTTGGACGCAACTGCAGTGCTTGCTGGTAAGCCTTCTCGGCCTCGGCGTACTTCCCCAATCTGACCAGCATTTTGCCGAGTTCCATCCAGGCCTCAAAGTCCTTCAGATCCGAGGCCACGATCTCGCGCAGCAGGAGACATGATGTTTTATAGTCCGCGGTTGCCCCCGCCTTCAGTGCCTGGTTGAACTTGGCTGCATTTTCAGGCCCGCGAGTGTAGCGTTTCAAAGGCGGAGCAGACTGTTGCGTTGCGGATGTCTGCGCAGCACGGCAGGGAAATGTGAGGAACATTGCCAGGCTCAAAATCGCAATAGCCGATCTCATGCGCGCAATCTTAGCACGGAAGCAAAGGAGACCTGAAATCACGGCGGATTCAGGTCAGATTTGGTCTGCGTGGCTTATTTCGGCGAGTGCCTCGAGGTAATGGACGTGGGTGAGCTTGTCGAAACAGACGACCGTCACCCTGACGGGCAGTTCGTTGTGTTCGAGGAAACCCCGGATCTCACGCAAGGCGATCCTGCAGGCCCGATCGACCGGAAATCCGTACGCGCCCGTGCTGATGGATGAGAATGCGATGGTTTTCAAGGCCTGCTCCTTGGCAAGCTGCATGCTGTTCAGATAGCAGCGCGCGAGGAGTTCTTCTTCCCGATAGGCGCCACCCCTCCAGATCGGCCCCACCGTATGGATGACCCATTTTGCGGGCAGCTGATAGCCGTGAGTGAGCTTCGCTTCGCCGGTCGGGCAGCCGCCGACCTTGCGGCAGGCTGCAAGCAAATCGGGACCTGCGGCGCGATGAATCGCTCCGTCGACGCCACCGCCCCCAAGAAGTGAGGAATTGGCGGCATTTACGATGGCGTCGACCCGCTGCCGGGTGATATCTCCCTCCACGATCTCAATCCTGGTGGATACATCTTTCATCGAGATACTTCCTTATGTGAGCGGCCGTCCTCAAATAGCAGTCGCGGCAGCGGTGGCAAAGTCGCACGCGATGGTTTCCCTGGTCGCTGCTCCGATGGCTCCGGTCACCAGGCGCGGCAGATCGAGCAGGCTCTCGGCCCGCTGGACTTGCTCTAGACTTGCGCCGGTCTCCGGGTGCCGTGGAACGAAGAGAGTGCAGCAATCTTGGTCCGGCAGTATGCTGATCTCGTACGTGCTGATTCCACGCGCCTGCCGAATGATATCCTCCTTGTCATCGCCGATGAGTGGCCGAAAGATGGGAAGCTCGGCTGCCGCAGCCGAGACGACGCGCAGGTTTTCCAGGGTCTGGCTTGCCACTTGACCGAGGCTGTCCCCAGTCACCAGGGCGCTTGCGCCTTCTTTAAGGGCCAAAGCCTCCGCGATGCGGACCATGAAGCGACGGTACAGAACAACGCGCAAGGGTGGGGGGGCGAAAGCCACGATCTCGCGCTGCACTTCGGCGAAGGGGACGAGGTGGAGCTTTCCCTGCAGCTGATAGCGCCCAAGTACTTGGATGATGCGCCTGACCTTTTCCTGCGACTCGGCCGTGGTATGCGGAAAGCTGTGGAAGTGGACGAATTGAACCTGACAGCCTCGGCGCATCAGGCGGAAGGCAGCTACCGGCGAGTCAATCCCTCCAGAAAGCAGGCAGAGTACCTTTCCTCCGGTCCGGGCCGGCAGCCCGCCGCCGCCCGGGATCTTGGCGAAATAGAGAAAGGCGCGCGGGCCTACCAACTCGATGTAGCAGGTCAGGTCGGGATTATCCATGCGCACTCTGGCGCCGGTCAATCCCTGAACGAACTGTCCCAACTCCTCGTTCAGCTGCTGGGAATTCAACGGAAAATCCTTCGTCCCCCGGCGAGTGTCAATTTTGAAAGAGTCGAATTGTTTATCTTGAATCAAGGTAGACAGGGCGGTGCGGATCGTCTCCAATTCAGCAGGCACCTCCCAGGCAAACGCGAGGTTGGCCAGGCCGGATACCCAGCGGAGGCGTCGCTCGATCTCGGCCAGAGGTGAGTCCGGCCTGAGTAGGATCAGCAAGCGCCCGGCGAAACGGCGCACGCCGTCGTGGGCAAGGCCTTGCAGTAGAGACTCCACATGCTTGTGGAGCCGGGTTTCAAACCAACCTCGATTGTTACCCTTGAGGTTAATCTCGTGATAGTGCGCAATAACAACCTGATTCACTGACGATCCGAAATAAAAAGGCCGGCGGTAACTCTCCGGCCCGAAATGAAAACCCGCCTGCATCCCCGCAACTGCGGGGGCTAGACATGTCAAGACCCACCGTCGTAACCAACACGGACCCGGCTGCCTTCGACGATGACCGGAACCAGCTTCTGGCCATTAGTATACTCCAGCATCCGTTCCAAGCTCTCCCTATCCTTGACCACATTAAAATACTCGACCAGCATTCCCTTCCGTTGGTAGTCCTCACGGGCCTGAGTGGTATAAGGTCATGTGTCCTTGCCAAAAATCAATACTTTTTCTTGCATATCGCCTCCCTCATCTGGATAACATGGATGGCATGAATCGATCCAGGAAAATGTGCGTCCTTTCCGGCGCCGTCAGACGCAGGGAATTTGCGGTCCAGGTCTGTCTGGGTGTCGCAGGCTTCGCCCTGACTCGGATCAACGGTCTCACGCAGGAACAACCCCGCTCGTCCGTCGCTCTGGCTCGAAATGCCGACCGCGGCGCCGCCCTGAAAACTGCGGCAGCCCTGCTTGGAAAGATCGATTTTGGCGGAAGAGGCCTTTATCTCAAGGCCAACTTCAACAGCCCTGACCCGTTTCCCGCAACGACCCATCCGGAGATGCTCAGCGCCGTCGTTGCCCTTCTGAGAGAATGCAACTGCGGCAGAATTACACTCGTGGAGCGGAGCGGCATGGGATCCACCAGGGATGTCTGGGAGAGCTTGAAAGTACCTGCCCTGGCGGGGCAGCTCGACGTGGAACTGATTGCCCTGGATGACCTCCCTCCAGATCAGTGGCGCCAGGAAAACCTTCCGGGCTCCAATTGGAAAGCAGGCATTGAAGTCCCAAAGTTCCTCGGCCGCGATGCCTATGTGGTGCAAGTGTGCAATCTGAAGACCCACAGGTTCGGCGGGGTGTTCAGCGCCAGCCTCAAGAATTCCATAGGATTGGTGGCAAAATACGGCCAGCTCAATGCTGGCTACAACTATATGAAGGAACTGCATGCGTCGCCTCAACAGTGTGCCATGATTGCAGAGGTGAACCTCGTCTATGCGCCCAAGCTCGTGATCATGGATGCGATGCAGGTGTTCACCAGCGGCGGACCCGAAACAGGCGAGCTTGCCGCCCCAGAGGTAGTGCTCGCCTCCTCGGACCGAGTTGCGATCGACGCGGCCGGGGTCGCGTTACTCCGCCTCCAGCGTGAAGCTCCCGTTCAACTGCTAAACTCGCGTGCGGTTTATGAACAGGATCAGCTGAAGCGCGCGTCCGAACTCAACCTTGGGGCGAAAACTATCAATGAGATACGCTTCCTGACCGCCGATGCGCGTGACGCGATGCTGGCCTCGCAACTGGAGGCCATTATTCAGGAAGTGCCCAAATCAAAGAAATAGGATTCAGCGAAGCAGATACATGTCCTTTTTGCCAAATGAGAAGGCATTGCCACGCGTGTACTCGAAATCGGACGATGCGGCTTCTGTCGATTTTTCGATGGTCACATCCGTCGATCTTAATTTCGAGGGAAATGAACGGTCGGACAGGACGTAATTAATAACATGTGATTTGTCGCGCACGCGCGATGCGGGCGTTTCTGCAAAAATTCGTGTTCACGTTCGGAGGGAACATGAAAAGAGATCTGGACTCCATCATCCTCACGCGCCAGGAGCTGCAGATTATGAAGGTAGTTTGGGATAAGGGCTCGGCGACCGTTAAGGACGTATGCGGCGCCGTCTCGCAGCGGAAACAAACGGCTTACACCACAGTACTTACTCTGATGGGCATCCTGGAGGAGAAGGGTGTTCTGGTCCACCAGCGTTGCGGGCGCGCCTATAACTATCGGCCTCTGTTATCCCGAGAGCAGGCTACTAAGAATCAGATTCGCGATTTGGTTTCACGATTTTTCGATGGAAGACCCGAGAAGCTGATTGAGACGATCCTTGCGAGCGAAAGCATTGGCCCGGAACACCTCGGAGGACTGGCAAGTCTCGTCAAGCAGCTCGAACAACCCCAGCTGGATTAGCGGTCGCTACTTGCCGGGGGCAAAGTACCCCTTGCGATATTTGAGGTTCAGGCTTCTCTCCCCTACCTTGACCTCGATCTTGCGATAGCTTCCATCCCGTAATGGATTGCTGGAAATATAGCCGATATTGTACTGGCTGCGCAGTTCCTGGCTGATTTCCCGGAAGGAGTTGTCCAGCTCCTCTACCTGGAAAGGGCTATAAGCCTCGCCCCCCGTCTCGGTTGCGAGTTGCTTTAAAACCTTATCTCCGTTGCGCGTGTCACCGCCGACACCAAAGAATCCACCGCGATTGATGCTGATCGAAAAGATGGTTGCCTCGGCGATCAGGGCCATTTCCCGCGCCCGGTCGAAAGTTTCGACGCTTGCTGAGTCATCGCCGTCGGAGAGAATGACCATGGCCTTGCGTCCGGGGTCGCGAATCAGCTTCTCATCGCACGTCCTGACGATCGCATCGTAAAGGGCGGTGTTGCCGGCTGCCTGCAGCGACCCGATTTGCTTGGCGAGCCTGTTGGTATTGTTGGTAAGATCTTGCACGAGGGAGACGGCAGAATCAAACTCAACGAGCATGGCCCGATCCGATTCTCTCAGGACAGTGTAGAAGAAGTTGGTTGCTGCCTCCTGCTCAAACTTGAGTTTTGGTGCTACGCTCTGACTGGTGTCCACAAGCAATGCAATGGTCAGCGGAAGATTGGCTTCGCGGGCGAAGTTCGTGATCTCCTGCTTTTTCCCATCCTCAAACACGGCGAAATCCTCGCGCGCCAGATTGGTAACAAAGGACCTTGTATCCTTGTTCCAAGCGGAAACGTAGACATTGATCAGGTCAACGTTGGCACGGTAGGTTTGATTCGAGAGGCGGCCGGGCAGCTGCTGCTTATCCGACTGGGTTGCAGCGCCTCCTGCCTGCTGGCTGGTTCGAGCATAAGGCTGACATATAAGAGCAATGCTGAAAAAGGCGGCCAAACCATAGCGCAACAGTGGATGCATTCCATTCCCCGTATCTCTAAGCGGTAATTAGCTTAGCAATTGGATTATATGTTTCGTCTCCAGGGGAGTCAAGGTAGCTCTCCGCGACGGGTGTAATCGGAAGTGCGACTCAATTCCTACCCCAGCCCTGTAAAGGCGGAATAGGACAGCCCAAGGCGTGAGCCCTGGGATCAGGTGTCATAGCTTGGCATCAGCCCTGAAAGGGCGTTGCAGACTGCCACGCCCCTTCAGGGCTTGATCCTCGCTGCGTCTGTTCCCAGGGCTCGCGCCCTGGGCTGTCCTGCTGGACCCCTTCAGGGTCCCTCAGACGAATCCCTAGCCGGCTATGTTCGTGCCCGCCTCCAAATCTCAAGTATCAATGAGTCGCACTTCTGATTGCACGTTTCCGCGAACGGGCCACAACGCAAAGCGCGAAAGGCCCTCAAGGGTGTTCACCGATGGTTTCTTGAACCAGCTCGAGGAAAGCGGACAATTCCGTGGGTAAGAGCGTGGTAAAGGAAAGTTTTTCACCAGTCCGTGGGTGGCAGAACTCCAGTCGTTGCGCGTGCAGAAAATGCCTCTGCAAATCCCCCGCCGCCAGGCGCAGGAGAGGGTCGGCTAGGTTCCTGGAGCGATTGCCTCCATAGAGCATATCGCCGACGACCGGATGCCCCACCTGCGCCAAATGCACTCGGATCTGATGCGTTCGGCCCGTTTCTATCCGCACACGCAACAAGGAAAAGGGTCCATACCCTATCTCCTCGCAATAATGGGTGACCGCCACGCGCCGCCTCCGGGCGCGCACGGAGATCTTCTTCCTGTCCCGAGGGTCACGACCTAACGGCAGGTCAATAGTCCCTGCGAGTGGCGCCGGGCGCCCATAGACCAGCGCCAGGTATTCCTTTCTCACCTGGCGATTCTTAAACTGGCGCGCAAGCGTCCGATGGGCTTGCAGATTCTTTGCCACAACCAGAAGGCCGCTGGTGAGCTTGTCCAGCCGGTGAACAATACCCGGCCGCAAGGCGTCCCCAGTCTCCAGGGCTCCGAAGTGGTAGAGCAAAGCGTTAACCAGCGTGCCTTTTTGCACGCCCGCACCGGCGTGGCAGACCAGACCGGCAGGCTTGTCAATCACCGCCAGGTCCTCGTCCTCGTAAATAACTTGCAGGGGGATATTCTCGGGCTGAGGTTGGGGCTCAGGAGATGCGGCGGCCGCCTGAAGTGCAACTGCGTCCCCCGGCCGCAGCATGTAACCGGTCTTGACCGGGGAACCATTGACCAGGACGCCTCCGTTGCGGATCCATCTTTGTATTTGCGAACGGCTTTGTTCAGGGAAAAGCTCGGATAAATAGCGGTCCAATCGGATACGCGCAGCATCCGGAGGGACTCGAAAGCATCCGCTGTGGTCGATCACACCTCTGGAGCCTCACGAAGGCGGCGCCGCAGGTAGATAAAGGCTACCGCCGAGCCCAAGATCGTTAGGATCCCGATGAACTGGGATGTGGACAGCATGCCGTGCAACACGAAACCGCGGTCATCGTCACCACGGAAGAACTCGATGACGAACCGGAGCGCTGCGTACAACATCAGATATTCGAGGATGATCTGCCCGGTAAAGTGCTTCCGCCCAAGCCGCCACATCAAGTAGATGAACAGCAGTAACGCTCCTACGGACTCGTAGATCTGAGTCGGATGCAACGGGATGTTGAGGGGAACCCCGACATTTTCAGCGGCATATGGATTGGTAAAAACGATCGCCCAGGGAACGTGGGTTGGTTTGCCGTAGCAGCACCCAGCCGACAGACATCCGAGACGGCCAATCGATTGTCCCAAGGCGATGCCCGGTGCCGTGATATCCGCCACCCGCCAGCTTGGAAGCTTGGTTTTGTGCAGATACCATGCTGACGCCGCCAGTGCCAGAAGCAGGCCTCCATAGTAGACGCCGCTGGAGCGGAGTGTGGCGAGTGAGAATATCTCACGCGGGTTCTCGATGTAATAGGAGTAGTCGGAAACGAAGAGCAGAAATTTGGCGCCGACCAGCGCAGAGAAAATGACGATCAAGCCGAGGTTCCAAATGGAATCCGGATTTAATCCTGCCTTCGCCGCGTTACGGCTTGCAAGCCAGATTCCGGCAATGAATGCCAAAGCCAGGAGCAGGCCATACGTGTGGATGGTAAGAGGCCCAAAATCATATAGTTTTGGATACATAGATGGCCTATCCTTCCTCTGCCTTCCGGTCTTTGTTGTATTCTTCGATGATCTTCTGCGCGATATGCGCCGGAACTTCATCGTAGTGAGAGAACTCCATGTGGTAGACGCCGCGGCCGCCGGTCATCGAAGTGAGTACCGGTGCGTAGGTGACCATCTCAGCCATCGGCACCTCGGCTTTGATGACCTGCATATCCCGTTTCATGTCCATGCCCTGCAACCTGCCGCGTCTGCTGGTGAGATCCCCCATCAAATCGCCTGCATACTCTTGCGGAGTGATAATCTCCACATTCATGATGGGCTCGAGCAGGACCGGCTGGGCCTGCTCCATGGCTTTCTTGAATGCCACACTGCCGGCAATCTTGAACGCCATTTCGGATGAATCCACGGGATGATAGCTGCCGTCGTACAGGGTGACCCTGAAGTCCACCACCGGGAAGCCGGCCAGATAGCCCCTGGCGGCCGACTCGATGACTCCCTTCTCCACGGCGGGGATAAAATTTCGAGGAATAGAGCCGCCAAAAATCTCATCCACAAACTCGAAGCTGCCGCCCCGGGACAACGGCTGCATCTTGATCCAGCAGTCACCGAATTGCCCGTGACCACCGGTCTGCTTTTTATGTCTTCCCTGGACGTCAGCAGTTCCCTTGATCGTCTCGCGATAGGGGACCTTCGGAGTCTTCAGAATGACCTCGACCCCATAACGCTTGCGCATTTTGGCGACCGTCACTTCGACGTGGAGCTGGCTGGATCCTGACAGCAGCAGCTGCTTGGTCTGGGGGTCGCGGTTGTACTTGATCGCCGGATCTTCCTCGGTGATGCGGGCCAGGGCGCTGCTGATCTTATCCTCATCGCCTCGTGCCTTGGGTTCAATTGCAAAGGTAATGGACGGCTCGGGAATCTCGACTGAAGGGAATAGGATGGGCTGCGAAGGATCACAAAGGGTGTCGCCCGTGGTAGTCTCCCGAAGCTTCGTTACAGCAAAAAAGTCGCCTGCGTGAACCTCTCCAACCGGAGTCATTGCCTTGCCCTGTAAGACCTGAAGCGGGCCGAACTTATCTTGTTTGCCTTTGGTCTGGTTGTTATAGGTCGTATCCGACCGCATAACGCCCGAGTAGAGGCGAATGATACTAATGCGACCGGTGAATGGGTCAGCAACAGTCTTCACCACGTAGGCCGCGTAAGGGTTCTTGCTGTTGACAGAAAGCTCAACCGGCTCGTTGGTCTTGGGATGAACGCCGAGCGCTTTTTCGGCTCCAGGAGGTGGAAGGAGATCCACAATCGCATCCAAAAGCTGCGGCACGCCGATGTTGAAACTGGCACTGGTGCAGAGGATGGGGAACAGGCTGCGTGAATGGACACTCTTTTTTAATCCCTCCAGCAGATCGGAAGGGGAGAGCGTACCATCGGCGAAGAACTTCTCCATCAGTTCGTCGCTTCCTTCGGCCACCAGTTCGGTTAGCTTCTCGCGTGCTTGCTTCACGGAATCCTGATACTCGGGGGAAATTTCCACCGTTTGGAATTTCCCGGACCCGTCTCTCTCGAAGCGATAGGCCTTGTTTGTCAGTATGTCGATGACACCCGTAAATTCGCGCTCGGAGCCAATAGGAATCTGGATCGGCACTCCCGACCGGCCGAAAACCTCCTCGATAGAAGCCAAAGCCCGTTCGAAGCTGGCATTGTCGCGGTCCATCTTGTTGATAACCAGGATGCGTGGCAAATTGAACTCCGAGGCAAATTCCCACACCTTTTCAGTCTGAACCTCCACGCCGGCGACCGCGTCCACGACGACGACGGCCGCGTCTGCGGCGCGCATGACCAGCTTGGTATCGGTCAGGAACGGGCGATAGCCCGGCGTGTCCAGGATATTGATCTTCTTTTTGCTCCACTCGCAATGTGCGAGCGCACTGCTGATGGAGATCTTGCGTTCGATTTCCTCTTCTTCGTAGTCCGTAACCGTGTTTCCGTCCTCAACGCGGGCAAGCCTGTTGACGGCGCCGGCATCGAACAACATGGCTGAAGTCAAAGATGTCTTGCCTGATGTGCCATGGCCGATGATGGCGACATTCCGGATGGATTCACTCTCGTAAACCCTCATTGAATGCTCCTTTCAGCAGTGGTCCAAGGTATGAGTTCAAAAAGATAGAGATAGTACCACAGGCATGGATCTGCCGCAACGATGCCGAAACAGTCGGGTGCTTAACCGTTTTGGGGGAAGCAATCAGGCCCATTTTAGCCGGAGTACCACGTTCGCTCGTCGTCCGGGGCGGCGAATTCGGAACCCCGGACTCAGGCATCTCGTCCTGGGACCATGTTGTAGGCTTCCTTGGGATTGAGATTCTTTCGGACGGCTGCTTCCAGAGCCTCTAGCCCGCATTTCTCACCAGGTTTCGTAGCGAGGCGGCGCAGACGGGCATGGATACAAGGCGCGCGACCGAGGGCCCCGCAGGCGTACTCGACAGTACGTCGAGGAGCCCGACGGAGCGCAACGCA
>Ga0187878_1004307_pt1 | contig 11132 bp, 10 predicted proteins | sample June2016WEW_17_1_FD_132979 | JGI IMG/M metagenome (GOLD analysis project Ga0187878, IMG submission 132979) | Peatland microbial communities from SPRUCE experiment site at the Marcell Experimental Forest, Minnesota, USA - June2016WEW_17_150 | ecosystem: Environmental > Terrestrial > Soil >...
CACCAATATCGTAGCTGCCCGTTGTCTCGTAAACCACCAACCACCCGACCTTGATACCGGGATTTGGATTGCCCGATCCGCCGCCATCACTTACCAGAATGCAAGTAGAGTGAGCTGGAACCGTCACGGCTCCGTTGCCGGCATCTACCTTGCAACTCGTTGAAAAACCGAGAGCCATATCAGACCCGGGATTCTGAGCGTCAGAGTCGTAAACGTTTATCTGGACCTCGGAATTATTCGGATTGAATACGTACAGGGTGGTTACATAAAACAGATTGGAGGATACTTGCCCGTTGGCAACCTGCGCATAACGCAAGGTAGGTTGGGGGGAAGTCTGCCCAAATATAGCAATGGGATAACAGAGGGCAACCAACCCGAAAAACCCGGGCGCAATCCTGAAGAATCGATTTTTATTCATGCTATCTCCGATTAGTGATCGGGTTAAGAGCGCTCCTCTATTTGCGGACAGCTCACATTCCTTGAGGTCCACCCTATTCCGATATGGGGAACGTGTACATTTTTCCTATGGATCCGGATGAGGAGCTTGAAGCGAATGCTCCGGGAGGGAGAAATCCGTACTCGCCGGCGCCCAGGGTCGGAAGATTCACCGAGAAAGTCCGACTGACTACTTTTGTCCCTTGAAATTCGAGCAGGTCGCGAGTTGCGCCGCTTTTTGCATGCATGACTCCTCCGGTAACGGTGCGAAACTCGCGATAGTCGTTTTGCTCACGAAGCTTGATCAGTTGATATTCCGTTATGGCGACGCCTTCGGGGACGACGATGACAAACTCCAGCGGCGTCTTCACGGCGTTGCGGCTGTGTGCGCCACTGATGTTGCCGTTTACGTCGCCTTTCACGATTCCGACGGTTGCGATATTTTTCAACACCCCGCCCGTCTTCCAGTTCACCACTTCAGGCTGGACGTCTACCCACTGGCCATCCTTCTTGATGTAAACGCCGATCTCGCTTGGATAATTGGCTGCTGCTGCACCGGTTGGGGCGCCGCCAGGTTGCGGGGCACCACCAGTGGGCGGAGGAGGTGTTGTAGTCTGGGGTTCCTTTGTGGGATCCACCATGAATTGGATCAGACGATTACTTGCGCCAGCTTGCCTCAGAGCAACCATGGCCGCCGTACACGTGTCGAAGTTGCATTTGGTCTTTCGTATCTTTGCGATGATCGAGTCATCATCAAAGCCTGCCTTTAGCAGCTGGATCACCGAATCGTTGGTCAGTATCTCTTCTTTTGCCTGCTCCGGTTTGGTCTGAGCTGTTACCAGCGGTTTTTGCTGGGTTTGAAGACGGGCGGCCCGAACTCCGCCCAGTGCGGGATGATTCGGAATCAGGAAAAAGCACGTAAGTGCAACAACATAGCGAAGTTTCCAGGACATTCTGTCCTCCAGACGAAATCCGTTCCAGACGAACTACCTCCTTATATCGAATCAACGCACCAGCAGGCACAAATCGTCAGCCGGGTCATGATTTCTTGTCGTTCATGGGGCCGTGCTGCCGGTGGGTCCCCTTTTCTTGGCATGCACCACGTGACGCGCTACGGTCCGAAAATGATCTGGTCGATCCGCCTCAGGGGGATGGAACGCCTTTGCGAAGAAGGTGGCTCTCAACGAGGGCGCGGGATTTTTCCAAAATGCATAGAAGAGGCGGGGCATGCCAAGATCGTCGCGCCTGGACTGGCAGCCACGAGGTAGCGGCTACTCTGGCTTACCTCATCGGACGAACCGGACGAGACTGAACGTTCGATCATGAATCCAGCGCCGTCGATATCGCCTAGGGAATCGTCTATTTCGGCAATGACATAATTCCAGCCCTGTGGGAATTATCCAATAATGGAGATGTGTTCACAGCGCTGTCCAAAGTGGCCAGGAGGATCTGTCCTTGTGCAGAGACAAGAACCCCCATAAGGTAGGACAGAAGGCCCACCAAGCAGCCACACACAATAAACACAATACTTGTAAGGCTGAGGCTTTGAATGGCTTCGGGCAGTCGCGGGTCTCTGGCAAGAATCGCCAGGAGTGGATAAAGTCCATATATCGCGATCAGTGCGCCTACAAGCAGGCCCACTCCCTTTATTATGTTGGCAAATGCAACAATTGTACGAGCCACCCTGTATGCATCTGTATATCTGGTCCTTAATGCGACAATCTGTTTTACAGATTCTGGATGCTTGTCTTGCGTGCTATCCATTTCGACCACCCCCCTCTTAAACTCGAAGCCGCAGTCACATCGCTCCTTGGATTCTGGACTCACCGATCCACACCGGGGGCACGTTATCACTTTAATAGGCTTCGCGTATCCGGCAGCAATTGGATCAGATCTTTCCTGTTGGAGATTGCGTTTGCAGAAGTGGCAGATAGTTGCCTCATCTTGAATTACTTCCGCACAAAAAGGGCATATCTTCATTGTGCTCACTCCCCAAAAGAAACTTCACGCTGGAAAGCGGTCCGGATATGGTCCCGTCGATCAGCCACATAGGGCTGAGACGCCTTTGTGAAGATGGCAGCCCTCAATGAAAGGCGCGGGATTTCTCCGATTTTGGCATCGATCCATGCATGTTTGCTTGCCGAGAAAGTGTAGCTGACGACCTTCGACGGGCAACCGCCATCGGGGGTGAGCCTGCCTTGAAGGGATCCCCATGCGCCTGCTGATGCAGCAGTCCCCATCGCATGAGAGTCCCTTGGGCACGTTCGCATCTGCTCTCGGGACAACGATCAACGCCAGGATCTTTGGTGAGTCGCGTTTGGAACTCGTCACCAGCAGACCATGCTTGTATTTCGTTCCCGATCGCAGAGGCTTGTACACATCATCTAACGTGCCCGCCGGCATTTTTCGTCAAAGAGTTCACTTTTTGCCGGCTGAGAATTTCGGAATGGCGTACGGGCTTGGGATGCAGACAGCATTTTTTCGTGCAGTCCGTGGGATTTGCCGACTATAATGGCCGCCAATCGTACCTCAGAGAGATTTTCAGGGTCCTCCGGAATCAAGGGCTGACGATTTTATGCCGCTGAAGCGTTTCTTAATGTTGGGGAGAAGTAGAAAGACAACATCGCTCTCGGACCGCGAGCTGGTTGCCAGATTTAAGGCCGGCGGCGCTAACCAGTACTTTGAGGAGATTTTTGCGCGGCATCGGGCTTCTGTCTATAGGATCGGATTCAGCATTCTGCGGGACGAGGGGCTGGCCGAAGATGCCGTGCAGTCCACTTTCGAACGGGCCTATCGCGAGATTCATAGGTTTGATGAAGGTGACGAGAAATCTAATTTGCAGCAGTGGTTGGCGCGTATCTGTCGGAATATTTGCCTGGATGAACTCAGGAAGCGCAGGACACGACTCGCGGCAATGCGGGAACTGGCACTGACTGGACGAGAATACCCTTCCACTGCGGGAGAGTTATTGCTCATCCGTGAGGCGCTCGATTTGCTGGCGAGTCTCGAAGAGCCGTATCGGGTTTGCTACTTGCTCAAGGTTCAGCGGTATTCTTACGAAGAAATAACGTTAATGACGGGCTATTCGTTTGAACAGGTAAAGGTCTTCATCCGAACGGCCCATCGAAACCTGGTGAAAAGATTTGAGCGCGAAAGAACTTAGACGCATCGTTCGCAAATTCCGCGGCGCATGCCCGGATTCCGAAGCGCTGATTCGCTTTGCTGAGGATTCGATTCCGGAAGCGGACAAATCTCGGATAGCCGAGCATCTGCTCGTATGCGGCGTCTGTGCCAATGACGTCCGTCTCCTAAGGGAATCGCAGAACCCTGCGGATATGCCTGCGCAAATCGATCGCTTCCGGAAGAGAGAGATCGAGCAGAGGTTTAGGCGGTTCCTTCGGGTTTCCACGGATCCCCCGAGTCACAGCGCTGGGCGGCTGCGTGTGGCAGCGGTGGCAATGGCGGCGGCCCTGGTACTTTTTTCTTACCCGGCCTATCTAGGGCTGCGGCTGATTCTGGCGGACGCCGCGGGTGCCAAAATCCCTTCCAATAAAAGGATCGAAGAAAACACCGGCAGCCCTTCAGGCACTGAGATCGCTTCCTCCGATTTCGTGCGCTTTGAATCAGCCGTGCGCGGCGCCGATCCGCAGGCAGGCGAGATTGTAATCCGATCCAAGGCGGATTTATTGGGATTGGTATTTTTCGTGCCGATCGAAGATTCTCCCAAGGCTCATTATGATTGCCGGATTACCCGCGGTTCGGCGATACTATCCGAGTTTCGGGACATCAAGAGCTTCGACGGAATCGGCAATTTCGTTCTGACAGTAAACTCACGTCGTCTGCCACCCAGCCACGATTACCGGCTCGTTGTCACCGAGACGGGCAAGAGCGTCCGCAAATGGCAGTTCCCCTTTGCAGTTGAGAAATAGCCCCGGTGAAGAGAGCACTCCTCGTCACGATTTTTCTCGCTCTTTCGTGCATCGAACCGGCGTTGCTTCCGTGGGACCAAAGCACCCAGGCAGATAAGCTGCCGCCAATGGCCGCGATTGCCTATCGGCAAGCCCGCGATCTTTACAATCGAGGCAAATTCAATGACGCCGCAAAGCGTTTTCAGCGGACATTTGAACTCAGCCAACGCGCGGGCAGGCCGTATCAACTTGCTCTCAAATATGAAGCCCTATGTTTTCAGTATCAAGGCGACTACGATCGGGCCTTCGAGCTATTCAAGAACGCATGCCAGTGGGATAGCTTATCGGATGAAACCGCTGATTCTCTAAATAACCTGGGCTGGCTCGCGTACCTGCGCGGAGATCTCGATCAAAGCAGGGATTACCTATGCCGGGCGGAGAAGACTCTGCGCGAGGCAGGAGACGTGTTTAATTCTGGTCCTGGTCCCTCGGCCGTCTATATCAACCTGGGGATTCTCTCCCAGTCCTACGGCGACTACTCCAGGGCGCTCCAAAGCTTTCATCAGGCGCGGCTGATCCTGGATACGTTTCCGCATTTGATGAATGAAACTCGCCTGCTGCAACAGATGGGCAATCTCGAGCGCATGTGGGGTGACGACAAACAGGCGATGGAGTTTTACCGGCAAAGCTTGTCTAAGGCCGACAAGGCCTATCACGAAATGTACAATCGGACCTACTACGTCGATGCGCTGATCGACTTTGCAAACCATGTTGGAGATGAAGGGCCAAGCTCGGACAACCCCGAAGCGATTCTACAGTCCGCACTTTTGGAGAGCCGGAGACTCGGGGTTCCACGGCTAACGGCCCGCGTGCTCTCAGCCCAGGGCGATTTGTTCTTCATGCGCGGAGATGCCCGAAGCGCCCTCGATTGCCACCGAAAGGCTTTGGATGAAATCAGCCATCTGGGACTCAAGGCTGCTGAACAGGAGATTTTGGTCGCAATGGGCCGTGACTATCTGGCGCTCCGCGACTTCGCCGCGGCAAGCCGCACTTTGCAGCAGGCCCTACTCTCAAATCCGACGTCGCTGCCCCGGGAATTGGCAATTCGCCTCTATGACGGTCTGTCCCGAAGTGTCGCGGGCCAGGGTGACCTTCAGTCGGGGTTAAGATACAACCAAATTGCGCTGGATGCACTCGAGAGGACCGACATCCGCATTGTGCCGGAATTGAAAAGGATCAGTTACTGGAGCGATCGACACGACACCTATGCAGAAGGTGTGGAACTCCTTATCGAAATGCAGAACGATTCCGCCTCATTCGAGATGTCTGAGCGCGGGCGCAATAAGACCTTCAATGATATGGTGCTCGAATCCATTCGCGCGCCGGCGTCCCGATCGGGCGCATCCGAGCAAGACCAATTGGCAAGGATCTCCAGCCTGCAATTGCAGCTTGCCGGCGTTCAGGAATCAGATCGGGAAAAGCAGATCCTCGATTCCCTGGCTCGGGCGCGCGCCGAGCTCGATGCCATAACAATCCAAAACCGTATCTCAGAAACAAACATGGATCTGAAGGCGCCCGCGATCTCGGTCGAGGCGCTCAAGCGGAAATTGGATGCGCAGGGAGAGCTGTTTATCGAGTTTCTGCTTTCAGATCCACGAAGCCACGCATGGGTTATCTCCAAAGACTCCTGTAAGCTCTTAACGCTTCCAGGCCGGCAGGAAATCGAAGGCTCAGTTCGCGACTTCTTGGAGTTGGTCTCAACTCTCCCAGTTGGGAGGGATGCGCTTGAGCGCTGGCAGCATACAAGCTGTGAGATGTTTCAAATGCTCTTCAGCAACGAAGCCTCGGAAGTAGCTCGTGCCTCGAAGCTCGACATCGCGGCGGATGGTATTCTCAATTCCCTGCCCTTCGAATCGTTGCTAGCTTCGCCAGCCAGTGCTTTCTCTTTCTCTTTGGGGTCCAAGGAAGTTGTGTACGTGCCATCGGCATCACTGTGGAACCTGGAAAAGGTCAAACCCGGGAAGAAATCCGCAAACGAGTTTCTGGCGATCGGTTTTGCTGGGCCTAATCCCACATCCGGCAGTGATTTTAGCCAAATGCTCTGGCGCCGATACCGCTACCTGCCAAACGCCGAAGAAGAAGCCAGAGTCGTCGGCCATTCCCTCGCCCGATGGAAAGGCAAAGTGCTTTTCGGGAAAGATGCGTCGGAAGCGTTCCTTGATTCCGCGGATCTCAGTCGCTACAGAATCATTCATCTGGCCAGCCACGCCTATGTGGATGAGAGCGATCCGAGGAGCTCGGGCGTCTTTTTAAGTCCCGGGCAGGGACAGGACGGATATCTTTGTCTGGATGAGATCAGTCAACTCAGATTAAACGCTGATCTCGTTACCCTATCCGGATGCCGGACCGGCCAAGGGCAGATAAGACTTGGTGAAGGCGTTCTCAGTCTCGCGCGTGCATTTATGGAAGCAGGTGCCCATAATGTAGTCATGAGTCTATGGAAAACGGACGACGAAGCGAGCCTGGAATTCATGAAAGCCTTTTACCAGCACCTGGCAAAGGCCAGCTCTCCCGCGCAAGCGCTCCGTGAAGCCAGACGCGCCTTTTTCCATTCCCCGATTCCGGCTTATCGCCATCCCTATTTCTGGGCTCCATTCGTGGTTACCCGGGCCCGCCGTTAGCTCGGATTGACAATGGCTGCGGATGACAGTCCCTCGGCAGGTCTTGACCCGAGGCGTCTCAGGCTGGAATGATGGCGGCGTGGCCGTGCTTGCGGGCGGCCTCGTGCAGGGCTTTGTCGAAGGTGACCAGAGCCGCACCGCTCTGTTTCGAAAAGGCGAGCAGGTAGCAGTCGCCGACCCACTTCGAAGCCGGCTTGGCGGCGAACGGCGCGGTGGCTTCTCGGAACGCGGCCTCCATGCCACGGGGTTCCGGATAGAACTCCACGCGCGGGTCGGTCACCCACCGTTCGTAAACGCCCCAAGCCTTCTTGAGCGTCAGCGTCTGTTCGCCCATGGCGGATTCATTCGTCAGGAGGCGCAACAGACCAACCTGGGTATACCGTGAGAAGATGAGTCTCACCTCTCTCGGCAACAAACGGAGCCAATTCCATGCTTCAGCATTATGGGAGTGGCCCGCAACTGAAAGAGCGATCCAGACATTCAGATCAGGAAAAAGCGAGACCATGAGGGTTCTCGTCTTTTGGAAAGTTCCTGCCTAGCTTACCCGGTCCCGTGATAAGAGGGCCGGTCACGTAAGCCTCTTTCCCTGCCTCGCAGTAGACCTGATCGAGCGCACGGATAACCAGAGCACGAATTGACGTGCCCGAACGCTCCGCCCTGTGACGCAGCCTTTCGTGCAACGGCTCGGGAATGTCCACGGTAGTCCGAATTGCCATGACTTCAATATGTCATGATGAACATAAGCCTGTCAAGGCTTAGGTAAAAGGTCACTGTGGTTCAGACACTGGCAAGCCTCGAAGTGGCGTGAGTCCATGAGCGCGAGGTTTCGCTCGCTATCGGACCTGGACTTGGACCTAAACCTCGACGTGGACGTGGACAATCAAGCGCGAAATAAACAGTCGCAAGCAGGATGCTTGCGAAAATCTGTCAGGCACAAGAACATCCAAGTCCACGACGAGGTCCAGGTCCAAGCGTGGAACGAGCTTAGGGCCCGTCAGCTTTGTTCTTCCTTCACCTGCCGGATTGAATTGAACCAGAGATAGAGACACAGCCCGACAAACAGAAGCGCGGACAGGCTCTGCGACAGCATTTCATGGTCGTAGAAAGGCGTCTTGATCTTGTCCTCGGCGTACCATGGGAAAAGACGAAAGGCCGCGCCGAAAACTCCTCCCAGAGCGCCTCCGGCCATCAAACCGGAGGCGATGATGACGCCGCGCTCCCGCATGGTGACGCCGCGGCGGCCCCCGATTCTGTCCGATCTCTTTCCGATCCAGTGAGCCAGGAATCCTCCGACGAGTGCCGGCGTGTTGAGTTCCAGAGGCAAGTACATACCCAGGGCAAATACCAATGCCGGCGCACCCAACATCTCCATCAACAGGGCGATCATGGCACCCGCTCCGAACAGGATGTAGGCCACCGGCTGCTGGCTCATAAATCCCTCCACCAGCGCTTTCATGATCGAAGCCTGCGGTGACGGGAGAACGACCCGCAGATCGCCCGGTGTCGCGTCCCCGAACTGATAGGCCCGCGCCAGCAGCACGATCGTCAGGCCTGCGGCGATCGAGGCGGCAATGACACCCAGAAACTTAACTTTTTCCTGCGCAGCCGGCGTCGAGCCCAGCCAATAGCCGGTCTTGAGGTCGGTGATGGTCTGCCCCGACACGGACAATGCAGTACAAACCATGCCTGCAATCGCCATGACGAAAAACATTCCGGTCGTACCCGAAAGCCCGAACTTGAGGAAAACGACGGAGGAGATGATGATGGTCAGCATGGTCATGCCGGAGACCGGGTTCCTCGCCGTGGTCGCGATGGCATTGGCAGCCACCGATGCAAAAAAGAAGGAGAACACCAGGGAGAGAGCGAGCCCGATGACCACGACCTGCAATGAGGTTCCGAGCTTTGCAAGAAAAATCGCCTCGGCTACCGCGCTGAGAATAATCCCGATGAGGATGGTCATGACGGTGATGTCACGATCGGTTCGGGCCAGACCTTTTTCCTCGCCCCGGCGAAAAGCACGAAGCGCGATGGCGAACGATCCTGCGACGATCTTCAACGACTTTATGATGCCGAAGATTCCGGCGGTTGCGATTGCACCCACGCCGACGAAGCGCACGTAGCCGCGAAATATCTGCACCGCCGTCATCTGGGCGATAGGCATCGTTGCGGGATAGACTGCGACATTCGGGAACTGGCGGCCTATCATCCAGATCAGGGGCACAAGGACAAAGTTCGCCAATACGCCGCCCGCGCAAAGCACCATGGATGAGCGCAAACCCATGACGTAGCCGAGGCCCAGGATGAAGCTGATGGCATCAAAGTTGAAAACTGCTTTGGTCCGGTCCGCCAGCATGCGCACCACCGGGACAAACTGGAAGTTCACAAACTCTTTCCAGACCTGGAAGGTGGTAACGAAAAAATCGTACACGGCGGCGATGGCCGTGGCCTCGAGCAACAGACGCGCCTGCGAGCCGCCCTTCTCGCCGGTGACGAGAACCTCGGTGATGGCCGTGGCTTCGGGGTAAGGAAGTTGTCCGTGCATTTCCCGGACGAAGTAGCGGCGCAGCGGAATCAGAAACAAGATCCCGAGACAGCCGCCCGCAAGACATATGAAGATCGTCTGAACGGGATGGGGGTCGAGTTTCAGGATGTAGAGCGCCGGAAGCGTGAAAATGGCCCCAGCCACGACGCCGCCAGATACACCGCCGATGCCGGTCACGATCACGTTCTCCAGCACCGTGGAGCGCCGGTGATACATGCGGGCCAGGCCGATCGTCAGGATGGAGATTGGGATGGCGGCCTCCATGACCTGTCCGACCTTGAGGCCGGAATACGCGGACGCCACGGTGAATATGACGCAGAGAACGACTCCCCAGACCGCGGATCGCCAGGTAATCTCGAGGAGTGCGGCGTTGGCCGGCACCATGGGTGAGTAGACCGCGCCTTCTTCCAGAGGAGTATAAGCGTTTTCGGGAAGCGCCTGCGCTGCTTGGGTTTGTGTCGCTGGCTTCATTACACCTCCTGCCGCATTTCGGTTATCAGAGACAGGACTTCAATCTCAGGGTTGCGACAGAATACAACTTCGCCATGCCGGTGGCAAAACGATTCCGGCGACGGATGAGAATCCTGTAACGATTTTGCGTTTCACCCGTATCAAAAGGCATGGGGAATGGTTGACCACGCTTCTCCAATTGCCCCTGCAGGACCAGGTCAATCGATTGGAGTCTAGGGGCTAAACAGATGCCGGCAGTGACAGAAGGCGCCTCAGAGGGCGCTTGCAGCGTGAGGAGACCGAGGTTATGCTTCCCGTCATGAGATTCTTGCCGAGCCGCACGACCTGGTCGGTGATTATTGTGGTGTGCCTTGTCGCAATTCTGGCCGTTCTCGCCGTCCTGCAGTACATCTGGAGTGGCGAGGTCAGCGAGGCCGAACGCGAGCGGATGCAAGCCAGCCTCAGAACATCGACGCTCCAGTTCCGGCAGGAGTTCAACCGCGACCTGCAACAGCTCGTATTTGCGTTTCAGCCGGACGCAGCCGTTATCTCGAGCCAGGACTGGAGACGGTACGCCAGCAACCTCGACGACGCCTTCAACAACACGGATCGCCGCATCGTCAGCTCTGTCTATCTTTGGGTGAGTCCCTGGGATGATGGCGAGCAACTGCTGAAATTCGACCGGCAAACCAAATCCTTCGAAACGGTTGGATGGGTCCCTGCGCTCGATTCTGTGCGCGAGCGATATCCTCGGACAGCCATCAATCAGCCTCGCTTGCCGTCCGATGTGCGTCCTTTCGCATGGACAATGCTGGCCCGGATTCCCCTTTTGGTTCATCCGCTGTTCGTCTTCCAGCAGCCGGCTGGCCCCCCCATGGCAAATTCGCATCTCGTCGGATATCTCATGCTCGAACTGAGCATGGATGCCATTCGCGAGGATCTGCTTTCCGAGCTCGGACTAAGGTATTTCGGGGGCCCGGAAGGCTTTAGTTACGATGTAGCGATTGTCAGCGGGCCGGATGTCGGTTCGATCATCTACAAGTCCGATCCCAAGCTTGTGCCGTCCTCGCTGACCGCGCCCGATGCAAGGATCCCATTGCTTGACGCGGTGCGCAC
>Ga0187878_1004308_pt1 | contig 11131 bp, 9 predicted proteins | sample June2016WEW_17_1_FD_132979 | JGI IMG/M metagenome (GOLD analysis project Ga0187878, IMG submission 132979) | Peatland microbial communities from SPRUCE experiment site at the Marcell Experimental Forest, Minnesota, USA - June2016WEW_17_150 | ecosystem: Environmental > Terrestrial > Soil >...
ATAGTCGTCGGCCGGCACGTAGACAGCCTGCATGGAGGTAATCGAACCGCGTTTCGTCGAAGTGATGCGTTCCTGAAGCTCGCCCATCTCCGTGCCCAGCGTGGGTTGATAGCCGACGGCCGAGGGCATCCGCCCGAGCAGGGCAGAAACCTCCGAGCCGGACATGCTGAAGCGGTAAATGTTGTCGATAAACAGCAGCACATCCCGACCCTGATCGCGGAAGTACTCGGCCATGGTCAGAGCGGTCAAGCCCACCCGCAGGCGCACGCCGGGCGGTTCATTCATCTGCCCGAAGACCATGACCGTGTCCTTCATTACGCCGGACTCCAGCATTTCCCGGTAGAGCTGTGTGCCCTCGCGGGTGCGCTCGCCCACACCCGCAAAAACGGAGTTCCCCTTGTGGACTTTGGCGATCGTGCGGATGAGCTCCATGATGATGACCGTCTTGCCAACCCCGGCTCCCCCAAAGATGCCCGTCTTGCCGCCCCGAGTGAACGGAGCGATGAGGTCGATCACCTTCAGTCCGGTCTCGAAGACCTCGGTGTGCGTCGATTGCTCGGTCATCAGAGGAGCGAGGCGATGAATCGGGGCTCGATCTTCGCTGTGAATTGGCCCACCCTCATCGATCGGCTGCCCCAGCACGTTAAAGATTCGACCCAGAGTGGGCGGCCCGACCGGCACGGTGATCGGGCCGCCGCTGGACGCCACCGGCATCCCTCGCTGCAGACCATCGGTCGTGTCCATGGCCAAGCACCGCACCCAGTAATCCCCCAAGTAGTTTTCGACTTCCAGCACCAAAGGCTCGTTTCCCTCGCGGCGGACCTCCAAGGCGTCATAAATCTCGGGCAATCGACCGGCCGGAAACTCGCAATCGATCACCCCGCCTTGAATCTGCACAATCCGGCCGGTTAGATTGGCCATCCCCGGGTTCCTCCGTTGGTGCCTCGGTGGCGAGCCTCAGACGACATAGCTCTTAACCGCCACCCGCGCAGACCCGGACATCGCTTCCGCCCCCCCAGCAATATCCAGCAAGTCGCTCGTAATGCTCTCCTGGCGAGCTTTGTTGTAATCCAGTTGAAGGTTTCCGACGAGCTCAAGCGCATTTTCTGTAGCGTGGCTCATGGTGACCATGCGCGCCGCGTGTTCACTTGCCAGAGATTCCAGAATTGCCTGATACACCTGGAGCATGGTGAAGCGAGGGATGATCCGGTCCAGCAACTCGGCCCGTCCCGGTTCGTAAAGATACACGGGTTGCGGGCCCGGCGGCGGCGCCTCGCTTCGCGGGTGTCTCGCCACCTCGGGAACGTGCATCGGAAGCAATCGCCGGATTCTTGGGTGCTGGTGGATAAAGCTAATGAATTCCGTGTAGGCCAGGTAGACCTCATCGGCCTGCTGGCTCAAGAACTCATTGACCGCAAGACGGCCAATGGCCGAGACATCGGCGAAACCAGGCACGGTCGGTAAGTGGCTGAATTCCGCCACCAGATCCGCCCCGCGCCGTATCAGCATTTCGCGCCCTTTTCGTCCCACGACGACGTACTGGACGGGCACCGGACTCGCCCGGAACAAACCCAATGTCTCCCGCACGATGTTGATATTGTAGGCCCCAGCCAGCCCCCGATCCCCGCTGATCATCAGGACCAGAACGTGGTTGATCTTGGGACGGCTAACCAGGAGCGGATGAAGGCTCTCTCCGCCCGGTTGATTCGCAAGATCCTGCAGGACCTGCCAAGCTTTGCTGGCATAGGGACGAGCGGAGACCGCGGCTTGCTGGGCGCGGCGCACCTTACTGGCGCTCACCGCCTCCAGGGCCTTGGTAACCTGGGCGATGTTCCTCACGCTCCGGATCCTGAGGCGCATTTCTCGCAGCGAGGGCATGTCCTCTCCGGCGACTCCAAAATCGTCTCCCGACTTGGAGGCTAGGTCCTCCAAGTGGAGGCGTAGCCTTCCAGGGCTTCCTTCAGGCGAGCTTCCACTTCCGGGCTCAACTTCGCCTCCCGCTCAATGGCCTGAGGCACGTCGGCGTAGGTCGTGTCCAGGAAACTGAGCAGGCCCTCCTTCCAGGCGGCCATCTTCTCCAAGGCGACCTGATCCGCGAATCCATTCGTTCCGGCGTAAATGAGGACCACTTGCCGACCCATGGAAATCGGTGAGTACTGCGATTGTTTGACAATCTCCTGCAATCGGTAGCCGCGGTTTAGCTGCATCTGGGTCGTGCGATCGAGATCGGAACCAAACTGGGCAAAGGCCGCGAGATCGCGGAACTGAGCCATTTCCAGGCGTAGTTTTCCGGCCACTTGGCGCATGGCCTTGGTTTGCGCATCTCCTCCTACCCGAGAAACCGAAATGCCCACGTTCAATGCCGGGCGAATGCCCGCGTAGAACAGGTTGGCCTCCAGATAGATCTGACCGTCGGTGATGGAGATGACATTGGTGGGGATGTAGGCCGAGACGTCGCCCAGCAGGGTCTCGATGATCGGCAACGCGGTCAGCGAACCGCCGGACCCCTTGACCTTCGCGATCCGGTAGTTCTCCGGATCAGGCATCTTGGTGAGAGCCTCGCGCGCATCGTGCTCCGAGAGCGGGCCCGCGTACACCCTCGCATCGACCGCCTCTTCCTCCCGCGCCTGCACGCCGGGCATTTCCTTGGGAACGATCACGTACTTGTCCGCGAGGCGCGCCGCGCGCTCGAGCAGACGCGAATGCAGGTAAAAGACATCCCCCGGGTAGGCTTCCCGACCGGGAGGTCGCCTCAACAGCAGGGAAACCTGGCGGTAGGCCCAGGCGTGCTTGGAAAGGTCGTCATACACGATCAGAGCATCGCGGCCCGACTCCATGAACTCCTCGCCAATTGCGCATCCGGCATAGGGAGCAATGTATTGCATGGCGGCCGGGTCATCCGCTGGGGACATCACCACTACGGTGTGTTCCATGGCTCGGTAACGCTCTAGGACGGCCACCGTATTCGCGACCGAGGACTTCTTTTGCCCAATGGCCACATAAATGCAAAGGAGATCCTTGTCTCGTTGGTTGATGATCGTGTCAATCGCGATGGCCGTTTTCCCCGTCTGGCGATCTCCGATGATCAGTTCTCGCTGCCCGCGCCCGATAGGGATCATTGAGTCGATAGCGATCAGTCCGGTTTGCACCGCGGTATCGACATCCTGACGCTTGGCCACGCCTGGAGCCACACGCTCCACCGCACGATAGCGCGCCAAACGGATCGGGCCCTTCCCGTCCAGTGGCTCACCCAAAGGGTTGATCACGCGCCCCAGCAATCCCTCTCCCACAGGAACCGAGGCAATTCGCCCCGTGCCGCGGACCTCCGTACCCTCTTCAATTCCGGTGAAGTCGCCGAGCACAATTACCCCGACGTTGTCGCGGCCCAGGTTGAAGGCAATGCCGATCGCCCCGTTGCCAAACCGGACGAGCTCCTGAGACCGGATGTCGGACAACCCGCGAACCCGGGCAATTCCATCCCCAGCTTCAAGGACCGTCCCGATGCCCTCGGCAACGAGCTTGGCTTCGTATTTTGAAATCTGGCCTTGAAGCTCGCTCGCGATCTGCTTGCCGAGATCGGACATTTCGTCCCTCCCGTTGCTCCCTGCGTTTCCCGCGAACCCAGCTCAAGTTCCGCGAAATGGGCGCACAGCAACCCGCCAGCCTTGTCCGCTGAGCACGGGGACAGGCCCCGAATACAATCCGCGAAAGTGACTAGTCTCTTCTGCCTCGCGGGACTCCAAGCGCCACGTTATGATAACTGAAGGGCCATTTAATGTCTAGCGATTCCGATGCGACGATGCAGAATCTCCGGGTGTCAACCCTCGTCGGCAGGGCCCCCGCGTTCTTCCACCGCCGAGCTCTGCCGGACGGCATCGACCTGCCTCAATGCCCTGGCCAGGCTGGACGTCCAGCGTCCCGAAATCCTTTGGGCCCTTGGCAGGCTACCTTGGAGCGAAATACTGAAGGGCAAGCTTGAGGCGCGACTCGGCATCCACAGGTGCATCCCGAGGGAGGGATTGCATCGCGCTCTGGGCTTCCAGCGCGGTGTAGCCGAGAGAGGTGAGGGCCGCCAAGATATCCGCATCTGCCTCCACCCACCCGCTCTCCTCCGCTCCTCCCAGGGCATGAAGTTTGTCCTTTAGGTGGAAAACGATCTTCTCAGCAGTTTTCCGCCCCACACCCGGAATGCCCATCAGGCGCTCCGGTTGGGCCCGCGCGACCGCCTGACGAAAGGCCTCGGACGGAAGATGGCTCAGAAGCGAAAGGGCCACCTTGGGACCGACCCCCTCCACACCCAGGAGGAGATCGAAAACCATGCGTTGATCCGCAGTTTCAAATCCGAACAGCGCCAGAGCATCTTCCCGCACCAGGAGACGGGTGAAGAGTGCCACCGGCTGCCCAACGCGGGCGTGTTCGGCGACGGGACCGGGCACCGCAACCTGGAACCCGACGCCGCTGATTTCCACCACCAGGCGCCCTTCCTCAACTTGCTCAACCCGACCGCGAAGGGAAGCGATCATCGCCCTAAGGCAATCTGCTGAAGGCGGGACGAGTGCAGGTGGCATATGGCGATCGCCAGTGCGTCGGCGGCGTCGTCAGGCTCTGGGCGCTCGGCCAGTCCCAACAATAAACGCACCATTTCCTGAATCTGACGTTTGTCAGCCGCCCCATATCCGGCTACCGCCTGCTTTACTTCCCGGGGGGAGTACTCGCTTACTTCCAACCCTGCCTCAGCCAGAGCCAGGAGAGCTACCCCCCTCGCCTCCCCCACCGACATAGCGGTCCGGACGTTCTTCTGGAAGAAAAGCTTCTCCACGGCCGCAGTCGACGGGCTGTGGAGAGCGATCAACTCTTGAAGTTGATGGTGGATGCTCTGCATTCTGCGCGGGATGGGCCAATCGGCGGGTGTGGTCAACACCCCGTAGGCAACCGCCACGATCCCCTGCTCGGCCTCGTCAACGAGGCCGTAGCCCGTCCGGGCCGTGCCCGGATCAATGCCGAGGGCTCTGACGTAGGAATTCAATCCGGGAGCCATCCAGGATATCGCCAGACCCGCCCTGCCCATCCGGAACGCGCCCCGCGGGGCGCAGGGCAAGGTTCGCCCTCGCAGCTACTCTGCGGCCTCCATAGCAGCGACTGCCTCATCCGTAATTTGCAAGTTGGAATACACGGCCTGGACGTCGTCCAACTCCTCCAGACTCTCGATCACCTTCATGACTTGCAGGGTTTCGTCTGCTCCCAGGGAGATCCTTTGCTGGGGCTCCATTCGCAAGCTCGTCTCCTCGGGTGTGATCCCGGCCCGGGCCACCCGGTCGCCGATGGCCTTGAAGGCTTCCACCGGGGCGTAGATTTCAATCACATCCTCCCCGATCACGACATCATCCGCGCCCACTTCTACGGCCATCTCAAAAACTTGGTCCGAGTCGGCCCCTTCCGCCGGAATCGCAAAATACGCCTTTCGGTTGAACTGCCAGGCGACGGACCCGGCTTCCCCCAAGCTGCCGCCAGCTCGAGTGAGGATTCGCCTGACGTCGGCCACAGCACGATTTCGGTTGTCGGTCACACATTCGATCAGCAGGGCCACCCCGTGGGAGGCATATCCCTCGTACAGAATCTGCTCGAGCGCCCCGCCTTCTCGGTCCTCCCCGGTTCCTCTCCGGATCGCACGCTCAATACTGTCCTTGGGCATGTTGCTGCTTTTGGCCTTCTCGACGGCCAGCCGCAACTTGAAGTTCGATTCCAGCTCGGCGCCACTCTCTCGGGCGGCGAGCACGATTTCACGGGCCAGGCGAGTGAAAAGCTGGCCGCGCTTGGCATCGGCCACCCCTTTCTTGCGCTTGATGGTTGCCCACTTGGAATGACCGGACATGTGACTCTCTCCTTAGGAGGGCAAGGGGTTGATCCTCAGTCCGTGCGCCTGGGAAGCCACTGCCCCGCCCGGTACCTCAAGGCAAGGATGAAAACTTGAGTTAGGATGAACCAACCGAGCCAGCTGATTGCGCCACATCGAGACGCACCGCCTCTCGGTTGAGTGTGGGAGTCACTAACCTGCGCCCGACCGGAAACCCGAATGGGTCAGAATGGGACGGGGCCAACGGGTCGTCAAGTCTTGTGGATGATTATACCATTGCGTTTGGGACCTCATTGGGCATCCGCAGCGGTCATGACCCGGCAGGCCGCACCGCCACTCAAGCGCAAAGCAGTTCGGGCGCCTCTCCAAGACTCGCCCGCAAGAAAGGGGGGATGGGAATTGCCGGACCGGCCCACAGCTCGGACCCCGCGCGATCCGTAACCACAATCAATGGCTCCTTGCGGCAAGCGTTCCTTAACCGATTGCCGCTGAAGCCGAGGCTGTTCCGGACGGCCCTACCCTCCGTCTCGTGCCCCCAAGACGACGGCCCTTACCGTCGCCTGAAGGACCACTCTAGGTCCGGTCTGATTTAGCCTTGCATCCAAAAGCTTTTGTCCTCCCGGGGAGACCCGGAGAGGCCGCCATCGGCGGATGAGGTCGGGTGCCTCGGGAGGCGGTCACATCCCTCAGGCGGGGATGGGCCTAACCTGTCCTCCTTGCCCCCGGGAGCCATGCGGCTCAAGATCCTCGCCGGGCCAATGAGAAGAATCCAAACCCGCCCCGCGATCCTTCGAGATCTGGGCAGATCAGCGGGACGCGCCCAGCTGGTCGACCCGAGCTCGGAGCTTCTGCTGGATTCCGGCGGCTTCCTGTTCGTCCTGGTAGTTGTGGCGGGGCCAAAAGAAGCCCCTCAGCCCGTCTTTTTTTCGCCGCGGCACCAAGTGCACGTGCAGATGAGCCACGCTCTGGCTGACCTTGTCGTTGATGGCCAGAAAGATACCCTCGGCCTCCATAGCTTCCTCAACGGCTCGGCTCAACAGCCGCGCCTTCGCAAAGAAATGGGCAATTTCCTGTTCGGGCAAATCTTGAAAGGTCGAGTAGTGGTCTCTTGGGATAAGCAGGCAGTGGCCGGGAAAAAGAGGCCGGCGGTCCAGGAAAGCCAAACACCGATTGTCCTCGTAGACGATCCAGGCGGGCACGGAGCCTTGAACAATCCTGCAGAAAGGGCAGCCCTCCTGCGCGCCACCAGAGGTGGTGAGACTTTCTTCCATAGAGTCTCCTGCTCCATTCGAATGTGAGATCTTGGCTTTCTGTCTCGAGCTCCGACCGTGCCTGGCGCCTGCGCGCAAGTCGAGACGGATGCAACCCGGCCAAAGCCTCCCCAGAGCCCGGCGCCACTCAAGGGTGCCCAAAATCGATTGTGTAGTACCCGCCGTAGGGACTCGAGGCGTCCCAAGCGTAGCCTACCCCGATTTGGCTGTAGTGAACATTAAGAATGTTGTCGCGATGCGGAGTGCTATTCATCCACCAGCTGAAAGCGCTCTGAGGATCGACGTGACCCACATAGTAGTTTTCACCGATCCAGCTGAAGGTGTAACCCTGGCGACCCACTCGCTCACGAAGCGTGGATCCGTCAGATCCGGTGTGAGAGGCAAAGTTGTTGCAGGCCATGTCGAAGTTGTGTTCGCGCGCGGCCGCCGTGAGTTGGGTTTGGGGAGTCAGCGAAGGCAATCCGTGGGCAGCCCGAGCCGAGTTCACCAGGGCGATGACCGCGGTCTCATAGTCGCTCCTGCCAGTCGCCGGGCAGTCATAGAAGGCAGAGGGCGTGATCAAGGTCGGCGAAGGGACTGTGGGGGTGGAGGAGACCGAGGAACCGGCAGGGGGGGCCGCTGAGGGACTCGAAATCGAAGGGATGGGGATCCCTTCCGGAGCGGTAGCACGCGCTTCCCCGGTCAGAATGGGCGGGGCAGGACTGGCAGGGGCAAGGAGCAGGGGTTCGAAGGTCGGCCGCAGGGCTTGATAGGATAGATCCTGCGACAGCGCGCACGCGGAAACGGCCAAGGGAAGGAGAACTAGCAGGATGAGGTTCCTGCGAATCGACTGAGCACCTGTGGGCCGCGACGGCACCTGCATGATCCTCCCACCCGATATCATTCGAGTTCCCAGGACCGGGACAAGAGAGCAAGCGCAGCGCTGGGGCCTGTCTGGCACCTCTCCGTCAGCGCCCAGACCCGGGACACCATGGTAGAATCCGCGTTGTGGGGCCCCTGTAGCTCAGCGGATAGAGCGTTGCCCCCCGGAGGCAAAGACCGGTGTTCAATTCACCGCAGGGGCGCTCTCGAGAATGGCCCTTACCTCTCCCCGGGCTTTTCTCCTCAAGCCAGTTCTACCCAGGCAACCTTTTGCGAGCGCGTAACGTAATGAGCAAACGTGCTGCGACCCCTCAGGCCCATCACCTCTCCTGGGTTCAGAAGCATGGTCTTACCCAAGCGTTCCTCGTGCGCGATGTGGTCGTGGCCATAGCAGACTAGGTCATAGAGGCCCGAAGCCGCCAGAGCTCTTGCGACTTCCGGGTAGTGCGTCATCGCCACGCGGGTTCCCTCGAGGTCGAGCTCCGCCAGTTCTCCATGCAGAAAGAAATTGCCCGCCTTGGCCGCGGCAACGGTGATCATCTGTCGGTCACCGTCGTTATTCCCCCAAACCAAGTGAATTGGCCTGCCCTTAACGCCTAGAGCAAGCCGATCCACCATGAATGGAGAACACAAATCTCCGCAATGGAGGACCACGTCTGCCTCGGCCAGCTGGGGCAAGGCGCTCTCGAGACGCCAGATGTTGTCGTGCGTGTCACTCAGTACGGCGATTCGCATCACTGTCCTCCGGCATCCCAGATCTCCCCTCCGGGCGCCGCCCGGAGCCCCGGGCCCAACGGCCAGGCAGGGTCGCGCTTGCGGGCACGCTCAACCGGAGAGCGGCCAGCATCCTTTTGCCCTCGAAATGGATTGTGCATCGAGCGCGGCGAAATCTCAACCCCGCTGGATCGTTTGCAAGGATTCGGTAACTCCGCGCACGATTTCGCCCGGCTGCGGACAAGAGAGGGCATCCTCGGCTCCCGGCCTCAAGAAGCCCCGGACCCGGGGTGGAGGGGCCTCAGTTCCCACGGCAGGAGGAAACCTTGAGCTGCTACCCGACCCGAGAGGCACTTCTCCACAAGAGTGGACAAAAGGCCCAGCACACCATCGATCGGCCCCCAGACGGCCTTGAACCGGCCAGACCCACGGAGTTCTTGGGCCGAGCGGTTCCTAGAGGGCCAATCCGGCTTGGCGGAAGCGATCCTCGAGTGTGGTGACCAGCTCTGAAAACGAGGCCTCCAGGTAGGGGAACCCGAACCATGCCACCCCCAGCCCGAAAAGGATTCCGGTCAGGATCCGCATCCAGGAATTGAAGGAGCCGAGTGCATCACCCGCATAGAACCAAGAAGGCAGGGCATTCTGAGTGAGTGCCGTGAGCCAGAGATTGCTGTCGCGAAACCCCTGCCCAATTCCCGCCAGGTCGCTGAGGAAATGAGTGCCCCCATCGACAGCCATCGGCAGCAACAGGAGGATCATTCCCCACCAAGGCAAGGCCTTGATCCTCTTCCGCCAGGGCCACCAAAGCGAGGCAAACAAGAGGGTGCTGGTGTACATCGAAACCATGCGATCCGACCAAGCGACCTTCCACCCCAGCGAGGCATTGCCAACGAACCGGCGGAGGATGAACGGGTCATTGGTGTCGGCAAAAACGGCCTGGATGGTCTTCAACGAGTACATTCCTCGAGGGCCGAACAGGAAAAAAGACCGCTCGGGGAGCTGATGGCACTGCGTTGAGTAAAGGGTGTAGATAGCGTTCCCGGCCCCGGTCCAACCCAAATGCATGAAGACCGGCGCGAGGAATGGAAGCCCGACGTAAATCCCCAGGAGGAAACCGACGGCCATCATCCAATGACGGCTCGCCTGCAGGAAAAAACGGTCGATCGCCACCACTTCCCGTCGCGCGCTCGAGCTGAGAAGGGATGCTGACTCCGTCAATGATTTCACTCCGGTGGGCGCCTCAAGCCCGGATCGCCAGGGAAAGACAACAATGGAGGGGGGATTCTCAAGGCGCGGCCGACCTGCCAAGTGCCGAAGGCCTATCGAGGGCTCGGCTTGGAGGAGGGCCTGCTCACGAAAGCCTCCGGACTCTTGTCGAACGAGGTCTTGCAACCCGGTGAGCAGAAATAGTAAGTCTTGCCCTGGTATTCGGACTTCGCGGCGGCTGTCGTGGGATCCACCCTCATTCCGCAAACTGGATCCTTTTCCATTTGGACCTCTCCTCTCTGAGGCTTCTCTGGCCAGCTTAGAGTGGGTAGCCCGACCTGACTTGGGCGGGCGCCTCTCGTAAGGCCGTCATCCCTCATCCAAATACTACTCCCGACCCCGCCCCGGCTTGTTCGAGGTTTCACGACTCGCTCAAGCAAACGGGCGCCAGCCTAGATAAGCTCTCCGTAGACAGCTGAGCGGATTCGGTTTCTGACTTCCTTGCGGCCCAGGGCTCCTGCCATCCCCGCCAGGATCTCGGTCGTCAGATAGAATGGGAGGCTCGAAAACACGCGGGCCACCACTTCCGGGTAATCCACACGACCGGAAAGTAAATCGAGGAAGGCACTGGTCGCCAACGGATTGCGAACTCCCAGCGCGTAACAGAGCACGGGCAAGCGGTAAAAGAGTTGCGCAAGGAGCAGACCAAAGGCGTGGCTTCGGCCGATCTCGCGCTGGATGCGGGCGGAGTACTCTCCCGCATGGTCTTCGACAATGCACCTTGCCGCCAGCCTCCCGCTCTTTACGGCGTAACGAATGCCCTCCCCTGTCAGAGGGTCGATCAAGCCGGCCGCATCGCCTACGAGCAGTCCTCTTCCCGTTGCGATGCGCTGGCTCCCGAGATAGACTGGCAAAGGATGCCCGTGAAGCGGGACCCCCTCCAGTGAGATTCCGTATTCCGCCATCACTTGCTTAAGCACAGCTTGCATCTCTCCCGGCCGGGGCCGAAATGCTCCGATCCCCACCGAGAGGTGAGTTGCTTTGGGGAAGATCCACAGATACCCTGCGCGAATCCTGCCAAAGACAAAAACGGGGGCCTCCGCAAATCGCCCAAACACCTCGGGCGGAACCGGAGCTTCTGCCTCAATCGCTGCCGCCACACGCTTTCCCCGGCGCAATCCAAGATCCCGAGCCACCACTGAGCTGGCTCCATCTGCGCCGATGA
>Ga0187878_1004312_pt1 | contig 11127 bp, 13 predicted proteins | sample June2016WEW_17_1_FD_132979 | JGI IMG/M metagenome (GOLD analysis project Ga0187878, IMG submission 132979) | Peatland microbial communities from SPRUCE experiment site at the Marcell Experimental Forest, Minnesota, USA - June2016WEW_17_150 | ecosystem: Environmental > Terrestrial > Soil >...
ACTTCTCTGGCTTGATGTAGGACCTAGATCCCTTCCACGAGGGGTTCCTCTCCGCCTTGATTCTAGCTAACTCGCCAGCAAGATACTCTCAGCGTGCACGCGCTCCCTCCCCCCGCGAGTTATTCTAATGCTTTATCAGTGAACCAACGCATCTGCGCCTGAGAAGTTGAGACCCTTCATACGCGTACGTGGTTTTAAAAGCGAAAAACGCCTAAACTAGGAGTCGTACATGATATATTGGAGGATTAAATATGCCCATCATTCTACCGAAGGGTAAGAAGTGCGCCGTTGTCGTGAGTTGGGACTTCGACGCCATGTCAGCATTCGTACTCAGAGGCGAGACAACTCCTACCTTCATATCAAGGGGTGAGTTCGGAGCTCGTGTTGGCGTGCCTAGAGCCCTCGACCTCTGTGATAAGTACAACTTCAAAACAACATTCTTCGTTCCTGGGTGGACTATAGAAACCTACCCGGAGCTTACTAAGAAGATCTTTAGCAAGGGTCATGAAATCGGCCATCATATGTGGTGCCACGAGAATGCGCCTGATCTCAGCTACGATAAGGAGCTGGATCTGATGGATAGGGCAATGGGATCCATAAAGAGCGTAACAGGGAAGAACCCTGTCGGGAACCGCTCTGGTGGTTTCGCCAACAGCAACAATACAATAAAACTTCTGCAAGATCACGGATATCTTTATGATAGTACCCAGATGGGTGATGACTTCCACGTTTACAAATGTAGGATAGGAGATCATGGCTCTCCGGCTGAGCCGTGGGTCTTTGGTAAGGAGTCAAATATACTGGAGCTGCCAATCTCATGGGTCATGGATGACTGGCCCCACTTCGAGTTTCAGCGTACCCCTAGTCTAAACCCCGGACTTCACACGCCCTCTCAAGTCTTTGAGATCTGGAGCCAAGAATTTGACTATATGTACGATAATGTACCCAATGGAGTCTTTACGATAACCTTGCACCCCTATGTCAGTGGTAGGGCTCATCGGATCATGATGGTGGAAAAGCTCATCCAACACATGATGAAACAATCAGGTGTGTGGTTCTGTCGCTGTGAGGATATCGCAAGGTGTTGGAAGGACTAATCACGCGTGCGCCTAAGGATTTACAAAATCTATAAAATATATTGCTCTGTGGATTAACTTGTAGCGGTTAATGCTTTATTTTACTCAAACCCACCCCACCAGCCAATCCCTCACATGTTCACCAGCATATTATAGAGAGCCACCTTACCCCCAGCTCCCGGACGATGCTCTCAAAGCTCCTGGCGAGGCTAAGCTCCCCAAACAACCGCTTAAACGTCGAGTAAGAGGTCTCCACAGCCCACCGCCTCCCATAGCCGGTGATCCGGGCCCAAGCCTCGTACCCCAGCTCCCTGATCTGAGACACAGCCCCCCTCCGAGCTGGAGGCCCCGTATCCAGCCTGGCGTTCCTCCGGGGCTTGACGACGGGCTAAATCCCTCGATTCCCCAAAAACTCGTACACGTCCCCCGAGTCGTAGGCCCAATCCCCGTAGACCCTGGCCACCCGTACGTTTCCCTCGACTCCCTCCACCAACCCGGGGAGGGCCTTCACGTCGTGCACGTCGTCGGTGGAGATCTCCATGGCGACGACCTCGTGTGTCTCCGTGTTTACGGCGAAGTGGAGCTTCACGTAGCGCTTCTTCTTACCGTGCTTCCTCTCTATCCAGCCGCCAGCTTTCTGGGCCTTTATACCGGTGGAGTCGACTGCGATGGAGACGGGGTCGCTTGTCTCCTTGAGGCCTCTGTAGGGGTCGACGGGTAGGCTTAGGATGCGTATCATGAGGCCGGAGTAGTCGCCTTGTGGTAGGTCTGGTACGAGTCTGTGGAGGGTTCTGGTGAAGCCTTCGAGTTGGCGGTAGGGCATCTGGTAGAGGTATCTTACCGCTGCTAGGAGCTCTACGTAGCTGTTGGCGAGCTTGAATTTGGGTCCTGGTCTGCCTTCGTTCATCTTTTTGAGTTCTTTTCCGTGTTTTTTCAGTGATTCTGTGTCCAGGATGAGTTCTCCTCGCCGGATGAGCCTTTGATCGGTCTCTTTCCAGTCCATTGGTTAGAAATGTGCCCTGTTTGATCTATAAGTTTTACCGATAATCCACAAAGCATAAAAAATGGTAACAAACAAAAAACATGGTTCTCTTGAGACTCTATTTGACATATCGCAAAAAGAAACGCCAAAGATACCACCAAGTATGTTGATTAGACATGCTATTGTAAAGTTTGGAGATATTGAGGACATGGACACGATAACAGATAGAGTAGTCCAAGAATTGATAGACCAAGCAATTGAGGAATATAAACAGGCGCATAGACATGGGGCAACCACTCCAAAAAAGGTGGGATAAAAAATGACAAGGGTAAGTGTGCGCCAAGAGAAAATTCTATTGGGATTACTTTTAAGAAACGACACAGACAAATATGGGTCAACAATTCGGACACTCATCGACATAACTGAGACTAATGAGCAGTGGGCATCTGATTGGAGAGCCAAGGGGTACATAGTTCCAATTTCGTGGAATAACTCAATGCAAGTTAGCTTCAGGAATAGTCTGGGGAAACTTGAGAAACTGGGGCTGGTTAATGGAGTTGGGCATAGGTGGGTTTACGATAAAAATGGGGTTATACGATGGAAACTAACGGATACAGGCGCACAGAAAGCGACGGAGATTCGGACACGAATACAGACCTATGTCAGTATCTACAGTCCATTGGTATTTTAAAATACCATGGTATTAACTTTAAGGCACTATGGTTTATGTGGCCCCATAAATTTTAAGACATTATAGTTTATGGAGCATTAATAAACTTTAAGGCGTAAAAGTTCATAAGTACGTCAAAGATGTTTCATAGATAAGGCAAACTAATTCACACAACTGTCATAAATTGCATTTCTAATTACCCAATATAGGACAAAAAGACACAAAAACCGTGTTTAACGTTTAATGAAATTAGGACAACGATATTTATTATTATTGTCTTCATGGACAATGACATGCCATACATGCTCGAGTGGCGTGGGAAGAAGACGGGTCTCGTGGAGCTTCCGGTCGAGTGGATGCTGGATGATTGGCCCCAATATGACACATATAGGCGTAGTCCCGAGGAAGCGTACAGGGAGTGGAGACCCGAGTTCGAGGGCATCTACCGCTTAGGTCGCTACTTCGGCCTCACATGTCACCCCCAGGCTACGGGTAGGATAAGCCGCCTCGACATGCTCGAGAAGCTTCTCATTGATATGGAGGAGAAGGGAGATGTCTGGTTCGCGACCGGGAAGGAGGTAGCGGACTGGACTCGTAAGAAACTAGAATAGCTTCCTCACAGCTTCTACCAAGGCTGGTAGGGACTCCCCCGATTGAGCCCTGACTACAATGTCGCTTAGCTTACTCAGTTCGCTTTCCAGTGGGTTTACTTCGATTATGACGCCACCTCTATTTCTGACTATGAGTGGTAGGCCTGCAGCGGGGTAGACGATCGCTGAGGTCCCAGCAACGATCATGCAGTCGCTCTTTGTGGCCTCAGTTTGGCATGCATCTAAGACGTCTCTCGGGATGGGTTCACCAAACATGACTACATCATCCTTCACGATGCCATCGCATTCCGGGCAGTGAGGGGGTAACGTTGTGATCTTGAATCCCTCCCTTGGAAATCTCTTGCCACAGCTTACGCATCTGAGTTTCAGCCTATTTCCATGGATCTCTAGGACCTTTCTGCTTCCCGCCTTTGTGTGTAGGTTGTCGATGTTCTGAGTGATTAGTGACTTAAGAATTCCCATGGTCTCCAATTCGGCAAAAGCTAGGTGGCCCGAATTTGGCCTAGCCGCCGTTATGCTGTCCCCGAAGCCACTCCTCCTATCTGGGTTTAGTGTCTCTTCCCAGTACTGCTTTGGGTCTTCCTCGAATCTCTTATACCCATCCATTGGCGGTTCCCCCCGCTCTGTCCAGATGCCGCCGGGGCCGCGGAAGGGGCGAATTCCGCTCTCTACTGAGACCCCTGCTCCTGTGAGGGCGGTCACATACTTGGAGTCGATTATTAATCGGGCGGCTTCACGGATCTGGGTCATAATGGCTTTGTTGAGTGGCATGATTGAGTAAGCAGCGAGAGTAGAGAAAAGCGTAGCTACTTGGCTCTCTCCCTTAGAGCCTTAGTCAGTGCTGGGAGGACTGTGTAGATATCACCGATGAGGCTGTAGTCGCTTAGCTCATGGATACCAGCAGATTCATCACTGTTTATGCTGACGATCGTCTGGCTATCCCTTATCCCCGCAGCGTGCTGGATTGTCCCCGAGATGCCACAGGCCACATAGAGTCGCGGCGCCACCTTCTTCCCACTTATACCGACCCACTGATCCATCCAGCCTAGGTCGGCGGAGATGGGTCTGCTGCATCCCATCTTTGCGCTGAGCTCGACGGCGAGTTCCTCGAGGAGCCTAAGATCCTCTCTTTTCTTGAAGCCCCTCCCCGCTGACACTATCACCTTTGCATTCTCAAGCCCCGCGTCCCCGACTCTCTTGAGTCTCGTTTCGACGACCTTGATCTTGCTTGATGAAGTGGGGAGGTCTAGCTCAACTATCCTGCCCCGCTGCCCCTGTGTCTCTGGTTTCTGGAAACTTCTTGGGGGGGCACTGACGATCGCTGGCTTACCCTTGATTATGCCCATAGCGATGACTGATCCCCCGTAGGTCAACCTCTTTGTTGTGAAACCCCCGTTGGTCGGTTGAATGTCGTAACAGTCCGCCGAGTATCCCGCGTTTAAGATAGCTGCGACCCTTGAGGCAATCTCTCTACCTCTCCTAGTCGAGCCGACAAGGACTAGGTCCGGTGTCTCGGATGAGATGATCTGAAGGAGAGCGGCTTTGATCGTGTCAGTCGTACTATCCTTCACGTTATAGACGGTTACCCCATATTCTACCAGTTCTTTGGCTTGTGAGGCACTAAATGTAAGCGCTGAGACATCAGCACCCGACAGCTGCAGAGCCTTTCCGAGGAGCTGGAGTGAGAGCTCCACGTTCTCTGAGTAGATGAGTGTCTTCATGTTTCTCACTCCAGTACACCGATCTCAGTGAGTATCGAGACAAGCTTCGAGACCGCCTCATCGACCTTCTCCGCTTTGATGACTATGTGCTTCCTCTTCACCTCAGGGACCTGAAGATCGACGACCTCGACCGTGGATGAAGCTTTGAGGTCATCTGCTTTAAGTCCTAGAGCTTCAGCGTTCCATTCTGTGAAGGGCTTCTTCTTCGCCTTCATTATATTCATTAGACTGGGAATGCGGGGCTCATTGATTTCCCTCACCACCGTAACGAGGAAGGGAGGCTCGGCTTCGATGACCTCGTCGACGTCCTCCAGATTTCGAGTCGCCTTGAACTTGCCCGCCTCGAACTTCAATTCTTTGGCGTATGTGATTTGAGGGAGACCCAGTAACTCCGCCACGCGAGGACCTACCTGGGCACCCATCCCATCTAGCGACAATTCTCCGGCGATGATGATATCAAAGTCGCCTGCCTTCCTCAGAGCCGCTTTCAATATTTGGCTCGTCTTGTTCGCATCTAGGCCCTTCAACGACGGGTCTGAGACGAGATAGGCGGCGTCAGCGCCCATCGCCAATGCCTCTAGGATGCTTGATTTTGTTCTATTGTCACCTAGTGAGATGGTGATTACCTCTACCCCTCCAGACTCCTTAATCCTTAAGGCGGCTTCTAATGCCCTCTTGTCTAGGTCATTAAGCCTTCTCTTAGCCCCCTCCACCATTGGCCGGCGGGTTGTGACGTCTACTTTCACCTCGTTGAGATCTGGGATGTCCTTTACCAGGACTGCTATCCTTGTCACCCTGAATCAGCGAACCCTCAATTCGTTTTACCCATTTATCAACGTTCTGAGCGGAGACTGCCGAGCTGGCGGCTCTATGAATCAAGAAGCTGCCTGACTTGTGGGGTGGGGGTTCCACTCCAAGCCTTTAAGAGAGTCACTTGCAGTTGAATATTGGTATGCCCGAAAAAAGATTGGTCATCCTCGCCCTAATCCTGCTTATTCTATCAACGACACCAGCGTTGGCGCTCTGCGACACGCCAGTAAGCTTAGCGAAGATTTCAATCATCACCACTCCTGCACCATACCTCAACCAACTTACCTCCGGGGACAAGTGTCGGTTCCAGGTTATGATTCAAAACCTCGGCGTCGATGTCCGCGAGGGAGAAATCGTAAACGCGTCAATCCCTAGTGTAAAGTACTCCGGAAACTTCACGCTCGAAACATCGTTTGAGCTACGTAAGCAGGGAAGACTATTCTATAACGGGCAGTCCGTCAGCTACATCACATCTCTGAATAACACTCAAATCGACAACTACTATTCCTTTAAAATACCTCCGGTGAACGGGACATTGAGCACGAGCTTCACCTACAACCTAACTAAGGGATACGAGGTATTTGGGGTAAGACCTGATGAGGATATGGTCCTCTATTTTAGAGTCAACCTCTTCACCCAAACATACTCTGACGCAAATGGAACCCATCAACTTCAGGTAGGTAATAAGATCAAGACACAAAAAAACGAGTATTATATTATCGACTTCGTTAAGAAGGAGTACCTCAAAGGAAAATTTCTCGACATAGCAGGCGAGATTGGTGCGCTGAAGAATATAAACAGCGGCCAAATCGCAATCGGTAAGGATTACTTCAACAACATCGTGAACAACATCAACTCCACTCTTACGAAGGGTGATTATGTAAGCGCCCTTCAACTCATCACCAATTATTACCAGTTAGATCAAGAGAAACTCATAGCGCTTCTCTACGCCAACCTGAACTCGACGGGGAAGGCGGCGGATAGCTATGTTAAGCTGAAGCAGGATTACAGCACGCTTAACGGCCAATACACAGTGCTGCAGAAGGACTTTGAAACGGTTTTGACCTTGAATCAGTTACAGCAGGAAAACATCACGCAGCTTGAGGCTCAGGCACAGAGCAATAGGCACGACTTTCTAGTACAAAGTCTGACTGGTTTTGTCGTCTTGTTCTTGGTAGGATTATTACTTGGTTCAAGGTTACGTTTCTTCAGATAATCCTCATCGTGTTTCCGGAAAACGCTTTAAGGCTATCAGTTCGTAATCTGGTTGACTATTCATGAAGCCTGAAGGGGTTAGGAGGATCGCAGTATTGGGCGCGGGCGTTATGGGGCATGGCATCGCCCAGATCGCAGCTCAGGCCGGGATCAGTGTCATCCTAAGGGATGTGGAGCAAAACTTCCTAGACGGGGCGAGAGCAGGTATTGAGAAGAACCTCACACGACTGGTTGAGAGGGGGCGACTCAAACCCGAGGATATCCCTGTTATCTTGGGAAGAATAAGTATGACTCTGAGTCTGTCGGACGCCGTTAAGGAAGCAGATGTAGTCATCGAGGCTGTACCGGAGAGGATGGAGGTCAAGCATAGTCTCTGGGGAGAAGTTTCCCAAAACGCCCGCCCCGACGCCATCTTGGCGACCAACACTAGCAGCCTCAGCATAACCGAGATGGCTACTGTTGTATCGGACCCGGGCAGGTTCATCGGTATGCACTTCTTCAACCCGCCGACGATCCTCAAGCTAGTTGAGATAATACCCGGAGAAAAAACGAGGCCAGAGACGATCGCGTCGGTTAAGGACCTTGCTGAAAGGCTCGGAAAAACCGCAGTAGTCGTACGCAGAGACGCCCCCGGCTTCATAGTCAATCGCGTCCTAATCACCTACCTTAACGAGGCTGCGAAGCTCCTAGACCAGGGCTATAACAAAGAGCAGGTTGACGCAGCTATGCAGTACAAGGCGGGGATGCCTATGGGCCCATTCATGCTCGCTGACCTGATTGGTCTCGACATCACCTATAATATTCTCAGAGTCTTCGAGGAAAATCTTGGTGCTGCATACAAGGCAGCGGAGCCGATACGCCGCCTCTTCGAGGAGAAGAAACTCGGCAGGAAGACGGGGGAGGGCTTCTACGTCTATGGTAAACCGGAGGTGAAAGAGGAGCAGGCGGTGGGATTCGACCCCTCCATCCTCTTGAAACCATTCATTGCAGAGGCTGAGAGGCTCGTCACCGAGGGGATCGCTGATCCAGTCTCTGTCGACTTAGCCGTTAAACTGGGTGCTAACCTCCCCATGGGGCCCTTCGAGATGAAGGCACGCCTCCAGGCAGGTGTTGGCATCGAGGAGAAACCAGTCATCATGGAAACCCAGAACAACATCCTGAAGATCACGATAAACCGCCCATCGAAGCTCAACTCCATAAGCTCTGAGATGCTGAAGACCATAGCTGACGCCATCGAGAAGGCCAACTCGGATAAATCGATCCGGTGCGTGGTAATCACCGGGTCGGGGGATCGCGCGTTCTCAGCCGGCGCGGACATAGACGAGTTTAGTAAACTCACGCCTGCTCAGGCGAAAGACTACAGCGGGACCGGGAAGATAGCGATGAAGAAGATTAAAACAGCTGAGAAGCCCATCGTTGCAGCAATAAATGGCTTCGCCTTAGGTGGAGGCTGCGAACTCGCATCCTGGTGTGACTTCAGAGTTGCCAGCGATAAGGCTAAGCTCGGACAACCCGAAGCGAACCTCGGCGTCATTCCCGGCTGGGGTGGAACAAAGATCCTCGCTGAGCTCATCGGAAAACAGAATGCAAAGCTTCTCATCACGACTGGGGAAACCGTGAGTGCCGAGGAGGCGAGGCACATGGGCCTCGTCGACAAGGTCTTCCCGGCAGCCGAGTTCAATGTGAAGGTTGACGAGTTCGTGGCAAAGCTAGTGCTGGCCTCACCAAGCGTCATCGGCGCGGTAAAGAGACTTACAAACCCTAACGTCGATGAAGGTAACTTGGAGGAGGAGTCCAATGAATTCTCCAAGCTCTTTGAGACAAATGATTTCCGTGAGGGAGTGTCCGCCTTCAAAGAGAAGCGAAAACCCGCTTTCTCAGGCGGGTAGGTCTAGAGAGTCTTGAAGGCGAGGATCGACTTCTCTCCGTTCTTCAAAACCGTGAAGATGGCTCTTGACCCAACAGTGAGTTTCTTTGGCTCTTCAGCCACCATGAGGCCGGAGATCGATGGTCCCTCGTCTAGCTTCACTATCCCCACAGTGTATGAGCACAGTCCTTTGAAGGCGGTGGATGGGGTTCTGTTCAAAGTCACCGCCCCGAGGGTTCCCTCCCCCTTGAACTCGTACCATTCTAGTTGACGTGAGCCGCAGCTAGGGCAGATCTGTCGAGGTGGTATGTGGAGCTCTCCGCAGCTCTTGCATCTGTTCCCCATAAGCTTGCCCTGAGCTACGAATCCGTTGAATGTCTTTGTCGTGAATTCACTCATTTTATCCCCTTCTGTAGATCTGGACGGCGACGCTTGCACCCGCTGCCCCGACGTTATGGATAAGACCCACTTCTGCTCCCTTGACTTGATGTTTGTTGGCCTGCCCTCGGAGCTGCTTAAACATCTCATAGGCCATAGCGGCGCCGGTTGCGCCAACGGGGTGTCCCTTCGCCTTGAGACCGCCGTCGGGGTTTATTGGAAGCTCGCCGTTTAGTGCGGTTCTTCCCTCCTCAGTTGCCTTCCCCCCCTGTCCCTTGGGGAAGAAGCCGAGGTCCTCCAGGGCGACTAACTCCGCGATTGTGAAGCAGTCGTGTACATCAGCTACCTGGATGGACTTCGGTGTGACCTCCGCCATTTTATAGGCGTATTCTGATGCCTTGACTGCAGCCCTGAGCGTCGTAAAATCGGGTCTACTATGCAAGGCGATCGTGTCGCTGGCCTGCCCCATTCCGATTATATTGACGGGGGAATCGGTGTATTTACGAGCTACTTCGTTCGCTGCTAGGATTATTGTGGCAGCGCCATCCGAGACGGGGCAGCAGTCGAAGAGCTTTAGTGGGGAGGAGATGACTGGGTTGAGATCAGACCGTAAGAAGTCCATCTCGTCCTTGAATACCCTGCCACTTTTCTCACCCATCTTCTGCCCGGTTGCAATGATATCCGACTGGAACTGAGCCTTGGGGTTTAGAACACAGTTTCGATGGTTCTTTATTGTGACCGCAGCCAGTTGATCCCACGTTGTGTTGTATTTTTTGAAGTAGGCCGAGGCCATGGCGGCGTATATTGAGGGAAATGTGAAGCCAACCGAGGTTTCGAAGGATGTGTCAGCGGCAAGGGCTAGCGCGTCTGTGACCTGGTCAGTGGTGAGTCCGCTCATTTTCTCTACGCCGCCGACGATCACCACATCAGCCATTCCTGATGCTATTGTCATTACGCCGAGGTTGAGTGCAGCACCTGAACTCGCGCAGGCATCCTCAATCCTGTAAGCAGGGGTGGGGTTGATACCGAGCCAATCCGCCATGACTGCGGCCGTGTGTCCCTGACCCTCAAATACGTCGCTTGTGAAGTTGCCGATGAAGAGTGCCTCTGCATCCCTGAACCTGAAACCGTGGTCGACGGATTCCGCAGCGTCGAGTGCAGCTTCGACAAATATCTCCCTCCCTGTCTTGTCAGCGTGTAACTTGTTGTGGAACCTTGTCATGCCCGCACCGACTATCGAGACACCCCTGTTTAGACCCAAACCGCTCCCTTAGCTGACCTTCGTTAGCGGAGCGATTAAGAATTGTGTCGAATTTAATCTCGACACTAAACGAACAGGAGTTGAGATTAATCATTACTTGACTACATATACGATAAGTTCGCAGTGAGTTTGCGCCTAGAAAATGTTAAATCGGTTCTTATGGAAATATCAATGAGGTGCATTCATGAGCGTAGCTTTTGTTCTAATTAACACTGATCTTGGCGAGGGGACCGACGTCAGTAAGGCTCTGAAGGAGATACCTGAGGTCAAGGAAGTTTACGGTGTATATGGGGTATATGATTTCGTAGTACGACTCGAGGCTCCCACTATGCAGGAGATTAAGGACGTCATAACGAGTAAGATTAGACGCCTCAACCACGTAAGGTCGACGCTCACGATGGTTGTTCTCGAGTAGAACAACCAAGGTCACGGTTTCTGATTCCACAGTCGATACTCGGTTAACTGTCTGACTCCCTCTCTGAGTCTCCATTTTGGCCTGAATCCGAGGGTTTTCTCTATTTTTGACGTGTCGTAGC
>Ga0187878_1004313_pt1 | contig 11126 bp, 8 predicted proteins | sample June2016WEW_17_1_FD_132979 | JGI IMG/M metagenome (GOLD analysis project Ga0187878, IMG submission 132979) | Peatland microbial communities from SPRUCE experiment site at the Marcell Experimental Forest, Minnesota, USA - June2016WEW_17_150 | ecosystem: Environmental > Terrestrial > Soil >...
TAGAACATTAGCATATCAAGAACCATGTAGCGTCACAGACTGCACAGATTACTACACAATTATTAATGTACTGTTCATCGGCTTGCTGATCAGAACAGTCCTTGCAGCCGTTATCGTCACAGTAGCAATTTGGCTTCTATTGAACGCCGGCAGGCTGGCGGACGCCTACTTGCATGCCTACATTCGTTGAATCATTGGTGGTGGGGACCCTTGGTGCGAGCATCGAAATTTGAACCGTTGATTCGTTGATTTTGTGTGTGTGGGTACCTTGGTGCGGGGGGATATTACATATGGCTGAGTTTTGGGTGTCCACGTGCTTGTGGTTTGTGGGACGTGGAAGTCCACGTGTAATGCAGTGCCCGCGGTCATGGGGTGGCGCTAGTGGTTCCTTAATGTCAAGAACATGCAAATGCATCCAATAATTATGAATACAACCGCCCAAAAGGCACTGGGTAGATTTCGTTCCAGTGGACTGATCGCCGCGATGGCCAGAACGAACGTCTGTAGGACGTAGTCCAACCCCGTGTTCCTATCATGTGAAAGGAAAGCCATTATCAAATAGGCAACTGCAAATGCAGCTAGACTCACAGCTAACGTCCACAGATTTCGCTCAGGGACAAAATTACCCGCGAATCCTATTGCAATCCCATACGCCATGAATGCGCCGTTCGCATATCGATTAGACTTACGCATCGGGCCGATGCCCGACAATATTGTAGTAAGCTTCTGTCTTGCCTGGATAGACAGGAGAATGAGATAGCGTATCGCTATTCCACTTACAAGACCTCCAATTACGAGGTATTCTGCGAGCTTGGGTATATCCCAAAAACCGTACGTAAGCCCTTGACTCAGATCGATTCTGACAATCCACCAGAGCAGTAGGTAAAGCGCAAGAGCGACCGCAGCCGTATCAACAATCAGCGCGTGGAGTGGTGAATCGAGGTAAGCGTCTAAGAAGGTTGCAAATGCGAAAACCACAACGGTGACTTCTGTACCGATAACCAACAACGTTGCCATCGACGGCAACGCAAAATTATCCGGAAGGTGTGCATTGAGTATGAAGGAGTAGCCTGTTAACCCAATGAAAGCTGCCACGAAGACAGTCAGACGGTTGGAGATGCCCTCTTTCTCATCCTTAATCCTTCTGGCCTGAATCGCCATCGTTCCGCCTGCCAGCCACACAATTCCGTAAATTGGTATGCCAACTTGTTCAGCTATGAACGGCTGCCGGGTCATCGAAATAGTTATGCCTCTTATCAGTAGCTCGCCATTGCTTCCAATGGCAGTTGTAATCGTCCTACCTGACACGACATCCCAACTGAAAACCGACAACGTTTGTACTATTATCGGAGCGTCAGTAATGTCAAGCTTTGTAGAATTCGTATCAAAGTAATGATACGGGACAATTGCGATTGTGAGATTCAATTCGTAGCTGTCCCATGGATACAATACTGGATTGATGTATCCTAGTGGAAAAGTGAGCACGCGGTACAACTGATAGAAAGCGTAAGCAGCATTCCGATTTCGGATTGGAATTTGAAAATCGAAATAAGGATAGTTGTTTTCGTTCACAGTGACTTCCAAAAATGCTGGGGCCGTCTTATTGTCAATATTGGCACTTATGAACAATGAGATGCTAGCATTGAGCGTTCTTTCGTCGATAGCAAAGAGGGCTACCTGGAAGTTTAGGTTGCTATACATCGTCTCTGAGCCTGACGCCTTTGGTTGAGAGGCGGCTCGCACAGGACTTGCAGGAGCGACAATCATAACGATTGCGCTCAAGAAAAGCGCAAGTAAAATGGTAGTACTCCGTGCGATCATAGGAGTATCACAGTGCTATTGGCCGCGTAGGTCGAATATCTAGTGGCTGGTTGACTGCTTAACGCGGAAATGGAAAGCAGTTCTGGTCTATGATAGTAGCCAAGTCCTTGCTTCTGAAGTTGCAAGCGTTTCTGCAGTCTTTGCAGCGACAAACAGTCTCAACAAGCTAGCGCCCAGGAAGGTCGAGAGTTTGTGACGATTCGCCATAACATAAGGCTCGGTTCTCCATCTATCTGGCCCTGTCATACTCAATGGGAGAGAATTCCTCCACAGATGTTTTGGAAAAGATAACCATGGTCATTTGCCCAATTCGTCCTTCTGCAAACCCTAACTTGCTCGACACAGCTATCACCTTACGAACGGTATGGTGCAGCCTTTGCTACTATGGAACTTTTCGACAACAACCGGGGTTGAAAGGCTTTTACTTACAGGATACACACCCCAATTACTAGGGAGCCTTCTTGTCTAGCAAAGTCTCGGAACACGGTCTCACGTCCTATCTCAAGCAGAATCCATGGTTTATTGCCCTTCTAGCACTCGTTGTGAGTCTCGTTGGTGTAACTGTAGGGGTCGCTAGCATTTACTTCCGCATGGAAGACCGCTTGAATAACCTCGACACACGACTTAGCAACATCGAAGGGCAACTAAATGTACTCAAGGATGTCGCTCTACAGAACCGCGTTATCACAGTCACAACAACTTCGATCTATTCTGGTGTGGCACTCCCAATAGGCGGTGTGGGAGTCGAGTGGCTACTTATTCCAATGATATTCATAATAGCTCTCTGGGTGATCTTGCGGCAGTTCGTCAAATCGATTAATCAAACGGCGCGGTAGCCCATCTCACGGTTATGAATACTCAATGTACGAATTTTCGTTTATGGCTAGAATCTCGGTTTCTTCGATCTCATTGGTTTCTTTGCCAATATACGCTAAATTTCGAACCTTGAGCTTCCAACGTCTTAGATTCCCGTTTTCCCAACCGTTCTTGAATTTTCTCTCGGAGTGATTCAGATAATCATGTATCACTGATTGAAGCGTTTTCCAGTATAGCTCCGTCCCACGCGAATAGCGTTGACACATGTTGTAGTCGATGAAGGGCTGAAAGGGCGCTTCCTCAGTTCGTCCAGTGAACTTGGTTATTGGATGAATCAATTTCCCATCATTCATTTCTGTTGGTTGACCGATAAGGACGAAGTTGAACGGCTTAATCTGCTTCGAATACGGATTGTGACCATTGATGGTTTTCAAACGTCGATGCAGACTGGGAGTCGTTACCGCGTATTTGCTCACAGCATACTCTCCGGAGTATCCATCGCTCAACTCTTTTTCGGAAATATCACCTTTAGCAGCGTGTAAGATCTTGATCCAAAGTTTCTGCTCCCATTTCTCACGGGCCTCTTCGTTCTCTCGGTTTCCGTGCAACAAGTGACCGAGCCCATGTGATGACCACCCATCTTTCACTAACACCGGGTCATTGTCTCTCATCCGATACAGCACGTATCTCTTAGCGGATATACCATAGAACCATAAGTTGAGAAGATTTCCGTTTGTATCACGTTCATCATGTTCAAGTTTCAGTATTGGGTCAGCTGAATCGTATGGGTTCAAAGACTGAAAGAACGTCCGTAATGGTTTCCAGTGAAACGGTGACACAGCCATGCTGTCCGTATCGCAGAATGCGTAGTAGCCGCCATGTTGTTCAAGCCAAGCTTCAGCTATGGCCAGCATCAACCGAGCTCCTGACGTGATCATTGTCGCCAGAATAGGGTTGAAGAATTCCCCAAACTCCTCGGTCTTCTTCACTTTGGCATCAAAAGTGCTTAGGCCATACGCTCGGACTGCTGTAGGTTTGTCTTCGGTAATGACCTCGATGAAGATGCCGTAGGAAGTGGCGTTTGCGAGGATCTTCAGTTGGTTTTGAATCACGTTAAACCTTTCACGTTGAGCACGGTCTTTTGCGTCGTCGCGCTTTTCCTGAATCCTTTTGCGGTACTCGATAAGTGATTTTATGAAATTGGTTTCCGGGGCGATGGTGATCCCGCCAGGGACTTCTATAGGTTTCAAGTCACGTTGGAAACCTTGCGGTCTGAAGCTGATTGCTCGAAGTATCTTGGGTGCTCTACCCGTAAGGAGCATGGAGGCAATTACATCGGGCAGTGTGTACCAAAGCGGTATCTGGCTTGTGACGTAGTTGATACCAATGTTGTAGACATTCTTGTCTTCACCGTAATGCGCGCGTGCAGGGACAATGTTATCTTCTGGCTGGATTTTGACGATTGTGACCAGTTTCGGATACAATGAAGGGTCCGTTAGGGAGGGCAAGCGTATCTTGGATACGAGTTCCTTTGTTTCCTCAGTGGAGTCGAAATACGTGATTCTTTCAGCTGTGAGGAACTTCCACAAGTCCATTAGAATGAAAATGGTTGGGTACATGCTTTTGAAATCCATCAACCGAACTTTGACAGGCTTCTTACGTATCCGAACCTCACATCTGCCGCCAAAGTATGTGGTCATCACATAACCAAGTAGCTCAGGTGGAAATTCCGGATTCATTTCCAGGAATGGCTTGATTCCCATTCTCCGCAGGTACGCTTTCCCCAATGACGCAGGGGAGAACGCTTTCTCAGACGGAATACCCAGTTTGAATTCTCTTAATCGTTCAGCCATTTTGACGTACAAATCGTAAGTAGCAAGCGTATCGTTCACATTGTATCTGACATATGTGGAATTGAATTTCCCGTGTGTTTTCACCTTCAATTTCCTATGATGCGTATCGAACAGTTGACAGGCCTTCTCCAGTGTGAGTTTCTCATCGGTGAGCGCGAACCCTAACGCGCGCAGGTCGAGGAAATGACCTCTCACAGGTCCTGAATACTTCGTGGGGGCCAACGCGAAGAAGGATCTAACGGAGTCCAAACTGCGTATCCGAACCCTTGGATACTCCGGGTCATTGGTCAATTGAAAAGTGAAACCATTCCTCCATTTGCCGCGTCCATATGCGAATCTCACCGCCAGGCGGGAAAGATCGAATGCTAAATTGAAACCTGCGCAAAGTGCTTGCGCGTCAAGGATCCACGGATAAAATATGGTAGTGATGAATTTGTCAACTGACATGACCTCGACGTGCTTTCCTTCCACCGTTTCCGTTTCCGCGTAAGCTCTTAGTGTTTCAATATCACGTTTGCCGAGGTTTCGGGCGTGGAACAGAATGAATCTGTGTAGGTATCCTGAAACCCAGATTCCGCAGGCTCCAAAAATGAGGTTTTGGTATTCGTCCTCAGTTGTTTCAGTATCTAAAACCAAGACTGGACGATTTTCGTTGTGGGTCTCCTGCGTCGCATGTTTCCGCGTTTTGGATGGAATATACGGGCGTAGGGCTATGCCGATACGTTCAGTGTTCATTTGGCATATCTCGCGTTCAGAGCGAAGGTTTTGGATAATTCGTAGAAGTAGGGATGCTTTGTCTTGACCCACATTAGATGGAAAATGTCACTCCACCCCAGGAAGTAGCATTCCACGTGATTCCTTTGTGTGCGTATCCATTTTGGTTGGTAGATGTTGGAGAGTTCATCGTGACAGGATTCGCAAAGTGTTACGGTATCCGAGTAGTTTGCTCTTCCCGCTACGTGATGCTGTTCCAAAATGAGATCGCTACGGCCACATATCACACAGTGCGTGGAGGCGATTTGTTGTTCAGCTTCTTTGATTAGTCGTATCGGATGTGATATCGGAAGCTTCGCTGGATATGGAATGCGTTCTTCTATCTGTACTATCTTTGGTATGGCGTTTTGTATCCTATCAAGTTCTAGCAAGACGTTTCTCCTCAGCTTTCTTCGTTGCAATGTACCAGACGAGGATTCCGAGAGCTAAGAGGAATAGGAGTAGGAGGAGCCACTTTTTTCCGTCTCCGCGAGATGCCGCAGCGATTCCGACCGTCGCCGCAGCCATCGGGAGAGCCATCGCAGACTCTGCTAGGTCATTGCTTGTGTCGAAATTGGTTTGAATAGAGGTTGATTTCTTCGTTCTGTATGTTGTTCTGGGGTTGTGGAATCGCCAGTTGTGGGCGCGGTAACTGTTCTTGTTCTTGAATTCTTTTAGGCAGACTGGGCAATACATGACAAATCACCTCTTGTAGATTTCAAAAGTCTCAGGTTTCGGTTTGCGTGTTTCCAGTTCAAGAATGACCCTAGGATCCCTCTCTAGGATGTGGAAGCGGCCTGTGATATCCTTGAAGCGCTTTCGTGGGAGATTGCGCAGAGCCTCTGATTTTCCCGTATCAATTAGGGTACCTATGGCGTCCCAGTATCGGCCTATGTCTGATGCAACTTCTGAGTTAGCGACTTCAACGTGAACGAGTTTTCCTTTCTCGTAGATTTTCATGGAGCGTGGAATTCTGTCACGAACCTTAGGCACAACTTCGCCATGAACCATCTTGACTGCGTCAGTGTTCCTGAGAACTTGGGGTAGGGGGAGTCCTTCGGTTTGAAGAGCTTCTTCTAATCTTGCCTTGTTTCTTCGCGCTAAAGATTCAGCGTGCAGGAATTTTGCTTTTTGAGTTCGTTGCTTTGGACTTAGTTCTCCGTTGTTCCGGTCCCAGGGAAGCAGTCTAGGACTATGACCTCTTAGTTTTGGCATTGCGCTTGGGCTTCCTGAGAAGGTCGGGTTTCCAAGGGCCGAACTTCTGCCAATTGTGTGGGTTAGATGCTGAACGGCACTTGGGGCATCTTGCGATTCCATTTCCTCGATATTCCCAAGTGTAACCGCAGTTCTTTCTTCGATTGTGGCAGGTTACTCGAACCATTGCTTTTCATCTGCGATTATTCACGTGGATTACGATTATAAGTTGTGTCGGTAAAGTACGTTTATTACCACGTGGTTGTATGAATATTACATTAGTGGTTCTGTTTGGCGGAAGCAATGAAACGGGCCATTCTGACTCAACTAGGGAAGGGGCCAAGGAGTGATGAGGAGCTTCGTAGAGATTTGCTGGGCGAAAGACCGAAAAAAGGGGCGGGAGCGATTCGGAAGTACGATACCAAATATGTGGCTTTCAAGAGAGCTATACAGGACCTAGTTTCTACACGCAAAGTCGCGGACGCAATGTACACTCTACAAAAAGGAATTGAAGTCGCAGACACCAGTTTCCTTACGACGTTGCTGAAGCGCTACTCCAAAGTTGACGACGCCCGCCTCGACTATGTAATGGCTGAGATCGAATCTGAATCTCAGAAAGTTGGAGCAGTGTGGACCAATGGGTTACTCGACTTCTTAACAAACAAGCTCGATAATAAGAATTCCCAGGTTCGTGAGCATGCAGTCAATTCTCTTCGGGCCCTAGCAGGTGGACTGAGAGACACCCATAACAAGAATGAACAAAGGGCTCTTGAGCAAATAAGTGAAAAGGCGCTTCCTCAGATCTCACGTCTGGCCGCAAGTGATTCTTCGGTGCAAGTCCGCGCGTGGGCCATCAATCTTCTCTCGGAACTGGGGGCTCCTGAATCGATTAGTGTATTGATTAGCATAATCAAATCAGAACCCGAACTGAAGTTCAAAGAGATTCATCGATATCTCAAGGAGGCTCTCTGTCTCAAGTACGATGAAAACGGCTATAGGAGAAATCGACTCATTCGCGACTACAAGCCACGAATTCACGAAGGTCTGCTGGAAGTAGCGCAGCACCAGAACCCCGAGATCAGCAAGCGGGGCGAGAACATGCTATGGCATTTCAGAACCGGCGGGACCTCACCGCCACCTGGCGGTGACCCGTACTAGGAGCCTTTTGGATGAACCCACTGTATCTTTCAGGATTTGGTGTTTCGCTCAAAGTCGATGGTGCTAGGCTCATCGTCAAGGACGGTTTCTTGGAACCTGACTCAACTCAGCAAGTGCACGAGTTTCACCCTCGCCGGATGCCTTTCGATTCGGTTGTGATTGATAGTCAAACTGGCTCGATTTCACTTGCAGCAATCAAATGGTTGATGCGTCACGGTGTGCCTCTCTTCATCTTGGACTACAATGGAACACTGCTCTCGTCAACTCTGCCAAAGGACCCAGTAAATGGCCCACTCAAAATAGCACAAATCGAAGCCTACAAGGACCCAGCCAAACGATTCTACATCGCCAAGAAACTTGTTGAAGCGAAAGCCGAGAGAACCCTTGATGTCCTGAGATGGCTTGCCGAAAGATATGGAAAGCTCGACGACGAGGTCAACCTGGACGCAGAATTGGGGCGACTCCATGATTGCGCAAATCTACCGCGCTTGCTATCGATTGAGGGAAGAATCGCCGATTCCTATTGGCGCTATTTGCAGAAAGTCCTACCAGACAAGCTCGGTTTCACATCACGTACGCATGAGTCGCATCAAATGAACGCCTCCGACCCCGTCAACGTATTGCTCAATTACGGCTATGCGATCTTAGAATCTGAATGTCGAAAGGTAGTGAACAGCGTAGGCTTAGAACCTACCGTTGGCTTCCTACACGAAGCCAGACAAACAACGTATCCGTTAGTATATGATTTGATGGAACCCTACAGATGGCTAGTTGACACCACAATTGTAGAATGCCTAGAGTACGAACGTTTCGGCAAGAGAGATTTCTACAGACTCGACAATTACGTACTCAGACTCAAACCTGAAGCGGTAAAGAAACTGCTCACCGCATTGCGAATCAGATTCAATTCACCCGTCAAATACAAGGGCAAGTTCTACAGCTTGGATACGACCATTCGATCTAAAGCTCAAGATTTCGCGAGCTATCTTCTGAGTAAAAGATCCGACCTGAGTTTGGAGGAACCGGCTCCAGATCTTTCAAGGTCAGATTCTGAAGCTGTAAGAGATCGAATAATCTCTATGACGGTAGCTGAAGCTCGAAGGCAAGGAGTTGGCAAGAGTACGCTCTGGTATCTGCAGGCGAGAACTCGAAGCGGGAAGCCTCTCAGGACCTACACTAAGGTCAGAACGAAACTGTTTTCGTGAAGGGAGTTTGATTCTCGTAGCACCTGACGTCGAAGTTCGATGCAAGTTAGAAGTTCGAAGATTCGATAGCAACCGGGATGGGACTGGACTGAGAATCTTACAGATGATAGAGGGGAAAGTAACACGCCGACTATAATTCGAAGCTACGCGGGGCGTGGGAAATTCACTTTTGATTTCGGTTTCCAGATTGTCGCGGATTTCACTGTGTCCGTCCGAAGCGATGCATGGATTGACGTCATCTTTGATTTTCCGGTAAATTCTCAGACTGTGGAAATAATGAACCGGAATGCAACTGGACTGCCTCTAGAGGCGATGCTGGTGGGGCTTCTTTCTGGCGGAGGTTTGTTGGTTGCCCCAAGGATAATAGTAAACGTCACAGAGCTCGTCGTTGGGGTCGGCCGACCTGGAGTTCTGAAACTGACTGCACTCGCTGCTGAAAACGTTTCCATACACTACACGGGATCAATTGGCTCCAACTTTGAAGTTCGGCATGGGCTGACGAATTTCATATTTGAAGGCTGTCAAGTCTCGCCGACAGCAACAGGGTTGCCAAGGGTTGGCATGTTCAGTGCTGTCATTGACGGGTACACCGTCATCTACAAGCAAGTTCCGTCGTATCGCCCTGTCACTCAAAGTTTGGGAAAAGACGTTGTCGTGACTGCAGAAGCTATGGCCAATGGGAATATCTCCGATTGGAAAAAACTCAATGGCATTGTCGAAGATTCATTGATGCTGCTGTCCCTAGCGGACGGTACCTATATCGGCTCTATCTATGAGGACGTGTATCAGAATGGTCATCTGGTTATGACTCTTCTGAAAGCTGTCAAAACTATGTTGTATCATAAAGCGGACTATTGCATCGATATCAAGAACCTGCAGGCGTGTGATCTAAAGACTTTCCTTGAGACAAGTTTCCCGAAATACCGTGAGCTGAAGGTCGATTTCGGGCTGGACATTGTCATCGAATACTATCTTCAAGCCAAAGCTGCGGAAATCATTGAAGTCATGTACCTCGCAGCTGTGGTTGGATTGGAGCGCTTGGCGAGTTTCATTCAACCATATCTTTCCAAGCGAGGGAAATGGAAGAAGTGGGACTCACTGCTCGCTAGAATACTGAGAAGGTCAACGGACATAACCCTACGTCGAAAGGTCAAGGCACTTTTGAGTCACTTTGGAGTTCCTTACTCTAGCAAGGACTTGAAGTTCATAGTCATGCGAAATAGCATCGTTCATACTGGTCAATTTCCTTCCAAGACAAATGGCTCCGATGCCTTCGATGCATTGATAGGTTTCTTTGATAGAATCTTGCTTAGAATACTTGGGTACCAAGGCAAATACTATATCAACAGACTGAACTCATTTCAGAGGGAAATCGTGCCATGATTTTGTTCAATTCGTGATACATAGTTGTCTAAATCATGCAGAGCACACATCAGCAAAGATGGAGTAGGCCAAATGAAGAGAAGGCACTAATTGCCGATTCCTTGATCGTAACCAACGTGAAGAATGTTCATCGACAAAGGTCATCACCGAGCGTCTTTTCTACTCAGCTTGATAGAAGCTTAGCTTGATGCTTCTGAGAAGCTTGACGAAAGACTACATCTCGCTTCAAGTTACCTTAACCGAGCAGAAACCAGACGGATACCTTGTCCGAGCGAAATCTGAGATAGGCGAAGCTGAGGCCATTACCAAGCTGCCCTTTGGAGAGAAGGAACTGGAGAAGAAACTTGAACGCTTAGCCCTTGCTGCTCGCGGCGAGGAGTCTCTGTCAGATGGAGAATTGATGAGCTTCGGTCTGAAGCTGTATCAGATGGTCTTCGCTGGGTCTGTCGCCGACGTGCTCAAGAAAACGATGACAGCAACGAAGCACGCAGACGGTTTGAGAATAGATCTCGACATTCAATCGCCAAAGCTCACCCGAATTCCATGGGAACTCATGCATGACGGAACTGACTTTCTAGCTTTATCGTCAAGGACACCGATTGTGCGATGGATTCCCAGTCCTGAATCAGGGACGATGCAGTCACCGCAACCCATCGAGCTTCCTGTACGAATACTATTTGCCGGGGCGAAACCATGGGGTCAAGTGCCGTTGGATCTGGGGCGTCAAATACGACGCGTGTGCAAAGCGCTTCACGCCGCGATGCAAGAAGGTTCCGCGTCATTTCATCCTGCTCTTGGCGACGAAGTACAGCCTAACAACTTCCTTTTCAGCCTAAGAACTGGAGGATACCACATTCTCCACATTAGCACGCACGGAGCCTTCTCCGAACAGCTCCAAAAGGGATTCCTACTCCTCGAAGACGGCTTGGGGAAAGCGTTTCCA
>Ga0187878_1004315_pt1 | contig 11123 bp, 11 predicted proteins | sample June2016WEW_17_1_FD_132979 | JGI IMG/M metagenome (GOLD analysis project Ga0187878, IMG submission 132979) | Peatland microbial communities from SPRUCE experiment site at the Marcell Experimental Forest, Minnesota, USA - June2016WEW_17_150 | ecosystem: Environmental > Terrestrial > Soil >...
AAAAGCATGAAAATGAGGCCGATCAAGCTGCCGACTGAAACGGGTCTGCCCGGTCTTATCGATATATTGCTAGTCATGGACTCTCCTTTGCGTCTGATCCTTCCAGTTCTATCACAGGCCGGATTCCATCACACAAACCTGGGTACAGGATGATATGAGATCATTTGCGCAGCACGGCATTTGTCAAAAAACCGAAAGACAGGGCACATGCCGTCAAACAGGCCCCGGCCGCAGCCAGTTGCCCGGTGAAAAGCCCAACGATTCCGGCTACAAAACTGATCAAACCGGTAGCGCTGCCCCCGACAATGGCGAGTCCAATGAGTAAATCAATTCTTTTGCTGTCATCCTTCATTTTTGCCTCCTTTCCGTATTCAAGAGCGCTCGCCTCTGCCGGAAGGTTTCGTTACCGCATACGAGGCAACGGAGCGGTTTGTCGCCCACCAGGTATTCAATCGGCTCATTTTTCCGGAAAAATCCCATAACTGATTCTCCTCAAAAATATTCAATCTTGATATGTATGCTGGATAAGCTGGCGACAAAATCACATATTGATAAATGCACAATTCATGCAAACAAGAAATACCAGATTAAGTTTCGCTCTGAAAAGGTAAATAATCCGAGGAAATTATTTAGTGATCCTCTCCTCATAAACCGGAGTTGCTTTCATGGAAGACTTCAACTGCTCGTCAAGCAGTTCCGACATTTCCACTAGCCTGATGAACTCGGCACGATAACCTCCGACATCCGTGCCCTTTGCCTTGCGGGCCATTTCCAGAATCCGGGTGAAGTTTGCGCTTCCTTTATGTTCCGAATTGCGCAGCAGCATGCCCCATTCTGCTACGGCAGCTGCAAAACTGATATTGTTGCCGGCGTTGTTGAGAGTATTTGCATCGGCGGGTATTTTCCGCACCAGCTCGCTGCTTGTGTCCTCTTGCGGTTTCTTGTAACGGAAGCGGATGGTGGCCAGTTCGGTGCTGGTGCGGGCGCTGTCTTTTACCTGGGTGGTCTGGTAGGTCAATTCCCGTGTGTCCGGGGACACTGAGTCAGCGGGTACGATTTCATACAGAGCAGTTACCGTGTGTCCGGAACCGAGCTCGCCGGCGTCCTTCCTGTCATCGGTAAAATCTTCTGCCCGCAGCATCCTTTTCTCATAGCCGATCAACCGGTAGGATTTGACCTTCGCCGGATTGAATTCGACCTGCAGTTTGACGTCCTTGGCAATGGTCATTAACGTGCCGCCGAATTGGGAAAGCAGGACCTTTTTCGCCTCCAGCAGAGTGTCGATATAGGCGTAATTGCCGTTTCCCCTGTCCGCAAGCTTCTGCATCTTCGAGTCCTTGTAATTTCCCATGCCGTAACCGAGCACGCTGAGGAAAACGCCGTCCTTGCGCTTTTCCTCGATCAGCCGCTCCATATCGGCATCGCTTGAGGCGCCCACATTGAAGTCGCCATCGGTCGCTAATATGACTCGATTGTTGCCATGCTTGATGTAGTTTTCCCTGGCTACCTGGTAGGCCAGCTGAATCCCCTGTCCACCGGCGGTGCTTCCCCCGGCCTGGAGGCTGTCGAGCGCCGACAGTATCTTGTACTTTTCCGCACCGCTCGTGGAGGGCAGCACCAGCCCGGCCTGGCCGGCATAGACGACGATTGCCACCCTGTCCTGCGGCCGCAGTTGACCGACAAGCAGTTTGAAGGACTTGACCAGCAGAGGCAGCTTGTTTTCCTGGTCCATGGAGCCGGAGACGTCGATCAGGAAAACCAGGTTGGCGGGCGGCAGCTTGTCCACGGGAATTTTCAGCCCTTGAAGTCCGACGAGGAGCAGCCTGTTGCCGGATTTCCAGGGAGCGTCGGTCAACTCGGTGGTGAAGGAGAAGGGCGCCCCATCAATGGGTTGGGGATAGTCGTAAGTGAAATAGTTGATCAACTCCTCGATCCGCACCGCATCCGGCGGAGGAAGATTACCGCTGTTGATGAAGCGGCGTACATTGGTGTAGGAGGCGGTGTCGACATCGATGGAGAAGGTTGAAAGGGGGTTTTTCAGCACATCCAGAAACGGGTTTTCGTTGACCCGGTCATAGCCTTCGGTATTGAAGTCGGCCGGGGAGGAGGGCTGGCGAGGCGGCATGGGCGCCGCAGCCGGCATTGACCCCACGAAAGCCATTTTGCTTTCGAACATCGGGGGAGGCTCGGGAATTTGCGTTATTGGGGTGAACGGTGCTTTTTCAGCTTTCGCAAGCTCTTTCATGGCGCAGCCGGTAACAAGAACAGCCGCCATCAGCAGACAAACCACTATCCACCGGAAATTGAAGCGTTGCATGGCCTTTTGCTTGAGAACAATTTGCAGCATGCGCATAATCATAAAATTTTCCTCCTTAAGTGAATGTTTTGTCTGTTAGACAGCCGGAAAGGGGAAAAGGTTCCCAAAAAATTTAAAAGATCGGGATCCATTATTTGTAAAAAAATATCAGAAAAAGAGTTGCATGATTTTGCCAGGCTTGAGGTTGAGCTCTTCATACACTTGTTGTTTGCGCAAATCAGGCATGGCAATAAACGTTTACTGTTTTCCATTGGGAAAGTCAATTGCCATTACAGTGCCTACTGCTCCCAGAGAAGAGTTCCGGTGTATGCATCCAATAGGCCAACAAAAAAGCCACGAGATCAGTATCTTGTGGCTTTTTTGTCACTTTTTAGACTTGTACGTCCTTCCTTAAATCGAACCATTCTCAACGCAGCTCTGCTGCTTCTGCTCTTCTGTTCTTCTGCTCTTCTGCTCTTCTGCTAAATCCGCCTGCCAAATTCTTATCTTCCCGCTTGTCCTTTCATCAGCCCGGCAGCAATTATCAGTGCGGCGCCAAGAATCAAGATTGCCCAACCCCACTGAAACTGGACGGATTGGAAAGCTGCATCCGCCAGACCCTTGAAAAAATTGTTAAACAGTTCGCTGTTGAACCTTTCTTTAGCTTCGCTCATTTTTGAGGAAAAATTGTAATATGTTATCGCCGTCGTAACCGCTGATCCGATCCCCGGAAGAAGCAGCCACCGGTATTTACCGGCGAGGCAAAGCAATCCCGCCATGGCTGCGGCGATAATTACAATTACGCCATCGGCCTTTCCATTCTGAAAATAATTCATACTTCCCATAATCGGCATGCTGATTATGGGACAGAAAACGCCCACGAACAAAATCACCGCACCAGACAAACCGATTATCTTTCGCAAATCAGGAACTGTTGGGCTGCCAACAAGCTTCCCTGGCGAGAGATCATCTTTGCCTGACAAATCAGACTTGCAATGCTTGCAGATTATTGCTTCTTCCCGTATTTCTTCAGCACAAAACGGACATTTTCTCATTATTACTCCCTTGCATAGCGAAAACTTCCGGCATCAAAATCAAAACCGGGATACTCTCGGACTTGATAATAAAGATACCCGGTAATCACAATGGCTGGCAAGTGAAAAACTTTGGGAATTTAGTTCTGAGCAGCGAAAAAAGGCGGCTTTCGAGCCGCCTGGCAGGTATTAGCGTGAGATCAATTGTCAATTAAAGAAATATCTCACGCCGAAGGTCATTGAAAGACTTGTGGGGTCGTAATTGCCAACTTTACTCCCTCTTAAGTTGATATCCGCATCGGGAGCAAGAACCCCCTTTAATTCAGTGGTCAAGGCCAGTTGTTTTAAGATAAAATAGTCCACTCCTCCACATGCGTGGACAGCTGCGACGGTATCAACATCCGCTTTGTCCCCATCAGCAAAAGTAAAATCATTGACGAGTATGTCCAGTCCAGCGCCTACGTAGGGGACAAGTTTTTTCACCGGGTTGTTAACGAACCGATATTGCGCTCCCAGCGAAATGTTGGTACTGGCAAAATCACCCTCTTTCGAGCCGCTACGATCGGCTCCGAATTCGGTATGGGTGATGCCAAGTTCTACGGCAATATTTTTATTAATTCCATAGATAAAACCGCCACCACCAACAAAGCCGACATCGGTATTGAGGTTGCTTGGGGTTGCGAATGCCTCGCTGTCGGCTGGAACCAGGAATCCGATTCGTCCGGTCACGCCAATTCTACCCTGAATGCTGTCTGCCATCGCAACGCCTGCTGTCAAGACAAGAGAAACAACCATACAATAAAAAAATAATAGATTTTTTCATTTTTTCCTCCTTCACTATGATTTGAGAAGTATTCTTGCACACTGCAATGTTGATCGCCTCCAATGCAAGGCTGAGCCCCAAGATTTACCCGCCCTGGAATTAATCATCATCATTTTCCGGATGCCTGTCCTCGTAGTGACGAACGACTTGACAGGACTATTTGACATGATAACCTCCTTTGCAGTTGATTGATTCAGTTGCCGCCAACTTTTCGGGCGCAAAAAAGCCGGGGCTGAATATCCTGTGGATAGTTCGGCGACCCGGCTGTCTCTTGGAGACCCTGTAGGCTTTCCGTCCCACTCTTGCGAGTGGTTTAGTATTATCGTCTATCTGGCTTTAATTGTTGCTCTTGTGGGACAAGTTACAGATTTCGTGCCAGTTCTTCAGAGATTCTCAAGTGCTTACTATACAACAAAAAACCATTTTGTTGACATTTGTATACAATTTCTTGATGACTGAAATCAGCCAGCTTTTACCCCATCTCGGTTAATGAGGTAATCATTTGACAGTGTCGGTTGTGAATAACCAGATAAAAGAAGGTGATTTTTACGGGTTATAGATTCTAAAGAATTTTATGGTGCCGGTTCAAATCTTTTTGGTTGCATAACGTTATATTATGTTTTATATATCGAGGTGTTTCTTCGATTTCCCGTCAGAAAATCCACGCTTTTGCGAATGGAAACCAACCGGTTTAAGCTTCTGACTACAGTAAATATTTTTAGTATTAATATCTTATGGGTGCTTTTGTCGGCAACAGGAAAAATATTGTTTCTGGAGAAAAGAATGGTTGAATATGAAATCGGAGCGAAGCTGAAAAAATTACGCCTGGCAAAAAAGATGACCCTGCAGGCCTTGGCAAATGAGATCGGTTTTTCACCGGCCCTTATTTCCCAGATAGAAAATAATAACGTTTCCCCTCCCATTGCTACTCTTTCAAAGTTGGCAAAGTTCTTTGAAATCAAGATGAGTTCTTTATTCACTGAGGGCAATGAAGAGCCGCGATTTGAAATAATCAGGAAAGATAACAGAAAAGTTGTTTCCAGGGTTATCTCGCGGGAAGGGACAAATCATGGTTACTCTTACGAGTCCTTTTCCTTCAAAAAGCAGGATAAGAAAATGGAGCCGTTCCTCATTACGCTGCATGAAAACATGCGGGATGCCAATACTTACAACCATGAAGGCGAGTCATTTCTATTCGTTTTAGAGGGAAATTTCGATCTTCTGCTGGATGACAGGCAAATAATGCTGGATGAGGGTGACAGCGTATATTTTGACACTTCCATGGAACACCGGTTCCGTTCCATGGATGGTTCCCAGGTAAAGGTTCTGGAAGTCTGCCGCCGGGGTTAAAATGCCGATATACCGTATCGGTAAGCATAATACACCGCGATGTAATTGGTTTTTTTAATGTATTGGGACAAGGAGAAAAAAATGACCGGTGAAAACTCGTTTCTGGAAGATGTCGGGATGGAAAACGTACCGTTCCCAATGAGAGTGCTGTCAAAAGCAGATCCTGACGGACAACCGACAATCGCAAAGGTCTCCATCAGTGCGCGTATCATGCAGGAGTTCGAGGCGCAGTGGATACACAAGTTTATGCAAATTCTGCATATGCAGCGGGAGAGGATCGGGGCGAAAGAATTGAGGGCTAATGTTCTTGAATATCTGGATCAGTTACATGCTAAAGCAGTGCGGGTCGACCTGGAATACCCGTTTTTCATGGAAAAGACAACACCGGTATCTAAAGAAAATCGCCTGGAAAGATATTTGTGCACCTGTTCGGCAAAGGCCTCAGAAGTGAGTGGTGTGACGATTAACTTCAAGATGCAAATTCCTGTAATTACAACATATCCGGATTCGGCTCCGGATAAGCCGGGAGGACTCTTCGGGCAACTGAGTGTCGTTACCGTTGAAATAGCATCGGAGGAAAATATTTATCCGGAAGATCTGGTCGAGCTGGTTGACAGTCATGCAATTATCCCGGTGCATTCATTTTTAACCGAGGAAGATCAGGAACATATCATTCAGAAAGTGCATTCTGTTGAGAAAACCAGCGTTGAGCTGGTTGATGAGATAAGGAAAGACCTGGCCTCTAATCCCGATATAAACTGGTATTCGGTGAACTGTGCAAATTACGGAATGCTGCATTCTTACTCCACGATTATCGGCATCGAAAAAAGTTCCTGGATTCCATTCAGCTGAGGCGAGGGTGCATTTCTCAACACAAATCTGATAAGTTTCGCGCATTATAATAAGGAGAGGTTGGCTGATTTATGCCAGCCTCTTTTTTATGAGCCGATGAACGAAATTCCCTTTTGCCGCGATTGATGCTACCCTTATAGCCATGCTTGCGGAATTATGGCAGAGAGCTGCCAAGTGATGTCAGGCTTCAAGGACTTTGGGCTTCCATGGGAATCAGCAGGACAGACAACCGTATGGAACGCTTGAACGGCTCGGTGGAGAGGGTTACCTTTCACAGCGAGGAGACGGGCTTTTGCGTGTTGCGGGTCAAAGTCAAGGGTCAGAGGGATCTGGTTACCGTGCTAGGCTCCGCTGCTTCCGTGGCCCCGGGTGAATTCGTCGAATGCGCGGGGTTGTGGCATAATGACAGGGTCCACGGCCTCCAGTTCAAGGCAAACCAGCTCAAGATTGTCCCTCCGAGCACTCTTGAGGGGATAGAGAAGTACCTGGGCTCAGGCATGGTCAAGGGGATTGGACCCCACTTCGCCAAAGTACTGGTCAAAGCCTTCAGGGAAGAGGTGCTATCGGTTATTGAAAACAAACCGGAGCGGCTCATAGGTCTTCCCGGTATCGGCCGGAAGCGGCTGGAGATGATTACCGGCGCCTGGGCAGAGCAGAAGGCTATTCGCGAGATAATGGTCTTTCTCCAGTCCCATGGGATCGGTAGTGCACGGGCGGTGCGGATCTACAAAACCTATGGCGACGAAGCCATCGCCAGGGTTACGGAAAATCCTTACCGGCTGGCCCTGGATATTCACGGTGTAGGTTTCAAGACAGCGGACGACCTGGCCATGAAACTGGGAATAGCCCCCGCCTCCATGATTCGCGCCCAGGCCGGTGTTCGCCACATTCTGCAGGAGATTTCCAATGACGGCCATTGCGCTGCGCCTCGGGATACGCTCGTGGAATCAGCTTCCAGGCTGCTCGGGATACCTGAACCTGTAATCGAAGCCGCGATTCGGGAGGAGATTGAGCAGGAAAACCTGGTTCGGGACCAGATCGAAGGAGAGGAGTGTCTGTACCTCACCCCGCTGTACCGGGCTGAAACGGGCGCCGCCGCGAGTCTTGCCCGACTCATGCAGGGCAAGACTCCATGGGGTTCCCTTGATTCGGACAGAGCGATTCCCTGGGTGGAAGGCAAGACCGGTCTTACCCTCTCCGACTCCCAGCGGCGGGCGATAGGGCTTGCCCTGTCAAGCAAGATAGTCGTGATTACCGGCGGTCCGGGGGTGGGCAAGACGACGCTGGTCAACAGCATCCTGACTATCATCAGGGCCAAACAGTCACGGGTAATGCTCTGCGCTCCCACCGGCAGGGCAGCGAAAAGGCTTTCGGAATCTACCGGTCTTGAAGCGAAGACCATCCACCGCCTGCTGGAATTCGACCCGTCTGTCTTCGGCTTCAAGAGGGGCAGGGATAACCCTCTGGAAACCAGCCTGATCGTGGTTGATGAATTTTCGATGGTGGATATAGTGCTGTTGAACAGGCTTCTGGCTGCCATACCTGACCATGCGGCGCTCATGATAATTGGAGATGTAGACCAACTTCCCTCCGTCGGGCCGGGTGCCACCCTGGCCGACATCATCGATTCGGGAGTTGTCCCCACTGTCAGGCTCACCGAAATTTTCCGTCAGGCAGCTACCTCCCGGATCATCGTCAACGCCCACCTGATCAATCAGGGACAGATGCCGCTTAAGGCTGAAGGAACAGAACTTACGGACTTCTACTTCATTCCGGCCGAGACGCCGGAGGAAATCCACGATAAACTGGTGCAGGTCGTCACGGAACGGATCCCCAGACGCTTTAATCTTCACCCCGTTCGGGACATCCAGGTTCTGACCCCCATGAACCGGGGCGGGCTGGGCTCAAGATCGCTGAACGTGGCACTGCAGCAGTGCCTGAACGCGAACGGGGAGCCGAGAATTACTCGCTTCGGTACAACCTTTGCCCCCGGCGATAAGGTTATCCAGACTGAGAACAATTATACCAAGGAAGTTTTTAACGGTGACATCGGCCTGATTGCCGGAATCGACCAGGAGAATGGCATCGTCAGGGTTGACTATGACGCCAGAATCGTCGAGTACGATTTCGGGGAACTGGACGAACTCTCCCTGGCCTATGCAACGTCCATCCACAAGAGCCAGGGTTCGGAATACCCGGCGGTGGTGATCCCTCTTGCCATGCAACACTACATGCTTCTGGAAAGAAACCTTCTTTATACCGCAGTCACCAGGGGAAAGAAGCTGGTCATCATCATCGGCCAGTCGAAGGCCCTGGCGATGGCGGTGAAGAACCGGAAGTCCAATAAAAGGCTCACCAAGTTTTCCTGCCGGATCGCAGCCATGTGCAGTGAAACGGGAAGCTGATTTTTCATGGGCCTTTACGGAATTTGCCTGCCGTGCTAGACTGTTACAGATTTTATATGGTTTATGAAGGAGGATATTTACATGCGAATAATTCTGGTAGCGGTGCTGCTGGCACTTTTCGTGGTGACGTCCGGTCGGGCCGAGAATTCTTTCAAGGAAGGTGGTAAAGAGGTCGGTCAAGGATTTAAAAAGATAGGCAAGGAAACCGGGCAGAGTTTCAAGGAAGGTGGCAAAGAGGTTGGTCAGGGTTTCAAAAAAATGGGAACCGAAACCGGTCATGCTGCAAAGAAGACCGGACAGTCCGTTGGCGATTGGTTCCGGGAGACCGGTACAAAGACCGGTGAGGCGTTCCGGCAGATGGGAAGGGATATCAGGGGTTTTTTTACAGGGCGGTAGGCAGGATGCCATGGCGGTTATAAACCGGGGACCGCGAAAACTATGCCGCAAATAGACTTTCTACAAAGCCGAAAAAATTGAAAAAAAGGAAAAATCATGGGCAAACTGTTGTATGTGACAAATATATCTTTTGAGGCCACTGAAGATGATATCAGGACGATGTTCTCCGTGGCTGGAACGGTTCGCTCGATCAAGCTGTTGACCGATCCCCAGTCCGGCAAATTCAGAGGGTGCGGTTTTGTGGAAATGTCATCTGACGCTGAAGCAAAAGAAGCAGTTGACTCCCTGGACGAGGTTCTTATGATAGACCGTCTGCTTACGGTGGTCATCGCGCGGCCTTCAAAACCGAAGGAGAGCCCGGCAGGCGGGGGGCAGAAGGCAAGGAAAAGGGCTTTTGGTTCTGCTTCAGGTGAAAGGTCAAATGCGAAGGAGCGGCCTTCAGGTGGCGCCGGAAGAGAAGTTAAGAGTGGTTCCGGATTTGGGGCCAGCGGGGGAGTGAAACCGAAAGGACGACCCTCCAGTTCTGCCCAAAGGGCAGTCAAGGCAGGTTCCAGCTTCGGAGCAAGTGCGGGGGCTAAACCAAGGGGGCGTTCATCCGCATCCGGCGCTGCCACGGGGAAGACCGGACGGAGCAGCCGTCCCGGCAAGGGAAGGAAATGACAAATACTTGGTTTCCATCCGGAAACTACTTAAGAAACAAGGACGGCATTGTCAGCAGTGGAAAAGCCTTAATCTTGGAATTCAGTAATTAATTCCTGAACAAAATAATCTACTTGCCTAAAAAGCCCGCCAATTCGGCGGGCTTTTTAGGTTTATCCTGGATTCGGCAGTTGAAGGCATCCTCCAGTCACTCCGGATGAAAACCAGGTAACAATTCTAAAGCTTAAGGTCTTCCTTGTTGATCCTCTCGATGATTGCGCTGGTAACATCAACCCCTTCAATGCCGCTTCCAAGGTAAAGGAGGTCCTTCTTGGCTGCAATGGCGATAAGGCCACTTTCCTTGCCATATGCTGAAGTGGCCCTTTCCACTGCCTGGTAAAGTTTGAGGGTGAGTTGCTCTTCCAGGCCGCGCATTTCTTTCTCCGCATTCTGAACATATTTCTGAAAGCCTTCAATCTTCTTCTGGAATTCCTTGGCCTTGGCTTCCCGCTGCTCGGGAGAGAGCTGAGCAATCTTGGCTTCTATCGCTTTCTTCTGTTTTTCGAGCTGCTTTTGCTTTGAGACAATCGTCGCCTGGAACTTCCCGGATTTTTCCTTGAGTCTGGCGCTTATTGCCTTGCCGGGTATCGAGTCGCTGCCGAAGCGTGTCATGTCCACGTATCCGAAGCGTAAAGCGGGTTTGACCGGTGGCGCTGGCTGAACGGCAGGTGTGGCAGGTGTGGCTTGAGCTGCCGTGGTTGGCGGTTTTTCAGTGGCAGTTGTTTTCGGAGTCGGGGTGGAAACGGTTGATGCCGTGGATGCTGCAGCCGGCGCTGTTGATGGAGCCGGCTCGCCTGCAAGGGCGATACCGGGAAGGGTAAGGGTGAAAGCGATAAACAGTTTGATGGCGCCGGAGCGTAGAATAGTCTGCATGAAAACCTCGTGGGGCGGGCTGACCGCCGCTGGTTAGGGTTACGGTTGGCTAATGATAGCGCTTTTCCGGTCGAGAGGCAACCAAAAGAACAAAAAAAGCCGTATTCGAAGGTGCGGCCTTTTGCGCTGCCGGTAAGGGCTTGATTAGTTTCACCAAGTCGGTTGACCTTTTCCTGTTTGCGAGGTATATAAATGGACATACATTTATTATTTTTAAGGATAGTTGGCCATGGTTCGGAAACCCGGTTAACAGAATGTCTTTCTGAAAAGCCGCACTTGTCGGATGATGCCGATTTCGTGGCTTTTCGAGTTTTCAATGGGGAGGATGAATATGGGACAGGTAACACTGCAGGATATCCGTTTGCATGACTATACCCTGGAATCCCTGCCGCTTG
>Ga0187878_1004318_pt1 | contig 11118 bp, 8 predicted proteins | sample June2016WEW_17_1_FD_132979 | JGI IMG/M metagenome (GOLD analysis project Ga0187878, IMG submission 132979) | Peatland microbial communities from SPRUCE experiment site at the Marcell Experimental Forest, Minnesota, USA - June2016WEW_17_150 | ecosystem: Environmental > Terrestrial > Soil >...
GGACTTAGTGGACTTAGTGGACTTAGTGGACTTAGTGGACTTAGTGGACTTAGTGGACGTGGTGGATGGCATGGACTCAATGGACAGTCCATCAAGTCCATCAAGTCCATCAAGTCCATCAAGTCCATCAAGTCCACTTTCCTTCTTCTGAACCTCCACCACCCACTGCGCCACCGCATCGGCGGTGGTGCAGTGCCGGGCGATCAGCTCTTTGCGACGCGGATCTTCTCGATCCCAGAGCGGCAGACCACGATGCCGGAGAAAGTCTTCATAATCCAGGCGCAGCTCTTCCAGGCTGGCGCGAGCCACATTGGTCAGTTTCAGCTCGGTCTTTTTCGAGGTGCCGGAAGCCTGGCTTCCTTCGGCGATATTCTGTACGCCGCTACGCGCCGCCTGCACCATCTGATCATTGGTGCGGCTGCGCCGCTCGATGTAGCGGTCGCAAAAGCGCACCGTGACATCATAGACAAGCTGGGCAAGTTGAAAGCTCTTCAAGTTGCGATAGCCGCCATGCTTCGGGATCAGCCTTTCCTTGTCATTCATGAAAAACCCTCCTCTCCCAACCCCGTCCATTACGTCCACAAAGTCCAAAGGGGTCGACACGTCCAAGTGAGCTAAGGGAGCGGCCCTTGACAAAGAACAAATACAGAAGATGGGTTAACTTGCGTGTAAATAAAAGGAAATGCCCCGTGTCAAGGGCTGTCCAGGGCTGGCCCCTTATGTTCCCCCGGGACCCCAGGCGCTGGAACTCGCATGATGGTGAAACTGATATTAAATAAGGAGAGAAAGATGGGCTGTCATATTAATCAATTTGGCGAGGCTTTTTCCTTTTTGCTTATATAGTGCTTACGCGTCTTTTTTTTCCCGCTCCCGTAGAGGGAGGTGATGTCGGACATGGATACCTTCCATACCTCGTTATCCTGCTGCATCTTGAACTGTCTTGTGATGAACTCCGTCGAACCGTCTTTTGCTTCAATACCGACCTTTGCATGAAGAGTCGCCTTCCGCTCATCTTGAGAGGTTACCCTGGCTTCCTGGAGCTTTTCCCAACAGCATGCAGGTTTACGGTCAGACGAGGAAAGCCTGGCGATGAAGGATTCTTTGGACTGTTTTCCCGATTGTATTGTCCGGTCATACAATTCGCTTAATTTACCGTCCCGCCAAAGATCGAGAATTTCCTCGAAACCGCGGGCGGGTTCGGTCTGAGTCTCCTGTCGCTGTGGATGACGGGTCTTTGCCCACACCGGGACGACAATACCCGATATCAGAACCAGAATCAGTAAAATCACCCTTCTTTTCATCTTCCCTCCGTACAGCATCCTGTGGCGCCGGGAACGACGGGGAAATCCGTTCCGACTCGGCAACAATCTCCGCTCAGGCCACACCTGGAAAAGTTGAAAAACGCCGGCAGCGCAGTGATGAATGAAAGGAGCGGTATGCCCGGATACGCCAGCCGTTACATAAGCCATTACTTTATGAAACAAGTCTAATAATATCCAAAGAGAAAAAGAAGTGCAAGTATTTTAATGATAGAGGGACGGGTTTAACACCCGCCCCTCTAAAACTACCTTACAGCGTCCTGTCCGCCGCCTCGGCAAACAGCCTCAGCTTTTTCATCAACAGGGCAAATTTCGCCGGTTTTAACGATTGTGGCCCATCGGAAGAGGCCCGCTCGGGATCGGGATGAACCTCGATCATCAGTCCGTCCGCCCCGGCAGCCACAGCGGCAAAAGACATTGCCGCCACATAGTGATGGTTGCCGGTACCGTGGGAAGGATCGGCGACAACAGGCAGGTGGGTCCGTTCTTTCAGAACCGGTATGGCGGAAAGGTCCAGGGTATTGCGTGTGGCAGTTTCGAAAGTTCGGATACCCCGTTCACAGAGGATTACTGACTGGTTGCCTTCACTCATAATGTATTCGGCACTCATGAGAAACTCCTGGATGGTCATGGACATGCCGCGTTTCAGGAGCACCGGCCTTTTTAACTGACCGACCTTTTTCAGCAGTGCAAAGTTCTGGGCATTGCGCGCGCCGATCTGCAGAATGTCCGAATACTCGGCCACCAACTCGGCTGTCTCCGGATTGACTACCTCGGTGACAAAGGGAAGCCCCGTTATTTCCCGTGCCTTGGACAACAGCTTAAGGCCCTCCTCTTCCAGTCCCTGGAAGGAATAGGGGGAAGTCCGCGGCTTGAATGCCCCGCCGCGCAGCATCTGCGCGCCGCCTTCTTTCACAGCAATGGCCGATTCGATGATCTGCTGCTCGCTCTCTACCGAACACGGTCCGGCCATGACAATGATCTCTTTGCCCCCAATGGAGACCGTATCGGTGATTCTGATAATGCTCGGCTCTTTTTTCACCTCTTTCGAGGCCAGTTTGTACGGCTGGAGAATAGGGAGCACACTCTCCACTCCATGCATGGACTCTATGGACTGCAATACCAGCTTGCCTCGCTCGTCGCCAATCGCCCCTATCACGTCCCGCGTGGTTCCATGGATTACATGCGATTTGTAGCCGAGTTCCCTTATCCGTTTCAGCACCTCGTCCCTCTCCTTTTTTGCGGCTCCAGCTTTCATGACGATTATCATTCCCTGTTCCCCTTTTCCGTTCCGAAACGCAAAAGGCCGGAGGATATCCCCCCGGCCTTGCAAATACTGTTTCTGCACATAAAAACTGAAAAAGCCGGGGGAGGTTATCTTCTGTCCACCCACGGCTTCGGTATTTTGGATTTAATTCAGCTATCCGTTGATCATACCTTTACCCCGGGCAGACGGCCTAAAATTAAAGCCGCACCAAAAGTTAAAGGTAATAAAGTCGAAATAGCTGCTGGTTATCATGCTGCCTATATTGGCTGATGCCGGCATACTGTGTCAAGTAAAAAATTTGCTTATTTGTCGAATGCATTTTCCGAAAGATCGGTGATCCCGGTTGCCGAGTCCGTTCCGAAGTCATACGGTATTAAACCGGGACGGTTATCAAACCATTCAATCACAGGGAGTTTCCCAACTTCTTTGCCGTGCACGCCTCCCAGATTTTCAGCAAGCGCCTCGGCATGCATCGGCATTGCTAGATAAAACCCTTGGACCTCATCGCAACCAAGGGTAGTCAGGTAATACAATTGATCGCTGTTTTCGACCCCCTCCGCCACTACCTTCAGACTCAATCTCTGGGCCATGGAAATGATGGCATCAACAATCGACGCATCACCATTGCTGCGATTGACGTCGGCAACGAATGATCGGTCGATCTTGATCCGGTCAACAGGAAAATGTTTCAGATAATTCAGGGATGAGTAGCCGGTGCCGAAATCATCGATGCTTAACTGAATCCCCATTTCTTTCAGCGCGTTGAGGGTCTCGATGTTGTTTCCTGCATTCTCCATGATTACGCTTTCCGTGAATTCGAGCTCGATCCCCCCCGGATCAACGCCGGTTTCCTGGATAATACTCTTCAGCATTGCAAGGAAATCAGGCTGTTTCAATTGTTTGCCGGAGATATTTACCGCCACCTTAAAATCCTGATGTCCGGCCATGGCCCAGCGTTTTGCCTGAATACAAGCGCTTCGCAGCACCCACTCCCCTATGCTGAAAATCAGGCCCGAATCTTCCGTCAGAGAGATAAATTCAGACGGCGGCATAAGGCCGAAATCCTCGCTTTGCCATCGCAACAGCACTTCAACTCCGACCATTCTGGACGTTTTCAAATCCCATTGTGGCTGATAGAGCAGAAAAAACTCCTTTTTCTCAAGTCCCCTGCGCAGACTGTTTTCAAGTGCTACCCTTCGCGTGATTTTCTGATTCATCTCTTTTGAAAAAAAACGGAATTGGGACCTTCCCTCGTTCTTGGCATTGTACATTGCCGTATCGGCACATCTGAACAGGCTTGATGCGTCCTTGCAGTCATCCGGATAGAGGGCGATTCCGAGACTGGCACTGCTGTAAATTTGTCGCCCGTCTATTTCGAACGGCTGTGAAAAGACGGACAGAATCCTCTGTGCAGCCGCAGCGACACACGCATGGCTATGGACAGAGGTCAGCACCACGACGAATTCGTCACCTCCCAGCCTGGCCAGTGTATCGGACTCCCGCATGCAGGCAGACAACCGCTCTGCCACCTGGCAAAGCAGCTTGTCGCCGAAGTCATGCCCCTGCGTATCGTTAACGTCCTTGAAATTATCCAGGTCGAGAAAGATCAGGCTGACCTTGTCTCCCTCGCGGTGGGCCAATGCCAGCGCCTGTTGCAGCCTATCCAGAAACATCCCGCGATTGGGCAGTCCCGTGAGCAGGTCAAAATAGGCTAGACGGTGAATTTTCCCCTCGGCTTCTTTCTTTTCCGATATATCTTCACAGGTGGTGACAATGCCCAGCCATCTGGATTCGCTGTCCAGAACGGACATGGACATGAGCTGTACAGGGAACTCTTCACCGTTTTTTCTGATATTTACACTCTCCCTGCGCCAGACCCCGAGCTCCCTTGTTTTTTCAGGATGGAAAGGCTTGCGGAGATCGTTCGAGGCAAATTCCCTTGCTTCTCTGCCGATAAGTTCCTCTACATCGTATCCGTGCATCCGTGCTTCGGCGGGATTCGAGTAGACAATTCTGCCGTTTATGTCGCTCAAGGTTATGCCGATAGGCAAGCTGTCGACTGCCTCTTTGAGCATCTTGAGACGGTTTTCTACCTGCCTCAGATCGGAAATATCCTGCAACGTTCCCGCCAGGCGCAAAGCTTTACCAGTAACCGTTGTTTCGGCTCGACCGTGCAGGCTGACCAGACGCAGTTCCGCGTCGGAGCGCTTGATGCGACATTCAAAACTGCAGGTGGATTTGTTTTTCAGGGTATTTTTCAGGCCGGTTTCAACCATTTCCCTGTCTGGCGGGTATACGGCAAAAAGAAAGCTTTCAAAGGAAGGAAGTTCGGGGCTCTTTTCCATTCCCAGGATTCTGAACATCTCGTCCGACCACCAGAAAGTGCCGTTAAAAGGATTCCATTCCCAATTTCCCAAATGGCCGATCTCCTGGGCTCTCGCCAGCCTCGCTTCGCTTTCCGCCAGGTTTTTCACATTCCAGCTTGCCCGCAGCATGTATCGCACCCTATAGACCAGCAGCTCGGGTTTGACCGGTTTGGAAATGAAATCGGTCGCTCCGGCTTCGAAGGCACGGTGAATCAGACCGGTGTCATCCAGTCCTGTGACCATGAGTATGGGGGTGTATCTACCCTCCGTGAGGCTGCGGATATCCTGGCAGGTCTCAAAACCATCCTTCATCGGCATTACCAGATCAAGCAAAACCAGGTCCGGCTGCATATCTTTAAAAATACTGATAGCTGAAATGCCATCTGTTGCCGTTGTTGTCATGAAACCAGCTTCTGTAAGGGCGTCCCGGAATATCACCCGCATAAACTGTTCATCGTCGACAATCAGGATCAATGGTTTTTTATCCAGATTCGCTCTATCAGACATAAGGTATTAACTCCATCTAAAGGGGGTTAGGCCTTGAAAGGCAACAGTGATGATCAGGATGTGCTAGGAACCTGTCGGACTTAGGAATGAATCTACTGCGAGAACGGTAAATCGGTCCATATTCCCGGAAATTTTCGACGAATAGGCCCACTATTCGCCTTCAAATTTCCGTAAATCCGGCCTCGATTTGCCATTCTCTCGCTACGATTCCCTAAGTCCGGCAGGCTCCTGATCTTAATGCGCTTCGCTCCAGTTCCTGCCGAAGTTTATGTCCACTTTGAGCGGCACCCGCAGAGTGACCGCCTGCTCCATCTCGTGACGCACCAGACTCTCCATGTCAAGCTTCTCTTCCTCAGGCACCTCGAATACCAGTTCGTCGTGCACCTGCATGATCAGCCGGCTGTTCATCCCCGCATTCCGCATTCTGTCGACGACCTTCACCATGGCCTGCTTGATGATGTCTGCCGCGGAGCCCTGGATCGGATAATTGATGGCATTCCTCTGGGCGAACGCCCGTACGTTACCGTTTTTGCTGCTGATGTCGGGAATCGGCAGGCGCCGGCCGAGAATCGTGGTAACAAAACCATTTTCCTCCGCATCCCTGATGCAGGCATCAAGAAATGCCCGTGCCCCGCTGTGGCGGGCAAAGTAATTATCGATAAATTCCTTGGCGGTCCTGGTGGAAACTCCCAGCTCATTGGCCAGGCTGAATGCCCCCTGGCCGTAGATAACGCCGAAATTGATGGTCTTGGCCTGACGGCGCATCTCCCCGGTGACCAGCCCTGGCATGATGTCGAATACTTCGCTGGCGGTGCGGGTATGGATGTCCTCGTCCCTGGCGAAGGCATCGCAGAAGACCCGGTCTTCCGAGAGATGAGCCAGCACACGCAATTCGATCTGCGAATAGTCCGCCGACAGGAGCAGATACCCCTCCCCGGCAATAAAGGCCCGCCTTATCTTCCTTCCCTCCTCGCTGCGGATGGGGATGTTCTGCAGGTTCGGATCCGATGAGGATAATCTCCCGGTATTGGTTACCGCCTGGTTGTAAGATGTGTGGATCCGTCCGCTGGATTTGTCGACCAGTCGGGGCAGTGCATCCGTATAGGTTGATTTCAATTTGCTGAGACTGCGGTACTGGAGGATCGATTTCGGCAGTTCGTGCTCCCGGGCAAGCTTGGTGAGCACATCCACATCGGTTGACCAGCCGGTCTTGGTTTTTCTGCCGGATGGAAGTTTAAGCTGCTCGAACAGCACATCCCCCAGCTGTTTCGGGGAATTGATATTGAATTCGCAGCCCGCCCGGGCGAAAATTTCATGTTCCAGGGACGCCAGCTGCACGGCAAACCCCTCAGACAATTCCTGCAACAGGGGCTGGTCAACTTTTACCCCGTACAGTTCCATCTCTGCGAGAATCTTCACCAGCGGCATCTCCAGCTTAAAGAAGAGCTGCTCCATCCCCATTTCCGTGAGCCGGGGCAGGAAGATCCCATGCAGCAGGAAGGCGGCATCGGAATCCTCGCAGGAATAGATGGAGGCCTTTTCCACCGGAACCTGGGCAAAATTTATCTGACCTTTGCCTTTTCCTGTCACATCGCTGTAAGAGATCATCTTGTGATCCAGAAATTCCACTGCCAGAGAGTCGAGACCATGGCTCGATCGAATGGGATTGAGGAGGTAGGAGGCCAGCATGGTGTCACACCAGATCCCCTGCATTTCAATGTCGTAACGTCGTAGCACCTGGTAGTCGTACTTGAGGTTCTGGCCTATCTTGCGTTTTCCCGCGTCGGTCAGGAAAGGACGCAATGCCGCCAGTGTGTCTACCAGTCCCAGCTGCCGGGGTGCGCCGAGGTAATGGTGCCCCACCGGGATGTAGAAAGCCTCGTGCTCCGCAAACGAAATGGAAATGCCGACGATCTCGGCCTCCAGCGGATTGAGGCTTGTGGTTTCCAGGTCTACGGAACAGGCATGGGCATCCATTATCTCCTGTACAAGTTTTGCGAAGGCATCAGTGCTAAGTATTGTCGTGTAGTTATCGCTGCTTAAAGTTGCCTCGCTGGTAAGTTCTTTCATGAGGGTGGTAAAACCGTATTCCCGGAACAGCTCGGCGAGCAGCTTGTTGTCGGGTGGACCCACGGCAAAGTCTTCATAGCGATATTCCACCGGCACCGCGCAATCGATGGTGGCGAGCCTGCGTGAGAGCCTGGCCTGTTCGGCAAATTCCCGCAGTTTCTCGCCGGTTTTTCCCTTGACTTCGGCAGCCCGCTCCAGCAGTTCGTCCAGGGAGCCGAATTCCTGAATCAGCCTGGTTGCCGTCTTTTCCCCGACTGAGGGTACCCCCGGAATGTTGTCGGAACTGTCTCCGGCCAGACCAAGGATGTCTACCACCCTTTCCGGACCTACACCGAACCGCTCGTGAACTTCAGGCGCTCCCGTTGCTTTGTCCTTCATTGTGTCGAGCAGCGTGATTTTATCACTTACAATCTGCATCAGGTCCTTATCGCCGGTCACGACGACAACATCCATGCCCCTTCTCTCACAATCATGGGCTATTGTGCCGATGATGTCGTCAGCCTCGTAACCCTGCATTTCCAGGGCCGGTATATCGAATGCGCGCACCATCTCCTTGATCGGCTTTATCTGCGGAACGAGGTCTTCGGGCATGGCGGCGCGGTTGGCTTTGTATTCCGGGTAGAGAGCAGTCCGGAAGGTCTCCCTCCCGGCATCGAACACCACTGCTATATGATCAGGCTTCCTGTCTTTCAGCACCTTCAGCAGCATCTGGGTAAAACCGTACAGCGCATTGGTGGGGAAGCCCTTGGGCGAACTGAGATGACGGATGGCATAGTAGGCGCGATAGATATAGGATGAACCGTCAATGAGATACAGCATCGGTCTCTCGGACATTATTTCTCCTCTTCCCGGCTGAAAATGACAAAAGCCATGCTGGGCCGTCTGCTCGACTCCCGCATGGCGAATTGCAGACTGTCAAATCGCCAGCCGAGGCAGGTCAATTCGTTCAGGGTCCTTTCCAGAGTATCTTCAGCTACCGTATTTACTTCCACGACCTTGTAGACCAGCATGATTTACCTCGTTACATTAAATGTATGGCTTTCCCGATTTCGGGTATGGTAATGAATTCAAGTATCGATAGCAGGCATAGTAGCCTATAACTCTTCGATCTTCAAGGAGGTAATAGGAGGCTACCTCCCTGCATACCGAACACAAAACATGGAAATTTTAACTTTTCTGTCCAAAAACGATCCACTTCTACCGGTTGCCCGAGAACAAAAAATTTGCTACAATTTGAGCATGAAGAAAAAGGAGGTGAAAAACGGAAACCGTCACAAGTCCTGTCCGGTAAGCGGCAATTACAGTTTCTAAGGGGATAATATGATTACTGAAAAAGAAGAGGTCGTACTGGAAAAACTGGCCGAAGAAGCGGAAATCGAGTTGGAAGGAGGTTACGAAAAAAAGGATTTGAAAGAAAGGCGGGGACTCGTAAAAAACACTCTTTACGATGGCTCAAAAAAACTGAAGCACATAATACCGAAAGGTAAGCTTGTCAAATAGTTCGACCGGGATACCCGGATGGACAGCGCAACAAATCGGGGGAAGAGGCGAAACCGCCTGCTTCCCCCTTGACATTCATAAAAGCGTGATTATTTTTCAGGTACAAAACAAGTTTTTATTAGGAGGATATATAATGGCAATTGTAAAGTATAACCCCTTCAGGGAATTGAGAGCCATGCAGGAACAGATGAACCGGTTGCTTGATCTCGCCTGGAACAGGGAGCCCGGGGAGGAGTTGCGGGAGGGTGTGTGGCAACCGCCGGTCGATATCTATGAGGATGAAGAAGTGGTTGTAATAAAGGCTGAACTGCCGGGTATTGACCAGAAGGATATCGAGGTCAAGATTGAGAACAATACCCTGTCGCTACGCGGTGAACGAAAACACGACCATGAAATACAGAAGGAAAACTTTCACAGGGTCGAGCGTTTCTACGGCACGTTCCAGCGCAGCTTTTCGCTGCCCCAGGGAGTCGATCAGGAAAAAGTCAAGGCCGCCTGCGACAAGGGAGTGCTTACCATCACCCTGCCCAAAAAAGAGGAAACAAAACCGAAACAGATAGCCGTAGAAGTGAAGTAGGCAAGGGGCCGAAGGCATGAGTCAAGGTTTGTTCCTCAATGCGACTTACGGATACCTGAGGTTGAAGAACAGATCCAAAAAAACGTTATTCCTTTTGCCTTTAGCCCTTTGCGCTTAGCCCGCTTCATTCATGCTGCCGGTCCTGTACCCCTGCAAGTCAAGGGCAACGTAGGTGAACCCGGCCGATTTGAAAAAAACCACAATTTCCCGGCGCAGTTCCGGGACTAAAAAATTGCTTATTTCCTCTTCACCCACTTCTATCCTGGCAGTTTCATTGTGATATCTGACCCGATAGGTCCTGAATCCCCGACCCTTCAGAAATTCCTCACACGCCTCGATCCGGCTCAGCTTCTCTTCAGTTATGACAACACCATAGGGGAAGCGGCTGGCAAGACACGCATAGGGTTGTTTATTCCAGGTCGGCAGACCCAACTCCCGACTTAACCTGCGAATATCATCCTTACCGAGCTCCGCCTCCAGCAGTGGGCTGCGCACCAGCAATTCCGCAGCTGCCTTGCGTCCCGGTCGGAAATCACCAAGGTCGTCAACCGTACTTCCGTCGGCGATAAAGGCGTACCCTAATTCCACTGCTTTATCAGCGCAAATCTGGAACAGCTCCTTTTTGCAGAAATAGCACCGTTCTTTCGGGTTTTCAGCAAATCCATCTATCTCCAGTTCATTGGAGTGAACAACATGCTGCTTTACTCCGATGCTCTTGGCAAGCTCTCCTGCCTCCCTGAACTCTGATTCCGGGTAGGTGGGTGATGTGGCGGTAATCGCGGATGCCTTATCCTGTAAAACATCATGAGCAACCTTCAGCAGAAAGGTCGAATCCACCCCTCCTGAGAAAGCAATAAGAACCGACCCCATTTCCTTCAGGATGGTTTTCAGCTTTTCATATTTTTGCCGGATCAGTTCCATTTATTCTCCTGAAACACAGAACGCCCCTGTTATAGGGGCGACCAAGTAATGTTTTCAGCATGTGAGACTCGTGCAGATATTTTTTTATTAATCGAATACCCCGGTTGACAGGTACCGCTCTCCCGTATCCGGCAGAATTACAACGACATTTTTCCCTTTGCCCAGCTTTTTGGCGACCTGAAGTGCGCCATACAGGGCGGCGCCTGAGGAAATGCCGGCAAGCAGCCCTTCTTCCTTGGCCAACCTCTTGGTGAAGTCATAGGCCTGATCGTTGCTGACCGTGATTACTTCATTGTAAATCTTTGTATTCAGCACTTGCGGGATGAAGCCGGCGCCGATTCCCTGGATTTTGTGCGGTCCGGGAGCGCCTCCCGACAGTATTGGCGAATCCGCAGGTTCAACTGCGGCAATATGGATGACCGGGTTGTGTCCTTTGAGGACCTCGCCGGTACCGGTGATGGTTCCGCCCGTGCCGACGCCGGCTACAAATCCGTCGATGGATAGCCCTTTCATTGCATCAATAATCTCCGGTCCGGTAGTCTTGCGATGGATCTCGGGATTCGCGGGGTTATTGAACTGCTGCGGCATGAA
>Ga0187878_1004320_pt1 | contig 11117 bp, 8 predicted proteins | sample June2016WEW_17_1_FD_132979 | JGI IMG/M metagenome (GOLD analysis project Ga0187878, IMG submission 132979) | Peatland microbial communities from SPRUCE experiment site at the Marcell Experimental Forest, Minnesota, USA - June2016WEW_17_150 | ecosystem: Environmental > Terrestrial > Soil >...
GCATTGTTTCTACGAGCGAGCTTTCGGAAGGGGAACTCTTGACTGTTGGGAAGGGCTCAGCGCATTCGCCGTTCTGCCCACGAGGAAGTGGACACGACGGATCAAACGTTCGGTTGAGAGAGGAGCTGAATTCTATCTCGAGCGTAACCTATTCAAACAGGGGCATCGACGCTATGCACCCTGGTTTAGGTTCCACTATCCAGTCCATTACTACTATGACATACTCGTAGGGCTAGACGTCATCACTAGCCTCGGATATGCGGGAGATAAACGGCTCAAAGCGGCTCAGCGAATATTAGAAGAGAAACGTCGACCAGATGGCACTTGGACTGTTGATGGTATTCATCCTGATTTGGGGTCAGGAGCCGGGTATCGAATCAAGAGGCGACCAAAACGCTTTGCCTTAGAAAGGAAGGGCCCACCGAGCAAGTGGATCACGCTAACTGCACTCCGTGTTCTGAGCAGAATCGGGACCACTTGAAGTACTGGTTGCATTTTCGCCTGGATCATTAGCGAAGGGCAATTACGCGTGGAACGTGGCGGGCCCGCGGGGATTCGAACCCCGGACCCCAGGCTTCTCCCGCATTAAGCGTTTAGAGGGCCTGTGCTTTTGACGCTTAACGATTAAGCGCTATCCAGACTGAGCTACGGACCCGGCTCACACACTACGCCCTCTCATCGTGCTTAAAGTTGTCCATTACTCGATGAAAATAGCTGGCCGGTACGGTTCAGCGAGTCTGGACCTCATCTTGGGATCGTACAAGCCAGAGTCGTCCTCAGTGTGAATTTCAACAGGCACTCTCAGTTCTCTTGATAGGAAAGCTTTGGATTCAGCGAGGACGCCCTTCTCATCAAGCTCGCCCACTGAAATCCTGCGTTTCCTCAAATCTGTAGGCATCGTCCTTACCTGTTTTACTATTTTCGCAGCGAATTTGGGCAGATCCTTCTGTGCTGCAACCTTTGCAGATATCATGTCTCGAATGAGGCCGTCCAAAGTTTCAGGTTGCCTATCCGCGCGTTGCAATGCTTCAGTCAACACTCGCCATTTCCATTTCGCTGCTGAGTAATAGTGGATCTTCTTCGGAACAATCTTCGTAGTTGTGATTATCTCTTGCGTGTCCTCGAGAATTTGTTTCACGATACCTTCTAGCTCGTCCGCCTGGAAGTCTATCCCGACTTCCCCGAAATCAGGCCATTTAGCGGTTGAGACATAGCCATCTTGACCCATCATTTGCCAACATTCTTCTGCCAAGTGCGGGGCGAACGGTGCCATTAGTCTCGTCCAGACAGAGAGAGTATTCTTGATGACGGTTGCATCGGCCTTCTCTGCTCTTCTTTCATACCAACGTAAATCATTCCATACATCGTAAATGGCTGAGGAAAGTGCCGTTCGAGTTTTCAGTTTTTGCAAGGATTCGGAAACAGTTCTGGACCTTGCTTGTACTTTGCTGGTTAACCATTTCTCGAGATGACCATACTCTGCGCGTTCAGTATACTTCGATTTCTCTTCGATTAGACGAAGGAATGATTCTAATCTACTTTGTAGATCTCTAGCATTATCCCTGCGCCAATCTGGATCATCCATTCCCTCTGCCGCGAGCAATATGGTGCACCGGACTGCGTCGGCTCCGAACTCGGCACAGGCTTTCCACAATGGCATGAAGTTACCTTGAGATTTGTGCATTGGGCGGCCTTCTGCCAGCATGAAACCATTTACTCCGATCGCCCGAGGCCAATACTTTTGTTCGAAGAGCGCTACGTGGTGTAGGATGAAGAAGCAGAGATGGTTTCCGACTAGATCCTTGCCTGAATTCCTCAAATCGACTGGGTACCAGTATAGGAACTCTTGCCTCACTTGTTCCAGTACGGTCTTTTCGATTCCGAGTTTCGTTGCGAGCTGCTGCGGTTCTCCATTGCCGTAGTAGACGTAATCGAATACTTCAGGTTCCAGCTGTTCAGGTTTGATTAGGCCAGCATTTACGAATTTGCTGACCATGTAGTATGCCATGTAAATCGTTGAATCGCTCAAGGTCTCGACAATCCAGTCTGGGCTCCATGGTAGAGGGGTGCCCAAGCCAGTTTTGCGGGCGCATGGCCAGTCCTGAAGCCAGTCGATTACTCCGTCGAACCAGCTTCGAGCTTCCTCCGGATAGAACGTCATCCTAGAGATCGCTTCGTGAGCCATCGACTTCCAGTTTGCATCAGAGTACTTCAGAAACCACTGGTCCTCTAGAACCTTGGCAACACACTCTGTAGTGCATCGACAAATCACCTTCTGCGGTAATTCGTACATTACGTCTGCAATTCCCTTCTTCCGGAAATCTGCGACGAGTGACTGTTTCACGTTAGCTATCTTCAGTTTAGCGTAAGGACCGCAGTTGTCTCTGAGGATGCCGCTATGGAATTCTGCTTTGTAGATTTCTTTGGTTGCTTCTTCAGCCATCATATCGTTCTGATCGCGGATGCGCATGCGGTCAACAATTTCAATTGCTGGGAAGTCACCGTAACCTTCTACTGAAATGACTGAAATTGGCTGGATAGTTTGTACATCTTGCGTTGGGATTGAGAATCTGCTAAGGGTTGTAGTGTTGCGTTGTAGGTCCCTTAACGCAAGCCAATCGTATGGTGCGTGAGCGGGAACGCTGTATACTAAGCCCGTTGCGTTGTTAGTATTAACGAATTCTCCGGGCAGAATTAGTAGCTTTCTTCCCAGTATAGGATCTTCGCACTGCTTCCCCGCGAGCTCAGCACCTTTCAGACTTCGAACAACTCTGACGCGCTTAAGCTGGTTCTGCAATTTTCCGGAGGCATACTGGCTTATGATCCAGCGCTCCGAGTCAACTATGACCTCCACATATTCCCCATCAGGGTTCACCCAAAGGTTTGTGACGCCATAGATTGTTTCTGGCCGGAATGTTGCACAAGGAAGAAATACGTCTCCCAGCTTGAACTTCATGAGAATGAATTCTTCAGGTCGAACGCCCTCTCCCTCCAGTCGGTCATGATCCCCAGTTGGGCTCTCGTCTTTGGGGCACCACACTACTGGGTGAGTTCCTTTGATTACGTATCCGCGATCTCTTAACCGAAGATACTGCCACACTACGAATTTGTTGAATGCAGGATTCAATGAACTTGTGTGGAATTCCCTCCGCCAATCTATTGCCAAACCTAATTTCTTTACCGCGTCACGATTAGCGTCAGTGTAATATCTAGCCATATAGACCGGATCGACGAATTTTCTCAGATGCTCTTCGGGGACGCCGTCAATTTCTCTGATGGGTCGAATAAATTCTTCGTCTCCCATCTTTATACGTTCTGCGGCTCCTGCAACCGTTTTGCCTGTCCAATGCCATGCCCATGGATAGAGAACGTTGTATCCGCGCATTCGCATGTATCGGGCGTAGGCGTCTATCCTGGCCGCGGTGTATCCGCTTCCGACATGCAGTGGACCGCTCATGTATGCGAACGGAAACGTGACGAAGCATTTTGCACGACTTGGTTCTGGGTCTGCATCGAATAATCTAGAATTGGCCCATTCTGTTTGCCATTTCTTATCTATCTTACCCCAATCAACAGGCATCCTGATCACTTGGTCAACATCGTTTTCAGCATTAGCTCAGAATTCTTGGTAACTGACTCAACGTTTGCTTTTTTACCGCCGCCCTGACCGAAGTAGTCTCTTCCGCCGCCCCCTCCACCCAGTAGCGCTGCGAGTTTTGTTGCTAACTGTCCAGCATTTACTCCACTTTGTATGGCACTCTTTCCAGCACCAACGAAGATTCTTGCTGAGTCCTGAACGAGCAGAAGCACAGTTACGGCGTTGGGGTCTTTTTCGACGATCAGGTTATTGACCAAGATTACGTCGTCTTCGGTACCGCGTGTAAAGGTTGATTCGCATAGTTTCACTTGCCCAATAGTCTTAGCGGATTGGAGAAGACGATCTGCCTCGTGGTTCGCCCATTCTCTTGTTAGTTCGGTCAGTCTCTGGGAGAGCTTCGATTTTTCGTCTACGATGGCTTGAACGTAGTGGTCTACTTTGTCGATGGGTGCTTCAATTATGTTGGCTATTCCTCTGAGCTTCATTTCTTGCTCTTGGAATGCTCGCAGTGCCTGAGTCCCTGCAGCGAATTCGATCCGTTCGACTCCATCCTGAATGCGTTCAGTGTGCAGGATCTTTATGGTTCCGATTTGGCCTGTTCTTGTGCAGTGTGTTCCTCCGCATGCTTCAACGTCCCAATCATCGATCTTTATGATTCGGAGTTCTCTTCCTGGTACTACTCCTCCTTGGTAGAGCACATATCCGTAAGTCTGTTCGGCTTTCTCTCGAGGTAACCATTCTGATTGCACTGGTATGTCTTGCAAAGCGACCTCAGTCGCTAAACGTTCTATTTCTCTGACTTGGCCCTCTGTTAGTCGTTCGTAGTGTGATATGTCGATTCGACTAGATTGGACACCCTTCTGCGCTCCCGCCTGCCATGCATGCTGTCCGAGAACACGACGCGCTGCCCCTAGTACCAGGTGGGTACCCGTGTGATGTCGCATTAGGCTCACACGCCTATTCCATTCAATTGCTCCACGAACGGTGCTGCCGACTGCGGGTGGCTTTCCTTCGATATGGTGGAGGATAACGCGTCCTACCTTCTGCGTGTCCACAACTTCGATTGTGCCGTGAGTAGTATCTAGGACTCCGATGTCGCCCGGTTGACCTCCACCTTCTGGATAGAAGCAGGTTCTGTCCAAGACTATGTACTGGTTATCCACTACTCCAATTACTTTCCCTTTGAACTCTTTTTGGAACGGATCATTGTAGTACAGGGTTTCGGTTTCTGGCATCTTCTCGACTTTGTCCTTTAGACTTGAAACGCCGATTGGTTCTTCCACTGCCGTGCTCTTGCGGGCGAGGTGCCGTTGGGCTACCATGGCGTAGAAGTTGGATGGCGGATTCACTTCCAAACCCAGAGGTTCAACCAGTTCCTTCACTATATCAGGAACTAGCCCATGTGAATCATATAATTCAACTAGCGTTTCATCTGGCATTACCGACTGATTTTTGCGTTTCAAGTCGCCTGAAATTTTCTTGACTAATTCTGAACCACGCTCTAATGTTCGTTTGTACTTTTGTTCCTCTGATTTGATTGCCTCAGCCACTTCATTCCTCATAGTGATGAGTTGTGGAAAGTCTCCGCCCCAGTAATCTATTTGCGAATTAAGAATCTCAATCATTCGATCTTCGATTCCTAGTCGGCGGAGCATTCGGTACGTTCGGCGGATCAATAACCTTGCCAGATATCCTTCCTCAACGTTTGAAGGCACTACTCCTTCGGATAGCAGAAATGCGATAGTCTTTGTGTGATCTGCTACTGTGAATGCACTCTCGATCGGCGAAAGGGCTGCGTCAAGTTCTTGCCAATTCATTCCAACGAGTTCAGCGACCTTCTTCCTGGCATCAATACGGTTCCCAAGCTCTGTGTTCATGTAGCTAGAATAGGGGACCACCTTGGCGACGAGGGCCTCATCGTATTTTACTGATGCTAGTTGGAAAATCTTGTCCAGAACTGTTCCATAAATTACTTGGAACGCACTTGGTTTCCCTTGACTGAGCCATGCCCAGCGTTCGATCCCGTAACCAGTGTCAACAGTTCTAATGGGTAGTTTACTGAGCTTATCTCCTTGGACTTTGTACTGCATGAAGACCAGTGTCGAAATTTCTAAGCCGCTGCAAAGGCACTCGACATCAGGTCCCGCATTCCCTCCCCCTGACCAGAAATGCTCCTTATATGAGACATCTTCAGACCGCAAACCGAATTCTTCAGTAGCGAGTTGATGGTGGTACCTAATCGTCTGGTCCATCCAGTAAATTTCCTTATCTGGATAATTGAAAGCGTGAGCGCCTCCCATTTCAAACATCAGATCATGTCTCCCCAATGTCGGTCCGACATTATCGATGTCAGTGAATCTGATGCTCGGCTGGCTTACGACAAGGGGGTTTGCTGGTGGAGGAATCATCCCCTCTGTAACATAGGGCTGGAAGTCGTAAATGGATGCCCCTACGAGGAAGACGTCATTGCGCCATCTCGCCACAATTGGGTACGGCCTTATTCGAGTATGACCATTCTTTTCGAAGAAGGATAAGAACAACTCTCGCATGTCATGAACAGAATATGCACGTTTAGCTGGAGATTTATTAATGAAAGAATACTCGACGCAGGGACTGTCTCCGCACAGAGACTGATCAGGCTGCTGGGTCCAGAAATGGCTGCCGCAGCGTACACACTTTTTGCGAATGAAGCCGTTCTCTTTGAAGAATGGAACTGCAAATTCCTTCTCTGTAATCTCCACTAATCTATTCCTCCAGCCAACGAAGCAAACTAAGTTAGAAAGCTATTTGCTTCTACGTAAGCAGAGAGCGAGCGCAAGGGGCCTGAAATTATAGAAAAGATGCCATGCCCCATCGAAGATAGCACCGCGTGTCGCTTACATATGTATTGCTCAGACCTTGGAGATACAAATTCAATCCTCTGAACGCCTCCCAGCTCGTCTTCCTGTTCTATTTGCTCCTTGATTGATGATCATTCCTTGCTTTCCACACCAAGCCTGATGTCGATCATACAACTGTTTGCCTCCATCATTGTTGGTGAAACGGGCTCCGCAACGGCAGACAATGTAATCCTCTGACAACTGTTACGCCACGGAGCATTCAGTAGCCATCTACTGTTAAAGTCAACTATCTTTCAGAAGCTGCGCTGACGAGGAATTATACAAGTAGATAGAGGTAAAAAGAAGAAAGCAGAAATCTAGCCGAATAGAGCTCCGAGACCAGCTAGTGCCTCTTCGCTCTTCTTCTTGTCGTCTTCAGGCTTCTTCTCTTCTTTCTTAGCTTCTGTAGCTGCAGGTGCTGCTGCAACTGGTATTGCCTGTGCTGCCTTCAGAGCATCATCTATCTTGATCTCCGATAGAGCTGCAACAAGTGCCTTGACTCGTGGTTCTTCTGCTTTGACTCCGGCTGCGGTTAGAACTTTCTTCACGTTGTCTTCTGAGACTTCTCCGCCTGCCGAATGGAGCAGGAGCGCTGCGTATACGTATTCCATTATTTACACCGATCTTGATGCGGGTTCCTCTGCTTACCCGATGTCCCTCTTTTCAACCTTTTCCTTCAGCGGCTGGTACCGGCGGGGGCGTAAGTGCTTCGGGTTTAACAGCAGAGATTGCTTGAGACAAGGCGTTCATGTTAGAATACGCCTTCTGAATAATCTTCGGCGTAGTTTCTTTCGTGAAGAATTCTGCTTCAACGCTGACTGCAACTGCTTGTCGATACGCCTTACCAAGGATAGCTGGAGCTGTTTCGGGTAGCATGATGTTGGCTTCGACTGCAAGGCCGAATGCTAACCTTGCGGCAGTTGAGAATTGTGATCTCATCTGGTCTAGATCAAAGGTGAGATCATTTGGTCCAATAACGAGACCGTTATCATAAGCATAGGATAGTGTGAGCCCTGCTTCCATAGGTTTCATTCCCAACTTCGAAAGAAGCGAAGCGGTCTTGGTTGAGAGCACATCACCCTTCTCAGCCACTACGGTATCTTTCGCCACGAAGATACTTCCGCCCTCTATTCTTGTCTGAACTTTCGCCTCGTTGAATTCGCTAATTACTGGGCCGGGCTGCAGACCAGTGTTTCCAGCAGGGATCATGATCTCGCCCGTGGCGACGTCACCACCCTTTGCAGGAACTCTGACCTTATTCTTGTTCAGGAAGACAATTAATTCGAACGGATTCATCTGAGTGAATATCAGAACTTTAGATCCGGATAGAGATTTAGCGAATTTATCCACGTTCGCTTTCTCACTCGCAAGTTCCTCCGATGCCTTCTGGAGAATTGTGTTCTTTGCAACTACGAGTTCTGCTTTTCCTCGTAGTTTCTTCCTTATTTCCTGGATCTGTGATGAACGTACCTTTTGCAGATCCGCAACAGCCACGACAGAGTATTCCCTTAGTAGGGTCTGAAGGTCGGAGAAGATTTCCTTCTTCCAGACGGCAACTTGTCGAGTTAGCATGTTAGTCACTTTGTAATGTTGATCTTCACTGGCTTACTCATTGTTGTCTTGACCAGAATCTCCCCCACGTTCTTAACGCCGCGTTCAAGTTTCTCCTCGATTCGGGTAAACACCGCCTGAATATTCTCAGCAAGTTTGTCGTCCGGCATACTCTCCGTTCCCACTCGGCACTGTAGGACGGGTTGTTCTCTCATTCGAACTCTAACCATCTTACGGTGACCAGACACGATCTGTTCGATAGGAGCTGTCGGAGGAATCGGAGTGGGCATCTTGCCTCTAGGACCGAGAAATGAACCTAAAGCTCTGCCGACAAGTGGCATGAGTGGAGCTTCAGCAATGAAGAAGTCGTACTCTTGGGCTAATTTCCGGGCGGCTTTCTTATCCTTACCCAAATTTTCAATATCGTTTCTGCTAACGAGCAGGTCTGCGCCGGCTGTCTTAGCTCTGGTACCCAAGTCTCCAGAAGCGATTACGCAGATCTTGAGAGGTTTCTCTGGTGGGTTAGGGAGCGGAATCGTTTCATTTATTCTGTTTTCGGGTCTCTTCAGATCGACTTCCCGTAACTTCACAACAAGCTCGATTGACTGAGAAAATTTCCGCTTCACTAGATTCTGTCGTAACTCACCTAGTGCCCTAGCAACTTCATCCTTAGCAAGTGGCAATCAAGAGCACAGCCTAATCTAGTCAAATTTCAAACGGGTCATCCCCGCTGCCTAATAAAAACGTTTTCAGACAGCCTATTACCGCTCCTTCAGATTAATAGCAGACTCTGATGTCTTATGGCACGGTTGTAGTGTTCGTTGTCTGAAGTTAGGGTGTTCAAGATTGCGGGCGAGATCAAGAAAGGAAAGACTCGCATTCCATTCGCCGTCAAGATAAGTGCACTCAAACAAGAGCACGCTATTCAGAGACTTTACGCCGACATGGGAAGTAGACACCGTGCTCGTAGATTCGAGATCACCATAAACTCAGTGGAACAAATCAACTCGGAAGCGCAGGCGGTAGAGAATGTCAACCCCTCAAGTAAGTGAAGAGGACATCGTTAGGCGGTTAGCAGCAGAAATTCGGATCTTGGAAGGCTCCGTTAACGCATTACAATCCAGGCTCGAAATCGTACGCGCGGCAATAAGCGAAATCACTGTTGCGCATGATACCATCGACGGCTTGAAAAAACTTCAAGATGGTGATCCCGTTTTGGTCCCCGTAGGCGCAGGATCCTATATTCGAATGTCAATTGCTGATTCCAAGAAACTAGTGATGGGTATTGGCGCAGGCGCTGCTATGGAGAAGAATATTGAAAGCTCCGTGGACGATTTGAAGAGTAGACTTCAAGATCTGGAGAAAGCAAGAACGGCAATTCAGCAACAACTCGAGCAGACTCTTGGTCGCTATCAACAAGACCGTGACGCACTAGAGGAGATTCTACAGCAACGCGAAACAGGCGCACGAAAAACAGGCTGATTTACCTAATCCCTCTACGCTGACCTCTCGTTCTTCCTTAGGAAATTGCGGAGACGTTAAGCATGTTTGAGAAACTGAAGTCTGGGCTAACCGGATTCACAAACAAAATCTCCCAGAAAGAACTGTCAGACAAGGACGTCACGCAACTCCTAGACGAGTTCTTGCTCGTGCTCGTTGAGAGCGACGTAGCCTACTCTGTTGCAAAACGGATCTGCGATAACCTGCAAATAAAACTAAAACAAATCCAGGTTAAACGTTTCAGCGACTCTACCGGAGCTGCAAAAAGCGTGCTCCGTGACGTTCTTGGTGAACTACTTCAGGGGAGCGGAGACGCGAAATTCTTTGAGACGCTTAATCGTTGCAAGAATGAGCACAGGCCTGCGATCGTTCTGTTCGTCGGAGTAAATGGCACAGGGAAAACTAGCTCAATCGCGAAAATTGGACACCTCCTCCTTGCCAACGGTTTCTCCGTTATATTGGCGGCTGCAGACACATACAGAACAGGATCCATAGAGCAGATCGAGGAACATGCACGTCGTATCGGAATAAGAACAATCAAACACGATTACGGCGGAGACGCAGCGGCCGTCGCATTTGACGCGGCGAATTACGCGAAGGCTCATAGCATTAACGTGGTCTTGATCGATTCAGCGGGCAGAATGCAAACGAATAAGAATTTATTGGAAGAAATGAAAAAAATAGCACGCGTTGCCAGGCCTGATCTTACAGTACTTGTCGTCGATGCCTTAACGGGAAACGATGCTGTAGAACAAGGACGAATCTTCTCTGAAGCTGTTACGATAGACGGCGTGATTTTAACAAAACTTGACGCTGATGCAAAGGGCGGGAGTGCAATATCGATGGCCACTATTATAGGCAAGCCGATCTTCTTCGCAGCGGTTGGTCAAAATTACGAGGATCTCATCCCATTCAATCCAGATCAAATGGTATCAAAGATAGTCGGTTAAGGTTGGCTGTTCTCGTAATTGCGTCACGTCGCGACATCGCAGCACAGAATATCGCCAAAGAACTTGTTAGGACACGTGAATTCAATCCGGTTCCGGGAGAAGTTGACCTCTTACAGCACGAGAACGTTTTCCTGAAGCATGTTGAGTCGGATGGAATCTACACTAACATAGTCAGATCACCTTCTAACGTTGATTGCGTAATATTCGCTTCACGGCACAGGAGCGAGAGTGATGAGCCAGCGCTCACGACTCACTGGACTGGTAATTGCACTTCCCGTGCTGATTTCGGTGGCACACCCAAGACCCTATCGTATACGGCCCCCCCAAGGTTACGCGCCGCACTGCTCACCCTGGACAAGCTCCGTGAAGAATACAAGTTGAATTACGCGGTAAGCCTAGAAGCAACACACCATGGCCCAACGGAACTGGAGGCACCGATTTTGTTTGTTGAAGTTGGGAGCACTGAACGAGAGTGGAACGATCCGCTTGCAGTTTCAGCTGCGAGTCAAGCTATTTGGAAAGCAGCAACCGCACCCCTGGCAGGCATTCCAGCAGTAGGATTCGGAGGCGGCCACTACTGCAACAAGCAAGGTTCCGCACTCAGGATAAACGGATATGCATTCAGCCACATTCTCTCCA
>Ga0187878_1004322_pt1 | contig 11114 bp, 17 predicted proteins | sample June2016WEW_17_1_FD_132979 | JGI IMG/M metagenome (GOLD analysis project Ga0187878, IMG submission 132979) | Peatland microbial communities from SPRUCE experiment site at the Marcell Experimental Forest, Minnesota, USA - June2016WEW_17_150 | ecosystem: Environmental > Terrestrial > Soil >...
CGGCTGGGTGCAGACGAGTTGATCGTTGCCGTCGGCGACGAACGGGAACAGGTTCCTGAGCGTGTTGGGATCGTACACATAGATGAATGGCGTGTCGCGATACCCGGCTGGCGTCTGGTACTCGGCGAACGTCACAAGACACCTCCCTTCTGCATCCGCTTCAGACCGCGTAACACGATGGCGAAGTTGGCGTAATCGGTCTGGCTGTCCAGACTGGTCACGACAATGCGCAGCAAGGTCCCAGGAGCCAGATAGCGTACCGGGAAAACCGGGATGGGACTCGACTGATTCGACCATGCGCTTGCGGTGTCCAGATCGCCGATGGACATCGCCTCATCGTTGACGTAGAGTTGCACGGTCGCGTTGTAGCCGTAGAGGCCGACGACGTCGGACCAGCGGGGCAGCTCGAAGCCGTAGCACAGGAAGGCCGAGCCCTGATCGGTGAAGGTTTCGAGCGTCACCGATTGTCCGGCGGCCAGGGCCACGCCGTTCACGACCGGGAGATTGAAGACGTAATCAAATGACAGATCTTCGAATCCCGGTGGGGGAGCGTACGGGATGCCGTTCAACGCGTAATTGGCGTAGCTATTCCACATGATGCGCTCCGCTTCCTGTATTGGCGCTCTTCCCGGAGGTGGTAGAGAAGCTCGACAGTTCGGCGTTCGCGCTACGGATATATGGGTCGATGCGAAATGCCCATTTCAGCAGGACCCGGCGCAGCCAGCGCACGACTTTGCTATTGCGACAAGTCAGATCGATCAGGATGCGATACCCAATCTCCACGGAAAACCCAACACACGCCGGGCACACGGTGACTCGTTCCGCATCGGAAGGCGAGGGCTGACGGCTTGCTCCCTCCACGCGGCGACTATATGCCAGATCGAGGGCATCGGGCTCGTAGGGGTCTCCGCACATGACGCAGGTGTTCATAGCGCGCACGCTCCAGTCCTCAGACCGTCCGACGAAGCTGGGAAAAGCGGCAACAACAAGGGGCTATTCCACATGGGAACGATTCACCCCCACAAAGAGAATCTGTACTTCGCTGTTCGGTTGCCCCGAAGTGTCCTGCACGTTCACCAGAATCCGCGAATGCGGCGGATAGGCGATCTGCGGCTTGTAGGCGCGCCCGAAAAACCCGGCGGGAACGGGTACGTCCTGCACGAAGATGCCGTTGGGATCGGCGAACTGAACCGAGACCGCGCCGCCGATCACCATCACCTGCCGGAGCATGAACTCGCAGCCCTCGTCGATATCCACCACCTGATTTTCGAGGATCTGATTGGCGTTCGGAATGATCGTTTTCAGAAAGTATATCTTCGGGTCTTCCTGGCAGCGGCCTTCGAGAAACCGGTAGCCCGTTTTGCGGGCGTCCATGCGCACCCTCCCGCGAAACAGTAGTTGCGGAGTCAGTGGCGCAGGGGAAAGGTTTTGCAGGTTCACCAGAATGATGGCGCCGCGCGGGTACTGCATCGCCGGATCGATGACGTAATCGTCGGGAGGGATCAGGCCGGCCTGAAAGGGAATACGGGCCACGTCGGACACCTGAAAACGATAATCGGTCAGCGCACAGACGATCTCGTCCAGCGCGAAATCCCCGTCTTCCAGCAGTTGTTTGGACAGATTGTTGTAGAGCTGTCCCGATGCAAGAGACGGACCGGTGAACAGGTACTCCCGCGGAAGTTCGAAACAGCCCTGATTTGTTTGTGCCATAAACTGTTACCCGGTAACAACACCTTCCCCGAGGGCCTCCAGTACGGTCGTTCGCACGTCGGCTGGAGCCTTTACGGCCTCGGGACATCTGATGATGGTCACGGGGCCGTTGTTGATGGTCAGGGTTTGCCGTGGCCATCCCCGATCTCTGGCCGTGTTCCACTGCTCCACGCTGAACATCGGCATGTGTCGAGCTTTGGCGTAATACTCGCGCTTGCGCAGCACCCGTGTCTGGCCGATCCACGCGAAATGCCAGACCGGTGGAGTAATCAGCAACGTGTTGATGCGATCTCCCCAGACGCGACCGTCGGTCGAGACGAACGCGGGGCGCACATGGCGGACCGTACAGCCCGGATGCACCTTCATGAGGCGAATCGGGTAGAACCATAATGCCGCCGAACTCAGGGCACCAGTGCCCGGGACATCGCAGGGCCGGGCGGTGAGGTGGTCGCAATCGCCGAAGAACATGGCGTGCCACATCCCCAGCCGATCCAGATCGTTCTCGATCAGATGAGCGACCGCCCGCTTGAAGGTGTCCAGTGGCCAGAACTCGTCCGCGTCAAGCTGCAACAGGATATCGGCCTTGAGATCGTGCGTGGCTACCTGCGTCATGATCTCTTTGGACAGCCAGGCGGTCTCGGAAACGACCAGACGAATCTTGTGCTGTGGATCGGGAATACGTCGTATGATCTCTGCCGACTCATGGTCCGGAAAAGCATGATAATGCGCTCCGACGTTTGCCGGCCCGATGACCACCCGGAATTCGTCGATCAGATCGTACATCCGCCGGATGTTGGCGGCGAGCAGCGCGCCCTCCATGTAGCACAGGGAGTAGGCGGCGATGTGCGGTCTGGTCTGAGTGTCGCTCATTGTATTGTCCTGAGGCGTCGTCTGCCGATGCGTCTCATGGTCTGGATGCCCTTTCGACGGCCGCGCGGTGGATAGAACGGTCGCTTGTGTTTTGGCCTGCCCACGGTAGCCGTGAAATGATCGACTTCACGAACCGGAGGCAGCGGAACCGGCGGATGTTTCCAGTCGATCCTGTTCATAGCGCGCACGCTCGACCGCTCATACTATCACACGGCTTAGAAAAGCGCCAACATCAGAAACGTTACCCGGTAACAAAACTTGTTTTCCCCATCTTCGAACAGGGGAGCACCGGAGGCCGGACCAGGAAGCCGGCCTCCGGTGCACTCAACCGCACGCGAAGCGAAACCGCCCGATTCTACTGGACGGCGCGAGCGTGCAATCCGACCAGTTCGCAGAGGAACAGGAGGCCGGTACCCGCCGCGTTCAGCACGAGCGGGTTATTGGCGACGAGCTGGCCGTAGAAGCTCAGCAGGTTGGTGATCACCAGCGGCAACTGCAGAAGATGCCCGGAGCTGAGGCTCGGGAAGCCGTTGGTGTACCACGATTCGGACGAGCGGGTGGTGACCGCGTAGGTCCCCATCCCGGCGGCGTAGTGCCGGATGTTTCCGGTGTTGTACGCCTTCTGGTTCAGCCAGAACTGGAATACCTGGGTGTTGAGCAGGGCTTCCCAGTCCGACCCGAGAATGTTCTCGTTGGGCACCAGCCGGATGCCGAAGCAGGCGAAGGCCTCGGGCACCGGCAATTGGCGCGGCTGCTGCATGTTGGTGTCGGCCAGGCCCTTGTTGGGGGTGGCGTTGACGCCGACGTTGGTGAACCACGCCGACAGCAACTGGTTGACAGTGCCGCCGGGGGCGAACGAGGTCCGGTCGTAGATCGGTTCGTCCTGAATGTCGAGCTGGTCGACGATGTACGGCTGGCCGCGGAAGGCCGAATAGACGAACGCCTGCTGGTCGCCCATCGTGGCGTACGAGGTGTTGACGTTGCCGGCGGCCTGCTGGGCTGCGATGGTCTGGGCTACATTGCCTGTTTGTGCCATGTTTTCATTTCCTCCTGAACAGATAGTCATAGCCGATTTCCTCCTGAGAGGCTACCCGCTACGCAGCCCTCCGGCTGTAGGGTCCGCCGTAGACGCGCGTCGGCAGTCCCAGTCCACCCCCGGCGGGAATCAGAATGGGATTCTGCGGCTCGTTGAACTGAGCCGGCACGTACGTCCCCAGCCCGCTCAGCCCGGTGTACTGGGTGATGGGCAGGAAGTTGTTCAGACCCATCGAGGCGGCTTCGGCGAGTCCGCCGACGAGCACCGATCCGCCGAGATCCGGCGATACCTTGCCCAGCGCCCATCCGGCGGCAACCGCCACGGCCACGGCCGAGGCGAACTTGAAGATGGGGGAACTGGTGACGGTGGTCGGCAGCATGGGCACGGCCATCTTGACGACACCCACGCCGACGATCACGCCGGCGACGACCTTGGTCAGCCTGGCGGCGTTCATGGTCTGTCCCAGCACCATGGGGTTCCTGCTGACCCGGCGGCGATGGCCTCTGTTTCTGCGGGACGGGATCACCATGATCCGCGTCGGATTCTTCCGCCGGTTCTTCGCATGAGGACGGCGGCGGTTACCAGCGACGGCGCGACGAGTGTGCGAGACTGCCCGCCGTTTGTGTTTGGGCATATTCGTACTCCTTTTTCTGGGGTTCAAAGTGGCCAGTTTCCCCAGCGTCAAAAGCGCCGGATTACTGGTATGCCTGGGACGCGTACGGCCGTGCACCGCCCTGCGGGCGTGTGCAACGGCCTTACGGCGTCTGGCGGAAGATCGCCCGGAGATCCGGGCGACCGGAGAGCGGGTCCGGGGGTTGCCCACCACCCGGCGTTTGGTCAAAGTGATCACGATGGCTGTACCTCCCCGGTTATGGATTGTCGATGATCGAGTGCGGCTTGAGCAGAATCACCACGATCTGATTGCCTGCGGCGCCGCTGCTTCCCGTGGTCGCCTTGGTGAGCGTCACGGTGTTCCCGTCCGTCCACGCGACGGCCCAGGCGGACAGATTGGCCGCCGCCAGGTTCGCCGTCAGCTTGGAGATGATCACGAACGGGTGATAGTTGGCGAGCTGCGCGGCGCTCAGGCCCCAGTTGTGGGTGATCACCGCCGTGGTGTCCCCATCGGCGGTCGCGGAGACGGCGGCGACCAGATTGTTCGCGCTCGCCATCTGCGCGGCGGTTGGCGGCGTGGGTCCGGTGAGGCCGGCCGGATTGATGTAGGTGATTACAACCGACATATGTTCTTCTCCTTTTCAGTTGATGATGCCCGGTCTCTTCAGCCGGTATTGCCCGCCACTAACCTCCATGGTTTCCGAGCGGGGATGGTAGATCAGAACCGGCTGCATGCCGGTCTCCTCACCCAGCTTGTGGGTGTAGTTGGTCAGTTCGAATTCGTCGAATTCCTTTACCGTCTGGTAGACGATGCCGCGAAGGACTCCGATGGTCATGTTGTCGCGGATATCGGCTTTCGTCATGCCCAGCGATTTCAGATCGAGCGACTGGTCGCCGCCCACAAAGAACAACTGGGTTCCGTCTTCGTTCGCCGCCACCACGATGCGTTCCGAGATGGAGAGTTGTGACGGGTCGGGGTACTTGTCCCCCTTCGGAATGGGTGTTACGCCCAGTTCTTTCTTCTCGCCGTAGATGGTGATGATCTTCAGACAGGCGAGGTCCCCAACGCACCATAGGACGAAGTGTTTGTGCTCGGGCGTCTCGTACTCGACGATGTTCTCAGCCCTCTTGCCGTGGAACAACTCGTACATGCGCTCGGCGGCTTCGTCGGGATTGCGGCGCGATTTCTTCCCTTTCGGATTCGTCAGGAAGTGAGCGGCGAGCGGTCCCGCCGGCCCGGCCAGAGCGCTGGCCAGCATGATCTTACTGGAATTGCCGCCCTGCTTTGCGTTTCGCTTCGCCGGTTTTCGCGTAACAATCTCGTATGTGTAATCACCTGGCAAGGGAAACTTTGGCTCCCTCGGTTTCCATGTTCCAGACCAGTCCGACAAAGCACCCATGCCGTCACTATCAAGGTTGGCCTCAGTCTCAGCGCGATCCAAGTGCTGCCAGAGGGTGGCAACTACGCGTCCATTACCGTCGAAGATTCTTACGCCAATCTGGGCACCACTGCTGTTACGCTTCGCCGGCTTCAGCTTGTCGTGCGCGGTCAGACGACGGATGACCTTCGCCCCCTTGCGGGAGACCTTCACCGTGCGCGAGCCGATTTTCACTTTGGGATTGGCTCGCTTCTTTGCGGCTCTCTTCTTCCCGGCGATGGAGGCTCTGGTCAGCGCTTTCTGGCCATACTTCCGGCGTTCTCGGGCTGCGCACACCGCTTTGGGATCGTAAGCGCCGCCCTTCGCTTTCACCGCCTCGACACACCGCTGGAACTTTCCGGTCAGTCCGGGATTGCGCCGCGGGTTGCGATGGGCCTTCACGGCGCCGAGTTCCGCCCGATACGCGGAAATGACGTCGCGGGCTTCTTTCTTCTGTTGGGCTGTGCCGCTTCTCAAAAGCTTGCCGATCTGCCGCTGGGCGTCGGCGAGATTCGCCTCGGCCTGTTTGACGGCGCTCTGATACTGCTTGTCGCGGTCCTTCTGTTCGGGCGTGTTACCGGGTAACACGGCGCGCTTCCGGCCGCTTCCGCGAGTTCGCGAGCGTACGGGCGCGCGGACCGGAATGTGCCGGATGCGGTAGGTGGTCTTCTTCTTCGTCAACCACCCGAACAGGTTTTTCTTCGTCTTCGGCATATCAGTGCTTCGGCGTTTTCATGTCGACCGTCGGAACTCCCGCGCCGCCATGTTGTCCAGAAACTCTTTCGCGTACGGGCAATAACCCCTTTCGATGGTGGTTTGCAGAATGGTCAGGGCTTTCGTGTTTTCTTCCACGATGGCCCGGAACTCGCTGGCAATGTGACTGAATTTCGCTTCCGACTGGAGGCGGCTTTCCGTCAGGCGTTTTTCCGCTTCCTCGCGATCCTCGCGAAATCGCCGCCCCCAGGTTCTGTTGTCGTTTCGCCACAACAGGATCACGAACACGCACAGCACGCTGCCCACTCCGAAATTGGCGACAGCCAGAGCTTCCGCGATCATCGAAGGTATCCCTCCCGTAGCGTCGAGTAAAGCGAACATGGAAAACAAGCAAAGCTCCTCAATCGTTGATCTTGTACGACACCATCACCAGAAAATGCTCACGTTCGAACATCAGTACCGCAGGCCTCCCAAAAGCCACACAATCAGCACGATCACCAAGATAGTTCCTACTCCGACGCCAACGCCGGGAGCGGGACCCCAGCGCTGATTTCCCAGGTACCCCCCGCCAAATCCGAAGATCAGCAACAACAGGATCAATAGAAGCAGCATGTTCTTCTCCTAATCGTTGATCTTGTACGACACCATCACCAGAAAATTGCTTGCCGTGTCGCAGGCAGTCCCGGTCTTGTACACCTGGATTCCTTTGCCCGCAGTGAGCGGCACGCCAAACGCACCAAGCGTGACGCCGGTGCTGGTTTCATCGATAGCTACCCCCGCGAGCAGACTGGTCTGCAGTGTGGTCGTCACGACCACTGCGCTGGTGTCCGCAATGCGCACATCCGTACAGGTGCCCACGGCGCCACCCTGAGCCTCGATCAGGGCGTGCACGACTTTCAGAGTGTTGGCGGGAACGTCCGCCACGATGGTAAGCCCCGAGTTGATGTCCGCCAGAGTCAGTACGCTCGAATAGGTGTAGGTGACTGCGGGCGCAACAATGCCGGTCGGCCCCGTGGGACCCGTTGGACCTGTGCCACCCGTGGGACCTGTCAAACCTGTGCCGCCCGTGGGACCTGTCGGACCTGTGCCGCCCGTGGGACCTGCCGGACCTGTGCCGCCTGTGGGACCTGCCGGACCTGTGCCACCCGTCGGACCTGCCGGACCTGTGCCGCCCGTGGGACCCGTTGGACCTGTGCCGCCCGTGGGGCCTGCCGGACCTGTGCCACCCGTCGGCCCTGGGATTCCTCCCGATGGCGTAGCGATCGTGTGGCCGTCGTACGACAGGTTTCCCGTTCCCTTACCTTTGAGATCGATGTCGATGTCACTGCCTGTCCCGCGTGCCTCCAGTTGTATCCCCCCGGCTGCCGGGACCTGCGCCAGCCATTCGGCGGCACCACCGACCAGACATTCGATTGCCGGGATGGAAAAGTCGTAATTGTTGACTCTGCACAGTGCGTTCGCGGCCTGGTACGAAAATGCTCCCAGGGTGTATGGCGACAGACTTCCACCCTGATCGTCGTAAGTGGTCACGGTGAGACCGGTCACGATGGCATCGCTGGTGCCCTGCACCGGGAACGTTCTTGTCGTCGTCTTCAGCACGTCGTAGGTGATGCCCGTCCCCTGCGCTGCGGTCCATGAGATGTGCTCGTAATTGCTTCCGCTCAGCGTGCCGTTCAGATTGGCCGCGCACGCCGGCGTCGAATTGATGGACCCGTTAACGAAGTTTGTCACCACCCAGTAACAGGCCAGCACTGCGCCGGGTGTCCCGATGGGCACGGCCTGCACATTCGCCGCGGGCTGGGGCGGCCCCGCCGTCATGTTGGCGTTCTGCTGTCCGAACGAGAGAACCGAGCCGAGAAGAACGAGACTGAGAAAACGTGACATGGTAGTCCTTTATGCTCTTTCTCCTCCTAGCTGTTGATCTTGTACAGCACGATCACGAACACGCTCGTGGCGGTAACGCACGCCGATCCCGTCGAGCGAATCTGGAGTCCCTTGCCCGCAGTCAGCGGAACCCCGAAGCCCGCGTCTACCGTCACCCCGGCGTTGGCTTCGTCCAGAATCGTCCCGGAAACCAGACTGGCCGCAACGGTAGTCGTCACGTCCACCGGACTGGAATTGGTGTCGGAAATCCGAATGTCCGTACAGGTCCCGACCGTCCCCCCTACGGCCTGCTCCAGAACGTGCACAACTTTGAGAGTCCGGCCCGTGACTGCAGGCACAAGTGTGAGCCCGGCATTGACCGAAGCGATGGGGACACTGGCCTCCACCGAGTACACGAGTCCTTCTCTCGCACCGGCGGAATCGGCAAGCTGCTGACCGTTCCAGATGAGCGGGCCCGTTCCCTTCCCCAGCAGTTCAATGCCGATATTGGCGCCTTGTCCATGGGCCTGCAGACCGAGATTGCCGTCGCCAAGAGCCACCTGAGTCAGAAACGCCTGAAAGTTCTGCAAACACTCGATGGCCGGCAGGGGCGTGAAGTCCCAGTTGTTCACCCGGCAGAACCCCGCAGCATTCTGGTACGGGAATCCGGGTATCGTGTACGGAGAGAGCGCGCCGCCCTGATCGTTGTAGGTCGTTACGGTCAGTCCGGTGGCAATGGCATCCGTGGCACCCTGAACCGGGAACGTCTTATTTGCAGTCTTCAGCACGTCGTAGGTGATGCCAAACCCGACTGCCGGCGCCCAGGTCACATGCTCGTAATTGCTCCCGTTCAGCGTGCCGTTCAGATTCGATGCGCACGCCGGCGTGTAATTGATGATCGACCCGGCGATGAAGTTGGTCACGACCCAGTAACAGGCGGAAACCCCACCGGTTGTTCCGACGGGCGCTACCGAGACGTTTGCCCCGGGCTGAGGCGGCCCCGCGGTCATGTTGGCGTTCTGCTGTCCGAACGAGAGAACCGAACCGAGAAGAATGAGAGTGAGAAAGCGTGACATGGTTACTCCTTTATGCGGCGGCCCTCGCGAGAGCCTTCCGGGCCCTGGCCGTCAGACCGGGGTACTGATCCTGAATACTTGACAATTTGCGCTGGTAGGCTGCTTTTGCCTGATACTGTGCAGCCTTGCGGTAAGTCCGTGTCTTTCCGCCGGCGTTCATCAGCAGGAGCAGCGCGCCGCCGGCGAGTGCGATGTAGACCACCGGAATTCCGCCAACGGTGTACTGCGAGACGCTGTCCCAGGCGGAACTGAGTGACGTCCCGATGCTCGACAGATCAAAACCGGATGTACTGGTCTGGCCGAGTCCGAGACACCCCAGACAGCCCATGCCCCTTTGCCAGACGATGGGATTCCACGGTTCGTTGTAATTCGCCGGAACGTACACGCCCATGCCGTTGATCGCCACCGTACCGTCGCCCTGGGAGAAGGGATTCATCGGCTCGTTGAAGCGGGCCGGGACGTACGTGCCAAGAGCTCGCGGACGCACCATCATTTGCGTGTCCTCCTCATTGCTTCACCGTCAGAATGATTCCCAGCACGGCGGCGATGCCCAGCAGTACCCAGGTCGTCGTGCTGATCCCGGACGCGGCATCCGGATTTGCCGCCGGCGTGCCGCCGGTGACCGTGGCGTCTGACCCGCCAACAACGGTATTGTCGATGGTTTGCTGTCCGGCCGCGCCCTGCATCTGCCCCGCCTGCACATCGGGGTTGTAATTCACCATGGCGTTGTAGCCGGCCGCCGGCGCCGGCGGGGTCACATTCGCCAGCGGTGCACCGGTAGCCGTCACCAGCGGCGGCGTGCAGATTCCCAGCAGCGCGTCAATATCCCAGCAGTCTGAACCGCCCGGAGTGGTGGTTGCGGTTGCACCCAGCCCGCGAATAGAGACTCTCATCGCCTCACTCCCCCGAAACGCCGCGAGAGGTTCGCCAGGCCGTTGCGAATCCCTTCCAGCATTTGTGGCTTCAGGTCCTGAATGATTCGTTCGGATCCGCGAAGATGCCCGATATGATTCCGCGCCACGTTGGCCGCCAGCTCCACCAGAATCTTGTCGAGCGGGATGCCGGTCGGGGGCTGGTGCGGATTGGGGACTTCCTGGGGCACGCTGGCTATCCCGGCATCGTAGCGCGCGCGATCGCCGGCCGTTTTCAGAACTTCATAGGCTTCGTTGACTTCCCGAAACTTCTGCGAGTCGCCGGTCTGCCGATTGTCGGGATGGTACCTGGCCGCAAGCACCCGGTGAGCCGCACGGACGATATCCGGGCTGGCGTCGGGTGAGACCTGCAGCACCTGGTAGAGCGTCTTCATGACTTGACGGCTCCCATGATGGCGACCGCGGCGACGAGAGCCAGCAGAACGTACATCGTGCTGTTGCTCGAGGAGGTCGCGATTCCGGCAGTCGTCTGTACTGAAGGGCTGCTGGCCAGAATACTGGCCACGACATCGGCGGTCGCGCTGGTCTGACCCTGCAGTGCAGTAACCTGCGCCTGCAAATCCGAGGGGCTTACTTCCGGCGGTCCGGCGGCAACCGAATAAGTGCTCGGGGCGGGCGTGTCCTGTCCCAGACCGCGACGGGTCATGCCGGCCTGAATGGGACCGTAACGATTCACGTGCATCGCATTACCCCCACACCACCCGCTCGTAATCGTCCACCACGCGCGTGGGCCGATTCGGGCGCCACAGATTCATCGCGGTTTGCACGGCAGCTCGAGGATCCGCGAACGACGGGACGTTGAGCGAGAGCCATTTCCCGCAAAGCTGGCAGAAGTACTCGATGTCCCACATTCATCGCGTCCTCTTCTTGTCCTGCTTCCACA
>Ga0187878_1004325_pt1 | contig 11112 bp, 7 predicted proteins | sample June2016WEW_17_1_FD_132979 | JGI IMG/M metagenome (GOLD analysis project Ga0187878, IMG submission 132979) | Peatland microbial communities from SPRUCE experiment site at the Marcell Experimental Forest, Minnesota, USA - June2016WEW_17_150 | ecosystem: Environmental > Terrestrial > Soil >...
GTATGTGCAGGAGCAGATGATCGGGACGGTCGGAACCGTCGCGAACAGCGTGTTGGGCACGGTGACCGTGACGAAGACGGGAGCCACCACCGACCCGTATGTGGTGTCGGCGGACTATTCACCGATCGGGGCGAGCACGTACACGGTGCAGGCCTACTTCAAAGGGGCATTGACGGCGCAGGCCACGGGCCAGAAAGGGACATCCCTGGCGCAGGCGGGGAGCTGTAACACCTCATGGGACTGGGAAATCTGGCCGAATTTCGGTCCGACGGTGGACTGGGGTAACGGCGGAACGCCGCTGTTGCTGGGAGGGGCGAGCGTGATGTGCGACCAGCTCTACATCATACCGGAGAACGTGACGTGGTCGGGCGCGCCGACGGCGATGCAGATCACGGCCTCCCAGGTGCCGGGTCTGACGATCACCAGCGAGAATGCCAGCCTGGTGTACCAAGGTTTGACCAACAGCTCGTTGGGCAATGCCACGCTGGCGGTTTCGGGAAGTCAACTGGTGGTCTCCAACCTGGGCAGCAGCGGGCAGGATGGAGTGTCCATCGCCCTGCCGGGCAACCTGTCGGCTTGGGAAGCGCACTGGCAGGACCCGGATCCATCCGGGACGCTGCCGGTGGGGGCGTATGTGCAACAGCAGGTGATGGGTCCTGGCAGTGCCGGAAGCAGCGGAGTGTTGGGAACGGTGGCCGTGACCAAAGCGGGCACCGGCAATTATGTGGTCAGCGCGGACTTCTCCGCGGTGGGGGCGAGCACCTACACTGTGCAGGCGTATCGCCAAGGGGTATTGGTGGCGCAGGCGACGGGACAGACTGGATCGGCCTTGGCGGTGGCCGCCAACTTCTCGTGGTCAAACGATTCGGAGGTAAGTTGCTGTCCGTGGAGCGTGACCGTCTCGGTGGACTGGGGCAGCGGCGGGACCAGCCTGTCGGTGGCCGGCGCGAAGGTGACCTGTGACCAGCTCTACATCATTCCTGAGAACGCATCGTGGTCGGGCGCGCCGACGGCGATGCAGATCACGGCTTCCCAGGTGCCGGGTCTGACGATCACCAGCGAGAATGCCAGCCTGGTGTACCAAGGCTTGACCAACAGCTCGTTGGGCAATGCGACGCTGGCGGTTTCGGGCAGTCAACTGGTGGTCTCCAACCTGGGCAGCAGCGGGCAGGATGGGGTGGCCATCGCCTTGCCGGGCAACCTGTCGGGGTTGGAGGCGCACTGGCAGAACCCTGATCCGTCGGGGACGCTGCCGGTGGGGGCGTATTTGAAGCAACAGGTGGTTGGGCCTGGCCGTGACGGAACCAGCGGAGTTCTGGGGATGGTGGCCGTGACGAAGGCGGGCACCAGCAATTATGTGGTCAGCGCGGACTTTTCACCGGTGGGCGTGAGCACGTACACCGTGCAGGCTTACCGGCAAGGGGTATTGGTGGCGCAGGCGAGCGGCCAGCCGGGCGCGGCCTTGGCGGTGGCCAGCGGCTGCTCGTGGTCGGGCGACATTGGATGGACTTGCTGTCCTTTGATTGTAGACGTCTCGGTGGACTGGGGTAGCGGCGGGACCAGCCTGGCGGTGGCCGGCGCGAAGGTGACCTGTGACCACCTGTACATCACACCAGAAGGCGTCTCGTTGCCGAGCCAGCCAACGGCGTTCCAAATCACGGGGGCGATGTTGCCGCCGATTACGATAACCAGTGAGAATGTCACCTTGCCTTATGGTGGCCTGTCGCACACTTCGCTGGGCAACGCGACGGTGGCGGTGCAGGGAAATCAATTGAGCATCAGCAACTTAGGCAGCAGTGGGCAGGACGGAGTGTCCATCGCCTTGCCAGGCACTCTGACCGGGTTGGAGATGCACTGGCAGGATCCGGATCCATTGGGGGCGCTGCCGGTGGGGGCGTATTTGAAACAGCAGGTGGTAGGGCCTGCCAGTGACGGAACCAGCGGAGTCCTGGGGGCGCTGCAGGTGACCAAAGCGGGCACCAGCAATTATGTGGTCAGCGCGGACTTCTCACCCGTAGGCGCGAGCACCTACACCGTGCAGGCGTATCGCCAAGGGGTAATGGTGGCGCAGGCGAGCGGCCAGAAGGGCGCAGCCATGGCGGTGGCCAGCGGCTGCTCGTGGTCGGGCGATATTACATATACTTGCTGTCCGTGGAGCGTGACCGTCTCGCTGGACTGGGGCAGCGGCGGGACCAGCCTGTTGGTGGCCGGCGCGAAGGTGACCTGTGACCAGCTCTACATCATTCCTGAGAACGTGGCGTGGCAGGGTGCCCCCACGGCGATGCAGATCACGGCCTCCCAGGTGCCAGCCCTAAGCATGACGGCAGCAACCGTTTCACCGGTGCTCGTAAGTTTGAGCCTGGCTAATCAGAACGCGACGTTGCAGTGGTTTGGCACAGGTGTCCTGCAACAAACCTCCGACCTGAGGAACTGGTCGGACGTGAGCGGGGCAACTACACCATATACCATCCCGATGAGTGGTACAAACCAATTCTTCCGTATCACGCAGCCAACCTCATTTTGATACCACCGGCTTGGACTCAATGCGAATCAGACCGGGAAACGCAGTTCCCGATCTGCTCGCCTTTTTCCTTCTCGCAACCTGTTGCCGTTGAGTTTTGCCATCAAACGATCCTGCAGCGCCCCGGTCAACTGCTCGCTCCCTACGTCGATCCACTGCTCGAATGGCAGGTTGGTGGTCACGATGAGACTGGTCCGCTCGTAGGCCCGGCTCACGACATCGAAGAGCAGTTCGGCCCCCGTCTCGGAGAAGGGGACGCAGCCCAATTCGTCCAGTGGTCGCTCCTGCCGGTAACCCGGTGATTCGCTGTGTGCCAGGATCTTCGCCAGCGTCGGCCAGTGCAGACCCGTCTCCCGGAGAGTCTGGCGCCGACTCACCCCTTTCACCAACACCCGTCGTCGTATCTCTGCCCATTGCTTCATATTTGCGTACATCTTTCTGTTTTACGCCGGGTGCCGCAGTTTTCGACCGCCCCGTCACGCCTCATGACCCCGCCGCAGTTTTCGACCGGCGTTTGCAGTGGTCATCGCCAACCCCGGCATGCGCCGGTTCTTCACTGCCCGCGATTTCGCCCTGAGACTCCGGGTTTGACCGCTCCCCCGCCTTTCCCTAGAGTCCGGCCGCGATGCACGCATCGGTGTTTTCACCATTATGAAAATCGTGGTTTGCGACCCCGTTTCACCCAAAGGCGTGGCCCTGCTCCAGCAGCGTGCCGAGTTTGATGTCGTCGTCCTCGACAAGCGGCTGTCCGAAGCCGAACTGCTGCCGATCGTGGCCGATGCCGCCGCGCTTGTGGTGCGGTCCGAAACCAAGGTGACGCGCGCGGTCATCGCCGCCGCGCCGCAACTGCGTGTCGTGGGCCGGGCGGGTGTGGGCGTGGACAACGTGGATGTGGAGGCGGCCACCCAGCAGGGCGTGGTGGTGATGAACACGCCCGGTGGCAACACGATTTCCACGGCCGAACTGACGTTCTCGATGATGATGGCGCTGGCGCGGAAGATTCCGCAGGCGAACGCCTCGATGAAGGCCGGCGAGTGGAACCGGAAGGCGTTTTCCGGCACGGAACTTTACAACAAGGCCCTCGGCATCCTCGGCCTCGGCCGCATCGGCAGTGAAGTGGCCCGGCGGGCCATCGCCTTCGGCATGAGGGTACTGGCCTACGATCCCTACCTCACCCTCTCGCGCGCCAAGGCGCTGCAAGTGGAACTGGTGGAGAAGCTGGACGACCTCTGGCCGAAGGTGGATTTTCTCACGGTCCACATGCCGATGAGCGACGAGACGCGGGGCATGGTAAACGCCGTGGCATTTGCGAAAATGAAGAAGGGCGTGCGCATCCTCAACTGCGCCCGGGGCGGCATCGTGAACGAAGCCGACCTGCTGGCCGCCCTGCAAAGCGGGCAGGTCACCGGCGCCGCGCTGGACGTTTACGAGGCCGAGCCGCTGGCCAAGGACTCGCCGTTGCGCGCCCTGCCCCAGGTGATCATGACTCCGCATTTGGGCGCCAGCACCAGCGAGGCGCAGGACAACGTGGGCATCGAGGTGGCCGAGGCGATCACGGATTTTCTGCTGACCGGCGCGGTGCGCAACGCCGTGAACCTGCCGAATCTCGACGCCAAGACCTACGAGGCGGTGAAGCCCTACCTGGCACTCGCCGGCAAACTCGGCCGGCTGGTGGCGCAGCTTGGGTCCACCCGCAACGAACGGCTGGTGATCACTTATGGCGGCCGGGCCAGGGAGTTGCCGACCGATCCAGTCACCCGCGCCGTGTTGCAGGGCTTCCTCGGGTCCGCGGGCGGCACGGAGGTGAACCAGGTGAACGTGCGTTCGCTCGCCGCCGGGCTGGGCCTGCTGGTCGAGGAGGTCAAATCGAGCGAAGAAACCGATTTCAGCGAATGGCTCCATGTTGCGGCCCACACGGACGACCAGAGGGTGTCGGCCGGCGGCACTTTCTTCAGTTCGCGCCATCATCCCCGCATTGTCCGCTTGAACGGGCAGCCGGTGGAGATTGTCCCCGAGGGCGTGTTGGTGCTTTTGAACAACCGGGACCGGCCGGGCATGGTGGGCCACGTCGGCTCGCTGTTGGGGCGGCACAAGGTGAACATCGCCAGCATGAGCCTCAACCGCGAGCGCGCCGGCGGACAGGCCCTGACCGTGCTGAACCTCGACAGCGTACCTCCGGCCGCGGTGCTGGGGGAACTGCGCGCCGATCCCGACATCAGCAACGTGCGCGTCGTCAAGCTCTCGTAAACGATTCCATGAAACCCATCTCTCCTGCCGGCGGGGTCGCCGCGGCCCTGCTGGCGACTGCCTTCTTCGCCGCCCGGGCGGACGACACAAACCGGCCGCTCAGCGACACCGACCTTTTTCCCAACCCGGTCGTGGCCCGCGGCAAAGGCTTCGAGGTCCGCAACAACGACGTGGAAGACGCGGTGACGAACTTCAAGGCAACGCTCGCCAGCCAGGGTCAACCTTTCCCCGAAAATCAACGGGCGGACTTTGAGGCCCGCGCGCTCGACCGGCTGATTCTCCAGCGCGTCCTGCTGCAAAAGGCGACCGTCGAGGACCGCAGCAAGGCGAAGGAAACCGCGGACAAGTTCATTGCTGAAACCAAGAAGAACGCACGTTCGCAGGCTTCGTATGAGCGCCGATTGCTGGCCGCCGGCATCAAGCCGGACGTGTTTGAACAGCGCGCCTTCGAACAGAGCCTGGCCGAAACCGTCGTGGGCCGCGAACTCCGCGACAAGATCACGGTCGCGCCCGAAGCGGTGCGGGCCTTTTACGATCGTGGTCTGGATGTCCCGACCCGCGATGTGCAAGACCTGGTGGAGAAGATGGAAAAAGACCGCCAGACGAAGACGAAGTTCTACACCGACGGCACCAACCGGCTGGCGGAACTCACCAAAGCCAACCTCGACCGGCTCGAGCGTCCGGAGAGCGTCCGGGCCAGCCTCATTCTCCTCTACACGGTGGACCTGGTGACGCACGAACCCCTGCCGCCGGAAGCCGAGGCGGCGAAGAAGGTTCGCATGGAGAAGGCCCTGGCCCGGCTCAAGGACGGGGAGGATTTCGGCAAGGTGGCCCGCGAGGTCTCCGAGGATCCCGACGTGGCGCGGAGCGGCGGCGAGTATTCAACCACGCGCAACAACGTGGTGCTGCCGGAACTCAAGGCCGCTTTGTTCTCCCTCCCGACCGGGCAACTCAGTGACATCGTCACCACGCCGCTCGGGTTTTACATCATCAAGGTGGCGGAGCGGAATCCTGCCGGGAAGATCCCCTTCGACAAGGCGGAAAAGGAAATCCAGACCCTGCTGGTCAACCAGGAGGTCGAAAAACGGATGCCCGCCTATTACGAACAGCTCAAAAAGGACTTCGAGGTGCAAATCATCCCCCGCGAGAACGCAAAGCCGTGATGCGGGCAGTGTCCTGATTTCGACCATCGAACGGAGTTTGGAGTCCCGGCTCCAGCCGGTCATGGCCGCCGCAAGGCGGAACTCCAGGCGAAATAAGACTCCAATCGCCCGCACCGAGAGTTGAAATGAGGACACTACCATGACGGGAGCGGGCTGGCGGGCCACGGGCCGCCCGGCTAGATTGGGGATGTGAGTGCGACGCAAACGGACGCCGTCCGCCATCTCTACATCCATGTGCCGTTCTGCGCGCACAAATGCGAGTATTGCGCATTTTACTCGGAGGCGGCCCAGGGCGAGCTGGTCAACCGCTACGTCGCCGCGCTGGTGCGCGAGCTGGATCTGGTCGCCGCGGAGCTGCGGCCCCGCACCGTTTACTTCGGCGGCGGCACGCCTTCCCTGCTCAACCTGCGCCAGTGGGAAACGCTCCTGCAGGCGCTGGACCGTCTCGGCCTGGGCGGCGCCGGCGAGTGGACGGTCGAATGCAACCCGGCGACCGTTTCTTCCGACAAGGCGAATCTGCTGCGCGCCTTTGGCGTGAACCGGATTTCGATGGGCGTGCAGTCGCTCGACGAACCGCTGCTGGATCGCCTTGGCCGCATCCACAGCCGCGACCAGGTCTTCCGGTCCTTCGACCTTCTTCGCCAGGCCGGTTTCGACAACGTGAACCTCGACCTGATGTTCGCGATCCCGGGGCAGACGATGGCCATCTGGCGGGCGACGTTGCGCGAGGCCCTGGCGCTGGGCAGCGAACACCTCTCGTGCTACGAAGTGATCTACGAGGAGGACACACCCTTGTTCGAGCAGCTCCGCGCCGGTCGTTGCGACGTGGACGAGGACCTGACGTGCGACATGTTCGAGGAACTCGTGACGGCCGCGGGCGCCGCCGGCCTCCAGCAATATGAGATCGCCAACTTCGCCCGCCACGGCGGGCCCGCCGCGGCGGAAATCCCCGACCGGGCCTGCCGGCACAACGTGAATTACTGGCGCGGCGGTTCGTTCCACGGACTGGGCCCGAGCGCCACCGGTTATGTGCGGGGTGTGCGGACAAGGAACTGGGCCAACACGCGGCTGTATTGCGAGCAGCTCGAGTCTGGCCGCCGGGCCATCGAATCCACCGAGCAACTGCCGCCGCTGGGGCGCGCCGGTGAAATCGCGGCGTTCGGGCTGCGGATGAACGCCGGGTGGCCGTTCGCCGAGTTCGAGCGCGTGACGGGCTTTGATCTCCGCCGTGAATGGGCGGACGACCTGGCGGCCCTGGAGCGGGAGGGCCTGGCGCAGCGGACGGCGGAGCGGTTTCACCTGACCGCGCGGGGGCTGCGCCTGGCCGATCTGGCGGCGGAGCATTTTCTCCGCCCATGACGTTGCGGCCCTGCCGAGCGCGGAAACCGAGCGCGTAAGAGCGCGTAAGAGTTGACAAAAAGTGGCGGACCAAGCACAAGGAAGCCCGCCTCCGATATGCAACAGATACATCTGGGCCTGGTGGACTATGCCATTCTGCTCGCCTACACGGCGTTCGTGATCGGCATCGGTTTTGCGTTGCGGCGCTTCATGAAGACTTCGTCGGACTTCCTCACGTCCGGCCGCAGCATCCCGGCGTGGGTTACCGGGCTGGCGTTCCTCTCCGCCAACCTCGGCGCGCTCGAACTGGTGGGCATGGCCGCCAGCGGCGCCAAATACGGCATCGCCACCGCGCACTTTTATTGGGTGGGCGCCATTCCCGCCATGATCTTCCTGGCCGTGTTCATGATGCCGTTTTACTACGGTTCCAGGGCCCGCTCGGTGCCGGAGTATCTGAAGATGCGGTTTGACGAGCGGGTGCGCTGCCTCAATGCGCTCACCTTCGCCGTGATGACGGTGTTCGCCTCCGGCATCTCGTTGAACCTGCTGGCCAAGCTGCTCAACCAGCTCCTCGGTTGGGATTACAACCTGAGCCTGTGGATCTGCTCCGCCGTCGTGCTGCTTTACGTGCTCAAAGGCGGCCTGACTTCGGCCATTTACACGGAGGTGCTCCAGTTCTTCATGATCGTCCTCGGTTTCTCGCCGGTGGTTTATCTCGGCCTCAAAAATATTGGCGGCTGGGACAAAATGACGGCGACACTCGCCGGCGTGGCGCAGGATCCGGCGAAAATCGGACTGGGCACCAAGACCTTTGCGCCCGACGCCTGGTCGAGCGCATGGCATCCGTTGCTGGCCGGCTCGAATGGCAATCCGATGGGCGTGGACCTGTTCGCGATGGTCTTTGGCCTCGGCTTCGTGCTGAGCTTTGGTTACTGGTGCACGAACTTCCTGGTCGTGCAGCGCGCGATGGCGGCGAAAAACATGGGCGCCGCGCGGCGCACGCCGCTGATCGCCGCGGTGCCGAAAATGCTGTTCCCCGCCCTCGTCATCCTGCCGGGCATGATCGCCGCCTCGCTCGCCTTCACGGGCAAAGATGGTTACCGGCTGCCGCCGAAGCGGGTCGAAAACGCGCTTTATCAGAAGGCCCTTCCCGCCCTCCAGGAAGCCTCCACCAAAAAGCTGGACGTGGCGGCTGCCCTGACCCAGATCAACAGCGCGCTGGGCTCCAAACTCGCCAAGGACTGGAAGGAACTCAAGTTCAGCAACGACAAACTGGCCCTCATTCTGAAAGACAATGCCGCCAGCCCAATGCCCGAGGCGGTGTTGCGCGACCGGGTGCAGGACGCCGTCACCACCAATGACTATGACGGTGTGATCCCGTCGCTGGTGAAGAAATACTGTCCCACCGGCATGTTGGGCCTGGCGTTGACGGCCCTGCTGGCGTCGTTCATGTCCGGCATGGCGGGCAATGTCACCGCGTTTAACACCGTCTGGACCTACGACCTCTACCAGGCCTACCTCGCGAAGCACAAGAGTGACGAGCACTACATGTGGATGGGCCGGTGCATCACGGTGGTGGGCATCCTGCTGAGCATCGCCTGCGCATATTTCGCCAGCAATTACTCGAACGCGATGGACATCGTGCAACTTGTGTTCGGCTTCGTGAACGCGCCCCTGTTCGCCACCTTCCTGCTGGGCATGTTCTGGAAACGCGCGACCGGCACCGGCGCCTTCCTGGGTCTGCTGGGGGGCACCGGCACGTCCGCCCTCTTCCACGCGCTGACGCTGGCGACGGGCAACGCGCCGGGCGTCAAGGGTGGCTATCTGGGTGTGGTGCAGACGTTCCCCAGCGAAATGGCCCAAAACTTCTGGCTGGCCAGTTTCGCCTTCGGCGTGTGTTTCGTGCTGACGCTGGTCATTTCCCTGCTGACCGCGCGGACCAAAACCGACGAGGAACTCAAGGGCCTGGTCTATTCGCTGACGCCGCGGCTCAAGGACGAGGCCGAGGCGTGGTATCTCCGCCCGGGTTTCCTGGGAATCGTGCTCCTGGGCTGCTGCGCGCTTCTGAATTACATTTTCTGGTGAGAAAGGAACGAACTTATGCTCGATATTCGCTGGCCGATTGGCCTGATGTTCTCGCTCGTGGGCGTGCTGCTCGTGCTCTGCGGGCTGGTGGCCTCCCCGGCCGACTGCGAAAAATCGCTCGGGATCAACATTGACCTGATCTGGGGCGTCGTGCTGCTGGTTTTTGGCGCGCTGATGCTGGTGCTGGCCTGGAAGGACGGGCGGGCCGCCGCCGCCGAGGCCTCCGGCTCCGCCACGAAATAGCCAACGGGCGTCCGGGTCCGCTTCCGATTTCCCTGCCCTGAACCCTTATGAAATCCTCTGTTTGCAGCATCCTGGCGACGGCGGCACTGCTCGCGGCGGCCTCGTCCGTCGCGGCTGCCTCCGCCACTCCAACCATGAAAGCATCCGTGCATAAATCCGAGTTCGGCAAGCTGCCGGACGGCACCGTCATCCGCCAATTCACGCTCACCAACGCCCGGGGCGTCACCGCCAAGGTCATCACCTACGGCGCGATCCTCACCGAACTGGACGTGCCCGATCGCAACGGGCGGGCCGGCGATGTCGTGCTCGGCTTCGACAACCTCGACCAGTATCTCAAGGGCCATCCGTTCTTCGGCTCCACCGTTGGGCGCGTCGCCAACCGCATCGCCAAGGGCAAGTTCATGCTCGACGGCAGGGCCTACTCGCTCGCGACCAACAACGGTCCGAACCATCTGCATGGCGGCATCAGAGGCTTCGACAAGGTCGTCTGGAAGGCGACCGTGCTTAAACCCAAGAGCGGCGCGGCCGTGAAATTCACCTACACCAGCCGCGACGGCGAGGAAGGCTACCCGGGCACGCTCAAGGCCACCGTCGTTTACACGCTCACCGACGAAAACGAGATCCGGTTGGACTACACCGCGACGACCGACAAGGCCACCCCGGTGAATCTGACCAACCACAGTTATTGGAATCTTGCCCTCGGCGGCGACATCCTGGACCACCAACTGCTGCTGAATGCCGATCGCTACACCCCGGTGGATGACACGCTCATCCCGACCGGCGAACTCGCCGCGGTGAAGGGCACGGTCATGGATTTCACGAGGCTCCATCCGATTCGCGACCGCATCGGTGAGCTGACCAACGTCCCCAGCGGCTACGATCACAACTACTGCATCAACGGCGGCGGCGGCACGCTGGCCCTGGCCGCGCGACTTTATGAGCCGAAGTCCGGCCGCGTGATGGAAGTGCTGACCACCGAGCCCGGCGTCCAGTTCTACACCGGCAATTTCCTCGACGGCACGCTCACCGGGAAGCGTGGCATCACCTACCAGAAGCACGCCGCGCTTTGTCTCGAGTGCGATCATTATCCCGACAGCATCAACCAGCCGAAGTTCCCGAGTGCCGTCCTGCGTCCGGGCCAGACTTACCGGCAGACGACGGATTACAAATTCTCCACGAAGTAACCCGCTGCTCCGTGGGCCAGGTTTTGCGCCGGTCGGCGAGTCTTCGTCGGCCGGCGTTTCGTTTGCGGCTTGAGCGTTGGTGTGGAGGTTGGCCCGGTAATGTCCCGACGCGGCTTGCCGTTTCCCGGACCGCGGCTGTGCGCGAAGCGTCAGCCGCCGCCGGCGGAAAATGCTGCGGCTGGTCTCCGAGAGCCGCGCTCCATTCAAATGTAAGCGGTAAAGCAGGGTCCTCCTGTTCCGGCGGGACGGGCGTGATAGGATGGAGGGTTGGCTGGACGCTGAAGCAGATTCAGGCCGCCTGCGGGAGCTGCGAGGGACGAGCCGCCTTCCA
>Ga0187878_1004326_pt1 | contig 11112 bp, 8 predicted proteins | sample June2016WEW_17_1_FD_132979 | JGI IMG/M metagenome (GOLD analysis project Ga0187878, IMG submission 132979) | Peatland microbial communities from SPRUCE experiment site at the Marcell Experimental Forest, Minnesota, USA - June2016WEW_17_150 | ecosystem: Environmental > Terrestrial > Soil >...
CAAGCACAAGTCCACGACCTATAAGGAGATGCGAACCAGGCGGACCGTTCCAAGCCGCCCGGCCAAGACTGACCCCAACATATTGGGGCTTGCTGAAACAACCGGATAAGCATGAGGCGACTACCGAGGAGCTATTTCCTCGAGCGCCGTTTATCGGGTGGCGTAGGGCAAGAATCTTCAACTGCAAGGCCGCCTGGGTTTGGAAGCGGGAGCGGAGAGTGCCCAGGAAGGAAAAGAATCGGGTAAACATGGGAGCGGGAAGCTTAGCAGCGGGAGCGAACCAACATCAATGATTTCAATCCGGACGGAGTTTCTAGCAGGCACATGACTCCCAAGATCGCCGCCAAAACAGCGATCAACTCCATCAACCTTACAAAGTGACATTTCCTGCTAGCGGCGCCTGCGTATTACGGCTCGATCTCGGGTGGCGCAGCCAGATTGTTTACGACTTTTCGAACACCTTCAACCGCCTGAGCTATCTTTTCCGCAAGCAGTTTTTCTGCGCGGGAGGCAACACTGCCGGTGAGAGTGACTGTACCGTTCTCAGCATGTATTTGCATCGTTCTTAAGGAAACTGCCTTAGTAGAATACAATTCAAACTCCACCCGCCGGGCAAGTTTCTCATCCGCACTCTCCGGCGTCGCCTGGGCATTGGTTACGGCAAGATTATTGGTAACTCCTTGGACGCCCGGAGCCTGCCAAGCGATTTGCTCCGCCGCGTGTTTCTGATTCGGTGTTTCCACCGTTCCGTTCAAAGCAACCACGCATTTGTTGACCTGTGCCTCAATGCGTTGATCTCTTAGTTCCGTGCTTTTCAGAAGACCATCATTGATGATGGTTGTGATCTCCAGATCGGCAATGCGGGCAGCGAGCCGTTCCATTTCCGGATTCCGCTCCACGGCAGGGTTGACGGTCAGTTCGTTATGGACTTGTTTTGCGCCCGACGTGTCCTGGGCAATCGCCCCAGCGACGGATTTGATTTCTTCCGAGGGTACTTGACCGGTCAAGGTGACTTCTCCTCGGCTCGTATCCACCTTAATGTCAAAGGCGGATACGTGCTTTGACAAAAGCAAGGCAGTGCGCACCTTGGAGGTAGTAGCAGTATCCTGCGATGATTCTTTGACGGATCGGAACGCGCTTTGGAGAGACGGACTCCGCGAATAAAAATAGTAAATTGCCCCTCCAATAACCACCACAAGAAGGAGCACAGCGACCACAAGGCCGCCGAAACTTCTTCCAGCGTCAGAAGATTCCAACGTTTTCATTTCTCCTCCCGCGCCTCTGAGGGTGTCCCGAATTCCGTCAAACCGGAATTTCCGATTTCAACTTTACCTGTCCGCAAAATCATACGCCGGCTGCCTTGTCGAGTCAAACTCAGAACGTACGTCAAGCTGGTAGGGTCGAGGACCGGCGCGGTGACCCGTAAGAGAGCCCCGTTTCCAGCCCCCGCCACATCACACGTAGCGTGCGGATTTCCCGCACTACGCGTTCCTGCACACTTCACGACACGGAAGGCGCACACCTGGCTGCCAGATGGCGCAGTGGCGTCCGGAGCAGGTAACGCAGAGTGTGTGCCTTTCACACTCTGCGGTTCTTCATATGATGCGCATGCAATGTATAATAAACACACTCTGACACCTGACGTGGTAATCCAGTTTCCCTGGAGGTCATCATCGGTGATCGGGGATCGCGTCCAACGAACGACGAGCCGCAGAGTCTCTGGACAACGAGCCTCTGCGCTACTTGCTGATTCCAGCCCAAGAATTCAAATAGTCAGCCAGTGCACGCAAGTCCGGTTCATTCAGTCCTAAGTGCCGTGCGGGCATTGCTCCGAATCCTCCGTTTCCTGGCGCGCGGCGCCGCGCCCTCAAGAGATACCGAACACGGCTCCGGGCTGCCTTCGCTCGTCGACTTGGCCGGTCCCGACGTTTTCCCCTGCCCGGCGGTGGGCTTCGGTGCGCGAAATGCGGGTACGTAAACACACTCCCTCGGGTTATCGTGCCTTACCACGCATCCGAGGCAGGCCGCACTATGATGGGTTGAGCAGTAGAAGATCGCGGGGCGCTGCCCGCACTCCGGGCACATCGGCATCCCCCGTGCCGAGTACGTATAAACGTCCGGCCCAGGAGGGAAGGTGGAACTTGCAGGTCCAGTGCGCTTGGCCTCGGGCACTACGGCAGGCGTCTCAGGTCGGATAGCGCCGCCAGTCGAGACTTGACTGGGGAGATTTCCTGCTACGGGCGCGACGGGTCCCTCCACGCGAGGTGCGTTGAGCACGCTGATGACCTTCAGCACGGTCCAAATGATGCCCGCAGGGATCCCCACGTAGCTGGTAAAGACCATATCCAAAAAGGCTATCCCTGCAGCCGTGGGGTTAACGTAGAAGGTGATCAGAGAGCGGAGGCACAACGAGAGCCACGCGAGAGCGGCCAGCCCGAGCACCTTGCGTAAGAACAACAGCATGCTGGAGTCCTCCCGACCACCGCATTAGTGGGCGGTGTCCCCGAATTAACGCTGCCATCCCTTCCGTTTGGAGAGAGCTCACAGCGTTCGCTTGCGGGATGATGTCAATACGAATTTCCGTTTTGACTTCCCAGCCGACGGATAATGTACACCTGCCCGCCTCAGTAGGCAATTCTCCGGGAGGTTTTTTGAGTGCAGAGCCTCTTCGGCGGCCGCGGGAAAATCATAAAGCCCAAAACTGCCGCTTTTCCGGCCCATTCCTGAAATACTTTTCCTTCCCTGCCTCCTGCGTCCCCCCAAACCTGCTCGGACCCACGGCTTGCCTGTCCCGCTGGGGATGGTAGTCCCGCAATTCTGGAAAGCAAGCTTGCGAAGAGCCGCTTCGTCAGATGGCTGTCTGCCAAAAGCAGCCAATAATAGCGGGCGTGCTTGATCAAGCGTCCACCGGTTTTCACCCGCCGCTGCTGTAAGCTCGTTCGTGGTCACTGGTCCGATTCCTGTCGCGAAGTCCGGTTCGAGGAAGTTTGTGGTGGCATAGCACTCGCTTGGATTGATCGCGACCAACGCCGTAGTGTCGACCGAACCGATCAACTCCTGGATCGTCGCCAATCCGGAAGTTGGGAACTCCGGCCCGGACTGCTGCTCCGTGTCCGACAACTGACCACTCGTCGGCGCTGTCCGTAACGTCGAGTTCAAACTATTACGACTGAGCCGTCTACGAACGCGCACTGACCGAGGCATTCGAGAACTATGTAGTGAAACGTCACAAGCATCCGCCTGAGGACTTCAACCAAGCCGCCGTCCGGGTTGAGGAATCCGATTAGCCCGGATTTCTTACCACGACCTACCGTTTCTCGTCGGGCGGCCGGAAGGGCGGGGTTTTAACCCGGCCGAAAAAGTGGCTTCTAACTCTTTGTTCGTCTCGCGCCCCGCGCAGCTCGTTCCGACAGGCTGCGCGGGGCGCGAGACACGGGAATAATTAGGAAGGTCATCTAACGGCGGGGTTAAAACCCCGCCCTTCCCCACCACTACCAGCAACCTGGGCGCAGCGGCGCGAGCGGGAACGCGCCTGAGGTGCTTCGACAGAAGCCGTCGGCTTCGCTTTACAGTCGTCAACCGCCTGTCCCCGCGCACGCAGCACGGCTCGACCCGGGCGCTGCACTGGCCGTCGCGAAAGTCGAATACTTCTGCTCAGCTTGAGTGGAGCCGCATTTGGGGCAGGGAGGCGTCTGTTGGTTCCTGCTCAGCATCAACTTCTCGAAAACGTGGCCGCACTTCGGACAAACATATTCAAAGATGGGCATGGATGAGTAAGGTTAATCCTTGGGTTTAGTCGTGCAGCTTGTTGGCTCTTTGTCCCCCGACGGGGAAGCGGACCGCCGCGCTCAGGTAAAGCGAGAGATCCCAGGGATGCGCGGGAGGACGAAAAACCAGAGGATCAAGAACAGAATGAGAACCAATATTCCTTCCATCGGTTCAATGATACACCCCCACGGTTATCGGCCGCTAGCAGGTTGCGGAAAAACTCGCCCCCGACGAGGTAGCGGCGATTTCACATCGCCACATGTCCTGTGTTTTCATCGCCAGCATGGCGACGTGAAGTCGCCGCTACACGTTGTTCCGCAACCTGCTAGAGGAGATTGAACCCGCAGAATCGGGGCGCACTTTGATCAAAGCGCCGGCCAGAGCGATTCCCAGATTTTGAACTCGTGATGAAAACCGGTTTGTTCGGCGCGGGTCAATTTGCGGCCGGAGGCCACGTCCAACGTTTCCTGGAAAATCCTGCGGCCGACCTCTTCGGTTGTTTCCTCACGCTCCAAGATTGTGCCGGCGTTGACATCAAGATCGGCGTATGAACGGGCAAGCTGGGGATTGGTGCCGATCTTCATGACCGGGCCCAGAGCACAGCCGATGCCGGTTCCGCGCCCCGTCGTGAACAGCACCACCTGCGCTCCGCTGAGGAAGAGGGCGGGAGTGCAAATCTGATCGTAGCCGGGCGTGTAGAGCACATAGAGACCCTTGCGATCGCCCAGCCACTCGCCGTACTCAACCAAATCTTCGACAATGGAAGTTCCGCCCTTGGCTTTGACGCCGCTGGACTTCAGATAAATGTTATAGAGCCCACCCTTGATGTTGCCCGGGGAAGGATTATCGCGGAAGTAGTCGCCAAATTTCCGGACGTAGGCCTCATAACGCCTGAGCGCATTCATTAACTTGCGGCCAACCGTTCGCGTGCGGGCGCGCTTGACGAGATCAACCATGGCGGCCCCCTGTAACTCCGGGATTTCCGGAAGGAAGACAGCGGCGCCGGCTTTCACAAACAGGTCTGCCGCCACGCCCACCGCGGGATTGGCGGTGACGCCGGACCAGCGGTCCGACCCACCACACTCGGTCCCGACGATCAGTTTCGAAATGGAAACCGGCTGGCGCTGAAACTGATTGGCGTAATGAAGCAGCTTCTCGACGGTTTCCAGGCCACGTTCGACGGTCTTCTCGCTGCCCCCCAATTGCTGGATGGTCAAATTCACGACGCGCCGGTTGTAATCGGCAACGGAATCCTGGAATGCCGGGACGGAGCACTCCACGCAGGTCTTGCCGCAACCCAGGTCGATGTAAACGGCCGCGCCCAGGTTGGGATGGCGCAGGGTATTCGCGAGCAACTGGTTCAGAATTGTGACGGCCTGGCCATCGGGCATTCCGCAGCCGGATTCGTGAACGAGGGGGACGACGCCATCCACATTGGGGAACTTCTGACGAGAATAGATTTCGCGACTGGCGCGCGTGGCAATTTCGCGGACTTCGCTGGAGGAACACATCCCCGAGGTTACGATGCCTACCAGGTTCCGGGCGCCCACCGTGCCGTCCGGCCTAACGAAGCCGTCAAACGTCAAGGAAGCGAGTCTTGGATCGAGTCGCGTCGGCGTGGGGTTGTCACAGTATCTGACCGCGAGGCGGGGCAGACGGGAATGCAGGTTGCTGGCGTCGATCGGCTCGCCAGGCTGGACGGAGCGCGAAGCGAGCCCAATGGGATCGCCCAGTGTGATGTAAGGCTGGCCACGGCGAATCGGTTTGATTGCGAAGCTCTGGCCACGCAGGGCACGGCCAGAAACCGTCATGACTTGGCCGGCGTATTTCAGGCGGGTGCCTTTCTCGATCACATCCACCGTCACAACAGCTAGGTTGTCTTTCTCGGGCCGGATGACGATAGCGACTTCCTGGAGTTCTCTGAGTTCCATGACGACCTCTTTTCCTTTTGAGAGCTTAGTGTCCTGAGTCAGAAGTTCGCTGATAAAGCCTTCGCCTTGCGGGCGACCGTTCCGCAGCCCCGTCAGGGGCGCAAGATCGTAGCCCAGGGTCTCTTTTGACCCGCCGTGCGCGGGCGCCAGCCCTGGGGGAGAGAGCCCTCACCCCGCCCCTCCTTTGTCGGGACACCCCTCTCCCGCGCGGGCGGGAGAGGGGACGGGGGTGAGGGAGGGTTCCCTTACCCACGGCTTACGCCGTGGGCTACGTTCTTTCGCCCGCTACGCGGGCTGACTTCATCAACGAACTTCTGATTCAGGAGAGTAGATGCAAAACCAGCCGATGCCTGGCAGGCTTGCTACTCCAGCAGATCCCTGCTTACCCTGTAGCGTCCCCTTCCTGCCACGGGCTCCCTCCGATAGCACGGGTTCAAATCTCCCGGCAAGTACCCTGCTTAATTGGGGGTGGGATCTGCAAGACCGGATCCCACTGCTCACCTACGCAGGCCCCATTCCTCGATCCGCGCGATGCGTGCCCGCGCAGGGACTCTCACTCTTGATCCATAAAAGGCGTAGTACGTAATGAAGGTGTAGCAAGCCAGAGGTACGAGCATGGCAATGGCCATGCTGTGCACGCGCTTGAAAATGAAGGCCATGGCAAGCGGGGCGATCGCTCCACCAATGATGGACATAATGATGATGGAGCCGCCTACCTTGGTGTTGGGGCCCAGTTCCTTGATGCCCAGCGCAAATATCGTGGGGAACATCAGCGACATGAAGAAGCTGGTCATGAACACCGCCCCAACTCCGACCCAACCGGGAAACAAAACTGCGATCCCCACCAGCGCCACGTTAATGATGCCGTAAGCCCCCATGAGGCGCGTTGGTGGGATGAACTTCATCAGGTAGGTGGCGCTGAACCTTCCCACGCCGAACGCCACGAGAGTCCCGGTGAGGAAATAGCCGGCGATTTTCTCCGGCTGATGGGTGTAGTCCTGGATGTATTGGATGTAGTAACTCCAGGTTCCGACCTGAGCTCCCACGTACAGAAACTGCGCGACGACTCCGTATACAAAGTGCGGGTAATGAATGAGGTCACTGGCTTTGCCGTCCTGGCGGCTGGTGGCGGGTTCCGCTTCTTCCGCGACCTTGGGGAATTTGGTTTTCAGGATCAGAATCGCCCAGATGAAAATGATCGTCCCCAGAACGAGGTAGGGGGTGACAACGCGGAGAGTCTCGCTCCGCAGGTACGCCTCGTAGGTGCCGCCAGCTTTGAGGGAAGCAACTTGCTGCTGGTTCAGTTCGACCCCGGAGAAGATGAAAATCGTCCCCACCAAGACACCCGTAACGGCTCCGACGGGGTTAAAGGCTTGCGAAAAATTGAGCCGCCGCTCCGATGTTCTGGGGTCGCCCAGCAAGGCGATGAAGGAGTTCGCCCCCGTTTCGAGGAAAGACGCGCCGCTGGCGATGACAAACAGGGCGAAAAGGAAAAATCCATACTGTCGAACGATCGCGGCCGGCCAGAAGAGAAAGGTGCCGGCGCTGTAAAGGAACAAGCCAATCACCAGCCCGGTCTTGTATCCAAATCTTCGCATCACGAGCGCGGCAGGGATCGCCAGAAGGAAATATCCCATGTAGAAAGCTGACTGGATCAAGCCCGCCTTTAAACGCGTGATCTCGAACGATTTGATGAACTGCTTAATCAGGATGTCATTCATGTTGCTGGGAATACCCCAAAACAAAAACAGCGCAGTGACCAGAACAAAAGGCAGGGTATTCCCGGCCGAGAACAACGGAGGGTGCTGATCCAGGTTGACGTTGGCATTCCGCGTGGGCATAAGTGAAGCTCCGGTTTCGGAAATAGCAGACTATGAAGTTTTCATCACGGGCAACGAGGATCGGGACGCGCCCGCATGACGATGTATTTCTTCGATGCCTTCAGGGCCGCAGCCTACATCTCTTGGTTCGCAACCTTCTGCCTTGACTTGCAGAGACTGAAACCACTTCAAAACCAGGATTCAGTCACCAAGCCCAGCTCTTTGAATAGTCGAACCGTAGTCTATCATTCTCAGTAGGTTGTGAACCTCCTGCTTGTCTTGCCTAACCTTTCTACGAAAGACTGTCTTTCGGGCCGCGCAAAACGTAGGCGCCACAAATTGGGAGATTACGTTGGAACGCCGCTAAATTTCCAGATCCTCGGTATTGAGCCTTCCCGCGCGTCTGAGGCCCTCGAAGATGGCAGCCGTTTCGCGAATTCCCTCTTCGAGCGGTGTGCGCGGGACGCAGCCCAGATCGTGTTGCAGCGCGCTGTCGTCGAGGTCGGCGGCGATGGGCAGAGGTTTTCCTTCGGCTTTAATGAGTGTGTGGGCCTGTGGCAGAATTTGCTCCAAGGTTGCGAGGAACTCCTGCACGTGGATCACGCTGCCGCGGGGCGTGTAAACTTTTGCCCCGGAAATCGCTGCTTCCGCGCAGCGAATAAAAATGCGAGAGGTGTCCCGCACGTACTGCAAGTCCACGCTGCCGGTGAAACGAATCGTATACGGCCGGCCGACCACCGCGGCTTTGATGGCTTTGGTCGGGCCGGAGGAGATTCCTTGGTCGCGCCCCGCGCCGTAGACGGCCCAGGGGCGGATGCCCACGCTGGAGATGCCGTCGTTCTGGAAGTAGATGCGGGCATTTCCCTCGTTGCATTGTTTGAAAACGCCGTAATGGGTTCCGGGCAGCAGGGGCGCGCCTTCTGGCACGGTGGCGCCGCCGTAGGCTTCTTCCGGGCCGAAGACGGCAGCGGAAGTCGCGTAAACGATGCTCTGAACCAGGCCGCGCCTGCGGCGAGCCACTTCAAACACGTTGAGCGTCCCCACCACGTTCACCATCGCGCCACGAACGGGGTCTGCGGCGCAGCCGGGCACCTGGATTCCGGCTAGGTGAAGCGCGTGCGTGATGCCGTGCTCCACGATTGCGCTTTCCAGGTCTGCGAATCGGGTGACGTCACCCTGGATGAACGGAACGGAAGCGAGCTGCTCCGGAGTCAGGAGCGCGGCCAGCCGGGCAGATCCCGTGTCGATGTCAAAGACGTAAGCCCTGTCCCCGCTCTCCACGAGCTCCTTTACGATCCAAGCTCCGATGAAACCTTTTGCGCCCGTGATCAGAAATCGACGCGCAGGCTCCGCTTGAGTGCTGTCTAGTTTCCTTCCGGTCATGCCCTGGCATTATATGAGTTGGCAGAAGTGAGTCAACAATCTGCTGCGATGGCTGGAAGGAGCCCCGGTCGGCGAGCCGTACGATCGATGTTCGGCCGGCGCAAGTTGCTTAGGCGCGGGGAAACGGCTCTCAGCGCTGCTGACCGCCGGTTACGCACTCGGTGGCGCGCATCAGGGAAGGAATTGAGTCAGGTTCCGCATGCCGAAACAATCCTGGGCCTCGCGTCAACCGTATAGAGGCTGTCAATGCGCTTGGGCGTTGGCGGGCGCGCCCACTCGTTGCGGCGGATGAATCAGCAGCAGGACGCTGACCGTGGCCAACAGCGGGACCGTACCCGCGAGGAAGAACGCGGGAAAGTAAGAGAACTTGTCAACCAGCCATCCCACCAGCAGCGTGAAGAGGGTTCCGGCCAGCCCCGCGCCCAGTCCGCTCAGGCCCGTCACGGAAGCGACGACGTCGTGCGGGAACAAATCAGAAGGGAATGTAAGGCCCATGGTTGACCAGCTTGCGTACCCCCACACCGCAAAACTGATGAGAAAGAGCGCCCAATAGGCATTGTGGGTGGTTGCAGCAGGAATTCCGGCCAAAATCGGCAAGGAACTGATCACGCAAACCCATTTGCGCGCGTGCACCACGGACATGCCGCGCTTGATGAGGAGACCGGACGCGAAGCCTCCAGTGAAATTCCCGATATCGGCAGCCACAAAGGGAAGCCAGGCGAAAGCCGCGATCTGCTTCAGACTGAACCCACGCGCATCACTCAAGTACTGCGGCAGCCAGAAAACGTAGAACCACCAAATGGGGTCGGTCAGAGACCGGCCGATGACGATCCCCCACACATTCGATTGCCTTAGCAGACTCAGCCAGCGCTCAATGCCCCGCCGTGGGGAGGCGGCGTCGGTGTCTCGCCCCGCCTCGATGAGCCCGCGTTCCTCATTGCTCATCCGGGGATGCCGGTCAAGAGGGTGATAAACGGCGAGCCAGGCGATCAGCCAGACAAAACCCAGGAATCCGGACAACACAAAGGCGTAGCGCCAGCCGAGGAGGATGGCAACCCAGGGGACGGCTAGGGCCGCAATCGCGCCGCCCACGCTGGAGCCGCTATCGAAAATAGCGACCGCAACGCCGCGCTCTTTGGCAGGGAACCACTCGGCGACGGTTTTGCTCGCGCCGGGCCAGTTGCAGCCCTCGCCCATTCCTAACAGAAAACGAAATGCGCCGAAAGAGAAGACCGAATTCGCGAGGCCGGTCAGCATGCTGACGCCCGACCACCAGATGACCGCCAGGGCGAGGCCGAGGCGCGTGCCAATGATGTCCAGCAGGACGCCCCCAATCAGCCACATGCCAGCGTAAGAGATCTGGAATGCGGAGAAGACTCGAGAAAGATCCGTGTGAGTGAGATGCAGTTCCCGACTAATTACCGGCGCCAGCACGGAAAGGGTTTGCCGGCTGATGTAGTTAACCACCGTGGAGCCGAAAAGTGTCCAGACGATCCACCAGCGAAGTCGCTTGGAGGCCATACGGCTAACCTCATTACCCCGGCTTCAGCGCGGCCAAGGCTCGCGCGAAATTTGGCGGCACGATACCATAGGCGGCGGATTCCTGTCAGCGGTTTTTGGGACCCCAGGGAGGCTTTCGATTGCGTTCGGATGCGGGTTTCAGATAGAGTAACCGGCATGTTGGGGGACGCCTGCACTCCCCGCCGATACACATCTTTTCCAGGAGTTGTTTCATGCGACCTATCAAGCTCAGCTTGATTACGATCTTCGGCCTGCTGGCGAGTTGGTCGCCGGCTTTCGGTGAGAACGTCCGCGTGTGGCAGGGAAGCATCGAGATTCCAACCTACCTGCTGGGCGCTGAAGACGCGAACCCACGCTTCGCTCTGGCGGATCGTCGCCGCGTTTACCCGTACACGATGCTCGATGAGCTGACGGACCGGCTGGAGACGAAGAGTTACAAGGCTGTTTTCCTGGAGAATGAATATCTGAAAGCCATCGTTCTGCCGGAAATGGGCGGTCATCTCTATTCGCTCTATGACAAGGTTAATAAACATGAAGTGTTTTACCGTAACAATGTAGTGAAATACGGCCTGGTAGCGTTACGAGGCGCATGGGTGTCGGGTGGGATAGAGTTCAATTTCCCCGACGGGCACTCGGCGGTGACGGTCTCACCGGTCGCCTTCACAACATTCCAGAACCCGGATGGCAGC
>Ga0187878_1004327_pt1 | contig 11108 bp, 6 predicted proteins | sample June2016WEW_17_1_FD_132979 | JGI IMG/M metagenome (GOLD analysis project Ga0187878, IMG submission 132979) | Peatland microbial communities from SPRUCE experiment site at the Marcell Experimental Forest, Minnesota, USA - June2016WEW_17_150 | ecosystem: Environmental > Terrestrial > Soil >...
GCCTGGTTTGACCACGTAGATTGGACGGGCGCGGTATTCTGGGATTTGATTCAGCCCGCCTTCATGTTCATGGTGGGTGTGGCAATGCCGTTTGCCCTGGCGCGCCGCGCGGCGTTGGGCGCCACGGCGCGCCAGAACTTTGGACATGTGGCTAGCCGCGCCTTAAAGCTCATTCTGCTCAGCCAGGTCCTCATCATTGTCTCCGGCCAGCGAATCCACTTTCAGCTTATCAACGTCCTTTCTCAGATCGCTTTCACCTACTTCTTCACCTACCTCATCCTCCAGATGAAGTTCCGCTGGCAGGCGTTGACCGCTGCGCTGCTGCTGGTGTTTCACTCGGCGCTTTTCTTTGCCTTTCCAGGGCCGGAGGGGGCTTTTTCGCGCCAGGGGAATATCGGCGCGGTCATCGACAAGGCCCTCCTGGGATACAACTACGAGGATTACTACGTCACCATAAACTTCATCAGCAGCACGGTGACGACGCTCTTCGGCGCCTGGACCGGGGCTTTGCTCCTGAGCCAGAAACCGCGCGCCGCAAAGCTGAAGATCCTGGCAATGGCCATGGTGGCGGCATTCGCGAGTGGGTTGGCGTTGTCAGTGGTTATCCCCAATGTGAAAAAGCTCTGGACCGCCTCCTGGACTCTCTACAGCACGGGATGGGTGCTGCTGATGATGCTCATCTTCGTTCTGCTGGTCGATGTTCTGGGATTTCGAAAACCCTTCTTCCCACTGGTCGTGGTGGGAATGAACTCCATTTTCATCTACTCCCTTGGCTTCCTGCTAAGAGGTCCCGTGAACCACTGGCTCCAACCCTTCACCGGCGGCTTCAAGTTCATTGGCGACCTCGCCCCGGTGGCCCAATCCTGCGCCGTGCTAGTGGTGTTCTGGTATCTCTGCTATTGGCTGTACAAGCACAGAATCTTTATCAAGGTCTGAGCTCGAACCAAGAGCCATCGCACGGGAAGGCTCGGCGGCATGAGAAAAGCAAACGACTTCACCCAGGCTGGCAGACTCTGGATGCAGGCCGCCGCTGGAATCGCCCTGGCGCTGGCTCTTGGCTGCGGCGGCTCCGTGAGCCAGCCCTCACCTTCTTCCCCGGGCAGCGGTTCAAGCTCGCGCGATCCCCTGACTTGGCCGTTCGCCTCGAACAGCATCTGGAACCAGCCCGTCGGCAGCGGCGCCGTCTACGTCGATGCAGGGTTTGTAGCCGCCGCGAATGTCACTGTCGATGAGGATTGGTGGATCGTCACGAGCAGCGCCGACCCGGTCACCAACGTTTACAACCCCTACCAATGGGGGCAGCGCTGTGGCAGCGGGACGCCCTGGAACAGCACCACGCACTTTCCGAGCGCGCTGATAGTTCCCGACGCGCAGCCGCCCGACACCCCCAACTACGCTTCCGCGATTCTCGAGCCAGATGGCCGAACCATCCAGCAATACGAGCCCACGGCGCGTTGCGCGGCCGGAGGCCCTCTCTATGGCTACCAGGCGGACACCGTTGACCTTTTCGGCGACGGAACCCACGGCGGGCATTTCGGTTCGGGGCTTTCCAGCATTGGAGGCACAATCCGCGTGGGTGAGTTACGACCCAGCGCAGGGGCCATTCATCATGCCCTGAAGCTTGAGGCCTGGGCCCAGACGTACTATTACTATTCCGCCAGCCGTCCGGGATATCGCTGGCCCGCCGACCGAGCGGATGATTACGCCCCCGCTCAGTACCATGGAACCAACCCCGCGTTAACAGAGGGATCTCTGCTGGCCATTCCGCGCTCGGTGAGCATCTCCACCCTGGGACTCGAAACCGACGCGGCCCGCAAGATCGCCCAAGCCCTCCAGGACTACGGGGGATACATCGTGGACGACACGGCTTGGGATGACTTTCAGTTCGCGACGGAAGTCAATCCCAGCGACAGTGTCCGGAAGCAGTTCCTCGCAGACTATGGCTATCAGATCGACGCCGGGAACGGCACACCCTTCTTCCGCGATATCAACATCATCTACGAAGCTCTGAAGGTGATCGACAACAACGGCCCCGACCGCGTCGGAGGTGGTGGTACGCCTCTCGTGCCGCCAGCGCCGCCTCTGACGCCCTGAGTGGCGACGCGCTGCCACCTGTTCGATTGGCCGCATCGAGACAAGCCCGTCATCCGGTCGGACTTAAAACTCGCGGGCGGCAAAGCTGCGGCAAGGCCGTGATGCCTGCTCACCCTTCTTTGCGGCGCTTGATGTCGATTTGGAGGCGCTTGATTTTCTGGTTGAGCGTGGAGAGGGGGATTTTAAAACGTTCGGCGGCCTCGGTCTGACTCCAGTTCGTGTGCGAGAGCATGTCGAGGATCACGCGGCGCTCGTACGATTCCAGAATTTCAAACAGCGACCGACCCTCGAAATCCTCCAGCGGTAGGGTGCGGACGCCATGCGAACCGTCGGGGGAAAGTTGCTCGGGGAGGAGGTCGGGAGTGAGATCGGGCCCGGAGGAGAGAACCACAGCGCGTTCGACGGCATTTTCCAGTTCTCGCACGTTCCCCGGCCAATCGTAGTCCATCATCATTTTCATGGCTTCGGGAGAGAAGTGGAGGCCTTCCCGGCCGTTTTCCTGGGAGAACTTCGTGAGGAAGTGCGCCAGGAGGAGGGGGATGTCCTCCTTGCGGTCGCGCAAGGGGGGCAACGGGATAATGATGACGTTCAGCCGATAGTAAAGATCCTCACGGAACTTGTTTTCCTGAACCAACCGCCTCAAATCCGCGTTCGTGGCGGCGAGAATGCGCACGTCAACCTTGACGGTCTCCGTCCCACCCAGGCGCATGAACTCGCGCTCCTGGATGACGCGCAGGAGTTTGGCCTGCGTCTCCACGCCGATCGTACCGATCTCGTCAAAAAAGATGGTGCCCTGATCGGCGACTTCGAAAAGACCGCGCTTGGTGGCGATGGCCGAGGTGAAGGCGCCCTTGACGTGACCAAAGAGCGTGCTTTCCAGCAGATCCACCGGCATGGAGCCCGTGTTGACGGGAACGAAGGGCCGGTCGTCGCGCGGGCTGGTGACGTGGATGGTTTTGGCGACCAGTTCCTTCCCCGTACCGCTCTCGCCGACGATGAGCACCGTCGCACGGCTGGGCGCGACCTGGGTAATAAGGTCGAGAACCCTCTGGATTCGCTCGCCCCTCCCCACGATGTTAGGCAGACCGAAGCGTTTCAGGGCCCGACGGAGCTGGATGTTCTCAACCTGCAGGCGGGACTTGGCGAGCGCGTTGCGGATTTCCAGCAGCAGCTTGTCGTTGTCCCAGGGCTTCGTGATGTAACTCTCCGCCCCTTCCTTCGAAGCCTGAAAAGCCATCTGGCTCGAATCGTAGGCGGTGATCATGATCACGCCGATGTCAGGGTTCTCGCGCCGAATAGTTCTGAGGACATCCAGGCCGTGGCGGTCGGGCAGGCTGATATCAAGCAAAACCAGATCAAAAACGCCTTCCTCGATTTTCTTCAAGCCCTCGTCAGCGGTGGCGGCGCTATCCAGCCGATAGCCCTCGAGGCCCAGAATTTGCACCAGGCTTTCGCGGATTTCCTGTTCATCATCAACGATGAGGATGGAACCCTTAGCTGACATTGACCGCTTTCCTTGCCGTGGGGAATTCGAGCCGGAAGGTAGTGCCTCGTCCGAGCGCGCTTTCCACCTCGATCTTGCCGGAATGCTCGCGGATGATCCCGTAAGTCACGGCGAGGCCTAAGCCGGTGCCCCGGCTTTTCGACTTGGTCGTGAAGAAGGGGTCGAAAATCTTGCTCAGGTGGTCAGGCGGGATACCCACCCCACTGTCGGACACTTCCACGTGGATGGTGGAGTTTTCGCATTCGGTAGCGAGAGTGAGGTCGCCGCCGCGTGGCATGGCGTCACGAGCGTTCATGATGAGATTCATGAACACCTGCTGGAGCTTGCCGGAGTTGCCGAACAGGGGAGGCACGGACGGGGAGAGTTGCGCGTTGAGGGAAATGTTGGACGCCCGCAGCATGGGCTCCACCAGGGAGAGGGTCTCGCGGATGATTCGGTTCAGGTCCAGTTCCGCGTACTCGCTGCCACTCACGCGGGAGAACTTCAAGAGGTTGTTCACGATCTCCGAGGCGCGGAAGGACTGCTTGATGATCTTGTCGACAGTGCGCGCCATGGGATCGTCCGGAGGCATCTGCTTCTGGAGGATTTGCGCCTGGGAGGAAATCACCGCCAAGGGCGTATTGACCTCGTGGGCGACCCCTGCCGCGAGCAGACCAATCGAGGAGAGCTTCTCGGCCTGGATCAACTGGTCTTAGAGGTCCACACGCTCGGTGATGTCGTTGAAAATCAGCAGCCGTCCGATCACCTGCTCGTCCTTGCCGACCAGCGGGGTCAAGGAGACGTTGACAATCAGCCGCCGGCCGTCCCGCGTACGCAGCCCGAATTTGTAGAGGCTGAGGATACGGTGCGGGTCGGACGTCGGGGGTAGCTCCGCCAACAGCGCGGGGGGGAAGATGGTGTCCAGCCTGCTGCCGAGAGCCTCCGCCCGGGAGATCCCGTAAAGCTTGACCATAGCGGAGTTCCAACCCTTGATCCGTTGCTCCAGGTCAAAGGCCAGCACCCCGACACTGACCGACTCGATGATGTTCTCGCTGAAGTCCCGCAGTTCCTGGTATTGCAGCGCTTTCTGCTCCAGGGACTCGTAAAGCCGGGCGTTTTCCAGCGCGATGGCCAGGTAACTGGCAATCGTCTGAAGCAAATCCACATCTTCGGTGGAAAGGAAATCGCCCTTACGTGTCCGTCCCAAGGCCAGGTAGCCGAGCGTGCGGTCCTTCACTCTGAAAGCCAGGTAGTAGTGCAGGTCCAGGTGCTCGATGGTCGCCTGGGCAGCAGGCGAAACACCGAAAACCCACCTGACGCTCTCATAGAAGAGATAACCCTTTTGCAGTTCGGCCCGCTGCGGATCCAGGAAACTCAGCTCGAGCGGCCCGGACAAGGAGATCCCTCGCGACTTGACCAGGCGGAACCCGTTCGACTCAGTCCGGAGGAATATCGCCAGCCGGTCAACCGCCAGCGTCTCCGCGAGCCGGCTGGCAACCTGGTCGAGCAGGTGATCCACATGCAGTTCGGAGGTGAGCTCGCGGGCAAAAGCCAGGAGTGTCCTGCGATAATCGTACCGCTCACGATTCAGGAGCTTGTCCAGCCGCGCCTGGAACCAGTTCACGATGGGCTGGAAGAGAAACGCCGTAATGATGATGACCAGAATCCAACCGCCTCGGCTCGTGGCGGGAAAGGTCGTGCGGAAGACGTCAGCGAATAACGCGATGAGGCCAAAAGAAAGACCTACGATGGCCGCCGTGGCCAGCGTGTAGGCAATCCCCCGCTGGAAGATGATGTCCACGTCCATCAGCCGGTAGCGCACGATGGCGTAGCCGAAAGTGAGGGGCAGGAAAATCAGCGAGAGGGCCGAGACCTTCATCCACGGTGTGGGAACGAATCCCAGGAAGTAAGGCAGCGCGTAAAGTGCGACAAAGGGAACGATGGCCAGCAAGGTGCCCCGGGTCACCCATTTGAACTGTTGCTTGACCAGCGGGACGTCAGTCCGGCGATAAGAGCGCTGGAGCCAGAACGCACCCGCCAGGAAGTAGATAGCCAAGTAGATCAACTCCGCCCGGTCTAACATCCAGCGTGTGACCAGCAGGGGCAGCGACCAGACCAGGATACCCGTGGCCACCAGAACATGAATTCCCAAAAGCAGCGTCCCGGGCAGGTAGACGAGCAAAAGCCCGGTGGGCCGCTTGCGCAGAAAAGAGGGACGTTCGGGAAAGCTCAGGCAGAAGTGGAGGAAGAGCGCCGGCTGCAAAACCAGAGCGAGGACGTTGAGCCAGTAGATCGTCCAATCGAACAGGTTCAGTTTGCCGGTGTAGGAGAAAGTGTACAGGACGAAGGACACCAGGCAGAAGACATAGAAGTGCAAGGATTTAGGCGCCGTCCACCGCCGCACCAGGATGAAGGTCCCGATAAGCAGGTAGATCAGACCGACCAACTCAAGGTAATGGCGCAGTGATTTCGAGTCGCTTTGGGGGGAAACAACCACGTCGGCCCGAAACTTCTGGCCATTGCGAACCAGGTCGTAGGTAGCTTGCGACCAGACCCCACTCCGGAAGACTTCGCGCACCGCGTCCACTGCCCGCTTGACAGGCGCGCTGTTGATAGCTTCCAGCCGATCACCCTGGTCGATACCAGCACGCTCCGCAGGGCTATCCGGTGCCACGATCCAGGCCACAACACCCTGCGGCGTGTCTACCCACGAGACGCCGTCGTCGGGCAGCTGGTAGAGTCTGCGCTGCTGGAAGTTGAGGATGCCGAAAACCACCAGCGCCAGACTCAGCAGCGCCAGGAAAACAGTCGTGAACCGAAACGTAAGAGTTGTCCCCATCCTGACCCGCTAGACGGAATCGGAAGGACACGCGGCAACGCGCCATTCTACAGCAACTTTCCTTCCAGCAGCCAGTCCACTAGTGATATATAAGTTCCGCCAAATCAATAGAGTAGCCTGGCCCTCCATACCGTGTGGCACTCCATACGGAATCTTGGATATGGGCTACCGATTTCTGTAGTCACGGAGGCAAAATCTGTCTGCCAGGAGAGCACCTTTCAAGAACTGGCCCTCTCCGTCGCCAGACTACGTTTCGCGAAAGCGATCGACTAAGCACCAATGGATTATGCAAAATGCCTAGAATTGCACGGAGAACCCACCTTGGAAGCTCCGATAGGCAGACGTCAACTGCAGCGTCTCGTCGCCTGACCGGGAAACCGGAACATAGCCTTGGGCCAGCAGGTTGCGAAAATCAGCCAGCGCTTCGATCCGTGCGGGGAGAAAAGCGAGGGAGGGCAGGGGCTGTCGAATTTGGACACCCAAGAAGGGCTGGAGTTGCAGGTTGGCCTGTCCGTAAGGGTCCACATCTGCCACCCGACCGGAGGGCAACCACTCGTACGAAGTGATGATCTGTGTCCGGCAACGCGGCAGCCGGGCGGTGACTTTCCCCGCAACGATCTGAGTCTGGCGGGGGCGGACGAAAGAGCGCAAGCTCCTCACGGGGCCCTCCCCCACTGCATAAGTGGGGTCAACCGAAAGGGCGTCGCCGAGGGCGTAGAGGACAGCCATCTGCATGTAACTGCTGACGCTCTGCGTGTAAGCGGCCCGAAGCCCGGAAGAGGTGTAGTTTCCGGCTTGGAGGGTCACGCCATTGGCTGCAGGGTTTGGCAAGAAATTCCCGGTCAGTCCCCCCAGCACACCCGCCCCTCCGAGGCCCCAGACTGCCGCGTTCTCGAAGTAGTCGCGATAGGCTGCGAACTCCAGCCGCGAGTTCCCACCCAGACGAGAGTAGCTCAGCTCGGCGTGATTCAGTCTTTCCAGTTGTGGGCGGTAGCCTCGCAAGGTCACCCGCGGGAAGGCGGTCAGGACTCCGACCCGCTCCAGCAAAGAGCCGTCTCCATCCACACGCAACGCGCCGTATCGCACGGCGAAGACGTTCGACGGGCTGGCTCGATACTCGAGCTTCAGGCTCGGCCGCATTGAAAGGGCGTCCTGGGCGGCATTCAGATAATCAATTTCCATCCCCGCCGTCAGGATCATGGAATCAAGAATGCGCCGAGTCTGCGAGTAGCTAACCACGAGCGCCTGAGCATGGCTGAGGCTGCCGCGCCCCCCTCCAGACGCCAAGGGCAATCCGTCGGCAAAACTCAACTGGTGCATAATCAGGGTCAGTTCTTGGGGATCACCCTTCAGGAGGTCCCTGCGGAAGACGGTGGCGAGAGAGGAAGCCTGAAGGCCACTGGCTCCCATCGAACCAGCCACGAGCAGGTCGGAGTCTTCCGAGAGTGGCCGTAGATACGCCAGGACGCTGTCGATGCCAGGGTCTCCCACCATACCCCTGCGCCGCGTCGAGCCGGGAATCATCCCCACCAGCCCCTGGCTGGCAGGAAGCGGGCCCTTGGCGATCCTGGATCGCGCTGACTTCTTGGAACCCTCCTGGAAGCGTAGGACGGGCCGGATGGCGGAAGAAGTCCGCAGCACCCACTTCCAGTCATCGCCCCAGCTCGATACGCTGCCCGCCGGAACCTTTAAACGCAGGGGCGCGAGGATATCGCTCAGGATTAGGTTCTCCTGCAAGGTCCGACCCGCTTCTATTAGCACTCTGCTGCGCAGGATCGGCAGTCGCATGGCCGAGGTGACCTGCAGGGAATACCAGCCCGGAACGAGCCGCTCCACCGCGAACCGACCGCGGGCGTCGGTAATCACCCGCGCCACCGCGCTCTCTACGGGTTGAAGCCCCGTCAGCAAAGGACCGACAATCGAGACCGAGGCCCCCATCAACGGACTCCCCTGCGCGTCAGTGACGATTCCGGAAATTCGACCGTAGTCGGCTGCCCTGCCCCGAGCGGCGGTGAGGCACGGAAGGGCCAGACTGCCCACCAGGAGGATTGCCAGCACCCGGGTTCGTGGTTGAAGCAGGTTCATAAACTCCGCCAAAATTCTGGAGGCGTATCCTCGTCCCGGCGTGCCAGGAGTACGCCGAGGAACGCTAACGCAACTCGAAAGTCGCCGTCGGTGAGACAGTCTGCTTCTTGATGTTATCGGTAACCTTGATCTGCACGGTGTACTTGCCGGGCTCAAGTGCCCGCAGCGGCATGGTCTTCTGCAAAGTGAGCTGCTGAAAGGCGTTGGGCAGCTTCGCCGCCTGCTCTGTCTGACTCAGGAGCGCTTTTCCGTCCTTGACGATCTCGTATTGGATGTCCGCAGACGGACGGTTCGTCTGCGGGTCAAGTCCCAGGTTGTAGACCTGCATGTAGATGCCCAGGTTCTGATCCCGGGTGAATTTCTGATTGACGCTGGGCCGAACTTTGGTGCCGCCGATGACGAACGGCCCTGTTCCCACCTGGGCGGTGGGGAGGGGTTGAATCAGGTCCGCCAGAACGAGCGAACTGTTAGCCAATTGCTCCTCGTCGAAGTGGGGGACCTGGATTCCGATCTCGATCGAACCCATGTGGCCGTTGATGTCATCCTTGACCACCACGGTGAGCTTGTAGCGCCCGGGGCGCAGGGGCACCACTTTCTGGTAGACCGATTTACGGTCCACGTAACGTTGGAAGTCGTTCTCGGGGACGTCCAGAACTAGAGAATCCTCAAACGTGCTGGCCATCCTGCCCCCCAGGCTGGTAACCTGCCCGAAGACGTCCAGCACGGCGTGCATCACGCCTTCCTTGTTCTCAAATTGCAGGTCCCGGTTGGCAACCTGGATGGTAATGGGAGTCAGGACACTCTCCTCGGTGACCCGCATAAAGTCCGTACGCACGTCGAAGGGCATGAGTTGCGCCGTCAGGCGCGAAGTAACGACCGCTTGCAGATCCTTGAACTTGACAGAGGGCGGCTTGAAGATCTTGGAATAAAGGTCCAAGCGGGAAAACTCGTTCATGCTCGCCGACTCCCCGCCCAGGGGTTGCCCGATGGTCATCCCGTCGCTGCGCGTGAAGCGGTCGCGTTTCGACGCCATGCCCATGGCTTCCATCTCGGTCAAACCAGCGTTGGGAACGTGCAAGAGGGCGTCCTTCTCGCCCGGATCCATCGTCATGTGGAATTCGCCGGTCATCGTGGGATCGACAAATTCCAGGATGATATTGCTTCCGATCCCTTCAATGTAGCGATACCGCCACTGCTCAAAGGGGAAGGTCGATGTTTGACCGCCGCCCTCTTCTGGGGGCCGGTCGTAGGTTCCGCCACTCGGATGATCATCAATCTCGTCCGGGGGCCCGTACATGATGTAAATGCGCCCGCGATCGGTCTTCCAGCCCGGGATGCCCGACTGATAGTGCTCGTTGGTGTACGCGATCCGACGATAGTACTCCTCTTTGAATTCGTTTTCGGGGCTGCCCGGGTTAGGATTACGGCGTTCCCAGAACCCCTCGATGAACTGCTCACGCTCTTCGTCGGTGCTCAGTTTCTTGAAGGCCCCCCGTTCCTCGTCGGTGATGATATAGGGGACCTCATCCGAGAGCCACTTCTTATAGGGGCTCTCCATTTCTTTCTGGATGGCCTTCTGCCGCCGCTTTTCTTCCTTGCTGGTTTTTTCCTTGGGGGGCGTAGCCTGGAGGGAGGCTGCAGTCATACTCCCGACCATCAACACGACAACCAACAAGGCTATCGCACGATCACGTTGACCCCAAGCAAACATGGAACATCCCCGGTGCCGGACCTCGTGACCCGGCATCTCATCCTGAGGATACCAGATTCTAGGTTTCAAGGCATGAGAAGTCAAGCGCCTTCGTCCCCCGGGCAGAGATTCCCCTCGGGCACCCAACACGCGACACCCCGTGGGATGCGCGCCGGCTGAAAAGGGTGGCTTGCCGCGAGTCACCAACCTACCCTTCCGATGAGGATCGGTGTCAAATGGGGTGGAGGGCCGCGCCGCGCCGAGCGGGGAGCCCGCTGGCGTGCCCTTGAGGCCTGCAATCCCTAGCTTGCTGCCGGGTGCGATCTGAGCGGGAAGGGGGCCGCATCCCCTGACTGGGCCCAGGGGGGCCTTTCGTCGGCTCGCCAGATGAGGTAAAATAGTTTGAGCACACTGCTGTTGGGTCTGCTGGTCTCCCCCGTCCCACAGGTAGAGGCAAGTGCTGCGGCTGACGGGGCGCACCCATCAGCAAGCTCAGTTTCCGGCTCGGGAGGGTGGGTTTGCGCATCGTCTTAGAAGCGAAACTTTCTCAGGCCCAGAAACGTATAGCATTTAAGGTGGACGAGTCTTTGGAAGGACGCGGGATTTCTGCGCCTTGTTCGTGTGCCCTAGACTTGAGGACGCGGAGGAGCGCCCTCGCGAGACACTGAGAAGCAGCCAGGAACCGTAACCTGAAGCACAGAGGAGCGAAGTTCAATGGGTCAGACTACCGAGTTGGGACTGGGGAAGGTCGAAGAAGAACTGGAGGAAATCGAGCCCCGCAAGGCACCCCCTGCCCGAAAGCGTGAAGGCATGAAACGCTGGAAAAAAACCCTGCTCTTGAGCTTGGGAGCAGTGGCGTTGATCGGCCTGGTTGTGGGAGGCATCGTCTGGAGCAAGCGCGGGGTGGTTACGGTGCA
>Ga0187878_1004329_pt1 | contig 11107 bp, 12 predicted proteins | sample June2016WEW_17_1_FD_132979 | JGI IMG/M metagenome (GOLD analysis project Ga0187878, IMG submission 132979) | Peatland microbial communities from SPRUCE experiment site at the Marcell Experimental Forest, Minnesota, USA - June2016WEW_17_150 | ecosystem: Environmental > Terrestrial > Soil >...
AAGGAATGGGTACTTGTAAAGTAGCATTCAGAATCTGGAAATCGTCTCCTCTATAAATTAATGAGACTGTTATTTCGAGCATTCCGAAAGATATCGATGATTGGTGAGATACGCATGGGCGGAACTGACATCTTGCCCGGGCATGCAATGTGTGAAGCGATTCACCAGAAGATCATATTAATGTGATTTGCCGCATATAAGCATTAATCCTATGGAACCTATTGAGCAGTTACTGCAATATACTCTGTCCGGTCTCTCCACAGGGGCAATTTACGCCCTCATCGGGCTTGGTTTTGCCATCATCTACAATTCCACGAGCATAATCAACTTTGCTCAAGGCGAGTTTGTGATGCTGGGCGGTATGCTGACCTTATTCTTCCACGTCACTCTGGGGCTTTCCCTTCCGCTTGCCGTCGTACTTGCTATTGTGGTTGCTACGGCAGTGGGCGCATTATTTGAACGCCTCGCCATCAGCCCCCTTAAGGATGCTGAACCGATCATTCTCGTCATCATCACAATAGGCGGAAGCATTCTTATCCGCGGAGTTGCCATGCTCCTCTGGGGAAAGGATACGCATGCCCTGCCTATGTTTTCCGGAAACGAGCCGATCATTTTGATGGGCGCCGCAATAATGCCTCAGAACATTTGGATTTTTGGCATCACGCTGATAATTATCACAGCAAACAGGATTTTTTTCCACCACAGCATAAGCGGGAAAGCGATGCGCGCCTGCTCTTTCAACAGGATAGCGTCAAGTCTTGTCGGAATCGATGTCAAGCGCATGATCCTTTTTTCCTTTGTCATAAGTTCGGCCATGGGGGCTGCAGCGGGAATCATCATCGCGCCCCTTACCATGACGTCATATGATGTGGGTGTTATGCTCGGATTGAAGGGGTTCTGTGCCGCCATCATCGGCGGTATGAGCACCGGCATGGGAACCGTTGCCGGCGGTTTGCTTGTAGGCGTTCTGGAGTCTCTTGGGGCGGGCTTAATATCGTCAGGTTATAAGGACGCCATCGCCTTTATCATTCTCCTTATCATCTTGCTAATCAGGCCTCAGGGGCTGTTCGGAAAGGGAGAAGCGGAAAGGGTATAAAATTATTGGACGGATGAATGAAACGTGAATTGATGAAGTTTCTTGTATTTGCTGCCGCTATCCTCACGGCGCCTATGTTCCTCAAGGGCGGCTATATTGTGAATGTGCTGGTTTTCGTCGGCATTTATACTATTTTAGCCGTGGCCCTGAACCTGTTGCTCGGTCTTGCCGGTCAAATCTCCCTCGGGCAAGCGGCGTTTTTTGGGCTTGGCGCTTACATATCCGGCGTGCTCACGGCGACGCATGCTGTGAATCCCTGGCTAGCCATGGTAATCGCCGTCATTGCCGTGGGTGTCATAGCCTTTGTCCTCGGCTTTCCCATCCTCAAGCTCAAGGGACATTACCTGGCAATGGCAACGCTCGGCATGGGGATTATCGTCTACATTATCTTCAACGAAACCGTCGATATAACGGGCGGCCCTTCAGGACTGCCGGGTATACCGAATCTCTCTATCGGCGGCATTGTCTTCAATACCGACATGAAAAACTATTATTTGGTCTGGTCCTTCGTCATCGTCACCATACTCTTATCTGTCAATCTTTCCCAATCAAGGATTGGCAGGGCTCTTCGGGCCATTCATGACTCCGAGGTGGCGGCTCGTATCCTGGGAGTGAATGTCAGACTCTTGAAGGTACAGGTATTCACGATCTCCGGAATTTTCTCTGCCCTTGCCGGAAGTCTTTATGCCCACACTGTCCAGTTTATCTCGCCTGCATCTTTCGGGTTTAATGTTTCCATAGAACTCCTTACTATGGTGATCATCGGGGGACTGGGGAGTATCTACGGTTCTTTTCTGGGCGCTGCCATTCTGACTTTACTGCCGGAGCTTTTCCGGACGTTTCAGGATTATGATATTGTTGTTTACGGCATTGTTCTGATAGTAATGACCATGTTCATGCCGGGCGGCCTCGTGCGAGGCGTGCCGCTTCTGGCCAGATTCCTGCTCGCGAAGCTTAAGTCTGGTCTCCCTTCTGCGAAAAGTGTTTAGGGGAATTATAAGTTGCTTAAGATAGAAAGCATTACAAAAATATTCGGCGGCCTCACGGCCCTTGAGGACGTATCCTTCTCAGTTGCAGCAGGCGAGATTACCGGCATTATCGGTCCTAACGGAGCGGGCAAGACGACGCTCTTCAATATTGTAACGGGTATATATCATCCTACATCCGGAAAAGTCTACTATGATGGGAAAGATGTAACCGGATTTCCCCCGGAGAAGCTTGCCCGACGCGGCTTGGTGCGCACATTTCAGGGTATTGAGTTGTTTGGTCAAATGACGGTTCTGGAAAATGTCATGGTTGGTCTTCATACAAGGTCACAAAGCGGCATCATTTCTTCGGCTTTAAAATTGCCGGCCCATTTGCGGGAGGAACGCCATATCAGAGAACGGGCAATTTCCTGGCTCGAATTCGCGGGCATCGCGGAACTGGCTCATATGAAAGCGGCCAATTTACCGTTTGGCAAGGGGCGGCTCCTCGAGATTGCCCGCGCAATGGCCGTGGAACCAAAGATCATCCTCCTGGATGAACCGGCAGCGGGGCTCAATAGCAGGGAGACTTCCGATCTCGCCCTGCTGATTGAGAGAATAAAAAGTTCGGGAGTCACAGTCGCTCTTGTAGAACATGATATGGAGTTGGTTATGGGAATTTGCAGCCGCGTCGTTGTTCTCAATCTAGGGTGTAAACTTGCGGAAGGGACGGCACGACAGATTCAGGAAGATGAAAATGTGATAACGGCCTATCTGGGAGAGGGTTGACGGTGGGTTATAAGGAATGTTGAAAATTAAGAACATCAACACATATTATGGTAAACTGCATGCCCTGAGAAATGTTTCCCTCCATGTCAGCGCCGGAGAGATAGTGGCCTTGATCGGATCTAACGGCGCCGGGAAGACGACAATATTGAATACGGTCTCTGCTGTCACGCCTCCGGCAAATGGCGAAATACATTTTGACGGCATGTTGATCAGCAGACTTTCCCCGGATGCCATAGTGAAACTTGGCGTCTCCCAGGTTCCCGAGGGGAGGCAGATATTCAAACCTCTTTCTGTTGAAGATAATCTTGAGCTCGGCGCATATCTCCGCTCTGAGGCCGGAGAAAAAAGGAAAGACATAATGAAAGATAAGGACGCGGTTTATGCGCTATTCCCGCGCCTTGGGGAAAGATGCAAACAGATTTCGGGAACCCTGTCGGGGGGTGAACAGCAGATGTTGGCCATAGGCAGGGCGCTCATGGCGAAACCGCGGCTGCTCCTGCTTGACGAACCTGCTATGGGACTTGCTCCGCTCTTGGTGCAGGAGATATTTCAGGTTATCGAAGAGCTCCGCAGGCAGCGGGGAACCTCCATACTTCTCGTAGAACAGAATGCGCGGGTAGCACTCAAGGTTGCCGATCGGGGTTATGTGCTTGAAACCGGAAAGGTGATTCTTGAGGAGACGGCATCAGAGCTTCTGGCAAATAAGGATGTGCAGAGGGCATATCTCGGAAAAGATAGAAAGGAAATCTGGGAACGTTAACAACAAGACGTGAGGTGCTTATGAAAATTTGGGATGCCAAATATGAATGTATGCCACGCGAAGAGCTGGAGGAGCTTCAGCTCGAAAGGCTGCAGGCAACTCTAAACAGGGTTTACAAAAATGTGACGTTCTATCGCAAAATGTTCGACGAGTTGGGGATTGTTCCTGAAAATATGCAGTCCATTTCCGGGTTGGTGAATATCCCGTTTACCAGCAAGGAAAACTTGAGGATGAACTATCCCTACGGCATGTTTGCGGTTCCTCTTCGTGAAGTGGTGCGGGTGCATTCATCATCAGGGACGACTGAAAAACCTGTTGTCGTTGGCTATACAAGAAATGACATCAAGGCATGGACGAACCTTGTAGCCCGCGTCATGACTGCTGCCGGAGTTACCCGCGATGATATGGTGCAAATTACTTTCAGTTACGGTCTATATACGGGCGCCTTCGGGTTTCATTACGGGGCGGAAGCAATAGGGGCAAGTGTAATCCCCACGGGCACCGGCAACACGGAAAAGCAGATAATGATCATGCAGGACTATAGAACATCAGCTCTTATTTCCACGCCGACCTATGCGGTGACACTGGCAGAGAGGATGGAAGGTATCGGCGTTGACCCTAAGAAGTTATCATTGAGGGTCGGCCTATTTGGCGGAGAACCATTGTCCGAGGTCATGCGCGAAGAGATAGAATCACGACTGGGCATCACTGCCACAGACAATTACGGCTTATCGGAGATTATCGGTCCGGGAGTGGCGGGTGAATGTGAATACAGATGTGGCATGCATATCTTTGAGGACGCCTTTATTCCGGAGATTATTGATCCCAAGACGGGTGAACAGATGCCAGCCGGGCGCGTCGGGGAACTTGTCCTGACAACTCTCAAGAAAGAGGCCTTTCCCATGATCCGTTATCGCACGGGAGACATGACATCTCTCGAATACGGGGAGTGCAGATGCGGGAGAACCATGGTGCGGATGAATAAGACAGCGGGACGATCAGACGACATGCTTATCATCAGGGGGGTTAACGTATATCCTTCGCAGATAGAATCCGTATTGGCCGCCATTGTGGGAACAGCGCCGTATTATCAGATTGTAGCGGATCGGAAAGGCGCCCATGATTTTTTGGAGATTCATTTTGAGGCTGCGGAAGGGACCTTCTTTGACCAAATGAAAAGGCAAAAGGCTTTTTTAGAGATGGTTGAAAAGAAGATAAGATCCGTAATAGGAGTAAGCGCTGCAGTGAAGCTGGTGGCGCCCAACACGATTGCCAGGCATGAAGGCAAAGCCGGGATTGTTATAGATAGACGCAATATCTAGAGCCGCGAAAATTGTTCCGAAATGCAGATGCTAGGCGCCGCCGCCGCCATTTCAGATCTCAGCCCGTTGCTTCTTATCCATCGCTGTCTTGTCAAATTTGGATGTAATCTTCTGCCCTGCCAGGTTGGAGCACGCCGATCGTGAAGTGATACAGGGCAAATATCTCCATGGAGAACGGCAGGTATCCGAGATAGCCGAGCAGGGGCATTTCAAAGATATGGAGGAAATTGAAGAATGGTATATAATATATCCACTTCGGATATGAGTAAAAATTCCACATCTCCCAGAAGAAACCGCATATGATGCACCCGACCCATAGGGCCAGCAGCGGTTGCCAATTGCCCGCGGAAATGTACTGGAGAAGTGTGCGATTCTTCAGCCAGGCATTCAGTGGTTCGAGCATCAGATAGACTGATAGCCAGACAAAACAAAAAAAGTAAATAGGCCAGATCAACATCAACAGCAGCATAATAAGGCCTGTAGCAAAGAGGGCGGTCAATCTGGCTGGAGTTATCCTGAATCGGAGGTTGAATTTCATTCTCTTGATCCGGGTGAAGGTGCCGGCCAGCTCGGCAGTGCCGAATACGGCAGGAATGACCGTCGAGAAGCTCAGCGAAGAAAACATAAAGAACTCAGCATAGGTGAAGTATTGCTCGCCCACGTAGTACCAGTTCTGCGTGCGCATATTTATAATTTCAAAAAGCCACCATGCCGGCGCGGAAATTAGAAAAAGCGCCGCATAGGCGCCGGGACTGCGGGTCAAGAGCGAATGACCTTTCCGAGTGAAAACCGTGGCGTCAACAGTGAGGCAGTATCCAAGCCACATGGGGAAAAACCCCCACTGCGTGCGCAGTCCGGAAAGTGACCAGTTCAGAATCCAGAATGTGATGGCCATTCCCGAGCCGAGCCACCCGTAAAGGGGCCAGTTCCAAACACGTGATGTCAATTTTATATCCATCGCAGGACCTGTTGGCAACTTGATACGATAACGGAAAACAAAAAAGAGACAAATTATGATGACAAGTTCACGCCGCTATAAACCTCTAAGAATTTATCCAATTTAATTTTGCCTGTCAAGCTGTTGGCTCTTCTGCGAGTATTTGTTGAAAAAAAAGAAAAAATGTAATAGATAGTCAGTCCTGATCAATGTCTGAGAAAAGGGAGGAACTCATGATGAAGGAAAGAAGGTCTGGTTGCGAGGGTGAGACTGATAAGAGAATTCTTACAAAGATGTTGCTTGATGGGGAGATTACAGAGAAGGATTTGCAAACTTACCTCAAGGAGCTTCCCGACGTGTCCTCCTGTGCGGATGAGATAGAAATAGAATAATCCGACCGGTGGAATACTTTTTTGCGCGGAAGGGCTTATGCTCGCTGATTCACACGCACATCTGGAAATGAGGGACTTCGACCGTGACAGGGCAGAAGTTATAAAAAGGGCTGAAGACGCGGGAGTTGGCCTGATTGTAACGGTTGGTACGACCCTGGATGATTGCAGAAAGGCGGTTTCCATCGCCGGGAAGTTTAAGAATGTATATGCGGCGATTGGCATACATCCCCATGATGTGAAGGAAATTAATGATGGGACCTATGACTCTCTCAGGAAGCTGGCAAGAATGGATAAAGTTGTGGCCTTCGGGGAAATCGGCCTTGATTTTTTCCGCAATCTCTCTCCGAGGGAGACGCAGATCAGGAGGTTCGGAGAACAGCTGGAAGTGGCCGGCGAGATTGGACTACCCGTAATCATACATGATCGTGACGCCCATAAGGAAACCATAGACATGCTCGGAACATGGAAATGGGAGCAAAGAGGGGTCATCCACTGTTTTTCCGGCGATCAGACGATGGCGGCGAAATGTCTCGACATGGGTTTTCTCATTTCTATACCGGGCGCGATTACGTTCGGGAAGTCCGAAAAGCTCCGGGAAGTGGTGAGGTATATCCCAGTAACGAGTCTTCTGGTAGAGACAGATGCACCCTACATCACCCCCCATCCAAATAGGGGGAAAAGGAATGAACCTACCTATGTCGTCCATACGGCAAGAAAGGTGGCGGAGATAAAAGGCCTGTCCTTTGAAGAATTGGCCAGTGTGACATATCAAAATACAAAGGATGTCTTTGGTATTACTTAGAGAGCCCAAGAATCGCTGGCCGGACATTAGATAATCCTTTTGACAAATTCTCATATTAATCCCATGAATAAAGTCATATTAGTCGTTGCCGGCGGAGAGATCAGGGACCTGGCATTTTTCCGGTCAAAGATCTCCGAGTTGAAACCTGCCGAGATAATCTGTGCAGACAGCGGCGCCGGCTATCTTCGCGCAATCGGCATGGTCCCACATGTCATAATAGGCGATATGGACTCTCTATTGCCAGGTATGCTGGAGTACTTCAAGGAGCGGGGGAGCCGAATTATCAGATTCCCGGAGGGTAAGAAAGAAACTGATACGCAACTGGCTTTGGAATATGCTTTTGGCATTTTGCCCGATGAAATCTATGTGTTCGGTGCCTTCGGAACCAGGATCGATCACACCCTTGCCAATGTATCACTCCTGGCTCTCGGATTGAAAAAGGGCGTACAAATTAAATTGATTGATGAACGGTGTGAGACTTTCATCGTGAGCCATGAGTATGCAATTGAGGGTGAACCGGGGCAGACGGTATCCCTTCTCCCTCTTTCGGATATGGTCACAGGAGTGACAATCGACGGATTTGAATATCCACTCAAAGATGGAACAATGGAAATCGGGACACCTTATGGGGTCAGCAATCGCTTGGCTGCCGCGAGGGGCATCATTTCCGTTAAAACCGGTCATCTCCTTGTAATCAGATATTTCAAGACGGGGGTTCTACCCTGAGGGGACAAATGAAGTTAGTCCGGGTTTTAACCATCGCCGGTTCGGATTCCTGCGGTGGCGCAGGGATACAGGCAGATCTGAAGACAATCATGTCATTAGGCGGTTTCGGGATGAGCGTTATAACAGCCCTCACCGCTCAGAATACCTTTGGCATCCAAGATGTTTATGAGATCTCGCCTGAATTTGTGGAGAAGCAGTTTGAATCTGTCATGGCCGATGTGGGCGTTGATGCTGCTAAAACGGGGATGCTGACGAACACCGGGATATTAAGGACAGCAGCGGGCATGATCATGAAATACGGCATTGAAAAGGTCGTCGTCGATCCGGTAATGGCGGCCAAGGGAGGGGAGACATTGATCAGAGGCGAGGCAAGGGATGCATTGATAAGAGAATTGCTTCCACTGGCCTTTGTCGTGACGCCGAATATACCTGAGGCAGAGGTCTTAGCTGAAATGCAAATAACCTCTACGTCCGACATGAAAGAGGCTGCGAAGGTAATTTACGGCTTTGGTGCGAAGAATGTGGTGATTAAAGGAGGACATCTGACAGGCGATGCTATAGATATCCTCTATGATGGCAAGAAATTTCGCCGATATTCCTCCAAGAGGATTGATAAGATGGAAACGCACGGCACAGGGTGCACTTTTTCCGCGGCCATTGCTACCCTGTTGGCGAAAGGTGAGAGCGTGGCTAAAGCAGTAGAAGGGGCAAAAGCCTATATAACCAAGGCCATAAGAACTTCATGCAGCACTGGAACAGGATACAGGTTGATAACGCATTTTTTTCCGGTTTCATTGGATGAATAGGAAGGCTCTCCGTATTAAAGGTAGCAGGATAATGAACAGGGTAGATGGTCTTTGTTAGCTGATAGTTCCGGAAAATTAAAAGCATCCCGCGATACTGCGGTAAGTATTGTTTGTAGATTGCGAGATGCCGGCCATGAAGCATACTTCGTCGGTGGATGCGTGCGTGATCTCCTGCGCAGCGTGGAGCCCGGAGATTATGACATCGTTACCTCCGCGCGGCCCGAGGAGGTATGTTCGCTCTTTCCTCATACAGTCCCAGTGGGTATGAGTTTTGGCGTCGTCGTTGTGGTTGAGGAAGGTCATGGATATGAAGTCGCCACATTTCGCGCCGAGAGTGGCTATGAGGACGGGCGCAGGCCGTCCCATGTCGAATTCACGAGCGCATATGGGGATGTGTGCCGCCGCGACTTCACCATCAACGCCCTACTCATGGATCCTATGACGGGTAACGTCATCGATTATGTCGGCGGCAAGAAGGATATCGAGGACCGTGTAATCCGGACAATCGGAAATCCTGACGAGCGCTTTGCCGAAGATCATTTAAGAATGCTTCGTGCTCTTCGTTTTTCCGCCAACCTTGGGTACGCAATTGATCCCGATACTTCCCGTGCCATAAAACGACATGCTTTCGAGATAAGACGTATCAGTGCCGAGCGCATCCGAGATGAATTGACGAAGCTCCTCACGCGCGGTGGTGCGCGCCGCGGAATGGAAATAATGGCGGAAACCGGTCTTCTTGCAGAAATCTTACCAGAGGTAGATTGCCTGCGTGGTATAGAACAGCCGCCGGCATTTCACCCGGAAGGTGACGTATGGGAACATACACTCCGAATGCTTGACCTGCTGGCTTCAGGAGGAGAAGGCGTGGAGATCGACTTACGCCTTGCCTGGGGCGTACTATTACACGACGTTGGCAAGGCCTGCACGGGTTCCATAGATGATTCAGGCATTCACTTCTACGGTCATGTGCGCGAAGGCGAGAGGATCGCGGAAGCATTGATGCGGCGCTTCAGGTTCTCCCGTGCAGATATGGAGACCATTCTTGCCCTCATTCACTATCATATGCTCTTCATGAACGTTACAGATATGAGATCGAACAGGCTAAAACGCTTCCTCAGAATACCCGACTTCCAACTGCACCTTGAGCTTCATCGTTTGGACTGCCTTGCGAGCCATGGGTTTCTCGACAGCCATGAGTTCTGCAGGAACAAGCTTACGGAAGTGGGGGAGGATGAGCTGCATCCTCCGAGGTTACTCACCGGAGATGATCTTGTTGCCATGGGATTTCCTCCGAGCCCTCTTTTTGGCGAGATCCTTGAAGCTGTTGAGGATGCGCAGCTTGACGGGACGATATCGACGTGCGAGGAGGCCCGCAGGCTGATCATGGATCGCTGGGCGGATAAGTTGCCTGGATGATGTTTAGGACGTTTGAAAAAATGATTGGCGAGCAATCCAACGGACCCGTGAGAGGAACAGGCATTAGTCTGAAACTGCAATGCTTCCTGAAGGCAATGGGCGTCCTTTTTCTGATTATCTTTCTTTTTTCAGGTTGCACAGGACCTCGGGCATACAGTAGTCGACCAAGGGTTATAGACAAGCCTCTCGCCCGTCTGGGTTATACCATTCAGGTTGGCGCCTTTTCCGATGTAGAAAATGCCGCCCGACTGACTGACCAGCTCCAGGCCAGGGGGTTGGATGCAACATATTTCGTAGCCCGCGCAGGGCTGTACAAGGTGCGGTTTGGCAATTACCCATCAAAGGCCGTAGCCCGCCAGAAGGCAGAGGGCCTCAAATCTTCGCGGGTGATTGATGAATTTTATATTGTCAACCCCGATGAATATGCTGTTGCCAAACAACAAAAGTATGGCGACGTGTATATTAGGGAGGAGCTAATTAAAACGGCCGAGAGCTTCGTGGGTGTTCCATATCTCTGGGGCGGCACCTCCCCAAACACCGGATTTGACTGCAGCGGTTTGTCAATGACAGTCTATCAGATAAACGGGCTCGATCTCCCCCGGTCATCCAAGCAGCAGTATGAAACAGGCAGCCCTGTCGGGCGGAATGACCTTCTGAAAGGTGACCTCGTTTTTTTTGCCACTTCCGGCAAGGACAAGGTAGCGCACGTGGGCATATATGTAGGAGACGGCCGATTTATCCATGCCGCGGGCAGAGGCAAGAATATCCGTGTAGATCACTTGTCGAGTAGCTATTACAAAAAAAGGTATGTCGGTGGTATGACATATATATGAGTTTGCTGGGAGCCTCGAAGAAGGGGATTTGCGTCATCTCAATATCTTCTCCCGTACTTGTAATTTGATAAAGAGCAGGGGAAGATATCATATGGATTGCCGTTGATGCCAATCTGTCAAGGCAGGAAAAACGTATCGCTTTACCGAAAAATTGGTGTAAGAATGAAAGGGGAAGGAGTAACGTGAATATCAATAATCTGATGGTCACCGGCGGCTGCGGGTTTATCGGCAGTAACTTCATCCATTATGTGCTGAAGGAAACA
>Ga0187878_1004330_pt1 | contig 11107 bp, 14 predicted proteins | sample June2016WEW_17_1_FD_132979 | JGI IMG/M metagenome (GOLD analysis project Ga0187878, IMG submission 132979) | Peatland microbial communities from SPRUCE experiment site at the Marcell Experimental Forest, Minnesota, USA - June2016WEW_17_150 | ecosystem: Environmental > Terrestrial > Soil >...
GACCCCGGCACCAGCACTCGGCTGATGGGATTGCGGCAGGTTTCCAGTTCGTGCAGGTCTGCGTGTTTGAACACCTGCCCCATCACCATTTTGATTTTGCTGACCGTCTGCCAGTCATAATCCTCGTCATCGTGAAGGTCGTACAGCCAATCACGGACGGCGAGGGGCTTGATTTTGGCGGCAACCTCATCCTGCCAGCGTGGCAGGATGAACCCGTCCAAGGCGTGTTGATAGCAATAAATCGTCCCCTTCCCCTTCCGCTTTCCATTGCGCTTGTTGAAGGGTAGACCGTGGTTGATGTAATGGTTTGTGAGCCAGCCGAACGTCGGCTGACCATTTGTTGGATTAGCAACGTATTTCTCGATGAGGCGAAGCTCGCCAACCCGTCTCCAAGCGGCGTTTTCATCTCCAATTTCAGCGACCAAACCGAGCCGAATGGTGTTTTCCACCATCTTCCCGTCACTGGGTCTTAGTTGCTGATGGCACCAGAGCCAAGTCATTCCGTCCGCCCGTTCCCGCTGGCGAAGCCAGCCGCTTATCTTGTCAGCCATTGGATTTTCTCCTTTGGCTCACAGGGGCTGCTGCGGGCATTGTACATCGGGCTGGAGTCAGGAGCGCCTCGAAATCTGCACTTACCTCGCTGAGGCGATAGCGATAAACGTGCCGCTGTTGTCCCCTATATGCGTACCCACGAATTTTGCCTTCACGAGTAAGTTTGAGCACTTCCGCTCGCCTCACCGCTAAGAACTCGGCGACCACCTGGGCGTCCACATACGGCTCTAGCCGTGAGATGGGCGCAGTCGTCATCCCCTCGGTCAGGGAATACCCTGCCACTGGCATTTGCGGTTTGTCACTGTGAGTAGCAGTTTCCATAACAACCAACGAGCCGTCCCTTCCCTTCAGGTCCGGTCAAAGTCTGTCATTCTCCTCGTGCCGGTCCGACCATCTACTCGGTCGCCCTTGTCTTGCTGTTAGTTCATCAGCATTCGTGAGCGTTTGAAGATGTTCAGGTAACACGTCTCGTCTACGCTGCGGACGGGGTCGGGGCAATCAGGGTTGTGGCAATGGAACATCTCCTGCCCGTCCCATTCGGGGTCGGTAGGCTGCCCGCAAGGCGGTTGAACCGCGGCGTCCCCGACGTAGTCCCGAATTTTGTCCCACGTTTCGCCGTGGCATTTCGTCCTGTTCATATCGCCTCTTTGTACAGCTTGCGTTTCTCGGGGGGAAGAACGTCCCGCTCGTAGGCAAGCTCAAGCTCCACGCCGATGCGTCCATCCTTGATGACGCCATACCAGTTGCCTTCGCTGTCCCGCACGCAGCCGCCGTTCTCGCTCTGGGCGACGATGTGGCTGACCAAATGAATCCCAGTCATTGCGCAGACCCCGTGTATCTTCCCGCCGATGACCTTCTTAACTGTGAATGCGCTCACGTTTTCCTCTCCCGTTTTGCCGGTCCAGCCGTCGCCCCGGATGCCGTGGTGCTGTGGTTTACAGCGTGTTGGGAAGCACCATTGGGATGAACTCCCCGTCGTCCGACACGAAAGCCTTGCCCCTGGCGATAGCCAATCCCTGCTCCCTGGGGAGCCGCTTGTCCTTGGGCACGGTGCATTGCTTCATGATGTGACCACGCCTGCCACAGAACCAGCAGGTCAGGTTCTCCCAGTCAAGCCCGAGGAACTTCATCACGCCTGCATCGTCGTTGTTTTTGACCAGGGTCTGGAGCAGCCGTGTCCCTGCCTCGTCAATCCGAACATCCTTGTCTGCCATTTTGTCTTCTCCTCTGGCGGGGTTGCCGCCCTTTCTAGCTTCCACCATCGCTTCGTAGTCGTAGTAGGAATGCTCGTTCTCTTCAATCTCCGCAGCCGTGCAGATGATTTGGTCCAGCTTCCCACGCCATTCGCCGATGCGATTCTCGTCGTCGTTGATTGCTACGAACTCGTGGGCAAGGTCGTTTATTCTGTCCCACACCTTCTGCACACTCGCCTGCATTTTGCCCAGCTTAGCCTGCTGCTTTTTGGTCGCCATTTGCTTCTCTCCTTCTTCCGCTTCCCGCCAGCGGGTCGTCTCGCCGGTCGGGGTCATTTATCGGCTGTCTCGCCGGTCCAGCCTTCGCCCCGGCTGCCGGTAGTCGTCATTCCCCCGCCGCTGCGCCTCAAGGCGTGCCGCCACGGGGGTCGTGGAGCGGATGACGATATGGGAGTGGCACGACTGGCGCAACGGGCATTCCCTGCCCGCCCACACGGATCATACCCTGCCCTTCTTCACCGGCTCGGTTTCCGAGGCTACTCCGCCTCCTGTTCGCCGCTCGGCTGCGTCACCCGCTGCACGAAGTCCAGCGCCTGCTGGGCAAGCTCGGCGTCCGATGGCTCGGGGGCGGAGGCAGCCGCAGCCTGTGGTGCTGCCGCCTCGTTCGTTTTCTCCTTGAGCAAGCCCTCCAGCCATTGCCTCCCCGTGAGCGTCTCGACCGGCTTCTCCTTCTTGGGCGGAGCCGGTGCGATGTTGTAGAGGCTGCCCCGCTTGAACCAGCGGCTTTCCAGCAAGCCGTGGGCGATGGTGTCGTTCCACTCGTCCAAGGACCCGAAGTTTTCCCAATCCGGGTTTGCCTTCTGGACTTCCTCCAAGACCTGCGTGCGACCGAGGCTCTTTCCGCCCTTCAGGACGGCGAGCACCTTCTCCGCACGGGCATCGCCCGCCCTCTTGGCATCAAGCTTCGCCCACCGTTCGTGTATCTTTTCCAAGGCGGCAGCCTTGGTCTCGGCGTCAAGCTTGGAGTCGTTGCTGATGCCGTCCACGATGTGCTGGCGGAAGCCCGTGATGTCATCCTGCCGCTCCGCCTCTTGGCTCGCCTCGGGGACCTCCGGGCTGCCTGCCGCAGCGACGGACGGTTCCTCCTGCGTGGCAAGGGCTGCGCTGTAGGCGTTCAGAGCCACCTTGCCCTCCTTCTTCTTCCGCCCGATGACGGAGTTGCAGAGAAGCTTGAAGTCGTCCTCGGACATCGCCCGGACGAACTGGTTTATAAGCCTCTGCTTGTCTGACTCGGATAACCTCTTGTCGGGGCTGAAGAACTCCTTCCACGCCCTGATGACGACGTGCAGGTTGGACTCAAGGGTCACGATGGTGGGAAGGAACGGCTTGTCCTTGTCCACCTCCACAATCTCCCTCGCCAGCCCCTTGGCTGCCTTTCCCGAGCCGTGACCCTCCGCTATCATCTTGGCGAGCTTGGTGGCGACCACGGCGACCGACTGGGCGGCGGTCTCGTCCATACCATCCGTCCGGGGGGGGGAGCCGGTGGTGATGTCGGTGACGGTGGTGCCGGTGGAGTGGACTTTGTCCACCGTCTCGTCACTGGGCATCGGGACTGGGTCAGGGTCGCAGACCTCGGCGTCCTTGGCATCGGGTTCGTCAACCTTGATATCTGTCACTGAGGTTTCGGCAACCTCCGCTTTGTCAGGTGCGGTCGCCTCAGCGGGCAAGGCTTTCTGCCAGCCCCCTCCCAGATGCTTCTTGCGGATTTTGAAGTAGTAGGATGGGTCGCACTCCAGGATGAGGCGGATAGCCCGCTTGAAGGAATCGCAGGGTTGACTCTTGATAATGAGCGGCGACATCCCTTTCCGCTTGCGGTCAGCGATGCGAATCGCCAATTCGTCAAAGACCGGGAAGCGTGCCACGAGCCATTCGTTGATGTAGGTGCGGACGTGATGCCAAACCTCGCCTTGGGCTTCCACTTTGGTGACCAGGGCTACGTCCGAAAGAGCCTTCGCCTCGTGGGTGGTCACCAATGCGAGCAGGTCGTCGGGCGTCCCTTGATTGGTCATCTTTGCAATGTAGTCCCTGCCCCCGAGCGGGACGAGGGCGGTGCTTGTCGTTGCCATATCATCTCTCCTCTCCGGCGACTCCCCCAGTTGCGGCGCACATCTGCCAAAAACCGGGGAAATCTGTCTCGCCAGTGTTTATGCGGCTGCGGTCGCTGTTCCCCTTTCCAGGTTCGAGTGGACTTTGTCCACTCTGATGCTGGCATCCTGTCTGTGTAACCGTTTTGTGTAACCGTTCCACGGAACGGTCGCCGAAAAACGGTTACACAGTCCGCAGCGCCCCCTGCCAGGCTGTTTCGTGGGGTGATGCCGTACCCTTTGCTTGACCGGCTCTCCCCCTTTCACCTATATAATACCGTGTGAAATGTTGTACACATCGGCATAATCGTATGAAGTAATAGTGGCGCAAGTTAACGTGGGGTATATTCTAGCGGTCGTCAGCCCGCAAGCAGATGGGGAGTGCCGCAGATGAGGGCGAAGAGAACCCTGGGGAATGAAGCCAGGATACCCGACAGCAAGCTTGAACGATTCCTGCTCGACCTCGTGAACGCCCGTGTGGACGAGGCCGGGGACGGCGTGGCGGGGACCATGGACGATGCCGGTCGCATTTTCCGCCTCTATTCGCAATACCTCCCCCACGTGCCGGGCACGGTCGGGGAGGCGTACCAGAATTTCATGCTGCTGATGGTGCTCAAGATGCGGCGGAAGCCGCCTGACCCCCGTCTCCTTCCCAAGGACGAGGTGGCTTATCAGCGTGGCATCGTCGCCGAAATCCGGGACCAGTTGCGGGCCGTCTGGACGGCGGAGGACGCCGATGCGGCCGAGTGGCGGCTATCGGGGCTTTGCTCCCTTGCACAGGAACTCATGGCCGGTGCTGCCGGTCTCGGGCCGCCCACGCCGGATGCCCCGGCGTCCCAACCCGGTGCCGGGACCCGCAAGGCGCTGGCCGTTGACGCATCGATTTCCCAGGCGCTGCTGTACGTATGGAGAAGGCTCGGGATGCTGAGGAGGTGCCCCAACCCAAGGTGCCCGAACAGGTTTTTCGTAGCCGTGAGGAAGGGACAGAATTACTGCTCGGAGCAGTGCGCTTCGACGAAGCGCCGTGAGTACAAAAGGGCTTGGTGGCGCAGGAGGCGCAGCGGGACGGACGATGTCGAACTGCCGGGAGGGGAGCCTGCCGCCAAGGAGGGCAGGGCTGAGAAAGGCGAGGTCCGGGGCGGGCACCCCGGCATTGCCGAAGCCGACGTGAAGGCGTTCGTCCTCGACGTCGTCAATGCGGATGAGAGCAAGGTTGACGACGGCAGCATGTACCTTTTCTCAAGGTATCCGTCGTTCTTCCCGACCAGGGACAGGGACATCAGGGCTTCGCTGTCGCTCACCCGGCACGGACCGGGCACGCACGGGCACCCAGAGGGTGAGTTCCCTCGAATGTACCATCGGCGGCTGTTCAGGGACCTGCGGGACGGGCTTCGGAACCTGTGGCGGGCAGGGGACGAGTCCACGGCTGCATGGATGTTCTTCCGGCTGCAATCCGTCGTGCACAGCCGCATAGACGTTGGCAAGACGTGGCAAAGGACGCTCCGCCCGCCCTCGGGGCACGCCCCCCTTCACATGGCGCTTCGATGGGTACGCCAGCACATGACGAAGCTGAGGAAATGCGGCAACGGTGGTTGCGCCCATCCGTATTTCGTGGCTGCCGTGAACCAGCGGTTCTGCTCGGAGGAATGCGCCCACATTGCCCAGAAGGCGAGCAAGCTGCGCTCATGGGAGAAGCACAAGCAGGAGTGGAGGCAGAAGCCGAGCAAGGAGTAGAAAACCACGAGCGCCTGTACAAGCTGCTGGTGCGCAAGCTAGACGAGTTGCACGGTTTTCACGCAGGGCGGTAGCCCAATTCCCTTCCTCCTACCGTTCAGGACCCCAGGCCGCCGCTGCCGGGCCGACTTCAGCGTTGGGCGTTGGATTCCTGACGACGCCGGAAGCCCGTCCATGCGGAGACCGCGGACTCAGCCGTCGCCAACCACCGGCTCGCACAAGGGAAGGAATGCCTTGAGGGCGTTTGGAGGAACTGCTGGCTCACAGCCCGATGCGTGTGAGCGTTGGAGGGGAGGCGGCCTGCAGGGGGGCGCAGGGCTTCCAGGCCCCAGCCCGCCGCACGGGGCGCAACAGAGGACCGCACGGAGTTTCCGCGATTCCCCCGGCGGCCGCGATTGCCAGGCGCGCGGGAGTGGACCCTGCCACCGTCTGGCTGCACAAATGGCGGGCGACCGCCGCAACCAACTGGCTGCGCTCGAAGGAACTCGGGGGCAGGGGCTGGGACATCGCCGTCGTCCGCCAGCAGCTCGGGCATGAGGATTACAAGTCAATCGAGGCCTACATCGCCATAGTGAGGAACGAGGAGATTGCGATGCGGGAGCAGGGCGGCGCATAGCGCATGTATCCCGTATAGCACCCATATACTCCGTATAACATATGTATCCAGGCATAACACGGCTGGGACACAATGCCCCTTTTCGTGCGCGGTTTCATTGATACCCAAGGCAGGGCCACGCGCTCAGCGCGTATCCTGGGGCATCCTGGCGCGAGATTTTAGGGCCATGATTTGGTATCAACAAGGGCCACGCGAGCTGGAGCCAATCCCTGCGCGGGCTTGAGTCCACCCCCCAAGAATCCCCAATATTTATTTTCATCGTGATTTTCCCAATGAATCCGCACTTTCTCACGCCTCCCTTCTTCGTTCGACCCCAAGTACGCGACGAAAACGCCAAAATATTCTGACTAAGGGATACCTATACAGAGAAGGAAAGTAGGAAGAGAAATCTTCAGAAAGTCAGTATTAAGGATTGAGAGAGCAAGGGCCGCGGGAAGGACGAAGTGACCAGGGATGCGAGCGAAGAGCCCGCAGAGCAGGACAGGGCGACCGCGCAGGTCGCATGACAAACAACGGGAGGGTCGCAAGACCCTCCCTTAACCCAGGATGGTCTTGAAAGGAGACCAACCATGACAGAGAGAAAAGAACACAAACACGGCGTAAGGCTGCTTGAAAGGCTGGACAAGGCAATCAGGGATTGCTACGAGAACGGCTTCTCCCTGGAGACGGTGAAGGGGGAGTGCGAGATGGCACTGGACGAAATCGCCAGCGAAGAGGCGGCGCTCCTGGAGAAACTCAGCCAGGGCGACGACCTGGAGAAAAAGGTGGCGGAAGCCAGCGTGAAGCACGGCGTCCCCCCAGCCTGCCTGCTCCGTGAAGTCCAGACTGCGCAGGCAAACGCATGACAAACAACGGGAGGGTCGCAAGACCCTCCCCCAACCAAGGATAAGGAGAGGCAGATGAACCGCAACGAGGCATACGACGCAATAGAGAAGGCGCTCAGGAGCACGGGGCTGAAAATCGTCCACGACCCCGTCACAGGGGAGATAGCCAGCTACGAGGACGGTTACATCAGCATAAATGTAGGGCCGGTCAGCTTCCCCCCCTGCGACTGCGACGACTGCGTCCTGCTGCGGTACGGAATGAAGAGGGTGAAGACGGAGACCGCACGCCAGCGCAGGAGGGGATTGGATAACTGCACCGTGAACGAGGTCAAAGACCTGCAGACACTGAAGGACGAGGTCGCAAGGCTGGAAAAGGAGACGGCGAATCACGACAGGTAAGCGGAAGGTGCGACGGCAGCGTGGGCGCAGGCTGGACACGCACAAGGAGGAGGACTCAGATGAACAACAGGACTAATTCACAGAGGGCGTGGGAGAAATGCCAGAGGGCGGCGTATGTCGTCCAGTTCCTCTGGAACTACGCGCACGACAGCAAGAGTGGTTATTACCTTTCCAACCCGGACCGGAAGGTGGTCGGCAGTGTCATCAAGGGAGCCGACGCATCGTTGCGCAGCGCGGAGGAGGAACTCGTCAGGGCTTGCGAGGAAGACCTGGCGGAAGCCAAGGCGAGGCTGGAGGAACGGGTCGCCGTGGTGGATTGAATCTTGACTTCCAAGGTTATAAGTGTAGGCAGAGAAGAAAGGAGACAAGATGGATATTGAAAAAAACATCCCTATTCCGGCGGTGCCAAGGGAGACCGTGTTCGGTTTCCTATACACGATGCAGGTGGGAGACAGCGTGCTGCTCGATACGAAGGACCTCAACACGCCATCCCTCATGGCCAGCCGGGCATATGCCAAGAAGCGCTATGGGAAGAGATTCTCGCTGCGAACCCTTCCTGAAGGCACCAGGATATGGAGGGTCGAATAACATGGGAAAAACTCCAAAGTTCAAAGTCACGAGACGGACCTGGGTAAAACTCTACTGCCAGGAATGGCTTACGGAGAGGCTTCGCTGACGGCAAGGCCGGTGGGGAGGGCAGTCGTTGCCCTCGATTGCGTGCGCTCCCAGCTCGGAAATCGCCTGGCCAGGTGCCCGCGCGGGTCCAAAGTGAGGTGTGCTGCGGCCAGCGCCACCCGCCGCCGCGCACCGTCACCCGGTCGCCCTTTGTCAGGCTACAGTCGAATCCACAGTACTGAACCCCAGGAAGGAAGTCGTAACCCAGTAACCCGGTGGGCATGCGGGGGCGGGGACCCGCAGGTCACGGGGTTACGACCTTTGCGCAAGGTACACCAGTCCCGCGCCGCCGTCGGCAATCGGCGTTCGGCCAGGGGGAAATCTCGCCGGGGCGGCCCTTGCGCCAAGCCCCTGCGCTTGACCGAAAAAGGGGAGTCCGTCGGCGGTATCTGGAAAAGTCCACCCTGAGCCCAAACGCCCGCAGGCACTGCGGCCGCAGCACGCTCCCGTCCCCGGAAAAAAGAAACGGGGGGCTGGATGCACAGTCGGTATGTGCTATCTGCCCCCCGCCTCACCGAAACCAAAGCGAGTAACCGAGCAAGTCACTCATAGAATAATACCGAAAGTCAGGAAAGCCCCGAGCCTTCGCCTGCGGATTTTGCAGATGGGGCTTTAGGAGCAAAACTTGCCCCTGAGGCTACAGACCTAAAGGTCTGAATCCCCCGCCGGATGCGAGACCCCCGTTCTCGGCATTCTCGCCAAATGGCATCATCCCCAATGTTTATGCGCCCACGGGCTAGTATTCTCCCCCTGGGGCGCCAGCCGGGGGAAGTTTCCCGACTTTCAGGAGTACTCAATAGGAGGTGTTTATCATGAGCAAAACACCATTTCGGATTGAAGCGGGGATACCGGCTCCCGGACCGGGACCCGTCAAGAAATCAAAGTACTGCATTCTGGACGACCTCGAAGTAGGGCAGAGCGTTCTTTTCCATAATCTCCAAGTTTCAAGCAACCTAAGCCCCGTCATCACCGTGCGCCAAGGGCGGGACGGAAAGCATTTCGTTAGGCGGAAGGTCGACGGCGGGGTCCGGGTCTGGAGAACGGCATGAGCGAAACCAAAGTGAGCAACATGACAGACAAACACTTTCAGACCGGAGACGAGCGGCCGGGGAAACGGGAAGCGATATGTCACTCAAAGTCATACGGAAAATAATGGAAAGCCCCGGCTGCATAGAAGCTCCCGCCTGGAATCTTCTGATGGCCATGGCGAACAGGGCGCACGACGACGGGACGGGAATCTGGGAATCAATCCCGAATCTGGCAGAGCATTGCGGGATAAGCGAAAGCACGGCGTGGCGTGCGCTCCCGGACTTGCTCAATCCGGGGCTTGTCATAGACACGGGAAGGAGGCATCCCACCAAGCACGGCGGCAAGCCGACAGTCGAATACAGGATAGACCTCTCCAAGTTCCCAAGGTGTCAGGATGAAACTTTGGGACATTCCCAAGGTGTCATATCGGAATTCCCAAGGTTTCAGGATGACACCTTGCAAGGTGTCAATTTGGATTCCCAAGGTGTCAGGATGACAGGTAAACCAGTTAGTGAACCAGTCAAAGAATCAGTTAAAGAGAACAGCAGCGCTGCTGCGGCCGCCGCCGTAGCTAATTCCCTGACAGGGAATCCTGAGACAGGAAAGCCCGGGGAAGGATGGGCAGCCTATGCCAAGATTATGGGCGAGTTGACAGGGGAGGAAGTCAAGCCTCCTGTCCAGCCCGTAGAGTCCGTCCCCGTCCAACCCCCTGTCCAGCCCAAGCCCAAGACCTCCGTTACGAAATCCCCCCCGGTCCTGCCAACCCCCCCTCCGGGAGAAGCGGCCAGGTTCGCTGGTATGTTCGCTGTTGTTGTAGGCAACGCTGTGTCCCCCTGGAAATTCGATTCGCTTCTGCGGGAATACCCCGGCTGCGGCTACCTGCTCGATTTCGCCCTGAAGCCTGGTTCCAAGACAGCGGGCGACATACGGGACGCAGGCAACCCGTTCGGCTGGCTCAAGAAGGGACTGGAGAAAGGGTATATCCAAGACAGATGGGACAGGTGGCAGGAGATACTGGCTAAGCATAGCCAATCCTCCCCGGCTGCGTCCGCAGCGCCCGACGGGGAATGGGACACGTCGGACTTGGATGGGGAAGACCGCATTCCGCGGACGCCCGTGGAAGACTTGTTCCGGGAAGACAGCACGAAGAGTCAGGACACGAAGGTTCCTGACGCGAAGATTTCAAACGGGACGATTGTGGACACGAAGGACTGGGACATGTCCAGTTTGACAGAGCTGGCGTATGGGGAAGAACTTGAAGGGTTTGTAGGTTTATAAGGGCGGCGGCAGGAGTACCGATGGGACGCACACGCGGGCTCGATTCCAGGGCGGCCGCCTTGGCGGCCGGGGAGCTTCTCCTGATTCAAAGATACCTCGTCCGCCTGTCCGCCGAGCTTTCCCACAGATACGTGAAGGCTATGCTGACGGGCAGGCTGGCGGGGAGGGCAAGCCTTCCCTCGCGCTACCGTCCCAAGCGGGTGCGGTGCTCGTGGTCCGGGCAGGTTCGCTTTATGCAGGGGGGTGATTGCTGGCGAAATTCGTGTAAAAAACAAAAATCAACTTTGTGCCTCATAATTAGGGGCATTTTCCGCTTCATCGATTTCCGCCCCCAACTTCTGAGGCGAGGTACGCAAATGGGCACAATGGTCGAAATCGTCGAAAACGCTCTCATCCTGGAGGCCGAGGCCCAGCCCGGCACGGTTCAGCCCGATAACGGCGCAATTGAAACCCAGCTAACGCAGGAAATCTCCGACCTCTGGTCGAGCCACGTCCGCCTGAACGCCAGCCGCAAGGCGACCGCCAAGGAACTCCGCCAAATCCGTGCAAGCCTGGCGGAGAGGCTGGCCGCAATGAAATCCATATTGTCCCGTCCCGGACGAGGCGGGCAGTGGCGCGGTTGGCTGAGACAGTGGGGAATCCCCCGCAGCACCGCCGACCGCC
>Ga0187878_1004332_pt1 | contig 11103 bp, 4 predicted proteins | sample June2016WEW_17_1_FD_132979 | JGI IMG/M metagenome (GOLD analysis project Ga0187878, IMG submission 132979) | Peatland microbial communities from SPRUCE experiment site at the Marcell Experimental Forest, Minnesota, USA - June2016WEW_17_150 | ecosystem: Environmental > Terrestrial > Soil >...
CTGTTCCCAGCGGTACGAGAACTTGCTCGCCCTTCAGCCAGAGTTGTGCCAGGCCGAGCCTTCCCTGTTCCACCACGGCGTGCAGGCTGGCGCCGTTGCCTCCCTCCACATTGATGCGAACTTCAAAGCGTGGGTACTCCTTGCAGAAATTGGGATAGAGGTCCAAACGCAGATAGAACGCGTGGCCGTTGTGGCCAAAATAGAGCGCCTCGACACACTCTGTCCCGCCGTGCATGGAACCAGAGCGGTAATCAGGCGAGTAAACGCCCGCACCCAGCCACTCGAAGTAGTTGCTGACTTTGCCGTCCACGATGGGCTCGATCCTCCCGGTGGGCTCCGCGATGATTGCCTTGGCAGCCGGGCGTTTGATGGGAACGGCCAGTTCATCAGGAGGCGAGCCGCCCAGCAGGCGGTAGATGTTGCTGAGATGCTTGCGGAAAAGCAGGTCAAACTCGGGATCGTGGGCGCTGGAATGCTCCGGGCCATACCACCAGCACCAGTCGCTGCCTTCCGCAATCCAGACTTCCTGCTCCGCCCGCTTCACATCCTCGGGCTTGAGGTTGGAGTCGCCGCTCCGCAGCGCAAAGAAATCGCGGGCATCGCTGAGCAGATCCCAGGCGCGGTTGTCTTCCTCGGCTCCCAGCCAGATATCGAAATTGGCGTTGATCCAGGACCCCGGCACAACGTGCGAGAGCGTTCCAGGCTCGGTGATGCCGAGCGCTTCGCTGCCGGTTACGGCGCGCAGTTCGGGATCGGAAGCGATGCGCCCGTAAAAGGCCCGCAGAAATTCGCGGCCATTCTTCGGGAAGTACTCCCAGGCGTTTTCGCCGTCCAGGATGACCGAAATCACCGCCGGACGACTTCCCGTGCTCCGTCCCGCAGCTCGAATCCGGTTGTGAAGGTCGGCCGCCGCAGCCTGGGGATCCAGACGCGAATAGACAAACCCGACCAGGTCGGAGAACTGGTGGTCGCGGAAGAACAGGGAGATTGATTTGTCCCCGTCCGCAAAACGATGCGGTCGGTAGAGTTCAAGCCCGCCCGCCACGCTTCCATCCGCTTGGCGGTGGAAGCCCAACCCCAGAGAACGGCCCAGAACTCCTTCGTCGGTGGCAGCCCACTCAAAACCTTCCTGGATGGCCAGTCTCAGGACCTCGTCGGAAATGCTTCCCTCGCTCGGCCACAGGCCACGCGGGCGCGCCCCGAACACGCGCTCGTGAAACCGGATGGCCTCGCGCAACTGCGCGCGGGCGTCTTCGGGATGTCGGAAGGTCCGATGGGGCAGAGCGACTCCCGGATGCGATTCGGTGGCCACGTCACTATTGCAAAGTAGCGGAAGAATGGGGTGAAAGAAGGGAGAGGTGGTAATCTCGATCTGGCCGCGCCGAATTCCTTCCCGACACTCTTCAAGTATTCCTTTAATTAATTGAATTCCCTTTTCCCGCAACGCTGCTTTGTCTTTTTCCGAATAGCCGCGCCCTTTCGCCACCAGGGATTTGACCACCGGATCGGAGGCCAGGTAAATTTCGTCAAACCAGGCAAGCTGGGACAAGACCTGCAAATCGATAAGATCCTGGTCCGTGAACAGCCGATAAGACTCCTCCTGGCGGCGCGTCGCCTCCGCTTTCTCAAAAAGCTCACGAAATCGTGCGTAGCGGTTCAGGAGGTTCTCGCGATTGATGTGAAAGGCGAAATCGAGAAGGCTGATTCGCTCCTCGGGTGTCAGTTGACCAACCGTGGTGAAAGCAATTCGATAGGCCTCCTCCTGCGCCCGGTCCTCGGCGTAGTCCTCCAGCTGGGCGACCAGGGACGGGACAAAGTTGAACGTGACATGCACCGAGGGAAACTCACGCAGCATCGCCACCATGCCGTAGTAGTCTTTCCAGGCATGCAGCCGCGTCCAAGGCATGGTGTAAGAGTCCGCGACCAAGTCCTTGTAGAAGGGCTGGTGCATATGCCAGGAGAGCATGAGGTGGGTCTGAGGCATGGGCGTCGGAGGGCTCTGTTTACGGCGCTAAAACCGATGTGATAGCATCAGATTCCCACGGCGGCGTCTTTCGAACTACGCCGTCGGACACACCGGACCTTGCGATGCGAATTCTGACGCGCTACATCTTCAAGGAAGTCTTCACGCACTCGCTGCTCGGGCTGCTCGTCTTCACTTTCGTGATCTTCGTCCGCCACGTCAGCCACTTGCTGGAAATTGTGGTCCGGCACAACCTGCCGCCGCGCAGCGTCGCGGCCCTTTTCCTGCTCCCTTTCCCCAGCATCTTGGTTCTGACCATCCCCATGTCGGTACTGGTCGGAATCCTGATCGGGCTCAGCCGGATGTCCGCGGACGGAGAGGTCATTGCCGCACGGGCATCGGGCATTGGCCTCTGGCAGTTCATCCGGCCGGTGATGATGATGGCCTTCGTCGCTTGGGCCGTTGCCCTGGGGATGAGCCTGTTCCTTTCGCCACAGTCGCTGCGCCGCCTGCACCGCATGGAACAGGAGATCACGACCAGCGAAGTCCCCTACGAAATTCAGCCGCGCGTTTTCATCGAGCAGTTCCCAAACTTGCTGCTTTACCTGCAGGATGTCACCGGCTCACGCTCGCAGTGGAAAGGCGTCTTCATCGCGGACATGACGAAGCGCGACGCGCCGAAAGTAACGTTAGCGGAAAGGGGTATGCTTGTCAACGACGCCGCCAACCACCGCCTGACCCTGCACCTGGAGGAAGGGACTACACACGAAACCGACCCGACTCATCCGGAGAGATACTCGATCGGCCTGTTTACTGACACCGATATTCCCATTCCTATCGAACGCAGCGAAGGCGCCGTCGAAGATTGGCGGGCGCCGCCGGCGCTGCCCCTCCAGAGCCTTCTCAACCCCTCCGGCGACGACGCCGAAAAGCTCGCGGCGCGCGTCGAGCTCCATTATCGCTTCGCTTTGCCTGTCGCTTCGCTGGTCTTGGCCTTGGTGGGAATACCGCTGGGGCTTTCCACACGCAAGGGTGGCAAAGCCGTAGGTGTGGTCCTGACCATCCTTCTGGTGTTTGTTTACTACGTTCTCATGGCGTTTGGATTGGGGTTTGCGAAGCAGGGGCGGCTCAGCCCCGTCCTCGGGCTCTGGACGGCCAATGCTGTGTTCGCACTGGTGGGCTTCGCGATGTTCTCCAGCCTGCGAACCCTGCGCCATCGCATCCAGGCGGTCCAGGACTGGCTGGTAGAGGCCTGGCAAAAGCTTCGCCGCCCACACCAGCCCAAGCCCGTGGAACTCCACCGCCAGGAATCCGGGCTGGTCGGCGACCCTCGCGCGCCGGGAGATAGACTTCTGCAGATCCTCGATCTCTATGTCCTCCGCGGTTGGACTTTCTATTTCCTGCTCCTGCTCGCCACCTTCTGCGGCATCTTCGTCATCTTCGACTTCTTCCAGATTCTGGGCGACGTGGTCCGCAATCACATTCCGGCGCTGGTCGTCTTCAACTATTACCGCTACCTGCTGCCGCAGGTGATTTACCTCATGCTGCCGCTGGCCGTTTTGGTGGCGACGCTCGTGAATTTCGGATTGCTGACCAAGACCAATCAGATGACCGCCATCCGATCGGCCGGAGTCAGCATCTATCGCGCTTCCCTGCCCATTCTGATCGTGGCCGCCGCCCTCAGCGCAGGCATGTATCTCCTCGGCGACTACACCCTGCCGGAAACCAACCAGCGGCAGGACGCCCTGCGAAACCAGATCAAGGGCAAACCCGCACAGACCTACTACCGGCCCGACCGGCAGTGGATCTTCGGCCAGGGGGAGCGTATCTTCAACTACCGCTTCTTCGACCCCGACCGCAACGTCTTTGCGGACTTGTCCATCTTTGAGTTCGACGCCAGGACTCTGCGGATGAAACGCCGCATCTACGCCGGCCGGGCCTTCTGGGAGCCGCCCATTCGCGGGTGGGTGCTGGAGAACGGCTGGGTGCGCGACTTGGACGCCGACCGCGTCAAGGATTACATGCCGTTCTCGGTGGCAAAGTTCGACGAACTCACCGAGGAACCGGCCTATTTCAAGAAAGAAGTTAAAGCTTCGGCGCAGATGAGCGCGCTGGAGTTAAAGCATTACATTAATGAGTTGGCGCAAAGCGGCTTTGATGTCGTGCGCCTCTCCGTCCAGCTCTACCGTAAGTTCTCGTTCCCCCTGATCGCCTTCGTCGTGGCCCTGATAGGAATTCCCTTCTCACTGACCACTGGCAGCCGCGGAGCGCTTTCTGGGATTGCCCTTAGCATCGGAATTGCCATCGTCTATTGGTCCATCTCCAGCCTCTTTGAGGCCATGGGAAACCTCAACCAGCTTCCCCCTATCGTCGCTGCCTGGTCGCCGGATCTCCTCTTCGGCCTGGGCGGAGTGTACCTCCTGCTCCGCGTGAGAACATAGTCCGCGCGACGCGAATGCCACACACCGAGAGCAGCCGTTTTCATGCTGGGGTAAAAAGCGGACCACTCAGCCGAGCTTCGTCTGGCGCCAGAAGTCGCTGGAGGTCAGGACAAGGAACTACTTCGAAGTCGACAAGGTCATTCCACTGGCTGATTCAACCGGCCAGCAGATCTCGGTGGGGTGCCTCCATGATTTGGAAACACCGCCGCCCGTTCGATTCCACCCAACTCGCCTGATACCGAAGGCAACATTCTCCCCTTCTGCCTCAAGCGCTCCCCTACAGCCTGAGCATTCCCACCTCTGAAACTCTCGATGACCATGAAAAGCATGCAGAGGAGTGCAAAGCATGCAGGTGCGATATCAAGGAATTTCAATCGACCGAAGTCCCTCCATGTCGACGCGTCGACATCAGGTTCTGTGACGAACGGGAAGTGCGCGGCAGCAAACGCCATCTTTGGGCCCCCAAAAAAAAGGGCCGCACTCTAGGAATCAGATTGCGGCCCAAAATAAACTTAAAGTAACACTTTAACTTTCCACCATCCATCCTGAAGAGCGCGAGCAGCAAGCTCGTCACTACGCAGTGGTATATACCTTGGCCGCAGCCTTCTTGACCGCTGCCTGGGCTGCCGCCAGTCGAGCGATGGGAACTCGATAGGGTGAGCAGCTCACGTAGTTCAATCCCGCCTCGGCACAGATTTCGATCGAAGACGGATCGCCGCCGTGTTCGCCGCAGATCCCCACCTTCAGTTTCTCACGCGTTTCCCTGCCCTCTGACGTGGCGATCTTAAGCAGCCGGCCAACGCGTTTGGGATCGAGCTGCGCGAACGGATCGGCTGGCCAGATTTTCTGCTTGGTGTACGCATTGATGATCTTCCCGCAGTCGTCGCGCGAAAGCCCGAAGGTGGTCTGGGTCAGATCGTTGGTCCCAAAGCTGAAGAACTCCGCTTCCTGGGCGATTTCCCCGGCCGAGAGGGCCGCCGCCGGCAGTTCGATCATCGTGCCGACCAGGTACTCCACCTTAACGCCCTTCTTTGCAAAGACCTCTTCGGCGACCCGGTTGACGATCTCTTTCTGGAGCGCCAGCTCCTTCACATCACCGACCAGCGGAATCATGACCTCCGGCTTCGCCTCGAATCCCCGCTTCTTGCAATCCGCCGCCGCTTCGAAGATGGCTCGCGCCTGCATTTCGGTGATCTCCGGGTACATGATGCCCAGGCGGCAGCCGCGCAAGCCAAGCATGGGATTGAGTTCATGTAATCCTTCAACTACTGCCAGCACCTTCTTGAGCTGTCCGAGCTTAGGACTCCTCTTCCTCCTGATTTCCAGCTGCGCGATCTCGACCATAAGCTCTTCCCGCTTGGGCAGGAATTCGTGCAGGGGCGGATCGAGCGTGCGGATGGTGACCGGCAGGCCGTTCATCGCCTTGAAAAGCCCGAAGAAATCCTTGCGCTGCATGGGCAGGAGCTTGGCAAGGGCGGCGCGGCGAGCCTTCTCAAGCTGCTTGGCTTCCTCCGCATCGTTGGTGTCCTTGCAGGCCATGATCATGCGCTGCACGTGGGGCAGGCGGTCCTTCTCGAAGAACATGTGCTCGGTGCGGCAGAGGCCGATGCCCTCGGCGCCGAAGTTGCGCGCCACGAGCGCGTCGCGGGGAATGTCGGCGTTGGCGCGCACGCCCAGCGTGCGGTTCTCGTCCGCCCACTTCATGAATTCAGCAAAGACGCCGCTGTGTGGATCGGGCGCGACGAGATCGGCCTTGCCCTGGATGACGCGACCCGTCGAACCATCGAGCGAAATCCAGTCGCCTTCCTTGAGCGTTTGGCCGGCGACTCGAATCTCCTTTTTCGCAGCATCGACGTCCACGTCGCCCGCACCCGCCACGCAGGGTTTCCCCATCCCGCGCGTAACCACCGCGGCGTGCGAGGTCATTCCGCCGCGCGAGGTGAGAATGCCCACGGCCACTTCCATACCGTGAATGTCGTCAGGCACGGTCTCGGCACGGACCAGAATCACCGGATGGGCCTTGCCCTGGGCCACCGCCTCATCCGCCGTGAAGACCACGCAGCCCACCGCCGCCCCGGGCGAAGCGGGCAGACCTTTGGCCAGCACCTTGAGCGGCTTCGATTCATCGAGCACCGGGTGCAGGAGTTGATTGAGCTGGTCAGGATCGACCCGAAGCAAGGCTTCCTTGGGAGTGATCAGCCCTTCATGGACCATCTCGACGGCGATCCTCACCGCCGCCGGGCCGGTGCGCTTGCCGCCGCGCGTCTGCAGCATGTAGAGCTTGCCCTCCTGGATGGTGAACTCGAAGTCCTGCACATCCCGGTAGTGTTTCTCCAGGCGCGTCGTGATTTCCCGAAGCTGGTTGTAGACGTCGGGCATGATTTTCCCGAGTTCGTTAATGGGGACGGGCGTGCGGACCCCGGCCACGACGTCCTCCCCCTGGGCGTTCATCAGGAATTCGCCATAGAACTCCTTTAGGCCGGTCGCCGGGTTGCGCGTAAAACCCACGCCCGTGCCGGAAGTGTCGCCCATATTTCCGAAAACCATCGTCTGGACGTTGACCGCCGTCCCCAGATCGTCGGAAATCTTGTTCATGCGCCGGTAGGTCTTGGCGCGAGGGTTGTACCAGGAGCGGAACACCGCTTCGATCGACATTTCAAGTTGTACTTTAGGGTCCTGCGGGAAGTCCTTCCCTGCTTCCTTGCGGACCACTTTCTTGTAGTCCGCGATAACTTCCTTCAAATCTTCGGCGGTCAGTTCGGTGTCGAGCTTGATCTTCTTCTTCCTCTTCTGGCCATCGAAAACGTGCTCGAACTTATCCTTGGGAATCTCCATGACCACGTTGCCAAACATCTGAATGAAGCGCCGATAGCTGTCGTAGGCAAAGCGGGGGTTCTGACTTTTCTTGGCGAAGACTTCGGCGATCTTATCGTTCATGCCCAGGTTGAGGATGGTGTCCATCATGCCCGGCATGGAGAATTTGGCGCCGGAGCGGACCGAAACCAGCAGCGGCTTCGCCGCGTCGCCCAGTTTCTGCCCAAGGAGGGACTCGAGTTTCTCGAGGGTCTCGAAGGCTTCGGCCTTGATATTCTCCGGGGTCTTATTGCCGGCCTGGAAATACAGGCGGCAGCCTGAAGTCGCGATGGTGAAGCCGGGCGGGACCGGCAACCCCGCGTTGGTCATTTCGGCCAAGCCGGCCCCCTTGCCACCCAGAACATCTTTCATATCACCGTGGCCATCAGCCTTCCCGCCACCAAAGAAATATACGGACTTATCCATAAGTGCTGCTCCTTTGCTTTTTTAGCGGTCAGCCGTCAGCCATCAGCTTTCAGCCAACCGCAATTGAAAACTGGAAAATCGAAATTGGAAACTCGAAACTGAGCGCGACGTGGACGAACGTCTTCTCGTCACTCGTCACTCTTCACTTGTCACTGCCCTTCAATGTCGACGCGTCGACATGGGCCGACCCCGGGACGAGTTCCGCAAACTGCGCGATGCCGGAAAACAGCGCGTCGAGCTTCCCGAGGAGGCGCAGGCGATTTTCCCGCACGGCTCGGTCCTCGGCCATCACCAGTACCTTGTCGAAGAAACGGTCCACGGCCGGCCGCAACCCGGCGATAACTCCCAAAGCCTTTTCGAAACTGCCGGCCATGGCATAACTTCCCGCCTCGTCGGCTGTTGCCACATAAGCCTGGTAGAGCTTCTTCTCCGGGCCTGCCTCCAGCATTCCCTCGTCCACCTCGCCCGGTTCCCAGTCGCTCGCTGTGGCAGATTTCCCCAAAATGTTTTTGATGCGCTTGGCCGCCACCGAGAGCGCCTCAGCGTCCTCGCCGCCGCGAATTGCGTCCAGAGCCTCAGCGCGGCGCGCGACATCCAGCGGGCTCTCCCACCCCGCCGCCAGCACCGCCCGCACCGTGTCGTATCGAATCATTCTTCCCGTTTCCAGGTAGAACTTCAGCCGCTCTTCGAAGAACCCCAGGACGGAGCTGAACACCTCGGACTGAGGCTTCCGCCACTCCACAGTCAGCGCGTTCATCCCCTGCTCAACCAGCGGCCGAAGGGGCAGTGGCAGGGCACATTCAACCAACACTTTAACTATTCCGTTGCCCTGCCTTCGTAGGGCGAAGGGGTCACTTGAGCCCGAAGGCTCCTGCCCGATGGCAAACCCGCCCACGACGCTATCGAGCTTATCCGCCAGTGAAACCACGGCCCCGACTTTGGACCGCGGGCAGGCATCCTCCAGACCTTCGGGCTTGTAGTGGTCGTAAATCGCCTGGTGAACTTCCTCGGGCTCGCCTTGCGCTGCGGCGTAGAGTCCGCCCACAACGCCCTGGAGCTCTGTAAACTCTTTGACCATCTGGGTGGTAAGGTCGCACTTGCAGAGCTCAAGTGCGCGCAGGGCGTGCTCAGCCTCGCCATGGCTCATCTCGCCCGCATCGGCAATCGTCTGGACGATAAGGCGCGCAATCTGACGGACGCGTTCGACCTTGTCAGCGTAGCTGCCCAGCTCGGCCTGATAGGTAACCCGCGCGAGCGAAGCCGTCCGATCGCTCAGAGGTTGCTGCTGGTCGGCATTCCAGAAGAACTCCGCGTCAGCGAAGCGTGCCGTGAGCACCCGCTCGTGCCCTTCCCGGATAATCCCTCTGCTGTCCCGGTCAAGGTTCAGCACGGTGACGAAGCGCGGCAGCAGGTTGCCCTTCCGGTCCTCCACGGCGAAGTACTTCTGGTGGTCGCGCATGACGGTGACCAGAATTTCGCGCGGCAGGTGCAGGAAGCGTTTGTCGAATTCCCCCCGCAGGCCGCTGGGCCATTCGGTGGAATTCACCACCCATTCTTCCAACCCTTGATCTTCCACGATGCGGCCCTGCTGGCCTTCAAGTGCTACTTTAAGTTGCTCCGCAACTCTTTCGCGGCGTTTCGCGGGGTCCAACTCGACGCCAGCTCTTGCGAGCTTCTTCAAGTAGTCATTGAAGCAGGTAACGCGCCTCTTTCCCCAGCCGAGAACGCGGTGGCCTTCGGTCGTGGCGGCTGACTTGACCCCGGCAATCTCCAAGGGGATGACCTGGGCTTTGCTCCCTTCCCCCCAAAGGGCAAGCAGCCAGCGAATCGGCCGCACGAAGCGCGGTCCGGATTTGTTCGTCCAGTACATGCTCTTGGGGAAGGAGAGTCCGGTAACGACAGTCGAGAGGATCTCCGGCAACAGGCGCAGCGCCTGACGGCCGCGATGGGTCTCGTGCAGGGCCAGGTATTCGCCCTTGGGTGTCGTGACGCGCGCCAACGCGTCCACGGTGACCGAGTTCTTGGCGGCAAAACTCTCCGCCGCCTTGGTGGGCTTCCCTTGCGCATCGAAACTCACCTTCACGGGCGGTCCGACGATCTCCTCAACCTGGTCGGGCTGGCGCTTGAGGACGGTTGGAACCCAGACCGTCAGGCGGCGAGGCGTGGAATAACACTGCGCGGGCAGGGTGGATCCGGCCGCGGCAGGCAGCAGGCGAGCGTCCTGGAGAGCTTTCACCAGGCTGCGCCCGAAATCATCCTGCGCGCGGGTGAGGAAGCGGGCGGGTATCTCCTCACACCCGATTTCCACCAGCAGCGGCTGTGTCTTGGCTTCCTTCACGCGGGTTCGACCTCCACCAGGACAGTCTTGCGGTCGAGATAAATGCGCGCCACCGCACAGGCCAGGTCGCGCACCCGGCCGATCAGGGCCACGCGCTCCGTCACGCTGATCGCGCCGCGTGCGTCCAGGATGTTAAAGAGGTGGGAGCACTTCAGGCAGAGGTCGTAGACCTTGCGCAGCGGGTAGCGGTCGCCCGCCGCCCCGTCATAGGATTCGATCAGGCGCGCCGCCTCGCCCTCATAAAGGTCGAAGAGCGTGCGGCAGGTCTCGCGCGATGCGGCCTCGAAATCGTAAACCGAAAGCTCGCGCTCTTCGTCCTGGCGCATGTCTCCGTAGGACGCCGTTTCGCTCCACCGCACCCGGTAGACATTGTCCACCCCCTGGAGGAAGGCGGCGATGCGCTCCAGGCCATAAGTCAGCTCGACGCTGATGGGCTCCAGGTCAAATCCCCCGCACTGCTGGAAGTAAGTGAACTGGGTAATCTCCAGGCCGTCCAGCATCACCTGCCAGCCGATTCCCCACGCGCCGAGCGTTGGCGCCTCCCAGTTGTCCTCTTCGAAGCGAATATCGTGGTGGCGCAGTTTAATGCCCAGGTCTTCCAGACTCCGGAGGTACATCTCCTGCACATCGGCGGGCGGGGGTTTGAGGATTACCTGCATTTGGGTGTGCTTGATCAGGCGGTTGGGATTCTCGCCATACCGGCCGTCGGCAGGACGGCGCGAAGGCTGGATATAGGCGACGCGGACCGGGTCCGGCCCCAGCACTCGCAGGAAGGTGTCCGGCGTCATGGTGCCCGCCCCGACCTCCAGGTCGTAAGGCAGCGCCAAGACACAGCCCTGACGCGCCCAGAACCGGCTCAAGCGAAGGATCATGTCCTGGAAATTCAGCCCGCGGGGACCGGTTCTTTTCTTAAAGTGTTTCTTTAAGTATGGCATTCTCTTGATCGCTCAACCACAATTGCCGGAGATTTCGTGGCGCGACAACCAACGACGGATATTCGTCACTCCTCTTCCGCCAGCAACTCGCGCGTGACCAACTTCCTCTCGAGGTGCGATTCGATCAGCTCCTCGAAGAAGCGCCGC
>Ga0187878_1004333_pt1 | contig 11099 bp, 7 predicted proteins | sample June2016WEW_17_1_FD_132979 | JGI IMG/M metagenome (GOLD analysis project Ga0187878, IMG submission 132979) | Peatland microbial communities from SPRUCE experiment site at the Marcell Experimental Forest, Minnesota, USA - June2016WEW_17_150 | ecosystem: Environmental > Terrestrial > Soil >...
GCCGGTGTGGTCTTTGCCGTGGCAACGGAGGCTGCAGCTACCCTGGAAGGAAGTGGATCCGGGCGCGGGTGTCAGGTCCGTCCAGGCAGGGCCCTGGCCGGTCGAATTGGGGGCCACGATGTTGAGGTCGAAATTCACCAAGCTGCCGTTGTTCACCGCGGTCCCGTTGGGGACGCCGTGAGAGTCGTGGCAGGTGGCACACGAGGCCTTCTGCATGTGCGTCCAGTGCTTCTTGAAACTATCGTCGTTACGGAGGCTCTGCTCACTGTGACACTTGAAGCAGAGTTCATAGTTGGATGCAGAGTAAGGGATATCGGGCGTGTCGCCGGGCGTGCCCGTGGGGCTCTCGATAATATAGCCGCGCTCGAGGATGTGGTTCACGTTCGAGCCGTGCGGCCCTGCGGGTCCGGTGTAGGAACTGCCCAAGTTCCTTCCGCTATCGTTCGAGTGGCAATCCACGCAGTAGATCTGCGACGACGCGGAGAGGGTCCGGCCCGTGATTGGCGCGCCGGTCGAGTCCACGGGGGCGCTGAGAAGGCTCGGCACCGCGGTGCCGGCACCGGAACTCAGTCCGCGCGGCCGAGTGACCGGGTGCCACGAAACAGCCGAGGCAAAGGCCTGCTGGAGATTAGTGGAAAGGAGTTGGCGGTTGGGCAAAGGCCCGAACGTCGAGTAGCCGGGCAACTGAGGCTTGTTGGGATTGTAGCTGTGGCACTTGAAGCACACTTCGTACTCGTACAGGGCGTCTGTTCCCCCGCGGCGCGGGTCACGCGGCGAGGCGTTTTCCGAGATGCCGCTTTGGCCCAGCAGTGCGGCCGGGAGTTGAGGGGGTACAGGGGTCACCACATTGGCGCGCACGGCGTGCGCGTTGTGGCAATCGTCACAGGCCGCGTGGCGAGTGAGGATAGAGTCGGGGGGTTCGTTGGGGTCGTGACTGGCCTGCGGCCCCAGCGAGGGGTGAACGTACATTTTCCCCGTGAACTCTGACTTCACATCCCGCAGGGCCGTCAACGGGTTCCCGTCGTGGCATTGGAAGCAAACCTGGTCGGTCTGCCCCTTGAGGAGGCGCGCGCTTTCGTGGGCCGTGTGCGGCCGATGGCAGGCGGCGCAGGCGTTGGTGGCCGTGGTCGTATAGCCCGTGTGTGAGCCCAGCCAAGCGACCCCTGCGTTGGTCGAGGCGTCGTAGGCGTTGGCCGCCGTCTTGTGGCCCGAGGCCTGCCCTTGCGAACCGCTCCAGCTCCAGAGATTCGCCCCCACCCCGCCCTTCAAATCGTGGCAGGTAGCACAGATCGCCGCCGCCGAGTTGTTCTTCACCAGGAAACGGTTCTCGACGGGATCGACGTATTCGTTGTGCGGGTCGTGGCAGCTTGTGCATTGCAGACGGCCCTGGTGGTCGAGCTTGACTTGGTCGCCTGTTGCCGGCAGGCGTATCTGGTTGTTGACGGCCGGATCGGGCGCAAAGGAGAAGGGATGGTCGTCGGCCAGGTTGAGGCCGGGGCCCGCCAGGTTGCTGGGGCTGGAGGCTGGCATCTTCTGGTCCATCGGTACGTTTTGAAATGGAATCAGGCCGTTGTTCACGGAGTCGCCGAGAGCCACGGTACCATCGTGGCAGCTCAGGCAAAGCTTGGAACTGTCGCCCGTCTGCGGTTGCGCCACGATGGCCTTGAGCGTTGCGCTCTGGTAAACCTGGTAGGTGTAACCCTCTGAGAGTTTGTGGTTCCAGAGCGGCACCGCCGGCTTGGCGTTGTGCGGCGTGTGGCAGAAGAGGCAGAGAGTGTCATCGGCTTGCGCTTTGACCGTCGCCGCGCCCGAGACGCTGAAATCATGTCGGGAATTATGCAGCTTGCTGATGACGCTGTTCTGGCCCAAGGCGGTTGAGGAGTAGGCCACAATCAAAAAGGTGAATAGGAGGAGGCGTTTCACCGGCCACCTCCCTCGACGAGCTGCGCTTGTGTCCTTGCCTCGGCCCGATATTGGAAGACCTGTACGCGCTGCTGGAACGGGTCCGCGACGTAGATGCGGTCGGCTGGGTCAATGGCTACCCCGGCGGGAATGTAGAACTCGCCGCGGGCTGAGCCTGCCGCGCCAAAATTGAGCAGGAAATTTCCTTGGGCGTCGAAGACCTGGACCGTCGAGAAAAGGGCCTCGGCAATATGGATGTGGCCGTCGGAGTCAATCGCCAGGCCTTTGGGGCGGTTGATATTGCCTGAGCCGTCGCCGGCGGCACCGAACTGGCGGAGGAATTGCCCCTCCGCGGAAAAGACCTGGATGCGGAAGTTGAGGGTGTCGTTGACGTAGAGCTTGCCTTCGTGGTCCACGGCAATAAAGGTGGGAAAGTTGAACTGGCCCGGCCCGGTGCCGCGCTCGCCGAACTTCAGCGCCATCCGCCCGTCGGTCGCGTAGGCGAAGATACGCGGACGCGCAGTGTCCACCACATAGAGCAGGCGATTCGTGGGATTAAAGGCAATCGCCGCCGGACGCTTGAAAGCTCCCTCTTCGCCGCCGACGATGTCCAGCAGCTTCCCCCGGGAGGAGAACTTGAAAACGCGCCCGCCGCCGGCATCACTGACGTAGATGTTTTGCGCGTCGTCCACGGCGACGCTGACCGGCGCGCCAAAATGCTTTCCCCGGTAGCCCCGAATGACGCTGACAGATTTCTTCTGCGGGTCGAAGATCTTCACATCGCGCGCCCCCGCATCGGCGACGATCAACCGGCCCTGGGCATCGACCGCAACCGCAAACGGCCTTTGGAAGATCGAAGGGTCACTCTCATTCATGGCCCAGTCCACGAACCTGCGCCACAGGGAGCGTTTCCAGCCGAAATCAGCGGCTCGTGAGAAGGAGTGCACAAACTCGATCCGGGCGGGTTCTGGGGGAGAGGGCCAAACCAGATCCGTCTGCGGGTTTCGACGCGTTTGCGCCGACACCGCTCCGGGTAGCACCAGGAGCAGGAGAAGGCCAAGGTGGAGAAGCCCGCGGGCACGCATCAGGCACAGCTCCGCGCGCCGAGGGAGGAAGGCCTTCGCTTTGCGTCTCTCAATTGGGTTGGTACCGAACATGGTAGACCTGTGGCCGAACCAACGGGAAACTCCTTAGCCCTTGGAACCAGCCGGCGTGTCACTGACCTCCTGCCGCATAACCTGGCGCAGTTAAGCTTGCCCTCAATACACTCATAGTCGACGTCACAGAATGTGGAACGGGAACCGGACCCGCAAGTAAAAGCGGTTTACCTGCTGGTTGAAGAGCATGGCCTCCCCGCTGGCCCTGCCGTACCCGGCCAGAACCGTGAACCGTCCGAACTTGTATTGGACGGTCGTGTCGAACTGTTTGTAGCGGTTTTCGACGTCGTTGAGATAGCTGAAGAGATACCGATTGTTTGAGTAGCGACTCTCCACCTCCAAATTGATCCGCGGACGCCAGACCAGCCCTACGCGCTGGCTCATCACATCGGAGAAGATCAAGGGGTTCAGGAGCTGTCCGGGCACGGGCACACCGCCCGTCGAACCGCCCGGCTGGAAGATGACGGAGTCGATGCCGAGAAAACGCTCGGCGGAGCTGGAAACGCCCCGCGAGGCAAACACGCTCAGCCTGCGCCGGGGGAAGGTCGCCGAGAGCATGTAATTGCTGGTGTCGAGATGGATGTTTGAGCCAGCCAGATCCAGTTTCGTGCTCCCAATATCGGCGAGTCCCTGCAGGCTCAGGAAGCGGAAGTACTCACTGTCGAGTTTCAGCGTCGCGTGCTGGTCGGACGTCGTGACGACATTAAAAAAGATCGGGTTCGACCGCCGGTTGTACCGGTAGGCAGCGCTGAAGCGCAGCTTACGCACGTCGCCGCCCGACACACCATTATCCAGGCCGAACCCCAGTCCGCTGTCGCTCGTGCCGCTCAACAGGCTGAACCGTTGCAGGTTGAGCGAGCTGGCGTTGTGATATTCGAGCTTCCAGATTTTGCGGCGATAGCTGTAACCCGCGGTGCCGTTCAATATATCAGTGGTAATGACGTTTCGCGCCCCGGCGGGCAGCGAGGTCAGCGATTGCTCTGGAATGCCGTTGTGATTGTAAGTGAGGCTACCGTTAAAGCTCAGGTTCGTGGTGGGGCGGTAGCTGGCTCCGGTGGCGAAGGTCTCGGAAGTGGAATCCAGCGACTGCGCGTTGAAGGGGAGATTCCCGCTGCCGCTGCCGTTGGCCTGTGCTAGAAGACGGAAGGTATTCACCGCGTTGCGGGCCACGGTGAAGCTGTAAAAGGAGTCGAGCTTTTCGGTGTGCTTCCAGGTCAGGTTGCCGTTGATGAGAGTCACCCCGGAGTTGGAGGTGCTAGCACCCGTCAAGTCCTTGAAAGCGAAGGTGGAGTAGGCCACGCCCCAATTCGCCTGGATCCGGTTGCCGTAGGCGCGCGAAGCGTCGAAGCTGGCGGTGTTGTTGCGGTCAAAGAAATTGGAAAACGTGCTGACCGTCTTGAAGTAGTCCTCCCCGAAGCGCAAGTCCCACCCCAGCAGCTTGCGCGTGGCGCTGACGCTGGCGAACCGGTTGCGCGTGTCGAACACGTCACCGTTGGGCAAGTCGCTTTCGGTCTTGCCAATCCCCAAGTTGTAGCTGATCAGGGCCAACCGGGGTTGCTTCAGCTCGCCGCGCAAGCCCCAAATGTTGTTCTGAGTGGAGAAGGCGGGGATGAGAGAACCGTTAACGTTCGAACGGCTGCGAGAAAAGTAGAAAGTGAACGGGAAGGAGCGCTGCGAAAGGAAAGAGACGCCGCCGCTGTAACTCAAGCCGTTCGAGCGGGCGCTGCCCTGGTCAATGGCGGTGTTGTTCCCATCCCAATAGGTCGAGAAGGAGTAGTTCAGGAGCCGGGAGTCATAAAGTGCCCCGGAGGCGTCGAGTCCCAGTTCGCTGGACAGATCGCGATAATTGGAATCGAACAGACTCCCGGATTGGATATTGGTGTGGCCGAAGCCGAAGCCCCCGTAACCATTGAGCTGCAAGGCGCGGTGGTCGGCGCTCTGCGCCAGGAGAGTAGTCCCCCCGAGCCAGCTCAGCGTCACAATGAAGATCACAACCCGCTTCATTACTTACGGTCTCCATATCCGCGCCTCGACTGTAAACCTATCAGTGCGCAGCCTACGGGGCACTTGCTGCCTCGGTCTGGAGGATTTCGACCTTTGCGCCGTTCCTGAGTTGGTCCACCCAGGTCTGACGTAACTCGGCGAACTTCTTCTCTTCCAGTTCTGACTTCAGCCGCTCGCGGGCCTCTTCGAACTTCATGAGTCGCGCGGACTCCCGGCCTTCGACTTTCATCACGTTGTAACCGTAAGGGGTGCGGAAGGGCTGGCTGAACTGTCCCACGGGCAGGCTGAAGGCCACCTTTTCGAAATCCGGCTCCATGCTGAGGCGATGCATCCAGCCCACGTCCCCGCCTTTCACCCGGTAGAAATCATCGGAATACTGCTGGGCGAGCGCGGCGAAGTCCTTGCCCGCCCGCAGTTCCTGATAGACCTTGTCGATCTTTTCGCGAGCCTTGCGCTCTTGTTCCGGACCGGCCTTGGCATCCACCGCCGCCAGGATCAGTCGGGTGTGGACCCGTTCCGGCCGCTGGAATTTCTTGAGGTTCTGTTGGTAATAGGCGCGCAGGGCCTGGGGACCCACGCGAGAGGGCAGATACACCTTCCGCCTCGTCAGTTGCTCCAGGGTCATCCGGCGCTGAAGTTTCTTCAGGTATTGCTGGCGGGTGAGGCCGCTAGCCTGAAGAGGCCGGTCAAAGGCCTGGACGCCGTACTTCGACCGCGCCCGCTGGTATTCCACGCGAACTTCCGCCATGGGAACCAAGCCGTCCGCCTTGACCGCCTGCTGGTAGGCGAGTTCCTGTGCGATGAGTTCTTCCAGGGCCTCCGCGCGGATTTCCTTCAGTTTCCCGGGCCGAATGCCACCATGCGCCGCATTGGACGGGTAGAGTGTTTCCATCTCGTCGGCAACAGCGGTCTCGGTGATGGCGACCCCGTTCACCCGGGCCGCCACGCCCTCCGGGCTCACGGGCGGATGGCTTGGCGTTTGGGCGAAGACAGAAGCGGACAAAGCAAGGCTGACCGCCAGGCCGACCCATAGGACACCCCCGGGACTGGGCCTCCTAGCCGTGCTTCTCTTCCATGTGTTCATGCTGCTCTCTACTTCCTGCGTTCAGGGTTAGGGAACCCTGTTGCCGTGCGGCAACAGGGTTCCAGGTCAAAGTTACTTGCCGTGGCAAGCCAGGCAAATCTCGCTGCCCGTAGTGGAGGCGCGCAGGAACGGCCTGGACGAGGTGTTGTCATGCACATCGTGGCAGGTCGCGCACTGCATCTTGTTCGCGAACAAGGGCAGGAACTTCCCGCTCGATGTTCGAAGCCCTGTCCGGGTTCCGCCCAGGTTGCTCACCTCGACGGTCGGCACCACCAAGCTCACTGACTTGGCAGCCAGCGCCGCGTCGTAGGTGAAGTTGAGGGGGTGTTCATCACGAAGTCCGAGTGTGTCGGAGCCGACTTGCATGTCCGCCGGCATGTAAATCGCAACGTTGTTGCCGCCGCCGAAGTCCGGAGAGATTCGGGCCCCCGACTTGTACTGGCCTTTGTAGACGGTGTTGACCCCGACGGTGCCGTCATGGCAGCTCAAGCAGAGGTTCGAGACTGCCGCTGAGCCGGCAGTGGCGCCGCCCAGGTCAGCGATGTCGGTCCCCAAGGGATCAAACGACGGGCTGCTGTAAACCCCGTAGCTCGCGGTGCTGGACAGGTAGTGGTTCCACAGGGGGTCTTGCCCGTTCGGTGCTGTGGTGACCAAAGGGTCTGTCGTTGCCTCCTCCTGGTGCGGAACGTGGCAGTAGTAGCAGATCTGGGTGTTCGACACGGCCTTGATGTCCCCAGATCCCGTGGAGGACATGTTGTGGGTGGTGGTCACGATGTTGGAGATTCTCGAGTATTGCGCGCTCGCATTCGTGGCCATAAACAACCCAACCATGAGAGAAAGAAGAAGTACTAATTTACGCGTCATGTCGTTGGTTCTCCTTATTTGGTGTCGTTGGGTTCCTTTTGGATTTCCTTGTGACTGATTACACCTGGGTTACCCGCTTGCGATGGCGGTTGCGGCGCGGCGGCGATCGCCGTCGGAGGAGTCGGGGGTTCCACCGTCTCGCCGCTCAGTAACTGGAAGATTTCCACGCGCCGGTTGTTCTGGTCGGCGACGTAAACCTGGTTGTGCCGGTCAATGTGGATACCGGCGGGCAGCCAGAACGCGCCCGGTAACCGCCCCACGCCGCCCAGAAACATCAACAGGCGTTTGTTCTGATCGAAGATCTGGAAGTTGTCGAAGTCGGAGTCCACCACGTAGATGTTTTGAAAACTATCGAGCGCTATGCCTTTGGGCTTCAGGAACTGGCCGAAACGGGTGCCCTGCTTTCCGAACATGTCCGTGAACGCGTAGTCCGGGTTGAAAACTTGGACGCGACAGTTCATCGTGTCGGTCACGTAGATCCGGCCCAGGCGGTCGAGGGTGATGTTAGTGGGGAAGTTGAACTGGCCGGCGTCGTTGCCGCGCTGGCCGAACTTGGCGAGGAACTGCCCGGATTCGGAGTCGTAGACGAGCACTGCGTGCTGCTTGGAGTCCACCACATAAAGCCGATGGCGGGCGTTGTCCACCGCTACGGAGGTGGGGTTGACCATCTCGTCCTGCTTGCCCAGTGCCATCAGGACGTTTCCTTCGCCGTCGAAGGCATAGACGTGCTGGCCCACCGCGTCCGCCACCCAGAGGCGGTCCTTGCCGTCCACCGTGATGCCGATGGGCACGCGCAGCCGCACCTGAGCGCCTCGGCCGATGAAGGTCACGCGTTCTTGGCCACGATCCAGAACGAAGATCAACCCTTGTCCGCTATCTGCAACGTAGATGCGCCCGTGCGAATCGGTGGCGATACCGTAGGGCTTGACGAAAGTGAGTTTGAAATCCTGCCGCCCAATGCCCGCCAAACGATCCAGGAAACTGGCCTTCTTCGCGGGCTCAATATCGGCGGCCCCGTAGATCGAGCCGACGTACTTAAGGCGGGGCTTCTCCGGGGGCAACGGCCAGACGAGTGTCGGGATCCTGCGGGGCTCGGCCTTCTTCTTGGCCCAGGCTGGCTCCGCAACAGTCGAGCCGAGGAGTAGAAGGAAAGCCAAGCTGGCTTTCAAACCTTGGGTGCAAAACTGCGAGGTCTTCCGGTGCATACCTTTTCTCACCGGTGACACTCTCCGCAAAGCCCGATCTGGGACTTGACGTCGGCGGGCAGCAGCTTCGGCAGCGCCGAGCCGTGCGGGGTATGGCAGCTCAAGCAACTGAGCGTTGCGTCCTTCTGGCGTGGGTCCTTGCCCGTGATGGGGTGACCCATGATGGGATGGCCCCGGGTGCCCGAGCGATCGAGGCCGATCTTCGTGGCCAGGCGATAATCCTCGATGGATAGCGTTTGGTTGCCCAGCAACGACACCGTTCTCACTTCCCGATTGACTTTCACGTCCGGTCGATTCGCGCCGTGGCAACTCAGGCACAGCACATTCGTTTCAACACGCGCTTGGCGCGGGAAATTACCGGTGTGGGGATCATGGCAAATCAGGCACTGCCCATCCCTGTAAGGCCGATGCAGGACGGGGTCTTTCTTGGCCTCGTGGCACATGGCACACAGTTCTCCACCTCTCGCCACAAGCGCTAGGCTCGTTTTGCCGTTCTCAGAAGCCGCTTGGTGGCAACTTTCACAGCCCATGGCGACAGCGGAGTGGACGAACTTACCTTCTTTCTTGTCCGGATGGCATGTTAGGCAGGTTTCGGACTTGATGGCATCCGGCTCAATAAAGGGATGCTCGGTCGTCTGCCCCTCAGCCACCGGCAGGTCAACGCTGAGCAGGAGGGCGAAACCCAGTAGGCAGAAAACTACGGTTGTCAATTTCAGTCTTGAGACTTCATCTCTTGCGGACAATTTGGCCATCTCTGCGAGACCCTACCCAGGATTCTGTTTCAGAGCAACAATGTCGCCATTGTACAGAAGATGTGTGTAGAAATTCAAGGTATATAACTCGTGGGCTCAGAAATTTCCGGGCTTTGTTACAGGCAGAATAGGGCTGCATTGAATTTGTTAATAGCCTGCGCGAATTCCCTCAACAGTGATACTTGAACACGCGTAGCCAAGGCATGCCACAGGCGGCTGTGAGGTTTGTCGGAAGGAAGCCAGGAACAGTATTCTGACCTCGGTCATGGCGACCTTTATGGGTTATCACTGCCGGCCACGGCTTGCCTCATGTGACTTTTTGGTTGATCTTGCGTCTAAGAAAGGAGAAGGGTATAGTTCTTTAGGGTGGCTGGATAGGTGAAGCGGCTTACATACATTCTGCTGGCAGCGGTCTTGGTCCAGTTCTCAGGCCTGCGGCCGTGGTGTACCCCTTGTGTCGCTGCAGCTCATGATTGCTGCATTCCGGCGAAGGGAAGCCCTGCTAAGGGGCCTGCGTCAAATTGCTGCCAGGTTTCCACTGCCAGTGACCCCAGTGCTGTTGCCCAGCCCAAGGCCGACACTAAGCTAGCAAGCGGAATCGCCCAGCTTGATGCGCACGTTGTCCCCGGGTTGGTTCTCTCGCCAGTATGGGCTCCGGTACACGCCCACGCCCTTTGGCATCCGGTTTCCCCGCCTTTAAGTCCTTTGCTTCAAACCTGTCTGCTTCTAATATAGCTCTCCATCCTGTCGATTTCGCCTTTGTCACTGAGGGATGACTCCGCCTGTTCGCACGGAGTCTGACCCCAAGAGTTGCTACAAGCGCCTCGCAGCGGCGCCTCCGCGGCGAGAGGGAATGGAGAATCACGATGGCTTGCTGGAAAAACACTTCGTTGGCAATGCTCGGTGTGCTTCTTGTGGTGCCGATCCGGGGTTTGGGCGCTGAGACGACCACGGCTTTACAGGGACCAAGGCCTGCGGATGCTGTCCAACTGGAGGTGCTCATTCGTGAGGCGCTAGAACGCAACCCGGAGGTCCAGGCGGCGCGTCGCACCGTCGAAGCCAAGCGGGCGCGGATTCCGCAGGTTCGGGCTTGGCCGGATCCGACCGTTTCGCTGAGCTACGCGGGAAACCTGCTGCCGCCATTCACGGTGATGAACGGCGACCCGTCGAGTGCCCGTCAGTTCATGGCCGAGCAGGAGATTCCGTATCCCGGCAAGACGCGCCTGCGCGGCGAAATCGCCACCCGCGAGGCCGACGCCGAAGCGCTCACGTACGAGGCGACGTGGCGGCGCATTGCGGTTGAAGTCAAGCAAGCCTATTTCGACCTCTACTTTGCCGACCAGTCCCTCTCGACCTTGCGCCAGGATCGCCAGCTTCTGCAAAGGTTCGCCAAGGTGGCAGAGATTCGTTACTCGGTGGGCAAAGCAGCGCAGCAGGACGTGTTGCGGGCACAGGTGGAGCTTTCGCGGCTTACCGAGCGCGAAACGGTACTCGAGCAGACCCGACAGACACTCGCGGCCCAACTCAACAGCTTGCGCGATCTGCCCGTGGATGCACCCATCGGCTCGCCGGCCGGGATTCGACAAAGCTTGCTTCCTGCATCTCTCGACGAGCTGATGGCGGCGGCCCAGGTCAACTTCCCCGTGCTCAAGCGCCAGCGTGCGCTAGTGGAAGGAACCCGCTTGGGTGTGGAACTGGCGCGGAAGGAAACACGGCCAAACTTCAGCCTGGGTTACACCTACATGCAGCGCGCCGGCCTGCCCGACATGTACGGCATCACCTTCTCGACCAGTCTGCCCATCTTCCATCGCTCCAAGCAAGACCAGGCCGTGGCGGAGGCTGCGGCGAACCTGGAATCGGCGCGGCGCACGGAAGCCAACGAACTCACACTCCTTCGCTACCGCGTGAAGCAGGAGTACCTGCAGGCCCAGGCGGCTGACCAGCTGTTGAAGCTCTATTCACAGGGGATCGTGCCACAATCGACGCTGACGCTGGAATCTTCGCTTTCCAGCTACGAGACGGGCGCAACCGATTTTCTGACGGTGCTTAGCAATTTCACCACCGTTTTGGACTACGAGTTGGGTTATCACCAGCAACTAGCGGCCCATGAGAAAACTCTGGCACGGTTGGA
>Ga0187878_1004335_pt1 | contig 11096 bp, 9 predicted proteins | sample June2016WEW_17_1_FD_132979 | JGI IMG/M metagenome (GOLD analysis project Ga0187878, IMG submission 132979) | Peatland microbial communities from SPRUCE experiment site at the Marcell Experimental Forest, Minnesota, USA - June2016WEW_17_150 | ecosystem: Environmental > Terrestrial > Soil >...
CGGAAAATAATATCCTGGGCATCTGGGAGGATGACGAAAGCGCAAAGTGAGATGATTCAGGGAAAGGGTGAGTGAGAAAGACCCACGATGGGCGGGCCTGGATTCCCGATCAGAGCATGCCCGCAAATATTCTTGTCGGGCGCGTCCATGCCCACGCCGATAATTGATGATATTGCCACGGCTATTTGCGCCTCGCAGTAACAATCTCGGTCCGGGGGTGATAGTAATCTTTGCTTCTCGCGCGGGCATCATGTATTGCCATTTTTCTTTTTCCCCGCATTCCGCATCATAATATCACCCAATGAACCCAGCGACGCCGGGACCTCCCCTACATATTCTTGATAATCATCTGCAGACTTTTTCTCTATCTTTCGCGCTGCGTCATCACGCGCTTCCGCCTCCGGTATGGAAAGGGATATCCTCTTTTGATCCCGGTCTATCGCATCAATCCTCACTTCGATTGTTTCGCCCAATTTTACTACGTCACCTGGATGAACGATCCTCTTTCCCTTTCCCAGTTTCGAGATGTGAAGAAGGCCGTCAATCCCCGGCCCCAGATTGACGAAGGCGCCGAATTTCATCAGACGCACCACGGTTCCTGTATGAAAAGTCCCTTCCGGGTATTTTGCTTCTGCTTCATTCCAGGGATCGGATAATGTCTGTTTTAGAGAAAAACTGACACGATTGTTTTGCGGATCCATCTTGGCAATGACTACATCGAATGTTTGACCGACGGACAGGCGCGCGTAAATATCTTCCACCCGATCCCAGCCAATCTCCGAGATCGGAAGGAGACCCTGTAAGCCGCCGATGTCCAGAAAGGCGCCAAAATCCCGGATGGAGACTACGGTCCCTTTTACGAGCATTCCCTCGTGCAATTCGGCCTTCCGCGCCTTTTCATCCCTTTTCTTCTGCTCCTCCAGAATGGCCCTGGCAGACAAAACGAGATTGCGCCCCCGCTCTCCGTATTCAGTAATTCTGAAAGGCAGGCGGCGGCCGACATAGTCTTTTGCATTCTCAGCACGCCTGATGTCTATCTGGGAATATGGACAGAAGCCCCGCATATCGCCTGCCAGTTTGATCTCGAATCCACCTTTGATCTCTTTCTCTACGACACCCTCAATGGGTATTCCGCTTCGCCAGACTTCTTCTATATGGATTCGAGCGGAATCTCCCGCTCCTATCCGCGTCGTAAAAAGTTTCTCGTTATGCTTCGACGAAAGGAAATAGGCTTCAACGGAATCGCCCTCCTTTACGGAAAGATTGCCATTTTCATCGGCCAATTCTTTTCTGTCGAGATAGCCTTCGCTCTTCCCTCCCAGATCGAGGAATATCCAATCCTGAGTGATTTTGACGATGGTAGCTTCAATCTTCTGACCCGGCTCCAGGAAATCTTTTCGCACCTCGGTTTCTTCGAACAGTTCCGCAAAACTTTTTTCTTCGTTTGATTCAATCTTTTTCTCTTCCACCATGTGACGTCATTCCTATCCTTAATTTATGTGATCATGACAACTGCATTTTGGAGACAGTGTACTTGATTATGGCGCTATTGACAATATAATTTCCGGGGCGCGTTGCGATGCATGCCTGAGCAAAATGTAGATCATGCATTCCTTGGCGATTGGAAAAAACGAGAAACCTTCATGTTGGTTTAATAATGTTGACAGGCAGGAACATATTCTCCTATACTTTCACGCAGGGCGTCACAAAGACTGGATTCCCGATGAGAGGCCGCCTACGAGCATATTTGTCGGGGCGGGAATGATAGAAGAAATGCAGGAGGAACGGTGAACTGGCCGGAAATAATGAAGCAATTTGCCGAGCTCGACTTATGGCCCTGTTCGGCCCTCGATAAGAAAAAAGATTTAGTGACCGTGTCGCCCTGCGGTGATGCCGATCTGGAAGCACTGGCGCGGATGTACGACACCTATGAACCAAAGGCCGCCATTCAGGGTCTGCCCCCCGTCGACCAGAAAACGCGCACCGAGTGGATTCGCAGTTGCCTCCGCACTGCGATGAATCTCAAGGCCGAACTGGGTGGCGCAGTCATCGCCCACGGCATGCTCTTCCCCATGCCAAACCCGGATATAGTCGAGTTTACCCTCTTCGTCCACAATCAGGTCCAGAACCGGGGCATCGGCAGCATCGTCGCCTATCCGCTCTTTGCGGCGGCCAAGCGCCTTGGATACAGAAAAGTCTGGGTTTTCGAAAGCCGCAACAACGCGCGTGCACTGCGCATCTATTATAAAGTCGGCTTCCGCGAAGCCCGTCGCGAGGGCAACGAGCTGGAATTGGAACTCGACCTCGCGGGTGTCCCTGAAACGCCGGAGCTCTCCGACATTATCACGCCCGTAACGCCGTCAACGGGATTCATCAAATCGCCCGACTACCGCGAAGGCCAGAGCGTGCTGTCCGACACGCGCTCCGTCATCATCTACTCGCCACAATTCGAGGAATTCATCATCGAGAGAGACCATCCCTTCATCACCTCCCGTTCCCGTCTCTTCCTTGACATGTGCAAGCGCCACGGCCTCCTCCACTTGCCCGGCACCCAGATCATGGAACCCTCACCCATCGATGAAAATTCAGTGCTCGCCTTCCATGACGCCCATTACTATCACTACCTCGTCATGGCCTCCATGGGCGTATTCAACCCGCGCCTGCTCTCTTACGGCATCGGCACGGGCGACAACCCTGTCGCGCGCGGCGTGCTCGAATACTCCATGCTCGCCGTCGGCGCCTCCGTCATGGGCGCCGATCTGCTGATTTCACAGCCAAGCATCGACCTCGTTTTCAGTCCCACAGGCGGCTTCCACCATGGCGGCCCCAATTACGCCTCCGGATTCTGCTACCTCAACGACGTTGTCATAGCCATCAAATATCTTCTCCAGCAGGGACGCCGTGTCCTTTACTTCGATATTGATGCGCACCACGGCGACGGCGTCCAGTTCGCGTTCTACGACGAGAGCCGCGTCCTCAAGATATCCCTCCATGAATCCGCTCGCACCCTCTTTCCCTGGAACTCCGGATTTGAAAATGAACTTGGCGAAGGCCGCGGCTACGGCTACAATGTGAACGTCCCGCTTGCACCCGGCACAGAGGACGAAATCTACGGCGAAGTATTCCGCCGCATCGTCTCGCCGCTGGCCCGCACATACAAACCAGATGTCTGCGTGCTCTCAGCCGGCGTTGACTCCATGTACACCGATTCCATGTCGCATCTTTCTCTCACGAACAATATCTACGCCGAAGTCATTTACGGGATTCGCCGGCTCGTGCCCAAGATGCTCATGCTGGGCGCGGGCGGCTACAACCCGAAGAGCATAGCCCGCGACTGGACACTCGCATGGGCTGTGCTGCACAATGCAGAACCCGACGGAGACTACTTCGGCCAGATGGGCGCCCGCGGCGCGGCGGCCATTGAAGGCTCATCTCTCCGTGATCCGTATCCTTTCATCTCTCCCTCCAAGATTGCCGAGGCGCGCGCTGAGGCCAGCCGCGTTATAGCCTTCCTTGAGACAAATGTCTTCCCCATCCATAGCCTCACGGCGCAGCCCGCGTGATGCTTGGTCGGCGGCGTATGCCCGCCATCGTGCAAACGACAGCAAAGAAACTAAGTAAGCTTTACGGACATGACTTCTTATTTGTGAGCGTGCACAGAGGAGGGCGGAGACTGCCTTTATGGCTTATAGTACATAAGCTTACGGGCGTAGGGAGCGACAAGTCCGCTGAGATGGCCCATCTCAGAGTCTTTCATCGGAGCAAATGACCAGGCGCACCTCACATTCTCTTCAAGCTGTGCGATGGTATCGCAGCCAATGACCGCCGTTGTCACAGGATGAGACAGGGCAAAACGGTAGAAGGGTTCTATCGTACCGATTCCGGGAATTCTTGATGCCATTCCTCTGATATAGACCTTCATGGCAATGATCCCCATGTTCTTTTGCAGGGCAAACGGTATGAGGTCGTCGATGAAATTCAGATATTGCGGTTCTGCGGGATTGACGGGCATAAGTACTGTATCGAAGTCGGCAAGCTCAATGCAGCGCCTGAGGATCCATGGATTTTCATGGCCGGTGATACCGATGAAACGGACAAGACCCTTTTCCTTCGCCTCTACAAATGCTTCCAGCGCGCCTCGCGGCGAGGTGACCTCTTCAATGTCCTCTTGGGTTCTCATGTCATGCATCTGCCAGAGGTCGAGATGGTCAGTGTTCATGGTCTTGAGAGTATCGCGTAGATGCGCATGAGCGCCCTTCCAGTCACGGGCGTGGGACTTGCCCGCAAGGAAGATATCCTTCCTCCGCTCTTTCAACGCCTTCCCGTGATATGCTTCGCATCCTGCATAGGCCTTGGCCGAATCAAAATAATTAATCCCGAGATCAATGGCCCGGTTGATCAGCTCATAAGCCTCCTGTTCGTGGCCGTATGTCCGAAGGACACCCTCGCCACCAAGACCCAGGATAGTCACATCCGCGTTGGTTTTGCCGAGTCTTCGTTTCGGGATCATATGGGCACCGACGCGCGTTGATGAAAAAGCTGCTCCGTTGATGAGAGAGTATAGGAAGAAGTCGGTCGCGCGTCAAGAGGAAAGGAAAACGCTACGGTCGGCATTCCTTGACATACAATCGGCTTCTCTCTATACTCTCGCCCATGTTCTTTTCCGGGAACACCGGGAATGTCTGAACACTTGGGAGAAAAGTCATGAAAAGTCTGGGAACGCGTTTCCTTCTGCCTTTTGGATTGCTCGCAGTACTGTTTTCCGTGTTTATTCTTTATCAAACCTACGACGCAAGCCGAAAGCACGCCAACGAACTCGTTAATCAGCAGGCCGACCTGGCTCTGGAATTTGATCTGGCGATTCGCAACTATGTGGGACAGAAGATCCGGCCCAATGTGGAGAAATTGATGGGCAGGGACGGCTTCAACCCGGAGACAATGTCCACCTCCTATATTTCGAAAAACATATTTGAGGACGTAAGAAAGAAATTCCCCGATTACATCATCCGCTTCTCGTCCGAAAACCCGCGGAACCCCGCCAATTTGGCCGACACGGAAGAACTGAAGATGATCAATTACTTCCGTGCGAATCCACAATTCAAAAGACGAACCGACAAGGTCGAGATTAACGGCAGGCTTTACCTCGTTCATTTCACACCCAGGTTTTTGACGGGCGAATGCATGCGCTGCCATGGCGACCCTAAGGACGCACCGGCGGAACTTGTGAAACGGTATGGATCGAAAGCAAGTTTCTACCGGAAGGTAGGGGACGTGGCAGGACTCGATATGGTCGCAGTGCCCATTGAGAAGGTGAATGCCGCCCTCGCCGCCGAGATGCGTCACCAGACGATTATTTTGGTAGCAGGTCTTGCCCTCCTCTTCGGATTGATCATAGTCGTTTTCAGATTCTTGGTTACGAGGCGTCTGGCGGCTATCTCCGGACATTTTCAGGATATCGCTTCGCACACCGAGAGTCCGTGGATGACGCCGGTCACGGTCACAGGGACCGACGAAATCAGCGTCCTCGGTTCCGCCTTCAACAAACTGCTCGAACAATTGCGCGCCTCTCATGCCTCGCTCGAAAAGCGCGTCGACGAGCGTACCGCCGAATTGGGACAGGCCAATGCGGACTTGCGGAAGGAGGCGGTGATACGCAGGCAGGCGGAAGATGAATTGAGAAAATATTCCGAAGAAATCAGCGATCTCTATAATAACGCCCCCTGCGGCTATCATTCTCTGGGTCCGGACGGCACCTTCCTGCAGATGAATGACACAGAGCTCCGATGGCTGGGCTATACCCGGGAGGAAGTCATCGGAAAGATGAAATGGAGCGATTTGTTGGCCCCGGAATATCTTGGCATTTTCCATAAAACCTTTCCTGTCCTCAAGGAGCGAGGATGGATGGACAATCTTGAGTTCGAACTCATACGCAAGGACGGCACCAGATTGCCAGTGCTTTTGTACGCATCGGCCATTAAAGATGATAAAGGTCACTACATTATGAGCCGCTCCACCCTCTTCGACATCACTGAACGCAGGCAAGCCGAACAGGAGCGAAAGATACTCGAGGAGCGCCTGCAGCGAGCGGAGAAAATGGAAGCATTGGGCACATTGGCAGGCGGAGTCGCACACGATCTCAATAATGTTCTGGGCATCGTAGTTGGTTATTCAGAGCTGCTTCTGGAGAGAATCGACGAATCAAACGCCATAAGACCCCATGTCGTGAATATCATGAGCGGCGGCCAGAGGGCTGCTGCTATTGTTCAGGATCTGCTGACTCTGGCACGAAGAGGAGTACATACCGGCAAGGTTATCAATCTCAACAACATAGTGATTGATTTTCAAAAATCTCCCGAGTTTGAGAAGATATCTTCATTTCATCCGAATATTCAGGTGAAGACCAGCCTGGAGGCGGGCCTGTTGAATATAATGGGTTCCCCCGTCCATCTTGAAAAGACCGTGATGAACCTCGTTTCCAATGCCGCTGAAGCTATGCAGAACGGGGGTACGTTAATTATTGCAACAAGCAATCAGTATCTGGACAGACCCATTGAAGGCTATGATGATGTAAGGGAGGGTGACTATGTTGTTCTTTCCGTATCTGACACGGGAGAAGGCATAGCGGCTTCCGATCTTAAGCGTATCTTTGAGCCGTTTTATACGAGAAAGGTTATGGGGAGAAGCGGAACCGGATTAGGATTATCTGTGGTCTGGGGAACGGTGAAGGACCATGATGGCTATATCGACGTACGCAGCGAGGAAGGCAAGGGAAGCACCTTCACGCTCTACTTCCCGGTTACCAGAGAGGACATGGTCAGTGATCAGAAGGCGGTATTGCCTGAATCATACGCGGGCAGGGGGGAATCGATTTTGGTAGTGGACGATGTGAAGGAGCAGCGGGAACTGGCCACGAACATGCTGACGAGGCTCGGCTATCAAGTTAGCGCTGTTGCAAGCGGGGAAGAGGCTATCGGATATATCAAGACCAACGGCGTTGATCTTATGGTCCTGGACATGATCATGGACCCCGGCATTGATGGGCTCGAGACATATCAACGGGTTATCAAAATCAACCCGAAGCAGAAGGCCATCATTGTGAGCGGATTTTCTGAAACGATTCGGGTTAAGAAGGCCCAGGAGTTGGGAGCCGGCGCCTATGTCAAAAAACCATACGTCCTGGAAAAGATTGGTTTGGCCGTTAGAAATGAACTTGATAGATTATGAACTTAATCTATCCACCGTTAAGTCTCGATAATCCCGAATCATAAAATAAGCCCCTTTGCGAAGATGCGCAGAGGGGCTTTGGCGAGGATCACAGATCGTGAAAAGATCTTTTATGTTTTCCGCGTGGGGAGGATTATCTCAGACATCCTTTCTTTTCAACCAGGCATCCTGATATAACCTGCCGATGCAGGCGAATATGGCCAGGAAAAACAAGCCTAACATGAAGTTGGGAGAAGTGCCCAGAAGTTCGTCCAGCTTATGTCCCGCATAGAGGAAAAGGAATGAGGCGATCACAATCACAAACCCCCATGAACTCAGCATGAAAATCGCCCGGTACATCTTGCGGTCTTGGTTTGTCCTGTGAGTGGCTAACATGGCCTTATCCTCCTTTCCTCAAGAGATAACCATACTGCCCTGAACGCCGGGCTCTTTAATTTCCTTAGCTTACCAAAGTCTTGATGGCATTGAAAACCGGTGCCGTAAACAGGGCAACAAGAATTGTATACATTGCGAACACGCCCATCAGTTCACCGGCATAAAACCTCGTATATTTTTGCTTCAGGGAGATGACCATCATCCCGCCAATTATCAAACAACCAAGCTGAAAATACGGGAATTCGCTCACACTGGCTGTTGCATACTCGGCGAAACCGAATGTCGCCGTCATCAATACTACGAATACCGCCAGGCCTAATGTCTTAACTGTCTTTTTCATGATCTGTTTCCTCCAATGTTTCTGATTTATTTGCCATTATACAAGCGCAACATCCGTGCCAGCTTTATGAGATTCTGCGTAATTATCTGTAACGTGCTTAATATACAGGTGTATCCCGGTTTGTGGAGACATTTGGATAAGGCGTTAGAACTCTGAAAAGCGAGAAGTATTTAAAGAAACATTCAACGCTATTGAATGAAATGAGAAATCAGATGACGGCAATGATGCGTGTCCTGCGCTGCATCGGGAATGGCGCTATTGAAGCTCTCCGCAACAAGCGAAGGTGTTTGCGCTCGCTACCGGATTCAACTTCATCCTGGGCTCTTCGTCCCTATGAAATTGCAGGGGCCGAATTTCAATCATTTAATTTGAGAAAAATCCTCGTATAGAAAAATCAAGTTGTATTATACTTTTTTCTCACTTTGCACCTGCCCCTGAATTTACAGATACGTTACAGACCATATGGCGTCAGGATAGTCCTTTGCTGATCAAAATTCGATAACTCAAAGGAGGAAGTAAAATGGATCAAGAACTGCCTCGTATCCTGAGTCCCAATCTCGGTTGTCCTATCATCATCTCCCCGGAGGACCTGGAATCCAAAGGGTTCGATGTCGTCATGGCCGAAGAAGATGATCATCGCAACGGACAACTCTCCATCCGGGCAAAACCGTCCTTCGCCGGCGAGGACATTGAATGCTTTTTAGAACTTTCAGAAGAAAGTTAAGATCCATAAAATAAATAGAGGCGGTTTTATTATGATAACGAGAAGTTTGGTTCTTGCAACTGCTGTGAGCCTTATTTTTGCTGTATCGGAATTTGCGGCGCCCAATTATCAGGAGGGACTCTGGGAGATGACGACCACGGTGAATATGCCGGGCATGCCGAAGGAAATGCTGCGCCCCATGAAGAACACCATCTGCATGACCAAGGAGAATGCCGTGCCCCAGCCGAAGGAAAAGGGTGAGCAGCAATGCAAGATGACAGACCAGAAGACGGTCGGCAACAAGGTCTCCTGGACTATGACCTGCAAGAACGGCACGGTCAGCAAGGGTGACATAACCTACAGCAAGACCTCATTTAACGGAACCCAGACTACGACGACGAGTCAGGGCGGCAAACAAATGACCGTTAAAAGCACAATGAGCGGCAAGTACATAGGCCCCTGCACTAAATAGACATTGTGCTATGAAAGCAGCCGTTTGTGCTCCCCGTTCCGGCGGCTTTCTTTGTCCCGGGTTTTCTGCGCCGTCAACTGATTCGCCGTTGAGTAGACGGCAACGTGAATAACCATTACTGAAATGGCCATTCATGAAAGTTCGCCTTACAGAAGCGACCACAGCAGGAGGTGCAAATTTCTATGATACGTACCCGCTTTACGGAACTATTCGGCATCAAGCATCGCATCGTGCAGGGAGGGATGCAGAATGTCGGCTGCGCGGAACTCGCTTCTGCAGTGGCTAATGCCGGGGCACTCGGTGTCATTACGGCAATCACCCAGCCTACTCCTCGTGACCTTTTAAAGGAGATCGAACGCGCGCGACAGATGACTGACAAACCGTTCGGCGTGAACCTGACGATCCTGCCTGCCATCAAGCCCATACCGTATGAAGACTATGCCCAGGCCATTGTTGACTCCGGTATTAAGATTGTCGAGACTGCAGGGAATAATCCAGAGAGATTCCTGCCTGCATTCAAGCGGGCCGGCATTAAAGTCATCCATAAGTGCACTTCCGTCCGCCATGGACTCACTGCCGAGAAGATTGGCTGCGACGCCGTCAGTATCGATGGTTTTGAATGTGCCGGTCATCCGGGCGAAGATGATGTTCCCGTTCTGGTGCTCATTCCTGCCGCGGCAGATAAAATCAAGATACCCATCATAGCATCAGGCGGGTTCGGCGACTGTCGCGGCTTGGTTGCCGCCCTCGCCCTAGGCGCTCACGGTATCAACAGGGGCACCCGTTTCCTGGCAACGAAGGAAGCCCCTGTTCATGAGAATATGAAAAGAAAGATCGCAGATTCCGACGAACGGCAGACGACTTTGATTCTTCGAACGTTGAGACATACTGGGCGTGCCTACCGCAACAGCGTCGCGAACGAGGTTCTTGAGACGGAAGCCCGCCCAGGCGAAACTGAATTAGCAGACATTTTGTCCCTTGTTTCCGGTGAAAGGAGCAGAAAGGTCATAACAGGCGGGGACATGGAAGCCGGCATCTGGTGGACCGGCATGGTCATGGGACTGATCCGTGATATACCGACAGTGAAAGAACTCATTGAGAGAATCGTAAACGAAGCCGAGCAGCTTATTAAGGCGAGACTCCCGGCGCTTGTGTATTGATTTCATGTTCATTTACATTCGCATATCCAACTGGCATAAAGGCTCAAATAGAGGTTGGTTCGCCAGAATTTTGTGGAGCCTTTTTCATTGACATTTTTTTGCCTTCTGCATTATTGTCTCCAACGGTTACACCACACACCTATGCGAAAGGGAGAAATCGTGGCATGTACGAAGAAAAACCCTGGCTGAAATTTTACGGCGAAATCCCGGCATCCATCAATTACCCGCGAGTGACCATGTATGAAGCGGTCATGAAGACCGTGGAACGGTGTCCGGAAGCCACCGCTTATGATTTTTTCGGGTATTCCTCAACTTATAGGCAGTTCGGCCATGACATCGACCGCTGCGCGGATGCACTGGCCTCACTCGGCATGAAGAAGGGAGACAGGATTACCATCTCCATGCCTACGACACCTCAAGGGATCATCTGTTTTTATGCGGCGAACAAGCTCGGCGCCGTAGCGGCCATGATTCATCCTCTCTCCACGGCAAAAGAGATCGAGTTCTATCTGAATTCGAGCAGGAGCCGCTTTGCCCTGACCCTGGACGCATTCTACGGCAAATTCAGGAAGGTCAAAGACAGAACGCCACTCGAAGTTTTGATTTTGACCCGTATACCCGATTATCTCAAGGGAATAAGAAAGCTTGGCTTCAATCTGACGAAGGGACGGAAGATCCCGCCGGTTCCTAAAGACCCCATGGTGACGTGGTGGGGAACACTTATGAAAGGCCCCTACCCCAAGGCTGCAAAGGCCCGCATGGATACGGATGAGATGGCGGTGATCCTCTACAGCGGAGGAACAACGGGCATCCCCAAAGGAA
>Ga0187878_1004336_pt1 | contig 11095 bp, 3 predicted proteins | sample June2016WEW_17_1_FD_132979 | JGI IMG/M metagenome (GOLD analysis project Ga0187878, IMG submission 132979) | Peatland microbial communities from SPRUCE experiment site at the Marcell Experimental Forest, Minnesota, USA - June2016WEW_17_150 | ecosystem: Environmental > Terrestrial > Soil >...
ACCGGATCGAGGTCACTCGCGCCGACGGCTACGTCGATGCCTATAGATTGCGCAAGTTCGTCGGATCCAACCAGGGGACGTGCATCAATCAGCATCCCATCGTGAAGAGACTCCAGTTCGTCACTGTCGGCCAGGTGCTGGCCGACGGGCCCTGCACGGATGAGGGCGAGCTGGCGCTGGGCCGCAACGTGCTGGTGGCCTTCATGCCGTGGGAAGGCTATAACTACGAAGATGCGATCGTGCTCAGCGAGCGGCTGGTGCGCGACGACGTGTTCACCTCGATTCATGTCGAGAAGTATGAGATCGAGGCCCGGGAGACCAAGGTTGGGCCGGAAGAGATCACTCGGGACATCCCGAACGTGGGCGATGAGGCGCTGAAGGACCTGGACGAAGACGGCGTCATTCGCATCGGCGCCCCGGTGCGGGCCGAGGACATCCTCGTCGGCAAGGTGGCCCCCAAGGGCCAGGAGGAGCTCACTTCCGAGGAGAAGCTGGTGCGCGCGATTTTCGGCGAGAAGGCCGCGGAAATGCGCGACACCTCGTTGCGCGTGCCCCACGGCGAGCGCGGGCGAGTGGTGGACGTGAAGCGCTTCTCGCGGCTGAAGTACCGCTGCCAGAAGTGCGACGCCGAGTATCAGGTCGGCAAGAACCAGCACCGCCACTACTGCGACCGCTGCGGTGGAGAGCTGCGGCGGGAGCCGGGTGACGAACTGCTCCCCGGCGTCAACCAGTTGGTGCGAGTCTACGTCGCTCAGAAGCGCAAGGTGATGGAGGGCGACAAGCTCGCCGGCCGGCACGGCAACAAGGGCGTGGTGGCCAAGATCCTGCCGACGGAAGAGATGCCCTACCTGCCGGATGGAACGCCCGTCGACGTGATCCTGAATCCCCTCGGCGTGCCCTCCCGTATGAACATCGGGCAGATTCTGGAAACCCACCTCGGGCTGGTGGCGGAAGAGCTGGGCGTCTCCTTCGAGAACCCGATTTTCGAGGGCGCGAGCGACAAGGAAATCCTGGAGTACTTCCAGGTGGCGGCCGAGCGGTTCCGAAAGCGGGCGCTGCTGAAGTACGTGACCAAGGAGCTGCGGCTGGGAGATTCCACCGAGGGCAATGGCCACGTCACTCCATCCTGGTACCGCGAGGACGCCGACTATGCCGCGCTGCTCGCCGGCCTCGCCCGCTGGTTCGCGCAGGGCGACCCCGCGAACCTGGAGCGGGCGGCGGAATGGGTGGCGATCAAGCCTGAGGACTGGGAGGAGATACGCGGGGCCGAGGCGCGAGCGAAGTTCGTGGTGGAGAGGATCCGCGAGCGGGTCGATAGGGTCATCGGTTTCGATCCTCTGACCGGCAAGTACCGGCTCTACGACGGCCGCACCAGCGAGCCATTCAACCAGCCGATCACGGTCGGGCAGATCTACACCATGAAACTCGTGCACCTTGTGGACGACAAGATCCACGCCCGGTCCACGGGCCCATACTCGCTGGTGACCCAGCAGCCGTTGGGCGGCAAGGCGCAGTTCGGAGGCCAGCGCTTCGGCGAAATGGAAGTGTGGGCGCTGGAGGCCTACGGTGCCGCGCATACGCTGCAGGAGATCCTCACCATCAAGTCCGACGACGTGCTCGGCCGGGTCAAGACCTACGAGTCCATCGTCAAGGGCGAAGCGATCATGGAGCCTGGCATCCCGGAGTCGTTCAAGATCCTGATCAAGGAGCTCCAGAGCCTCGGGCTTCAGTTGACCGTCGAGTCGAAAGAAGCCGAGCCGGTGAGCCTCGACGCCGAGGGCGCCGAGGAGACGATGGCATAGCGTTCTGACGGCGTCCGCCCACTGTGACTTCATCGGGCGAACGTCCATAGGCCGCACGGGCCTGCCCACTCGGGATGGCATCGCCCGCGTTCCGTCGAGTCGTGGTGGATGGGGTGGCAGGGGCAGCCCCTGCTCAACAGGAGGCCGAAGTGGTAGATACGAGCAGATTCGATCAGCTTCGCCTGGGATTGGCGTCTCAGGAGGAAATCCGGCGCTGGTCTCACGGCGAGGTGAAGAAGCCGGAGACGATCAACTACCGGACCTTCAAGCCGGAGCCGGATGGGCTCTTCTGCGAGCGCATCTTCGGCCCCACGCGGGATTGGGAGTGTCACTGCGGCAAGTATAGGAAGATCAAGTTCCGCGGCATCACCTGCGACCGCTGCGGAGTAGAAGTGACCCGCGCCAAGGTGCGCCGGGAGCGGATGGGGCACATCGAGCTGGCCGCGCCGGTCAGCCACATCTGGTATCTCAAGGGCGTGCCCAGCCCCATGAGCCTGCTGCTGAACATCTCGCCGCGGCCCCTGGAGAAGGTGATCTATTTCGCCTCCTACATCGTCACCCATGTGGATTACGAGCTGCTGCTCAAGAGCATCGACCTGATCAAGGGCGTGGTGGCCGAGCAGCAGGATAAGGTGGGGCAGCAGGCGATCGAACAGGTCGCCGTCATCAAGGCCGAGCGCGACGATCGCCTGGCGAAGCTCAAGGCGGGCGAGCTCGACGAGGAAGTCGATGCCGGCGATATCGCCGAGTGGGCCGAGGCGCGCGTCAAAGAAGAAGAGCGCGTTGCCGAAGAGCGCAAGACCGAGATGGAGCAGGGCATGCGGCTGCTCCTCGGCGCCAAGCTCGATGCCGACCCGGGGCTGACGAAGCAGCAGCTCATCACCGAATCCGAGCACCGCTCCATGAACCGGGTGGTGGACGCGCTGGTTGCCAAGCACGGCCGGGACTACGAGCGCCTGTTCAGCGCCGACCTGGGCGCGGCCGCTGTCTGGGAACTGCTCAAGGAGATCGACCTCGAACAGCTCTGCCGCGAGCTGCGCCAGGAGATCAAGGAGACCACGGGCCCGAAGCGGGCGCGCTCCATCAAGCGCCTCGAGATCTCCGAGGCCTTCCGCAAGTCGAAGAACCGGCCGGAGTGGATGGTCCTGGACGTCATCCCGGTGATTCCGCCCGAACTGCGCCCGATGGTGCAGCTCGACGGCGGCCGGTTCGCCACTTCCGACCTGAACGACCTCTATCGACGCATCATCAACCGCAATAACCGGCTGAAGAAGATCAAGGCGCTGCATGCGCCCGAGTCCATCATCAACCACGAGAAGCGCCTGCTGCAGGAAGCGGTGGACGCGCTCATCGACAACGGCCGGCGCAGCCGGCCCGTCACGGGCTCGAACAACCGGCCCCTGAAGTCGCTCTCGGACATGCTCAAGGGCAAGGAAGGGCGCTTCCGCAAGAACCTGCTGGGCAAGCGCGTGGACTACTCCGGTCGCTCCGTGATCGTGGTCAACCCGCACCTGAAGCTGCACCAGTGCGGCCTGCCCAAGGAGATGGCGCTCGAGCTCTTCAAGCCCTTCGTCATGAAGCGGCTGGTGGAGCGGGGCTTCACCACCAACGTGAAAACGGCGAAGAAGATGGTCGATCGAATGCGACCCGAGGTCTGGGACGCGCTCGAGGAAGTGATCAAAAACCACCCTATCATGCTCAACCGCGCCCCCACCCTGCACCGGCTGGGCATCCAGGCCTTCGAGCCGACGCTGGTGGACGGCAAGGCGATTCAGATCCACCCGCTGGTCTGCTATGCATTCGGCGCGGACTTCGACGGCGACCAGATGGCGGCCCACGTGCCGCTCTCTACGGCCGCGCAGGCGGAAGCGCGCATCCTCATGCTCTCCACCGAGAATCTGTTCTCGCCGGCCGACGGCAAGCCCGTGGTGACGCCCACCCGCGACATCATCCTCGGGTCGTACTATCTGACGCAGAAGCGCAGCGGCGCCACCGGCGCCGCGAAGGAGTTCTCGAATCCCCAGGACGCGCAACTCGCCTACAACATGGGCAAGCTCGACCTGCACGCCGATATCCGCGTCCGCTTCGACGGGCAGTTGATCAGCACCACCGTCGGGCGGCTCATCTTCAATGAAGTGCTGCCCCCGAAGCTGCGATACCTGGACCGGGTCGTCGATGACAAGGAGCTGGGCCGGCTGATCCGGGAGTGCTACAAGCACTACGGGACCGCGCGCACCGTCCAGCTCGTGGATGAGCTGAAGGAACTCGGGTTCAAATACGCCACCATCGCCGGCGTGACCATCAGCATGACGGACATGGACGTGCCGCGGGCGCGCCGCGAGGTGATTATCCAGCGCACGGAAGATGCCGTGCGCCGCGTCAACGAGAACTACGCGCAGGGCCTGATCAGCGCCGGCGAGCGATCGGACAGCGTCTGCCGGCTCTGGAACCAGGCCGCCGACGATGTCTCGAAAGCGATCCTGAGCAACATCGACCCGTTCAACCCCATCTTCATGATGGCGAACTCCGGCGCACGAGGCACCCCGCGCCAGATCAGCCAGATCGCGGGCATGCGCGGCCTCATGTCCGACCCGTTCGGCCGGTTCATCGAAGACCTGCCGATCAAGTCCAACTTCCACGAAGGGCTGAACGTGCTGGAATACTTCGTGTCCACGCACGGCGCCCGCAAGGGACTGGCGGACACGGCGCTGCGCACCGCCGACGCGGGATATCTGACCCGGCGGCTGGTGGACGTGGCGCAGGACGTGATCGTGCGCCAGCTCGACTGCGGCACTGCCAGCGGCATCACGGTGGCGGCGATCCGCGACGGCTCGGAGGAGATCGAAGCCCTCGAGCGCCGGATCGACGGCCGCGTCGTTCCCCAGGACGTGATCGATCCGCGGACCGACGAGATCATCGTCAAGTCCGGCCACGAGATCAGTGACAACACCGATCAGCCCTGCCCCGAGTGCGGCGGCGATCTTCGCAACCTCTATCGCTGCCACCAGTGCGGCCGTGAGATCGACGAAGAGACGGTGGTGGACCAGTACCTCCAGATGCAAACGCTCGTCGGCGACGAGGCCGAAGAGCCGCGCTCATCCCTGCTGCAGGCGCTGACGCCTCCTGCCGCGCCCCAGCCCGAGGCGAAGGCTGAAGGCAAGTCCGAGGACGCCGGCGAGTCAGATGACGAGCAGTTCGGGGAAGAGGTCCCCGTTCCCCACGCGGCCCCGAGCATGGTGCCCAGCACGCTCCTGCTCGAGGAGAGCACCTGCCCCGACTGCCACAGCGGGCTGGAGTTGGTGAAGATCTGCGGCGACTGTGAAGAGCGGTTCGCAGCCAGAGACCTGACCCCGGCGCTCACCAAGATCCTCCGCGTCGTCGAGGAGTGCGAGAGCCTCCAGCGGGAGGTGAAGCGCCTCAAGGAGGGCGAGCCAGCCCCGGTCACCGTCATCAACCCGTTCGATGCGAACGAGGTGATGGTCGAGGCCGGCAAGCCGGTGAAGGCGACGTCGCTGGCGAAGATGCGGCGGAGGGCCGCCGAGCTGTGGGATAAGGGGGGCCTGGCGCGGGGCGAGGTGACGGTTCGGTCGCCTCTGGTCTGCGAGCTGTCGCAAGGCATCTGCGCCCACTGCTACGGGCGTGACTTCGCCACCAGCCGTCGCGCCGAGACCGGCGAGGCGGTGGGCATCATCGCCGCCCAGTCCATCGGCGAGCCCGGCACGCAGTTGACGATGAGAACGTTCCACACCGGCGGCGTCGCCGGTCAGTACCTGACCGGTGTCGCCCAGGTGAAAGAGAAGAAGAAGGACACCCTGAAGCAGTTCTGGGGTGACGTGAAGGCCGGCATCGTCCGACTCAGCCCGAGGGAGGAAGCCTCCTCCACGAAGGCATCCGGTAAGCCGGCTCGCTCGCGGGCGCGGACGGCCAAGAAGGTCGGCGAGGCGAAATCCCGCATGACCCTCGACACCGAGCAGCGGCGCGTGATCCAGCAGCTCGTGCGGGTGATGGAAGAGCAAGTCAAAGGCCTGTTGCGCGTCGTGGAGCTGTTCGAGGCCCGCCGCCCCAAGGGCCAGGCGATCGTCTCCGAGGTCGACGGCATAGTCGCCCGGGTCGAAACCCCGGGCGTGAAGTGGGTGATTATCCACTCCGAGCAGCCGGTCGACGCCGAGCACCCCGAGCGGCTGCACGGTGAAGTGCTGGCCGAGGATGTGAGAAAGCGCGGAGGCGAGCTGATCGCGGCCGCCGGCCAGGAGCTGACCCCGCAACTGCTCGCCCACGTATTGGAAGCGAAGCTGACGCGAGTGACGATCGAGCGCCGGCACCTGGTACCCTATCGAGGCGTGCTGCCGGTGAAGGAAGGCGACACCATCCGCGCCGGCGACGCGCTCACCGAAGGCCCGCTGGACCCGCAGAAGGTGCTCCAGATGCAGGGCGTGCGCGCCGTGCAGGACTACCTGGTCCGCGAGATTCAGAAGGTGTATCGCTCCCAGGGCGTTGACATCAACGACAAGCACATCGAGGTGATCGTCCGCCAGATGCTGCGCAAGCGGCGAGTGCTGGAGCCCGGCGGCACCGAGTTGCTGCCCGGGAAGATCTACGATCGCTTCTTCTTCGATGACGTCAACCGCGGGATGCGCGAGCGCGGCGGCACGGAGGCGAGCGGCGAATGGGTGCTGCTCGGGATCACCGAGGCCTCACTGGCGACCGATAGCTTCTTGTCGGCGGCCTCGTTCCAAAAGACCACGCGGGTGCTGACCGAAGCCGCCATCCAGGGCAAGGTCGATAACCTCGTCGGTCTCAAGGAAAACGTGATCATCGGCCGGCTGATTCCCGCCGGGACCGGCATGGTGAACTATCGCGGCCTGCGCGTTCAGGGCCCGCCGGGAGAGTCCGCTCTCTACGTGAGCCCGACCCGGGCCGAGGCCGATCTACTCCGCTCCGCATTCGGCGAGCCGGATGACTTGGTCGGGCCGGAAGAGGAACTCATCCGCGACCTCGCCGACGTGAGTCCCCCGGACGGCGGCGACGACGAAGAGGAAGGTCCCTCCGAGGAATCGGCGATCTGAGCCGGCCCGTGGGGCAGGAGCGCGTCTCCTGCCATGCAGCTACCACAGCAGCCAGACACACAGCCCCCGCGAAAGCGGGGGCTGTTCTTCATTTTGCGCGGGTCACCGCAGCTCGCTCAAGGACGGCACTGGGATTCCATCACCGCAGCGCCCGCCGCGCCGCCTGCGCCTGCTGCACGGCGCTCGCCGCGGTCTCCTCCGTCACCGCCGCCGGGCTGTATCGCGCCAGCAGGAACAGATCGGTGACAGCGGCGATCGCCGGCAGCGCGGACTGCAGAGGGAGCAGGCGAGGGGTGCCCGCGCCGCGCCTGCCCCGGCGCCGCTTCGGTTTGGGGAGGATCACGTCGGAGGCCGGTGCCACAGGCCGCTGCCCCGCCAGCGCGCGAAGCTGATCGAGGTACTCCAGCGGTGTCTGCGATGGGCGGCGCGCCTGGCCCAGACGGCGCAGCGCCAGCAGCAACTGCCCGTAGGCGCGGATCACGCCGTATCGCGCCTCCGAGGGCTGAATCCCTCCCTCCGCGAACCGCGGGATCTCTACCTGCATCGCCCGTATCTGCAGCCAGAACCAGATTCCCAGGGCGATCAACAGCGCCGCCCCGGCGAATGGCACCGAAGGGTGCTCGTGAAACAGAATCTGCGTCTGCAGCGCCGCGCTCCGCAGCGGAGAGATCGGCGACTTACCTGACGCAGGGGTGGCATCGACGGATACCCATCCCCACGGCTCGACGTAGGCCTCCACCCAGACGTGGCCGTCGGCCTCGGTCATCTGGTAGTTCGGCTCCGGCGCGCCCGTCGGATTGTCCGGCCGGGGATGGAGAACCTGTCCCTCCGGCTCGTCCGATCCGTACGCGAAGCCGTCCGCTACCCGCGTCGGGATGCCGACCGCTCTGCCCATCAGCGCGAGCGCGGTGGCAAAGAGATCGCAGTACCCGCGCCTGCTCTCGAACAGGAAGTAGTCGGCCGCGTCCCGGCCGGGGGGAGTCGGCGGAGGGTCGAGCGTGTAGAAGTAGTTCCGCTGCAGGTAGCCGATCAGAGCCATCAGCTTGCGCTCCGGCGATGGCTCGTTCCCGGCCACCTCGCGCGCGAGATCAGCGAGCCGGGCAGATCTCGACGGCAGGGTGAGATAGCTGCGGGGAAGCTCGGTGACCGGCATCGCTCGTTCGGTCTGAGACGGGCTCCCGCGGATCTCCAGCGGCGTGGAGACGACCTCATAGTAGCTGCCGTTCCGCCACTGCTGCTCCGGGGCCTCCACGCAGCCATAGGCATCGATGCGAAGCGGAGAGCGGTCCTGCACGTCGCGGCCGGTCAGGCGCTCGATCTGCCCCGGGCTGAAGAACACGGCCGCCAGCCCTGACTCGACCCGCACCAGGTGGGACTCCGGGCGTGTGGCCGGCTGCGGAGGGAATTCCGCCGAAATGTCGAGCGTCCCGCGATCGGCTCCGCGAGCGATCGGCGGGGGCAGCGCGGCGGCCTCCGCCGGAGCGGACTGCTCCCCCTCCGGCGCCGGCTCCGATCGCATCCACGTCTGGCCGGTGAAGTAGTCGAATACCTGCCCCCGCCACAGTGGCTCGGGCTGGCCCCAGACGGTCAGCATCGGCGTCCTGCTCGGCGAAATCGGTCCCCGTCCCACCGGCAACACGCTTCCGATCCGTTCCCGCGCTCCCATCATCGGGCCCATCGGACGCTGCCCGATCGACCCGACGGCCATCCGCGTGAGCACTTGCCATCGGTACTTATTGACGTAGTACGCGATGGGGAAGAAGAGCGCGTAGGCGATGACGACGACGAGCCCGATCATCGCCATCAACGCCGCCCAATGCCGCCGCCGCCAGTTCCCCAACCGCCAGTACGCGCCCTGCGGCCCGGATGAGTGCGACTCCTCTCGACCGCCGGCGCGGATGAGGCCGGCGAGCAGCACCCCATTCCCGAGCGCGATCAGAGCCATCGGCAGGAATACGGCAAAGCAGAGCGCGACCGTGAGCGTGTCTCCCTGACCCCCGACCAGACCGAAGGTTGCCAGTGCGGGCACCAGCGCGAACGCGATAATATCGTGCTTGACCAGCACGAAACTGAGGATGATCGGCAGGATGGCCATGCGCAGCGCCAGCATCAGGCCGAGCTCCCCCTGCGCCGTCATCAGCCCGCTCTCGTCCATCGACAGCTCGCGCTCGACGAGCAGGTTGAACGCCGCCGCCGCCGCCAGCCCCAGCGGCGCGCCGATCAGGATCGCTCCCCATCCCCTCTCGCGTATCCGCCAGCTCACCAGCGCGCCCGCAATCACCAGCGCGAACCCCACCACGGCTATCTGGACGCTGCCGCCGCCGGCCCCCGCCGTGAACGGGGCCATGCCGAGCGCGGTCCCCGCGGCAGCGTACAGCACCACCTCGTCGAGAACCGTTACCCGATCCGTTCGCTTGGTCGCATCGACTGCTTGCATATCCTACCGCCGCGCCAACAATGGACACGCCCCTCGATCGCGCCTCACGCCGTTCTCCGACTCCTCGCCTCTGCTCGTTGCTTCGGTGCTTCAGTGCCGAAGCCCCTTCGGTAACCTGTGCGAGGCGGCGTGGCCACCTACCCGATCACGATATGATCAACCCGCCGCTCAAAACGCTCTGCAGATTGTCGCCCTGCCTGATCACCACCGTCGTGGCGCCCGCTATCTCGAGATCGCTCGCGCTGGCATGACGAGCGGCCCGGGGGTCGAAGCTGATCGGATCCACCAGCGCCGCCGCGACCCGAATCTGCTGGTCCCGCAGCATCCTGATCGACCCCGCCAGCTTCCCGTCCGGCGCCGAGGTGATGACGCAGGCCGCGCCCCCTGTCGGGATGCGGGGACCCACCCAGTCCAGCACCTCCGACACCGGCACGCTCCCGTCCGCCTTCACCCGCGCCAGATGCTCCAGCGCCTCATACTCCTGGTCCAACCGCTCCAGCTCCAGCCAGTGCATGCCCGTGGATGACGCGAACGCGAGCGAGGCATAGCCGTGGTGCTCCAGCGCCCAGTGCACCAGCGACGCCGCCGCGCGCACGCCCACCTCCAGCGTCGTGTCCACGCCCGCGCCGAACTCGGTTCCCTTCATCACGTCGAGGATGATGGTGAGGCTCCGCGAAGCGCCCCGCTCGAACTCGATGACGGTGAGCTGGTTGTGATGCGCGGTCGACGGCCAGTGAATCCGGCGTAACTCGTCCCCAGGCTGATAGTCGCGGATGCCGTAGAACTCCATCCCCGACTCCGACGCCTGGGAGCGCTCTCCTCCCGTCTGCGCAGGATCCGAGACCGCGTCCGAGGTCTCCAGCTCAGTCAGCTGCACCGGCTGCGGGAAGACGATCGCCTCACCGGTGGCATGGAATGGAACGAAGCGCTGGAAGATGCCGAAGGGATCGGACACCGAAACCTTCAGGGGACCGACGGTGTAGACGCCGCGCTTCACCGCGTACGCCTGGTAGGCCAGCTTCACCGTCTCACCCGGCCACAGCGCCGGCAGCACGAACTCCGGCGTCTGCTCCGCTCGCATGTACTCGGGGAGAGTATCGACGACGGTGATCAGGAATCGAGGAATCCGACCCCGGTTGCTCAGCTCCGCCATCACCGTGAGCGGTTCGTTTTCGAAGACGCGGTCCGCCACCTCTCGCCGCCAGCCCAACGCGCGCGCCGACAGGCGAGAACTGGCATAGCTGACGAGCATGACGCCGATCAGCGCCGCCACCATGAAGTGGACTGAGGCGGCGTTGTACACCAACCCCACCAGCGCCATCCCCGCGGCGCACGTCATCAGCGTGAGTAGCTGGAAACTCATCCTGACACCTGGCGCAGACGAACGCGCCTACACATTCCGGCCGTGTCGTATATGTTGGACTTCTCGACCGCGTCCGGAGTTCCTGGGGCCGACTGACCCTACCCCTTCCGCAGCCGCGCCGGCATCCGATCGCACCGCACCAGATCGCTCAGGGTCTCTCGTCGCACGATCAGATCGGCCTTTCCGCCCGACACCAGCACCGCAGCCGGCCGCGGCAGACGGTTGTAGTTGCTGGCCATCGAGTAGTTATACGCGCCGGTGGTCTGGACCGCGAGGATGTCTCCGGGGCTGAGTTCTGGCACGGGCAGGTCTGCTATCAGCGTATCGGTCTCGCAGTGCTTCCCCGCCACGGTGACGGTGCGGGTGCACGGCTTCTGCGCCCTGTTGGCCACGATCGCGCTGTACTTCGCGTCGTAGAGCGCGGGGC
>Ga0187878_1004339_pt1 | contig 11093 bp, 5 predicted proteins | sample June2016WEW_17_1_FD_132979 | JGI IMG/M metagenome (GOLD analysis project Ga0187878, IMG submission 132979) | Peatland microbial communities from SPRUCE experiment site at the Marcell Experimental Forest, Minnesota, USA - June2016WEW_17_150 | ecosystem: Environmental > Terrestrial > Soil >...
ACTCATGTTAATTATTTATTTTTTATGATAATATTTCTCTACTGGATTTTATCTGTCCCTATACAAGACAACTGTATTACTTTAATATTTATAATGAGCTTATAAAGAATTCAGATCTTCGACTTTGTCAAAACCGCGGGTTTTAATGGTGCTGTTGATACGTTTTGTCAAACCCTGCAGAACTTTACCGGGTCCCAATTCTATGAATTCGTTGGCGCCGTCGTTAATCATATTCACTATGCTTTCCTCCCATCTTACAGGTGAAGTAAGTTGTCTGTAGGAGAGCTCCCTTATCTTGGAAGGGGGAGTTGATGGACTGATCGCTTTTGAACTGACATTCGGATAAACAGGGATCCTTATGTTATGGTATTCAGTATTATCAAGAGCGATCTTTAGTTCTTCGCGTGCCGGTTCCATGAGCGGTGAGTGGAATGCCCCGTGGACTATCAATTCTTTCACCATTTTAGCTTTGTTCTCCTTAGCAAGATCCATTGCTTTCCTTACGCCTTCCACTGAACCGGATATCACTATCTGTCCTGGTGAATTAAAATTAGCTACCTGGACTATTCCCGACCGTGAAGCCGTATTACAAATGTCTTCCAGCTTTTTTGAGTCGAGACCGATCACTGCTGCCATAGTGCCTTTTTGCATCTCGCCCGCTTTTTGCATAAGTTCACCGCGCAGTTTAACCAGCTTCAATCCATCTTCAAAGCTCAGGGCACCCGCGTATACCAGTGCTGTAAATTCACCTAAAGAATGGCCTGCTGTATAACCAGCTTCAAGTTTCTTACCCACGAGATTGGTCATTGCCCATGAATGTAAAAAAATGGCAGGCTGAGTGATATAGGTCTGTTTCAGCTTCTCTTCAGGTCCGTTGAATGAGACATCAGCAAGGTCAAAACCAAGAATTTCGTTTGCTTTCCCGTATATTTCCTGCACTTCGGAAAAGCGTACATAAAGGTCTTTTCCCATGCCAACGTATTGTGACCCCTGTCCGGGATAGATAAATGCTGTATTCATATTACAAATATAAAAAATGCAGGCAATAATGTCTATCTAGTTAATATTTTGCAACTCAATATAATGATTATTGCAATATGATGAATTTACTAAGCAGCTTTTAAAAAAAAAGAATTAAGAATTCTAGAGAATTGTTCGTTATTGCCATTTCAATTGAATAAAAAATCAATTAAATATATATTGAATAGATATATTACTTAATACTTTACTTTAATTTAAATGGATTTTAAGATTAGTTCTAACAGGGTTCAGAAAATTTTCAACAAAAGCAAGGATAACTATATAGCTGTTGTAGGCGATGTTATGCTTGATAAGTATGTGTATGGATATGTAAGCCGTATTTCTCCCGAAGCTCCGGTTCAGATAGTCGACGTAAAATCAACTGATTATAAACTGGGGGGTGCAGCAAATGTTGCCAACAATGTTAAAACCCTCGGTTCCGAACCGATCCTGATAGGTATAGTAGGTGACGATATGGAGGGGGATATATATCTCGATACAATGAAAAAGCAAAGTCTTAATACGGATGGAATATTTAAGGATGAATCGAGACCTACGACCTCTAAAACAAGGGTAATTGCACATTCACAGCATATATTAAGGATAGACAGCGAGGTGAAACATTATATTAACGGCAAGCTCGAAGATACTATTCTCAAATTCATTAAAACTAACCTGGAAAATTTTGAATCGGTAATTCTGCAGGATTACAATAAAGGAATACTTTCAAAAGAAATGATTCACAAGATCATCTCTTTCTGCAGAGGTGCAAAGAAACCCATTTTTGTTGATCCTAAGTTCGATAATTTTTTTGAATACAAGAACGTGATGGTTTTCAAACCGAACCGTAAAGAGATGCAGGATGCACTTGGTGCAAGGATAGATGGTGATGACCTTGCTATCGAGCTGGGTAAAAAGCTCATGAAACTGATCAATTGCGAATGGTTGATAATTACCAGGGGAGAAAAGGGAATGATGATGTTCGATCGGGAAAAGACAGGAGTAGTTGTACATAATATTCCTACAAAAGCTATAAGAGTAGCTGATGTATCGGGAGCAGGTGATACGGTAATCTCCACTCTTGCTGTAGCAGTTAGCGGAGGTGCCGATATAAAAGAGGCAATTATTATTGCAAACCATGCCGCTGGCTTGGTATGCGAAGAAGTAGGCATAGTTCCTATATATAAAAAGAATTTGATCGAAGCATTTAAAAAATAGAAATAGTATTATTAATAAATCAGAAATGGTATAAGAGCGGAAAAAATGAGTATTTTGAAACAAGGAAACGAACTGAACAGTATAATCAGCAAACTAAGAGGCGATAATAAGAAAATAGTTTTTACCAACGGAGTATTTGACATAATACATCGTGGACATATCGAGTACCTAAATGAAGCTAGAAAACTGGGTGATATACTTATTGTAGGATTGAATTCAGATTCATCGGTAAAAATAATAAAGGGCAATAACAGACCGATCAATGATGAAAATGACAGGGCAATCGTCCTGGATAATCTTAAGCCCGTGAACCACGTTGTGATATTTGAGGAAGATAATCCATATGAACTTATACGGCAGATAGTACCGGATATTCTGGTCAAGGGAGGCGACTGGAAACCGGAAAATATAATTGGTTCCGATATTGTTATTAAGAACGGCGGTAAGGTAATCAGCCTTAAATATGTGGATAATTACTCTACCACCGGTATTATTTCAAAGATTTCAGAAACTTAAAAACTTGCTATCAAAGATTTTACGAAAAATAAAATCCTAAACTTGATCATTTACTCCAATTTACCGGTCGTAAATAGATATTATGCCTGATACAAAGATAAATAATGACGAAGCAGGCGATAAGTCTCCTGTGCAGGCTGTTAAACCTGCGTCAAGACCGCGTAAAAAAAGTATCTTCCGAAGATTAACTAAATATCTTGTTTATCTCATCATAACCTTCATTGCTGTTTTCGTCTTTTTATTTCTTTTCGTTCAGACAGAAAGATTCAATACTTGGCTTCTTGATTACTCATTTAATAAGCTCAATGAGTCATGGAAAACAAAAGACGGCAAGATATATGCAGAATCATTAAGAGGAAATATTTTTACCGGGCTCAGACTGTATAACGGGAATATAACGGTCAAAAAGGATACGCTAATAAAGTTTGCTAACGTACAGGTGAAATATAATCTGCTCGCACTTCTGAATAAGGAAATGATCATAAGCCATATTTCTGTAAACAGTCCTGAGATCAACCTGACCAAAGTTAAAGATGAGAATGGTGACCTGGTATGGAATCTGGATTATCTTTTGAGATCGGAAGAGAAGAAAGTTGATACCGCTAAAAAAGTTTTTGACTGGAAAGTTAAAGTTGAAGATCTAAAGATAAACAACGGAAGCATCAGGATGATTGCTGATAGACCGCAGACCTTACCTATACGCAGCATTAAGATGAAGCACATCGATAGCCTTAATTTCGATTATTTAGACCTGTACAATTTGCATGCTGATCTCGACGCAATGTACTCCCCCGATAATCAGAACTTGAACCTCAGAGATCTGAGCTTCAATACTAATTCCGATTTTAACCTGAAAAAACTTTCAGTTGATATTTATGCTAATGAGAGTGACAGCACAGTTGAAGTTAAGGGACTTGAAATAAAGACTGACAGGTCACAGTTAAATGCAGATATTATTTCCATGGATCATTTCTATCCGTTCTCGGGTGTGGAATATGAGAATTTTAAGTACAATGATGTTAAGGTAAATCTTGTTGTCGACAGGTTCAATTTTAGTGACCTTAAATTTTTTCTGCCCCAATTGAATTTCCTTGATAACACCGTAAGTCTTGAGCTCAAAGCTCAGGGAAAGTACGGAAAATTGAATGTTGATAAACTAATCCTGCATACGCCGAACTCTTATATTAATGTCAAGGGCAGAGTAGATAATCTTAACGATCCTTCACAATTAAGCTTCGATATAACAGGTAATAATCTTGTGCTCGATGCTGCTGATACAAGGTCCGTTCTTCCGGGCCTCCGGATCCCTGACTACAGTAATATCGGTAAAGTAAATGCCGATATCACATTTTCAGGTGAACCGCTGAATTTCAAAACCGAATTCGATGTTAGATCGCAGTTTGGCAGCACAAACGGTACTCTTTCACTTAATATGAACGATCCGCAGAATCGTTATGATGCGAAGATTGAAACGAAAGGTCTTGATATCGGATCGATAATCAGAGATGAGGACCTTAAGTCGAATATTAATGCTGTTGCGGATATAAACGGGAGCGGATTCGACTTCCGCACCATTTCCGCTAAGGTTAATTACGATCTTGTGAACTCCAGGATATATAACCAGGAGATAATCAAATCTGCCGGAACTCTCGATCTGAACGGAGGTGAACTCAATGCAGATATTACGTTATTATCAGACAGGATACAAGCAGCACTAAAGGGCAAAATAAACCTTACCAATTTCTCGGATGCAGAATATACGATGAAAGGTTCCGTTAAAAACCTTGACGTCTCGGAATTTACAAAACATACTTCTGACAGGAGCAATCTTAACTTCAGCTTCGATATTCAGGGCAGGGGAACTACTCTCGGGAACATAGAAGGAATTTATGATCTGAACTTTAACCGCTCCTACTATGCCGCATTCAATATCCCGCCTTCACCTGTTAAGGTCAGTATAAACAGCTCCCGCTCGAATGGTAATATAAGTATCATAAGCGATTTCTTCGATTTTAAGGCAAATGGAACATTTAATCTCGGGGATATTGCCGGTGCAATTAGCGATAATATCTCCGCAGTAAAAGATGAAGTAATAAGAAAGTTTGGCAAAAATACTCTTCTGTCATCAGGTCAAACAGTTAATGTTAAAAGCAATTCTTCAGATTTTAACTTTAATTATGAGTTCATTGCAAAGGATATACTTCCCGTGACAAAAATGTTTGATACAGCAGGTTTCAATTTTAAAGGTGACATAAAGGGCAGTTTGTCTAATTCGCCGGGACTGTTTACGGCAAAAGCTGAATTCGGAATACAGGATTTTATATATCCGAACTCTACATTAGGAGTAAAGAGCCTTAGGGGAAGCTTTGATTTTGAGAACGATTACTCAAAACCGTTCACCTATGGAAACGGATTCTTATACCCGGTCAGATCAGAGATAAACTTAAAGTCTACAGGTCTTAGATCGGGGAATTTCTTCATAGATTCATTGAATACCGAACTGCTGCTAAGCAGCGGAGATCAAAGATTCCGTATCTACGGGAAACAGGATACAACCTTTGCCCTGAACCTCATTGGTGATTCTCATTGGGATAATGATATAATTGCCTTTAATTTTGATACACTGCTGATCGGATATCATAAAAGAGATCTCATAAATAATGAAAAAATCAGCGTTTTATTCAATCCTGCCGAAGGGGAGAAGACATTTTCGTTCAAGCAGTTCGATATGAGCAATTCTATGATGAAGTTGAACATCGCCGGTGACTTTTCCTTAGAAGGCAATAGTGATCTTGATATAGAAGCAAATAGCATTAGGATCGGCCAGTTAACCGACCTTATTTATCCCCGGTACGCTGATTACACTAATTTGGAGGAAGCATATTTCAGATCACCGATAAGGGGAAATATAAGAAGACTGTCTGTTACTTTTAAAGGCAATCCCGTAAACCCCTCGGTCAACCTGGAAATGAACTCTGACCTGATAAGATACGAGAACATAAGAGTCGGGCGGATAGATGCATTCATGGATTACAGCAATTCAATACTGTCCGCAGACGTGCTGCTGAGCAATGCAACCGGTGACGGGAAATTAAGATTAACAGGTGAAGTTCCCATTGCTAATCCATTCGGAGTAACGGAAAACAACATTCAAATAGCGCAAAATCCTGTAGATCTAAAACTCACTGCCCATGATTTTCAACTCAGCTTTTTCTCCAGGCTGCTGCCGAGATTCGGGGATGTCAGTGGACTGCTTAACGGTGAGATAACAACAATAGGAACGGTTCAGAAACCCCTGCTGACCGGTGAAATGAACGTTACCGACGGCAGATTCCTGCTCGGAATTACCGGTCTTTACCACAGGTTTTATGCTAAGTTCCGCACCGATAATTCAAATCTGATCGTGGACGAATTCCGTATTTTGAATGTAGATGATGACATACGTCATATTGATTTTTGGGGAAACATCAATTTTGAAGGATTAAAGCTAAATGATATTGACCTCACAAGCTCCGGTGACCTGGTTGTTCTGGATCAGTCCGCACAGGATAATGACCTGGGAATATCTGGAGATATGATTGTTGGAGTCGGTTCTCCTGCCATTACGCTTAAAGGAAATGCTAAAAGTATCTCACTGACGGGTCAGTTCCTGATAAAAAGTGCAAATGTAAAAGTGGCGTCTATAGCGGGTTCGTCGTATGACTTATATTCGGACAATTTTGTTTATAGGATCCTGAAGGATACTGTCGGAAACGCATACATAGATACAATAATAGAGGTCTCTCCCGAAAGGTTTTCCCAGGTCGATCCGTTCCTTAAATCGAATGTGGTTGCTTCTTCGATACCAAAGCCATCGGAATTTATCATAAATTATGATCTTAACGTAAAGACCGTAAAGGATGCTGCCGTTTCAATCATGTTCAATAATCTGACCAAGGATGAATTATACGGGCAGCTGAGTGCCGACCTGCGGGTAACTAATAATACAACGGGATTGCTGCAGGTTTATGGTAACCTGGAGATCACTGGTGATTCATATTACAGGTTCTACAGGAACTTTAAAGTAAAGGACAGCAGGCTTACTTTCACGGGTCCCCCATCGGATCCTTTGCTCAATATTCACGCAGTATATGAAAATAAAACCTCAAATGAAGCGATCGGAAGCACTATCAGCAGTGATGTGATACAGATCGTTCTTGAAATTCACGGAACCAAGAACAAACCCGAGCTAAAATTGACATTACTTCAAGGCGGTAACGAAGTTACCGGCCCGGATGCCCAATCAGATGCAGTTTCCTACCTGCTTTTTGGCGTATCAAAGAATGAGCTAATATCGGGACAGAGTTCTACAATGGCAAGAAACGTCGGTGCTACGACCAGCTTAGCTTACCTCTCTCCATTGTTGGGGAATGCGGTAAGGGATATCGTCCCTTTTATTACTAATGCCCAGGTGAACTATTCAGAAGGAAGTATTACAACTGGAACAGATATCATGATGACTTCGGAGGTTGGTGATGCAACGGTCAGGTTTGGCGGGAAAATATTATCAGGCTTTGGTAATGCCGAGGTGGTAGTTGAGTATCCCCTCAACAAACTCCTCGGTATGAATTTATCGAACAACCTTATACTGGAAGCTTCAAGGATTGTGGATGAATCCAGCCTGAATGGCGGGAGGTCCGTCTATACCGGTGTGAGGTTAACATATAAAATCCGCTATTAATAAAAATCAATAACGATATTGCATAGATCATCAGAAAATATAAGAGCTGAGGTCATCAACCTTTTCCGCAGAGCACCTTCGATTTCTATCAAGTTCAACCTTTTATTCAAAAAACTTCACCTCAACCGAAACCAGAAGGCTGAGTTAAGGGATATTCTTCATGATCTCATTGACGAAGGATTATTGTTAAAGAACGGTAAAAATTATGAGATGCATCGGAAAACGGTGCTGATGGAAGGTACGATAATCAATGCTACGGAATCCGGATATGAAGTTGAGATTCGGAGCAGGACCGGCACAGAACGTATTACGGTCAGGAAAAAGAACCTTCAGACAGCAATGACCGGGGATATTGTACAGGTCTCGGTAATTGAATTCGCTGATAGGAACGAGAAGGAAGCCATTGTTGAGAAGGTGATCGAGCGTGCGAAACACAGGATTACGGGCAACCTCGAGTTCAGCAAGGGAAGGGAAAGCTATGCTTTTATGATCCCCGATGACAGGAAATTCAGTAAAGATATTTATATCTCTCCCAAAAATCTTAAGGATGCCCGCCCCGGGGACAAGATTGTCTGTGAGATAACCAAATGGGAATACCAGGACCTCTCACCCGAGGGGAAGATCGTCGAGATACTTGGCAAAGCCGGGGAAGTTGAAACCGAATTCAAAGCTTTAATAAAAAAATATGGGCTCAGCAAAGCTTTTCCTAAACCGGTGAAAGATGAGATAAGAGAGCTTATAGAAAAAGGAGCTCTTGATATTACTGATGAGGAGATAAGAAACAGAAGAGATCTGAGGAAAACCGTAACCTTCACCATCGACCCGCCCGACGCTAAGGACTTCGATGACGCTGTTTCGATAGATGTTAATAATAAGGGGAATTATCTGCTCGGAGTTCATATAGCCGATGTAAGCTATTATGTCAGCGAAGGATCGGAACTCGATGCTGAGGCATTGCGCAGGGGCACGAGCGTTTATCTTATGAATGATGTTGTTCCCATGCTTCCTGAAAAATTATCAAATGATATTTGTTCGCTTAAAGAAGATGAGGACAGGCTGACCTTTTCCGTTTTAATGGAAATTGACAGGAAGGGAAATGTTGTTAACAACGAAATTTTCAAATCCGTCATCAGAAGCAAGAAGCGGTTTACATATAATGAGGTTCAGGAAATAATTGACAGGCAGAAGGGTCAGTTCCTGAAAGAAATAAACTTGATGAATGAATTGCACAAGGTGCTTTATAAGAAAAGGCTGGATGAAGGAGGACTTGATTTTGAATCACAGGAAGTTTCCGTTGAGATCGATCCGCAGGGAAATATAAAGAACATAAAGCCAAAACACCGCCTCGATTCTATGAGGTTGATAGAAGATTTTATGCTGTCGGCAAACAGGTGTGTAACGCTGTTCATCGAACGGATGGAGCCTAAACCGCCGTTCATTTACCGTGTTCATGATAAGCCCGATAAGAAAAAGATGAAGGAGCTTGCTTATTTTGTGAAGCAGTTTGGTATAATCCTTAATCCTGAAAGCATACGCTCCCTTCAGAAGATGCTGGATCAGGCTCGCGGCAGGATCGAGGAATATCTTATCAATGATATTACTATCCGGTCCATGTCAAAGGCGATTTATTCGGAGGAGAATATAGGTCATTACGGGCTCGGGTTCGATCAATATACACACTTTACATCCCCCATCAGGCGCTACCCCGACCTGATGGTGCACCGGATACTTACTGAAATCCTAAAAAGGATGAATGTGAAAAGGATGAAACACTACCGTCAGGTCCTTCCGGATATTTGCAAGCAGTCGACGGATAAGGAAATAAACGCAACCTGGGCTGAAAGGGAAGCTGTCAAGATCCTGCAGATACAGTATATGGAAAAACATATAGACCAAGTTTTTTCGGGTATTATATCCGAAGTTTCGGAATATGGCATATATATAGAATTGACCGAAAATCTTATCGAAGGAATGGTCAGGTTAAAGGACCTGCATGACGATTATTACATCCTGGACCAGAAAAATTACCGGCTCATCGGAAGACGCAGGAAGAAAGCTTACAGGATAGGCGATAAGGTCAGGGTAAGGGTAGTGAAAGCAGATAAAGAACATAAGTGGCTGGATTTTGTGATAGTGAGTTAAAAGTTGTGTCAGGTCTGTGACCTGACACTGATCTTCATCAATAGAAATCCATCGGGTCTACCTCTATACTTACCCTCTGGTCTGAAACCGGTTTATTTAAACAGATGAATTTCTGCATTTCTTTAAATATACTTTCCGTCTTTAACGATATCCTGTCTGAAGAGCCATCCTGTTTGAGAGATTTGATTATAATATGATACCTGTATAAATTTTTCAATTTGAATATCAATGCGGGCGCCGGTCTTAGTATCTCTATTTGCTTTGAAGTGTTGAAATCTCTGAGGTGTAAATAGATCTTCGAAGCAAGGCTGCTTGTCTTCGTGATGCTTTTACCGCTTACTTCTATCAGGCTCATCCTCGAATACGGAGGGTAGTTGAAATTCTTCCTGTAAATCATTTCTTTTTCGTAGAAGGAGAGGTAATCATGTTCAACTACCAGCGGAAAGATATAATTATCGGTATGGGTGGTTTGTATAACTACTCTTCCGTAGTCGCTTTTTCTTCCGGACCTGCCGGCAACCTGCATTAAGAGCTGGAAGGTCCTTTCCTGCGATCGGAAATCGGGATTCAATAAGCCGATATCCGCCGATACTACACCCACAAGGTTTACGTTCGGGAAATCCAGTCCTTTTGATATCATCTGTGTGCCCACGAGTATGTCGAATTCTCCCTCGTGGAAGCTTTTCAGGATTTTGCGGTGTGCGTCTTTGTACTTGACAGTATCCGCATCCATCCTTTTCATCTTCGATTTCGGGAATAATCGTTTTATCTCCTCCTCCACTTTTTCCGTGCCGGTGCCTTTTAGTATTAAATTCGTGCTCCCGCACACCTCGCACTTTCCGGGAACGGATTCGGTATAACCGCAGTAGTGGCAGCGCAGATGCTCCTTCACTTTGTGATATATAAGGGTGATATCACAGTTGACACACTTCTTCACAAACCCGCAGTCCTGGCATTCAAGGTAAGCTGAATAACCCCTCCTGTTCTGCAGAAGGATTGTGCTCTGCTTTTTCTTGAGAGCATCATCTATGTATGAGATCAGCTTGGACGAGAGGAACCTCGTTTCTGGAGTCTCCCTTTTTACATATTTGCTCGATGGTCTCATTTCCTGTAGCATATCCACGATCTCCACAACGGGCTGTTTTGTCTGCGTTGCCCTTGATCTTAATTCCAGCAAAGCGTACTTGCCCTGCCTTACGTTGTAAAAGCTCTCCAGGGATGGTGTTGCCGAGCCCAGTATCACAACGGCATTGTTAAGCTTTGCCCGTATGACTGCAGAGTCCCTTGCATTGTACTTCGGGTTTTTTTCCTCCTGCTTGTATGAATGGTCGTGCTCTTCGTCCACGACTATAATGCCAATATCCTTCAGCGGGGCAAATAGTGCTGAACGCGCGCCGATTACGATTTTGGTTTCTCCCGAAACTATCTTCCTGAAAACATCGAATCTCTGCCCTTCCGTGAGCCGGCTGTGTATCAC
>Ga0187878_1004343_pt1 | contig 11082 bp, 8 predicted proteins | sample June2016WEW_17_1_FD_132979 | JGI IMG/M metagenome (GOLD analysis project Ga0187878, IMG submission 132979) | Peatland microbial communities from SPRUCE experiment site at the Marcell Experimental Forest, Minnesota, USA - June2016WEW_17_150 | ecosystem: Environmental > Terrestrial > Soil >...
ATCTGCGCGCAGATTGCGCCAATAGTCAAATTACCGTCCGGCTAAGGGTTGGGGCAACTCGACACTGCCTCCGGAGCGCGAGTTGTCCCAACTCGCAGCAGCTGGGGCACCATGCGAGCCCCACGAACATCCCAACGTGTGGAACTTTTTTGAGTGCTGCGGCTTGGGACAAGCCGCGCTCCGTTCTCAAAGCGGCCTTCGTTCGAATGGCGGTGTGCGGATGCACCTCCCTGCCTCTGTGGTTGAAAAAGTTTGCCCCGTTGCTTCCGCGCCACTAACGTCCATGCGTGTCCGTCAAATTCACCATTCTCGGCAGCGGTTCCGGTGGCAATTGCGCCTATATCGAAACCGCTGAAGCCCGCATCCTCGTGGACGCCGGGTTCAGCCCGCGCCAGATCCGCCAGCGGCTCGCCACCATCAGCCGTGTGCCGGAAAATCTCACCGCCATCCTGGTCACGCACGAACACTCAGACCACATCCAGGGATTGATCGGTATCGCCGCCAAACTGAACATCCCGATTTATTGCAACCGCGCCACGAAGGAGGCATTTGAATTTCAGTTGCAGACCAAATTTAACTGCAACCTCTTTAACACCGGCGCGAGCTTTGAAATCGGCGACCTGCTGGTGGACACTTTTACCATCCCGCACGACGCCCAAGACCCCGTCGGTTTTTTGATCCGCACTGCTGTCGGCAACATCGCCTTCGTCACCGACCTTGGTCACATGACGAAACTGGTCATTGAGCGCGTTCGTCCGGCAAATGTCCTCGTCCTCGAATCCAATCACGACGTGAAGATGTTGCAGGATTGTGTCCGCCGACCGTGGAGTCTCAAGCAACGCATCCTTGGCCGTCACGGCCATCTTTCGAACGAAGCCGCCGCCGAGGCCGCCGCGCAAATCATGTCCGCCGACCTGCGCCATCTTTACCTTGCCCATCTCAGCCGCGAATGTAACAAGCCCGAGCTCGCGCATTACGTCATGAACGAGCGCCTCCACCAGATCGGGGCCACCCATGTCAACCTCTCGCTCGCCGCACAAGATGTACCGTGCACAACTTTGGTTCTGTAGTCTTCCAGCGCCGTAGGCGCGACATCTTTGTAGCACCCGCGCCGACAAAACTAAAGCTCCGTAGGAGCGGCATATTCCCGACTATTTCGCTCTTACGGAGCTTGATTCATTTTTGAAATCCAATTCTACAAATATGCCGCGCCTACAGCGCTGTTTTCACCCGCAAATCGGATTCACCCGATGCATGACGAAAATTTACCGGAATTTTCTCCTTTGCGATTCAACGCAGCCACGCAAAAATCCTTGAAATGTTCCGCGTTCAAAAAATCACCTCGCTCGACCTGCCCGAACTCGCGCCGTATCGCACGATGCGGCGGCCGCTGGAGCATGAACGGCAGGGCATCTTCGTGGCTGAGGGCGAAAAGGTCGTGCGCCGGCTGCTCGAGAGCCGTTTTGAGGTCGTGTCCGTCCTGCTGCCCGAAAAACACCTGGACAATTTCCGTCCGCTGCTCGAAGCGCGTCCTGAAAAACTCACCGTTTATCTCGCGGACAAAAAGCTGCTTGAATCCCTCATCGGCTTTTCCATGTATCAAGGCCAACTCGCCGTCGGGAAGATTCCCCCGGTCACTTCGCTCGACGACATTTTGTCGAAAAACCCAAAACCGCTGTTGCTTGTCGCCGTGGACGCTCTGACGAGCGCGGAAAATCTAGGCGCGCTCGTGCGCAACTGTGTCGCCTTCGGTGTCCAAGCGCTAATCGTTGGCGAAACTTCCAGCAGCCCTTTTTTGCGCCGTGCTGTGCGCAACTCCATGGGCACGATTTTGCAATTGCCGGTCGTCGAACTGGCAAAACTCGGCCAGCGGCATCAGTTCACCACCAAACCACACACCACGGATTTGAAACTCGTTGAATGTCTGAAGGAACTTCGTATCCGCGGCGTCCATTGCCTCGCCGCGCACCCGCATACGAACAGGAAATTTCTCTCGCAGGCGGATTTCTCCGGCGATTGCTGCATCGTCTTCGGCAGCGAAGGCGACGGCATTTCCGCGCCGGTGCTGGAAGCTTGCGATGAAGCGGTGGCCATTCCCATGCCGCCCATCGTGGACTCGCTTAATGTGGGTGCTGCAGCGGCGGTTTTTCTCTACGAGGTTGCGCGTCAGCGGAAGAAGGCTTGAAGCACAGAAGCATTGAGACGCAGGAATAATACGGTAGCACCCGCGTCCCGCGGGTGGTTTCGGGCGTCACGCCCGAATCTGTTTGCGGACACAGATTGCTCTCACTCGTCCGACCTCGGTAATCGTACGCATGCCGGGCAATTCGGCGGGACGCCGAATTGGACCCGCCGGAGGCGGGTGCTACCCACAGCTTTTCCTGATCCTGTTTTCTTCTTAGCGTCCTAGCACCCTTGCGTTAAAAACTTTTCCGTAAACCTCGCGGATCGCCTTGCGCCATTTCGCCAGCGCCTTTCCAAATTTCTCCGGCGTGGCAAAACCGCAGCGCATGGAGACGCGATAATACGGCGCCGGATCGTCCGGCAAAACCGTTTCACCCTCGTAACTCCAGCGGCGTAAAATACCCTCGACGCGGCGCAGTTTGCGATAATTTTCCAGCAGCTTTTCCGCGTCCGGCAGCACCCCGGCAGCGCGCGCCCGTTCGAGCGCGCGCAAGGTGTTTGCCTCCTGCCAGCCGTTTTCAAGGCACAAAGCCTGGGCGATGAATTCCGCATCCATCAAACCGCCCTTGCCGGTTTTGATGGCCAGATCGTCCTGACCGTGCGGTGTGCGCTCTTTCTCGATGCGCAGCCGCATTTGATGAATTTGCTTCTTCCAGTCCGGAGCGAAACAGACAGGTAAAGTAGCGCAGACGTCCCGTCTGCTCTGCCTTGACTTCATTTTCGGCAGGCGGGACGCCTGCGCTACTTTCGAGAAATCCGTCAGTCTGGCAACCAACCCCTGAAATTTTTCGCCCAGCGCAAAATTTCCGGCCACGGGCCGCGTGCGGGTGAGCGCCTGGATTTCCCAAAGCTGCGCCCGCTGCCGGTAATATTCCTCGTAAGCCGCCAGCGTGTTGACCAGCAAACCTTTCTCGCCGTCGGGACGCAGCCGCGCGTCGGTGTGAAACACAATCCCCTGCTCCGTCCGGCGCGACAGCAATTCCTTCACCTCCACGGCCAGCCGTTGCAATTTCGGCAGCTCCTTTGCCTTCGCATCCGTGACAAACAGAATGTCCAGGTCGGAACCGTAATCAATTTCGCATCCGCCCAGTTTGCCGAGGCCGATGACGACGAACGGCGGCGTCCGGATTTTGTTTTTGCGCATGACAACTTCAAGCGCGTATTGCAGGCAGGCGTCGGCGAGCGCGGAGAGTTCGGCGAGATTTTGCTCGAAATCGGCGAGGCCCAGGATGTCGCGCAGGCCGAGCCGCATCAACTCGGCCTCATGATAGCGGCGCAGCCAAAGAAACTGGTCGGCGTCACCGTGTCCGTGGCGCAAATCTTTCAAAATCTCCGGCGCCATTTTGCGCTGGCGCAGGCGCCCGCCAGCCACAAAATCGTCAATTAAATCCGGATCGCGAATGGCGGCCTCGGCCAAAAATTCGGAACGGTCGAACAGCAACAGCATCAACTCAAACGCCGCCGGGTTGCCGTTCCACATTTCAAACAGCGCCGTGCGCGTGCCGTAAGCCTCAATGAAGCTGTCCAAACGCGTCACCACGCGGTCGGGATCGGAAAGAATTGGGGATTTTGGATTGCCGATTGCCGATTGTGGAGAAACTTCGGGCTTTGGACTTTGGGCTTTGGACTCTCTTTTCGGACAAAGAACCAGGAATTTAAGAATCAATTGTCGTGCCAGTTCCGTCGTGTGCGGCGACACATGAACGTAACCCGGGCCTTCGGCGAATTCCTTGAGCAGGCGAAACGCCGTCTCCGGGTCGCGAAACGAATGCGCTGCCAGCAGCCGTTTCCACTCCTCCTCCGCGCCGTCGAATTCCGGCGGCAGACCGGTCGGCGCTTGGGGTAATTCCGCCTTCAGCAACCGGTCATAAACCCGCCGCACATTGCCGGTGTGCATTTGCCGCGCGGCCTCAAATTCTGCCCATGACGTGAAGCCCATCAACCGCGCCAGCCTCAGTTGTGCATGGCGGTCGGCGGGAATCGTGTGCGTCCGCTGATTTTCCTCCATTTGCAGGCGATGCTCGACATCGCGAAGAAACCGGTAGGCGGCGTCGAGTTTTTGCGCTTCCTCTTCCGCCAGCAATTTGTATTGCGCGAGTTTGGCGAGACACGGAAGTGTTTGCGCAGTCTGGAGAAAGGGCAGTTTCCCGGCATGCAGGATTTGCAGCGACTGCGCGATGAATTCGATTTCCCGGATGCCACCGCGCCCCAGTTTGACGTTGCGCTCCAATTCTTCCTCGCCCACCACTTCCTTTTCGATCCGGTCCTTGACCGCGGCGACTTCCCGGAGCACGTCGGCGCTTAGCGAAGGCGGAAACCGGAAGGGCTGGATCATTTCGAGGAACTCGGCGGCCAGACTTTCGTCGCCGGCAACACCCCGCGCCTTGATGAGCATCATCCGCTCCCAGGTCTGTCCCCATTCCGCGTAATAATTCTCATAGCTTTCCAGCGAATGGCACAGTGGCCCGGCGTTACCTTCGGGTCGCAATCGTAAATCAATGCGGAACAACATCCCGTCCGGCGTCACGCGGGAGACCTCGGCGCTGAAAGCCTCGGCTAGCTTGTTGAAAAATTGGCGGTTGGACATCGTGGCGCGCTGCGCTTTTTTCTTCGCCGGCGTTGCTTTGAACACTTCGCCTTCGTCAGCGTAAAGAAACATCAAGTCCACGTCGGAACTGTAATTGAGTTCCTGCCCGCCGAGCTTGCCCATGCCGAGCACACAAAATTCCGTGCGCTGCCAGTTCCCCTCCGCATCCTGATGAAAAGGCTGGCCGAATCGCCCGGTGAATTGCTGCCGGCAAATCCGCCACACGGCGTCAAGGCACACGTCGGCCAGGTCCGAAATTTCGCGGGTGATTTCAACGACGTTGCTGAAGCGGGCCAGGTCGCGCGCGGCGATGCGCAGCATTTCGCGCTGCTTGAAGCGGCGCAGTTCTGCCAGCGCCCCGGCGTAATCGCGCTCATCCAGTTTCGGTTTCAACCACCTTTCGATCTCGTGTCGAAAGCCCTCTGCGCGGCGTGGAAATCTGAGTTGCTCGATGTCAAGCGCCGACAGCCAGTCGGGATTAGCGACCAGCGAATTGCCGAGTGTCTGTGAACCGCTCAACAGTGCGACCACGACGCGAATCTGGTCGGCGGAAAATTTTTCAAGTTGTGGGCCGGCGCCCGCTGCGGCGAGCAAATCGATGAAATGTTTGACCCGGGCCGGATCGGTGGAAATTCCTGCCAGTTTTTGCCAGTCCGATTTTTTCATGCGACGAGCGCGCGTCAGTTTTTGGAACGCGTGCAAATTCCCTCAACAAAATCAACCGCCCGATGGCACAGCGGTTCCCAGTCGAGTTCTGCTTCGACTCGCGCGGCGGATTGGGCGGCGCGGATTTGCCAGGCCAGGGGCGACTCATCAAGCCAGTCGAGGATTTTTTTGCCGAAATCCACACCATTGAATTCCGAGAAGCGCACCATCGGGTCGTTTTGGAAATAGCCCTGGATGCTCTTGAGGGGCGTGCAAACGCTGGGCAGTCCGCTGGCGACGTATTCGACAACCTTGGCGACGAACGCACAGTGCGTGCCGGAGGATTCCTCATAGGGCACGAGGCCCACGCTGGCGTCGGTCAGATGTCTGGCTACTTCGGCGTAAGGCACAAAGCCGGTGGCTTCAAATTTGAACCCCGGGATTTCCCGGTTGGTGCGTGCCAAGAATTTCTCCAGCGCGGCGGTGCGCTGGCCGACAAAACGAAAGATGGTGCCGGGACGGTTTTGGGTCACATATTGAATCGCGCCAAAGGCAATGTCGCCGAGATGATGAAAATCCAGCGAGCCGTGCATGACGACGACCGGCGGGCGGTTGGGCGCAATCATCCGCACATAAAATGGAAAATATTCCGCCGCATAGCCGTAGTAAATCGGCAGGATTCTTTCGCGCGGATAGCCGCGTTCGACAAAGTAATCGGCCAGGGTGTCGGAAATCGCCAGCACCCCATCCACGCCGTAACGGACAGGCATGGAAATTTCGTAGCCTTTGAGCATCTCGACAAACGGACGGGGCGCGACGTAGGCCGGCCAGGTTTCCATGAACCCGGTCAGGAGGTCGGGAAAATTCATCACCACCGGCAAGTTCAGCCGGCGTTTCAACCGGCCGGCGGCCACGGCGGAAATCGCGTGTTGCGAGAGCAGCAAATCGAATTCCATCGTGCGCGCGGCCCGGGCAACCATGCGCTCCAAAAACGACGGATAAAGCAGGTATTTGAAATTGCGCAGGCGGGCGTAGCGTCCCATTTGCCAGGCGGTGAACTGATGTAAATGGATGCGGAATTTTTCTTCGACGGACTCGGATTCGGCGATTTGCGGGCAAAAAACGTGGACTTCGTGGCCGCGCCGGACCATTTCTTCGACCAGATAAACGGCCTCCGCCGAGCCGCCGCCGGACGGCGGATAAAACGGTTCATGGGTCAGAAACGCGATACGCAACGGGAATTTGGATTCGCGCACGCGCTGACGCTATGCAATTTGGGCCGGGCCGTTCAATCATAATCAGTGGTCGGCGGCAAAAAGTTTGACAACTGCGAAGGGAACTTTAGATTGCGTGTTCTCCAGATGGGGTCGTAGCTCAGTTGGTAGAGCGCCTGAATGGCATTCAGGAGGTCAGGGGTTCGAACCCCCTCGGCTCCACCATCCTACGCTCGGAACCGACGCTTGGAGGTTCCGAGCGTAGGATGGTGTCCTCCGTAGTCCCGCGATGCGGAACGAAGGAGGACTCTTTACCATAAGTTCCGAGCCACGGATGGCAGGCCAGCAACAATGCCAGCGGATTTCCTGTGGGATTAAATTGAACCGTTCGACCCGCCTTCTTCAGTCAGGCTTGTTTTGGCAGGACACGACATCAGGGTGTGGCGAAGACAAAGTTTCCGGCCGTACCCGGCGAGTAACCAGACGGACAGTACAATAAAAAGAAAGTTCTCCAGCAGCTTGCGGCAGATGAAAACTTCGCCGGTGCCGCAACCACAATCGAATTTCACCGCGCAGAACGGGATGGCCTGCGCCGACTGGATGACCAAAGCACGCCGGAACACCAGCCCCGTGAATGGCACCAGCATCACAATCAGCATCACCGCCGTCCCGCGCACCACCACACCCGCCAGCAGCAGCAGTCCGCAAAATATTTCAAACCAGGGCAGGGCTCCGGCAATCGAGTTCAACAGCAGGGAACTTTGCACCAGGTCGTATTGCCGCACCATTTTGAGGAACTCGACCGGATGCAACGCCTTGTTCAAACCCATATAAAGAAAGACCGCGCCCAACAACCACCTCGCCAGCACGGCGAAAATGTCTGTGGCGGTGCGACTCCAGGATGATGGGCTGGTGTTCATTTGCTGGTGCGGCGCAGGTTCCCGCTGTTTCGCCCGCCGATCTCAACCGGCAGTCCGTTGGTGATCCACTCCGTGATCCCTCCCGTGTAAATAAAAAGTTTCCCGTTCTCAATGCCGACATCCCTCAGCAAAATGGCGGCAGACTCACTGTCATCGCAATCGCCGCCGTTGCAATAAACCACGATCTGCTCCGCTGCCTGGCAAACCGGAAGCACGGTGGGAAAGTATTTTTCCGGATAGTAGGGATCGAACTCCCAGGCCCCGGGGATGTGGCCCTCCCGGTGGTGCTGTTCGTCGCGGGCATCAATGAACGCGACGTTCCCCTGCAGGTAACGCGGATCGTGGAAAAGCTGCGCCGCCTGGCGGCCATCAACCCATTGCAGTCCCTGTTCCTTCAATCGCGCCGCCAGCAGTTGAGCTGGAGAAGCCGCCGGGGCATTCGTGCTGGCAACGTCGCGTGTCGCCGGGGCCGGACGGCTGATGCCGGCTGGAAAATAGTTGCGCGTAAGCGCCAGACCGCGGGGCGAGACCAGGTTGGCGCCAAATGCCAGCACGATGCCGACGGCCGCCACGAGCAGGGTCTCCAAGAAGACGCATCTGACCGGCTGCTGGCAGTCAGGCGTCATGATTTCAAGTGAATGTTTCACACGAATCCTGCGGTCAGCGTGGTTCATCCCGCCGCGGGGTACAAACACTTTTTACCGGTTAACGCCGCCCGGTTCACAAATTTATCAACCCTGCTCGTGCGGCAATTCGTTTTGAGTAATTACAACCAGAAAAGCCAGGACAGTTACGCGCCGTGTTACAAATGCCACAACCCCGTAAAGGGGCGTGGCCCTCACGGGGCTTTACGCCCTCATCCGATTATTTTGACGAAATCCGTCAATTTCTTCCCGGTATAAAAGTTGATCCATTTGCCGGTCGCGTCAGCATAGGCCAGACACCGGTATCCCTTGCATTGAACCCATACCAGTTCCTTGTAAACAGGAACCAGCCCGCTGATTTGGTCATTTTTCTTGCCTGATTGGACTCTGGTATTCATCGGAACGACGGCATTCTAGCACAAATGCCTGGTCCATGCCAACAATAACCACCATCAACCCCCGCCGGGGGCGCATCTCAGTTTTTGAGCGCCTCTCATTAGCACCCGGCTTCAGCCGGGTGAAACCAGTTGTCACGAAGATAAAACCCGTTTCAACGGGTTTCCCTGCGCCCCAAAGCCGTTAAAACGGCTTCCCGACGTTTTTCAACCATCATCACCGGGCTGAAGCCTGGTGCTAATGAGAATTTTCCGCCGCTGTTTAAAAATTGAGATGCGCCCCCTCGCCGGACTCGGTTTCCGGACTGGGTGAGGTCCAGTCTTCGCAGATGACAAGCCAGATCTTTGCTCAGAACGCCAGTTGGTCTCCGTGGGGCCGGATCGGCATCCCGGACGGTGCCCGCTGCGTTGCTTTTGGAGCGCGGCTTGTCCCAAGCCGCAGCCCGACCGAAATGGAAAGTTTCACGAACCGCCCTGTGCACGAGTTGCGGCTGCGAGTTGGGACAACTCGCGCTCCGGGGTTAGTGCCAACCCTTGCACCCCTTCCTCATTCGGCTAGAATAAACTTGAATCTTCATCAGTCCGGTATCCAATTTTGTATCGTGACAAGTCATCCGATTGAAAAATCCGGGGGCGCCCGCGGGGGCCGATCCAATAAACGCGCCCGGTTGCCGACGGTTTTGACGCCGTTGCTTTTCCTGCTCCTCGCCGGCTGTCACCGCGACGAGGTCAAAACTTATCGCGTCGCCAAGGATCAGGACCAGACGCAGTCGCAAACCGCCCCGGCCCTGCCCACCGATACACCCAACCCGGGTCTGCCGCCCGGACATCCGGACATTTCCTCCGCCCCCGCAGCCTCTTTCCCGGCCATGTCCGGCCTGCCGCAATTGACTTGGATAACGCCGGCGGGCTGGACGGAAGTTCCGCCCGGCGAAATGCGCATGGCGTCGTTCAAAATCCAAGGCCAGAACGGCAAACAGGCGGATGTGAGCGTCATTCCCCTGCCCGGCCAGGCCGGAAGCGACGAAGCCAACGTCAACCGCTGGCGCGGGCAGGTTAGCCTGTCGCCGCTCCCGCCAGATGAACTGAAAAAATCCGCGGAAAACGTCGAGGCGGGTGGCCAACCGGCGCAGCTCTACGACATCGCCGGCCAAAATCCGGGCAGCGGCGAGGCCATGCGTATTCTGGGCGTCATCCAGCGTCGCGCCGACGTGGCATGGTTTTTCAAGATGACCGGCGATTCGGACCTCGTCGAACAACAAAAGCCGGTGTTTGTTGCATTCCTCAAATCGGTAAAATTTGTCCAAGGCGTGAAATAATGAACTGAAAAGAATATTTGAAACCACGAAGCACACGGAAGAATGGACGCAACCTGACAACACCACGAACCCCCTCGCCCCGCCCAAACGGGGAGAGGGCTGGGGAGAGGGGATTTTAACAATCGACCTCCTCACCCCGCCCCTCTCCTCCCTGGGGGAGTAGAGGGAGAAAAATTTACGCTGCAATGCTCAAAAACCTGTTCAAATTTTTCTCGTCGCTTAAGCTGACCGTGGCCTGTCTGCTGCTGGGTTGTGTTCTGGTGTTTTGGGGCACGCTGGCGCAGGTGCATCTCGGACTCTACAAGGCCCAGAACGAATTTTTTCGCAGCATTTTTGTTTACTGGCAGCCGGCCGGGTCCGGATTCCACGTCCCCATCTTCCCGGGCGGCTATTTTATCGGCACCGTGCTGCTCATCAACCTGTTCGTGGCGCACTTCCGCTATTATCAAGCCGGCAAACGGAAAATCGGCATCCTGCTGATTCACTTCGGCATCGTGCTGCTGCTGCTTGGACAGATGTTCACCGACTTTCTGTCGCGGGAAAGCGCGCTGCACCTGCGCATCGGCCAGACCAAGAATTACAGCGAGGCGGAACGCGCCTTTGAACTGGCGGTGTTGGACACCACCGACAAGGATTCGGACAAGGTCGTTGCCATCCCCTGCTCGCTGCTCGTGCGCCGGGCCGAAGTGACCGACCCGGAAATGCCGTTCAACGTGCGCGTGAAGACCTTTTACGCCAATTCATTGCTCGCGCAGCAACCCCAGCCGGGCTATGACCCGGTCAAAACCACCGCCGGTCCCGGCTCGGGCATCTGGTGGCGTGAAGTGCCGCGCGAAACCGAAATGAACCGGATGGACATGCCGTCGGCCATTGTCGAAATTACCACCCCAAAAAGTTCCATCGGCACCTTCCTCGTGTCCGGGTGGCTGGACCGCCCGCAGCAGTTCATTTACAACGGTCACACCTATGCATTGCTGCTGCGCCAGGAACGGTTTTACCTGCCGTTCAGCCTGCACCTGATTGAATTCCGGCATGACAAATATCCCGGCACGGACATCCCCAGGAATTTCTCCAGCCGCGTCCGGCTGCAAAATTTGGGAAACCACGAAGACCGCGAAGTGCTGATTTACATGAACAACCCGCTTCGTTACGCGGGCGAAACCTTCTATCAGGC
>Ga0187878_1004344_pt1 | contig 11081 bp, 10 predicted proteins | sample June2016WEW_17_1_FD_132979 | JGI IMG/M metagenome (GOLD analysis project Ga0187878, IMG submission 132979) | Peatland microbial communities from SPRUCE experiment site at the Marcell Experimental Forest, Minnesota, USA - June2016WEW_17_150 | ecosystem: Environmental > Terrestrial > Soil >...
CTTTGAGAAAACTCAAGGGATCTGGCACTTCACAAAAGCGTATACTGATGATGATACTTAGGGCATTTGCGCTTAAAATCTGGAGGTTTAGATCATGGTTACATTAATGATGGGTGATTGTGGAATCAAAGTCAGAAAACTGCAAACACTTTTGAATACGAAGCTCTTCCCTTCACCCTGCCTCCGAAAAGACTGCATTTTCGGACCAAAGACATATGGGGCTGTAATTCGATTTCAAAAGAACAAAGGCTTGAGGGCAGACGGTATAGTTGGAAAAAAGACTTGGTTTGCGCTTGGATACAAAGCAAAACTGAGGCCCAAATTTTTGACATCTTCCGGCAACTTATCTCAAACAAATTCTGTATTGGCTGAAATGAAACCAAGGCCAACATTAGTTGCTTCTTCTGTGAAGAATGTCGGAACTCGGGTCGCACATACCGAAATTAAACCAATGACTAAGCAGACGCCTATTTCTAAAAATAATCCCAAGACCCTTGTCGCTCGAGAAGAATCGAAGCCGGCACCAATACATGCCACTGCATCAGGAGACCATCCTTGGCTAGATATCGCATGGGATGAGAAAGGGGTTCTTGAAGTATCGCTTCCCGGTCAAGATAACCCGAGAATTATTGAATACCACGCGACCACAACCCTCAAGGCAAAAAAAGACGAGGTACCTTGGTGTTCCTCGTTTGTCAACTGGGTGATGACTAAAGCCGGTTACAAGGGTACAAATTGTGCCTTAGCCAAGAACTGGCTTAACTGGGGTACTGCACTCACTGATCCTAGGGAAGGCGCCATAACCGTCATTAAAAAAAAGAAAGCCGGCAGTGATAGAGCTACCGGTTCCGCAACAGGATACCACGTTGCATTCTTTCTATCTTCACGACCTGGTTATATTAAGCTCCTTGGTGGTAACCAGCATGACCAAGTGAGGGTTTCAACATATCCTTTGAAACAGTACGAGATTAAAGGGTACCGTTGGCCGTCGAAAAAACGTTGAGTGTAGAAGCTGGTGAAACGTTGTGCGACTCGGTTCTTATCAAAATCAGTAAAAAAGTCCTAATAATATGACTTATGCGTAAGGAGGCGAATCATGCTTTTATCCCAGGAAATGCGGGCAATGAAGATTGATACCCCGCTTGGAGAAGATGTTCTGCTAGTAACCGATTTGGAGGGTACTGAAGGCATGTCAACTCCCTTCATGTTTGATCTTGCGTTGATATCGGCAAACCGGGATTTAGATTTTGAAAAAATATTAGGCAAACAGGTGACTATATCTTTTGATTTACCTGATGAAAACAAGCGTCTGATTAACGGCATTGTCACCTGGTTTGAAAAAGTTGATGCCGGAATGGGTGACCCATCTGGGGCAACTATCTATCCTTACAGGGCAACAGTAACACCGTCATTTTGGCTACTCGATCTGACAGCCGATTGTAAAATATTTCAGAATCTTACGGTCCCTAAGATAGTTGAAAGTATCTTCGATGAGCACAAGATCGTGTACAAAAACAATCTGCGAGAGGACTATCCTAAAAGAGAGTACTGTGTCCAGTACAACGAATCGGATTTTGGGTTTATCTCGCGCATAATGGAAGAAGAAGGAATATTTTATTTTTTCGAGCATGACAAGAACCAGCACACGCTTATTATGGTGGATGCTAATGGAAGCATAAGCCCTTGTCCCTGCCAGGAGATTGCGAAGTACAGGCTGAGCATAGAAGGCAAAGACACTGAAGACATGATCACAGAGTTCAATTGCGAGCAGAAAATCGGACCTACGAAATATGCAGTGGCGGATTTCAATTTCAGAATGCCGAGTTCAAATATGGAAGCGCACTCTCCAGCAGTGCAGAAGTTTCACCCGAACGAACTTGAAATATTTAGCTATCCCGGCAACAGCAAAACAATAAAGGAAAGCATGCGGCGCGCGGGAATGCGTGCCGGAGCAGAAGAGGCACATGCCTCAAAAATAACCGGATCGAGCAATTGCAGGGCCTTTCAAAGTGGATATCAATTTAAACTTATACAATTTTACAGGGAGGCTTTGAATAACAAGCAATACATCATAACAACAGTCAATCATATGGCGTCCCAATCAATTGAAGACGGTGCTGATTTTGAGTATTCAAATTCATATTCATGTCTTCCGTTTGAGGTGAAATACAGACCGTTTAGGACCACTCACAAGCCGGTAATGCATGGTTCACAAACAGCAACTGTAACCGGTCCAAAGGGTGATGAGATTTATGTCGACGAACACGGACGGGTAAAAGTCCAGTTCCACTGGGACCGGTACGGCAAAAAGGACGAAAACACCTCCTGCTGGATAAGGGTGAGCTATCCGTCCGCAAGCACCGGCTTCGGCTTCCAGAGTCATCCCCGGATCGGTGACGAGGTCATCGTCGACTTTCTCGAAGGAGACCCGGACCGGCCGATCATTACCGGCGCTGTTTATAATGGAGCCAATCCAGTAGCGTATAAACTGCCGGATCACAAGACCCGGAGCTACATTCGGTCCAACTCCACCATAGGCGGCGGAGGTTACAACGAGATAAGGTTCGAAGACAAGAAAGGGAACGAGGAAGTTTACTTCCAGGCCGAAAAGGACTGGAACCTCCTGACCAAGAACGACAAGGGCCAGACCGTAGGTCATGACGAAACCCTGTCCGTGATCAACAACCGGACCAAGAGCGTCGGGGTCGACCAGATGGTCACCATCGGCTCCAACCACACTGAGACCATTGGCGTCAACAAGACCGAAAGTATCGGTGCCAACAAGAGCATAATCATAGGCAGCTGCAAGACCGAGACGGTTACGATTAATACCGCCGAGACCATTGGCGTTGCAAAAGAGTTGACAATCGGCGGGCTGTACCAGGTGACCGTCGGCGCGGCCATGAACGAGACCATCGGCGCGGCAAAGGCCGAGGAAATCGGTGCTGCGAAATCGGTAAACGTCGGCCTGAGCAGTAGCGAAAACATCGCGGTGAACAAATCAGTAGATGTCGGAAGCAACATTATGGAAAACGCTGGGAAGAACATAAGCCTGACCGCGGGTGATAACTACAATCTCAAGGCGGGGAAAAACGGCATTATCGATATCGGCGACAAGTTGATTATCAAATGCGGGGAATCAACGATAATTATGTGCAAAAACGGAGACATCTCCATTGAAGGCAAAAATATTAACGTCAAGGGTTCGGGAAATATTGTCATGAAGGCCAACAAGATTACCCAGAATTGATATAAAAAAGGAGCAACTGATGAAAGACAACGTCTATACCCTGAAGTATTCCCGGCAAATTGAAGGCGTGAGGGTCGGCAGGATCGTCAAAATAGATGAAGACGGGCAGGTTTTCGTTAATTTCACCGGCAATATCAGTGGAGCTATGCCGGCGCGTCTTACCGGTTCGGTAAACTTGCGGAAGCTTCGTGAATCGGACCCGCCCGGACGGGAAGTCCTGCTTGCCTTTGAAAACAATGACTCCAATTTACCCATCATCATAGACACCATGCATTCGCCGCTGGATGACACGGCAGAGGCCAGGGAAGCGATTTCCGAAGCAGAATCGCCGAAGGATGTGCTGATCGATGGCGAACGGATCACCTTCGACGCCGCGAAAGAAATAGTCCTGCGCTGCGGCAAGTCGAGCATAACTCTTACTCGATCGGGTAAGGTATTGATACGAGGAGCGTATCTCTCTAGTCGTTCTTCAGGATCGAATCGTATAAAGGGCAAGTCCGTGCAGGTTAACTGACCCACGGCCATTGGAGCAAAATGGAACTATTGAATTCAACCGAGATGACGGCAGGCTACACGCTGGGGATGGACCGAGAGGGACGCGAATCTCTGGTGGTCGCCGTCAAAGGCACATTTGCCATCCCCGGCGGGAGCGGCGAACCCTTTTTGTGTGAAAGGCAGAAACCCCTGGTCGAGGCGGACGTCTTTTCCGGCGAACCCGGATTTTCGGCGCCGGTGTACGAGTGCGATTACGCACCATTCAAACCCCGCTGCGACGTAGTCCTCAACGGCAGCGCCTATGCTCCGCAGGGAAGACCCGGGAAAATGGTCCCGGTCTGTCTTAAAGTGGGGCCGATAACCAAGATGTTCAATGTGGTCGGCAATCGCCGTTGGGAGAAAGGCCTTCTGTTATCAGGAGTGTCGAAAACCGAGCCGTTTACGATGATGCCGATCTCTTACGACAATGCGTTCGGCGGGGTTGACGACAGTGACAAAGAGCCCTCACGTCACCGGGCATGCCTGGAAAACCCCGTAGGAGTGGGCTTCCATGGCAATAGTTCCGAGGATGTCTTCGATGGCCTCCCTTTGCCGAACACCGAACATATCGGCGAACCGGTAACCAAATCGAACGGAAAATACAGGCCCGTGGCTTTCGGTCCGGTCGGCCGCGGATGGGAACCACGTTGTAGATTCGCCGGAACTTACGATCAGCACTGGATCGACAATGTCTTCCCTTTCCTGCCTCACGACTTCAGCGATGAGTATTTCCAGTGCGCCCCTCCTGATCAGCAAATGGGGTATCTGCAAGGCGGAGAGAAGGTCCTGCTTGTCAACCTGACCCCAATGGGGAGAACTGAGTTCCGGATTCCGGGGATAGAAGTTCCGATCGCGTTTTTTTACAAAAAAGGCGGCCACCACCAGACACATGCGGTTGCCGACACTTTTGTGATCGAGCCGGATGAAAACCGGTTCATGATTACCTGGCGGGCAAGCCTTCCTCTGAAAAAAAACATATTCGAAATAAGCCAGGTGCTGGCGGGCACGATGTCCCGCACGTGGTGGCGGGCGCGCGAGACGGGCAAAAAGTATTATGGTTCGCTGGAAGAGCTCTGCAAGTCAAAACGCCAGGATTTTTCGGAGGATTAATGAAGACACAACAATTGGCTATTACCGGTTCCGGGATGGTCTGCGGCGTCGGGTTGTCCGCACCGGCCTCCTGCGCGGCGATACGCTGCGCACTGGATAACTTCCAGGAGACCAACTTCATAGATTCGGGCGGTGAATGGATTGTCGGCAGTTCCGTGCCGCTGGAGGAGCCCTGGCGCGGAATTACAAAGCTGGTGAAGATGTTGGCGAAAGTTCTTCCGGAGTGCATAGCATGTGATCCCGGGATCAGGCTCGAGCAGGTCCCGCTACTTCTTTGCCTTGCCGAGGAAGACCGTCCCGGCCGGCCGGAGGATCTTGATAACCGGGTATTCAATGAGACACAAAAAGAACTGGGTATCAGTTTTCACCCGAGATCGGCCGTCATCCCCAAGGGTCGGATTAGTTTCGCGATGGCAATGCGTGACGCCCGCATACTGATCTACGAAGAACGCTTCCCCAATGTCATCATCGCCGGGGTCGACAGTCTCCTGCAAGCTCCGACTTTGACCGAGTATGAAGAAAGAGAGCGTCTCCTTACCAGCGACAACTCCAATGGCTTCATACCGGGTGAGGCCGCCGCGGCAGTTTTGGTACAGCCTCCGCGCGACGGACAAAACGGTATCGTGTGCACCGGCCTGGGCTTCGGTCAGGAGAAAGCCGCCGTCGAGACCGAAGATGTTCCCCTGCGCGCGGACGGTTTAGTAACCGCCATTCAAGACGCACTGACCGAAGCGGGTTGTCAACTTGGAACGACTGATTTCCGAATAACCGACCTGTCAGGTGAACATTACGGCTTCAAGGAGGCATCGCTTGCAATGACGCGTGTCATGCGCGAGCTTAAAGAAGAATACGATATCTGGCACCCTTCGGACTGCATCGGCGAAATCGGCGCGGCTATAGGCCCGGCAATGATGACCGTGCTGCTGGCGGCCATGCGCAAAGGATACAGCCCCGGCAACAGTGTTCTCGCGCATATGGGAAACGACGATGGCGCGCGCGCCGCGATGATTTTGACATATCAGGATAGGAGGACAGGTTAATGGCTAATGATGTTTTCGCTAACGGACGCGAAATATCCTGCAAGTCTGCTGATGGAAAATCCATCAGTTCTTTCCCAGATGTCTGCTACACACCGCCACAGACTCCCGCTACCCCAACGGGTGTGCCGATTCCCTACCCCAACACTGGCTTCGCTTCGGACACGACAAGCGGAAGCAAGACGGTCAAGATCACCGGCAAGGAAGTAATGCTGAAGAACAAATCGTATTTCAAAAAGAGCACCGGCGATGAGGCAGGCTGCGCACCGCTGAAAGGCGTCATTACCCACAAAAACACAGGCAAGGTCTATTTCACCAGCTGGTCCATGGATGTTAAGATCGAAGGGGAGAATGTTGTCAGGCATCTCGATTTGACGACACATAATCATGCTTCGACACCAGGGAATACCGCGCCGTGGCCGTACCAGGATACAGCTTCAATCGGTAAGCCGGGTAATCCCTGCCGAAAAGAAAGAAATAAATTAGCAAAAAATTGTTCACCGGAAAAAGATTGGAAAAAAAACTGCCCGTCACCCCCGCCTAAAATTTCCAAACCGCCCAAAGACATTGCATCTCCGATATACAAAACCTGGCAGGGAGATAACATGGCCCGCCTCCAGATGTTTGATTATTTTGCTAATGAAGTTAAGATGAACCCTTGCCTGAAAGCAAGAAAGTGCATGCTGGTTTCCAAGAAAGATGCAAAAAATAAATGTTGTCCCGGACAAACGGGTCATCACCTGATCGAAGGCGCAAGTTTTAAGGGAGTTCCAGGATGGGGAGGTTACAAATATGGTAAGGCGCCAACAGTATGCGCGGAAGGCCCAAGCTGGCATACAGGCACACACAGAGATTTACACCATTTTCAAGGCGCCGCTGCAGATAAACTTTCACAAAATGGTAAATGGCCAAGAAATAAAGCAACGAGGACCGGAGCAAAGGCTGTCCAAAGGACTTTTTTGGGTTCCGGCTGTTCTACTAAGTGCCTGGAAGCACAGATAAATCAATATCACGACAAGATATGCACGGCTAAGCCTGAACCCGAAATCAAGGCACAAGTAAATGTACAAAATGACCAGATCATAAAAGATGTTGCAGCAAAGGAAATGGGCTTCTAGGCTTTTAAATGTTTAAAAAATGTTTAAAGGGGGTAACCATGGAATTAAGTCAGTATAGCTTTCTGAACGGTTTTGTTATTGACAGACAGAAAATCTATTTAGTCGGAGTTGAGGATGCCAAAGCAATGCAGGGTATCCAACATTCAGTTATAGTCTTTTTCTTCAACGAGAAATGGCAGAATCTGGAATTGGAGGAGAATCTGGTTTCCATGACGTTTTCGACTTTGCCTGAAAAAAAACTTGTAGCTATTTCAGAGAATGGACGGGCTATTGTTTCAGGAGGGGGAAAAGTAATCAGTGAATATATCTTTAAAGGTTTACCTTCTCCCCATGGCCTGCTGACAGAGGTTAGGGCAATTGCAAAAGGGCACGCATACGCCGTTGGCTCGGGCAGAGTAGTCTATCGAAAAGAAGGGCTGGATAATTGGTCGAGAATAGACCAGACATGCAAACCTAAATCCAGAGAGAAAATGGCGGATGTGGGTTTTTTTTCAATAGATGGATTTGCGGAAGACGACATTTACGCTGTAGGCTGGAATGGAGAAATATGGCATTACAATGGCGAAAAATGGCAAAGGAAAGACAGTCCTACTAATGTTACCTTATTTAAGGTGCTTTGCTGTGAAGATGGTAATGTCTATGCGTGTGGACAACTGGGCAGAATTGTAAAAGGACGGGATGATAGTTGGGAAGTAATAACGCAAGATGAGACTGAGGAAACTTTGAGAGGATTGGCATACTTCAAAGGAGAACTATATATTTCAACAACTCAATTCATATATAAAATCGGTAAAAAAGGATTTGAACAAGTTATTTTTGATTACAATGCTATTACATGCGCTCAATTATATGCCACTGAAGATTTAATGCTTTCTGTAGGCGCAAAAGACGTGTACCTGTATGACGGAGAAGATTGGGAAAAGATAATTTAGAATGTATTGGCGGCAAAGAGGGGCTTGATTCAGGTCTTCGTGTATATTTGATCGGTTATGCAATTGAGTTTAAAGGTTATAAGTTGGGGAGGATTATCTGAGTGGAATCTGCTGCTATCGAAAATATTGCTGCCTGCCATGCAGAAGAAGCCGCATTCCTTTGGTTACTTCGCGACAAGGCGGTCTATGCTCCGCATTACTCTTTAGGTGATCTGGCCAAACTGGACGGCCGCGTGGAAGCTCACCTTGACGGGCTGCACGTTGCGGGTGATACAGGCTGGGCGCTTTGCATGGAAGCGTTGAAAACGGGCGAAGCTGGAGAGGTTTTTGCTGCGGCGGTCTTGGCCTTTGAAAGCGGGGACGAAGCCCGTATCCGGGCCGTTCTTGGAGCAGCTGAACAAAACCCCGAATCCTGCCCGGGTCTTGTTTCCGCCCTTGGCTGGCTCCCTTATGAAGAGGCGGATTCGCACATCAGCAAACTTATCGCGGATGAATCCCCGTTATTCCGCTGTGTCGGCCTTTCTGCCTGCGTTGCCCATCGCCGGGACCCGGGACGGCCGCTGACAGATGCCTTGACCGATGAAAACCCCTTGCTCAAGGCACGCGCACTGGAGGCCGTGGGGCAACTGGGCAGAATAGACCTGTTGCCTTTTTTGCGGCTCAACCTGTCTGCGGAAGATGATCTTTGCCGCTTCAATGCCGCCTGGTCAGCAGCGCTGCTGGGCGATGCCGGTTCAGCGGTCATACTGAAAACCTTTGTCAATCCGGATTGGCCCTGGCGGGAAGAAGCGATGAGGGTCGCCTTGCGCCGGACACCGGTTGCCTCAGCCCTCGACTGGCAAAGAGAATTGGCCGGTCAACGGGATTTCGGGCGATTATCGATAATCGGCACAGGGGTAGTTGGCGACCCGGTTCTGATCCCCTGGCTAATCGATCAGATGAAAACTCCCGAATTTGCGCGACTTGCGGGAGAATCACTTTCAATGATAACCGGTGTCGATATCGCCTATGAAGACCTGGAAGGCGAATGGCCGGAAGGGTTTGAGGCAGGACCGACCGATGACCCCGAAGACGAAAACGTCGACATGGACCCGGATGAGGACCTTCCATGGCCTAATCCCGAATTGATAGCCTGCTGGTGGCAGAAAAACAAAGCCAACTTCAAAACCGGGAACCGCTATCTCCTGGGATTGCCCATAACCGCGGAAAATCTCCACCAGGTTCTCAGGACGGGCCGCCAGCGTCAGCGTCACGCCGCCGCGCTGGAACTGGCAATGATGACACCAGGTCAGCCTCTGTTCGAAGTCCGTGCGCCGGGCTTCCGGCAGAAGAAGATGCTTGGAGTGAAATAAATGCAGATAATTACCTTTATAGCCATTCTATTTATCGCCATCTCCCTCACCTTTCTTGCCCTCTCCTTTCAAAACCATGTAAAAAATGGGAGCCACATGACTATTGCCCGAAGGATCAGGTTGAGGATGGCGCTGATCTTCGCTGCAGTGGGCGCGGGACTCTACTTTTTGCATACTTTTCTTCGTTAAAATCTATGATTAAACTATCTGGCGCATGAAGTCTCTGTAAATTTCAGCATCTGGTCCGCCAATTCGAGATTGCCCCTTAAACTCTCCCTTCCAGCCAGGCTCTACCTTGCTTCTCCCTGCCCTTCCGCCTTACAGCTCAGTTCTGCATATTTGACTCTGATATTACCTCCATGGTATTAATCTCCTGTAATATAAAGCGGTCAGGGGAGAAACAGTCTTGAAAACTTTACAATTGATAGCGTCAGGCATCAGTCTTATGATCATTGCCTGCCTTGCTTCAGCGCTCCTTGTCGGGTGCGCGGGAAGAAGCGCCGGATTTGCAGCTTATAAACGTGGCGATTACCCCACTGCACTCAGGGAGTTTCGGGCTGAAGGAGGCCCGGATGGGGACTTTGCCATCGGGTTGATGTACTACAAGGGTGAGGGTGTGAAACGGGACATGCGGGAGGCAGCCTCATTTTTCCATAAGGCTGCGGATCAGGGGCATGCCGGAGCCCAGAACAACCTGGGGCTCATGCATGCCCAAGAGAGCGGTGTATCCAGGGACTACAGGGAAGCGGTGCGCTGGTACCGAATGGCAGCAGAACAGGGGTATGACAAGGCCCAGTTTAACCTGGGGTTGCTTTATGCCCGCGGTGACGGAGTCGAACGGAACCGGCGTGAGGCCATTCGCTGGCTGGCGCTGTCGGCCCGGCAGGGAAATTCTCAGGCCATGAAGCAGCTGAAGCTCATGATAGAGGAAAACCGCTAGGAGTCTGTCGGACTTAGGAAATCGTAGCGAGAGAATGGCAAATCGAGGACAGAATTCCGGAAATTTGAAGGCGAATAGTGGGCCTATTCGTCGAAAATTTCCGGGAATATGGACCGATTTACCGTTCTCGCAGTAGATTCATTCCTAAGTCCGACAGGCTCCTAGCCACTGCAATCTGCATCACGCACGCATATTGTGCTACAATGATGGCAGAATAACATCAAATCACTTTTCCAGAGAGGTCACTATGCAGAATCTCAACGAAGGAAAAGATGAAACCCTGAGAATAAAAGAATTCATCAATATAGACAAAAGCTCACTTCCTCCGGATGGCGGCAGCCGTTTTAACCGGCTTATTTTTTCCAGGAGTCCGTACCTGCTTCAGCATGCCGACAACCCCGTGGATTGGCATCCCTGGGGAGAAGAGGCATTTGCCAAAGCCAGGAATGAAGACAAACCGGTTTTTCTCTCGATAGGCTATTCCACCTGCCACTGGTGTCATGTCATGGAAGGGGAAACTTTTGCCGACCGGCAAGCGGCTGAAATCATCAACAAGTATGTAGTGCCGATCAAGGTTGACAGGGAGGAGCGACCCGACATCGACACCCAGTACATGAAAGTCGCTCAGTTGATGACAGGCCGTGGTGGCTGGCCTCTGAACATTATCATGACCCCGGACAGAAAACCCTTCTACGCCGCCACCTACATACCCAAGCACGACCGGATGGGAATTCCGGGGATCATGAATCTACTCGGGAAAATCTCTGAACTCTGGCATACCCGGAAAGATCTGATCTATCGGGATAGC